>Ga0073928_10011502_pt1 | contig 10313 bp, 5 predicted proteins | sample PaiPotPPA55metaG_FD_76969 | JGI IMG/M metagenome (GOLD analysis project Ga0073928, IMG submission 76969) | Iron sulfur acid spring bacterial and archeal communities from Banff, Canada, to study Microbial Dark Matter (Phase II) - Paint Pots PPA... ...
ACGAACACCGTCTTCGTGGACACGGGGACCATCAACCAGTACACGCAGAAGCTCGCCCAGTCAGTGGTCGCGATGGACGCCAACACCCTGGCGGTGAAGAGCAGCTGGCAGCTGCCCTTCGAGGCCGAGACCTTCGACTCGGACTGGGGTGTGACGCCCACGTTGACCACCGACACGGCAGGCGACCAGCTGCTCAGCCTGGCCAACAAGAACGGCGTGCTCTACACCTTCAATCGCAACAACCTGGCTGCGGGCCCGATCTGGCAGCAGCGCATTGCCCTTGGCGGCGAGTGCCCCACATGCGGTGACGGCACCATCTCGTCCGGCGCCTTCGTCAACAGCATCACCATCGGTGGTTACACCGGACCGGTGCTGTTCTACGCCGCGGGCCAGAACATGTACAACGGCGCCGGCAACCAGGGCGGCGTGTGGGCGTTCAATCCAGGTACCGGCGCGGTGCTCTGGTTCCATCCCACCAACGGACCGATTCTGGGTGGGCTGGCTTTCGACAACGGCATGCTCGCCTACGGGCAGGGCAACACCGTTGAAGTGTCCAACGCGGCCAACGGCCAGGCGGTGTACGACTACACCACCAAGGCACCCGTCTATGCAGCCGCTTCGATATCACGCGGCCAGATCTACATAGGCGGCACCGACGGCAAGGAATACGCCTTCGGGCTGCCCGCCACCGTGTCGACACCACCGCCGGACGCCAACTGCCCTGCCGGATTCACGTGTCAGGACATCGGCGGTACACAGGTCGCCGGCAGCGAGCACGTGAACACTGACGGCAGCGTGACTGTCACAGCCGGAGGCTCAGGCGCGCGCGGTGCGTCGGACCAGATGCGGATCATCACGGAACCGGTCACCGGCGACTTTCAGATCAGTGTGAACGACGTCAGCCAGACCGGCGGCGCGTACCCGGGCTGGCAGGCGCCGCAGCTTGGCATCATGATCCGAGAGAGCAACGCGCCCGGGTCGCCGTACTACGCGGCACTGCAGGATCCGACATATCCCAACGAAGGCGAAACAGTGGCGAACCTGATCATCTTCTACCGGGACGTGTGGAACGCGCCGGTCATCGAGATGACCCAGGAGTTTCCTGCGGCATTCCCTCGCCTTGTGGCGGTGCAGCGTCGCGGCGACAACTTCCAGACATTGACCAGCTCGGACGGAGTCAACTACTGGCTGGTTCCCGGCACGATGCACGCTGTCGTGATGCCGACAACGCTCATGGGTGGCATGGGGATCGGCTCGGGCGCCGCCGGCACACCGTCAACCGCGACGTACTCCAAGTTCACTGTCGCGCAGCCGACGCAGAATTACACGTTGCTGGCGACCACCCATCCCTGCCCGGCAGGCTGGACCTGCCAGGGCGTCGACGCTCCCAACCCGCCCGGTGACCAGACCGTGAGCAACGGCACCTACACGCTGTCGGGTGGTGGCTGGGGCATCTCGTCGGGTGTGTTCGGCGCGTACGGAAAAGAGGACGCGTTCCACTACGTCTACAAGACGATGCAGAACGACCAGACGATCACTGCGCAATTCACCGGGTTCGGTTCGAATGCACCGGCAGGCGCCGAAGCCGGGCTGATGATGCGCGCCAGCACGAGTCCGTATTCCCAGTACTACGGGATATTCGTGTACCCGAACGGCACGGCGATCGTGCAATGGCGCGTGCATCCGAACATGGTCGAGCGCTTCGGCTATGTGAAGCTGCCGGTGCTCGCGTCACCGGTGTACCTCAAGGTCACGCGCTACACGGACACGCGTTTCACACCGGCGCCCACGTACTACAGCGCTGCCACGTCGACGGACGGTGTCAACTGGACACCGGTGGCGGGAACCACCGCGGCCATCGACATGGGCGGCGGCGGAGCCGGGCCGACGCTGGTTGGACTGGCCGCGGACGCGGTCACGCCCAGGATCAACGTGAACGCCTCGTTCGCCAACGTGGCGGTCTCCGCCACCGCGACACCGCCGCCGGGCATCTGCCCGACCAACTGGAATTGCGCTGATGTCGGCAACAGCCATCGCGCGGGCGATCAGACCTTCCTGAATCAAACGTGGACGATGACCTCGACCGGCGAGATCTGGGACGTCTACGATCAGTTCCGCTACATCTGGCAGCCCATGAGTGGCGACGGCACCGTCAGCGCACGCGTCGTCTCGATGCAGAACCCCGCGGGTCCGTGGGCCAAAGCGGGTGTGATGATCCGGGCGGGTGCGACTGACCCGCAGGCGCCGTACTACGGCGTGTTCGTCACGCCGCAGCACGGGATCGCCGTGCAGTGGCGGCCCACTGAAGGTGCGCTCAGCAACCAGGTGCAGCTCGGCACGGCCTCGGCGCCGATCTACGTGATGGCATCGCGCTACACCGACGCCAGCCACAACAACATCGTGTACTACACCGCGTATTACTCGACCGACAACGTGCACTGGACGCAGGTGGCGGGCTCGACCGAGGCCTTGAACCTGCCCGGATCGCTGTCCGCAGGTCTGGCCGCATCGTCGTACTCCGACGCGAACATCATGACCACGACGTTCGACAACTTCGCACTGCTGGGTTCGGCACCGGCGCCTGCCGGCATCTGCCCGCCGCAGTGGACGTGCGAGGACGTGAATGGTGCGCTTCCCGGCGGCACCCAGGTGAACAATGCGGGTGCGTGGACCATCAACGCGGGCGGCAGTGACATCTGGGACGTCGCCGACACCTTCCACTACATGTGGCAATCGCTGCCCGCCGACGGGACCGTGACGACTCACGTGACCGCGGAGGCGAACGGGCTGCCGTGGGCCAAGGGCGGCGTGATGCTTCGCTCGGCTGCGAATGATCCCGACCCGTCGGCGCCGTACTACGGTGTGTTCGTCACACCGGCCAACGGCATCGTGGTGCAGTGGCGCCAAAGCGAGGGCTCCACGACGCAGCAGATCAAGATCGCAGGCACCGCGCCCGTCTACCTCATGGTCGATCGCTGGACCAACGCCGGCGGTGTCACGTACTACCAGGCCTTGACGTCGGGCGACGGCAAGACGTGGACCGCGGTCGCCGGGTCGTTGATGCCGATTTCGGCACTAACCGGAGCGCTGCAGGCCGGCATCGCGACCGACTCGTACAACCAGGGCAACGCGGCCACATGGTCGATGGACACCACCGCGGTGACGAGCACCGAACTGGCGCCCCAGGGATCGTGCGCGAACCCGTGGACGTGCGAGGACGTGGGCGGCGCGACTCCGATCGGCGGTCAGACCAACGCCAACGGCACCTGGACCGTCCAGGGCGGGGGCAGCGACATCTGGGGCAACGCCGACGCGTTCCACCTGGTGGCGCAGACGCTGACCGCAGATGGCACGGTGAGCGCGCACGTGGTCTCGCAGAGTGCGAGCGACCCATGGGCGAAAGCAGGCGTGATGATTCGCGGCATCGGCAACAATCCCGATGCCGCGGCTCCGTACTACGGCATCCTCACCACGCCGAGCAACGGCATCGTGGTGCAGTGGCGCGCAACTGAGGGCGGCAACTCGAACCAGATCGCGCTCGCAGGGGTGGCACCTGTTTATCTCGAGGTCACCCGCTGGACGGACACGAGCGGCGCAACGCCGGCGACGTACTTCACCGCGTACACGTCGCCGAACGGCACCGCGTGGACGGCAGTACCCGGATCGACCATGGTGCTCAACATCACGGGCACCACACTCGCCGGCCTGGCGGTCACGTCGCACAACGCGAATGTCCTCGGCACAGTCAAGTTCGACACGGTGTCGCTGACCACCACCGGCGTGCAGCCGGCGGGCATCTGCATCGCCGCATGGAGCTGCACCGATATCGGCGGAGCGACTCCAGCTGGTGCACAGAATCTCGCGGCGGGCGCGTGGACCATCCAGGCCGGCGGCGGTGACATCTGGGACCCAGCGGACTCGTTCCGATACATCTTCCATTCCTTGCCCGGCGACGGCACGCTGAGCGCGCGCCTCGCTTCACTGAGCAACACAAATGCATGGGCCAAAGCGGGCCTCATGCTGCGCGCGAGCACGGATTCAGTCGCTCCGTACTACGCCATCCTGGTGACGCCTGGCAACGGCCTCGTCGTGCAGTACCGCACCGCACAGGGCGGGACGACCAGCCAGATCGCGGCCGGGCCAGGAGCCGGGCCTGTCTACGTTCGCATCACGCGCTCGGGCACGATCTTCAGCGCCGCGACGTCGACAGACGGCACGACGTGGACGGCCGTTCCAGGTTCCAGTGTGTCCGTGCCGGCACTCACGGGCAGCCTGCTCAGTGGCATGGCCGTCACGTCACACGACACCACGAAACTGGTCACCGCCGTCTTCGACAACGTGCACTGAGGGCGCGCCACCAGCGAAGAAGAGAGTGGTGGCAGGGGGCGGAGGGCCACCCCCTGCCGGTCAGGAAGGGATAGGAAGAGTTTCGTAAGAGGGAGCGCCTTCCCAGCGCTTGATCGGTCCCCCAACCGACCTGCATATCGATACTAACACCGGAGCTCCGATCGCCCGGGTCAGGTGCCCTTGGAGCGTTCAGCCCAGGCCCGCAGCTCGTCGGGCACCGGCATCGGGAGCCGGACGTCCACCGTCGCGATGAGGTCCCCCGCCGTGTGTCCTCGGACGTGCGGCATGCCGAGCCCGCGGAGACGCAACCGCGCCCCATTCTGGGTCGCTTCGGGCACGGTCAGCTCCACGGTGGTGCCGCGCAACGTCGGCACCGGGACGGCGCCGCCGACCAGAGCGATGTCGAGCGGCACGGGCACTTTCACCGTCAGGTTGGCGCCCTCGCGGGTGAACGTCGGATGGGGATGGATCCGCACCCGAACGTAGAGGTCGCCTGGGGCGGCGCCCCCGCTTCCCTGGCTGCCCTGGCCGGCGGCCCTGACCCGAGCGCCGTCGGCAATACCCGGCGGGATGCGCACCTCCACCCGGCGGGCGCGGCCGCCGAGATTCAGCTCCACCGTGCGCGTCGTGCCGTTGAACGCTTCCTCGAGGGAGATCTCGGTCTCGCCCTCGACGTCCTCGCCACGCCTCGCCGGGATCCTGGTCGATCCTCTGGTTCCCGTCGAGAACCGCGTCCGGGTCCCACCGGAGCCGCGTTCGCTGCCGCCGAAGAACGTCTCGAAGAAGTCGCTGAAGGGAGCCGAGTTGCCGAACAGATCCTCCAGGTCATCGGGCGAGACCGTGCGGTACTCGAAGCTGTTGCCCCCGCGCTGCTCAAACGGGTTCTGCCCATGGCGGCCACTGCGCTCCCAGGCTTCGTACTCCTGCCAGCGCGGGCCGAGTTCGTCGTACTTGCCCCGCTTCGCCGGGTCGCCCAGCACCTCGTGCGCCTCGTTGATCTCCTTGAAGCGCTGCTCGGCGTCGGCCTCATGGTTGATATCGGGGTGGAACTTCCGGGCGAGCTTGCGGAAAGCCGAGTGGATCTCCTTCTCGGTGGCCGTCCGGGGCACACCCAGGGTCGCGTAGTAGTCCTTGAAGGTGGTGGCCATCTCTCCTCGCACGTACCCGCGTCGATCGCACCGCTAAACGCCTCCGGCGAACGATCCGCTGGTATTCTTGCCCAGGCTGAGCGGATCGCGAACCGCCGGCGACGCGGCGCACCATCCTGAACACATCCATCACCAGCGCCCCCAATGACTATCGAGTTCCTGTGTTTGTATTTCCTGCCCTGACGCACTCCCGACGGAGACGGAGTCGCGGCGCGCGCGCTGCCGTGGCCGCCGCCGTGGTCGTGGCCATCTCTACGGGTGCCGTGGCCGGACCCAGCGCGAGCGCTGCGGTGGGCTTCACCCCGGTCGGATCCCTCCCCAAGCTGGGATCCGGGCGCATCTGGGACGTCACCTACGACCCCGGCCAGCCGGCTCACCTGCTCGCGGCGACCGACCTCGGTGTATTCGCGTCCACCGACAGTGGGGCGACCTGGCAGCTGTCGCTTCCGGGCGGGCGAACATGGACGGTTGGTTTCGACGTCCGCAACACGCAGAACGCTTTCGCGGGCACCGCTGGGCGTGGCGTGTTTGCCAGCGCCGACGGCGGTATGACCTGGGTCGCCGCCTCGAGCGGTTTGCAGAACCAGGACGTGCGCGCGTTTGCGTTCGGCCTCGACGGGATCGGGGCCGCGACCGACTCCGGGGTTGCGCTCAGCCCCGACGGAAGGACCTGGCACGACGGGGGCCTCGACGGCGTGGCTGTCTCGGCGCTGGCAGTGGCGGCGAACGCGCCCCAATTCACGCTCGTGGCCGGCGCAGACAACGGCAACCTGACCTCAGGGTCACTCTTCGAGAACACGGGCAATGGCGGCTCCTGGCAGCCGCTGCAATCGGGGCTGCCGGCAGCCGCCGTCGTCTCCTCGATCGCCGCCGGCCCCATCGACCAGGCGGTGCCCAAGCGCCCGTTGGTGGTTGCGACCAGCAAGGGGATGTTCCGGAGCGGCGACGGGGGCACCACGTGGACGTCGAGCACCGGCGTCCCGGAACAGCTGACCGTGACGACGGTTGCGTACAGCCCGCTCGATCCGGGGGTTGTCTACGCAGGAGCTGATGCCGCCGGGAGCACGGGCGGGGGCCTGCTCCGTTCGGTTGACGGCGGCCAGACCTTTGCCGTAGCCGACCAGGGGCTGCCCACCTCCAAGAACGTGGAAGCGATCGGGTTTGCGCCCACCAATCCGCTGACTGTTGGAGTGGCTCTGGATCCGCCGACCGGCGGCGCCACGATCTACACGGAGGTGGACTCGACGCTGCCCGCGCCGCCTCAGCTCATTCCCGAGGCCTCGGGTGCCCCTGTGCCGACGGTTGTGGCAACACCCACACCGACTCCGCGACCGACGCTGAGCCCGAACCGCCCCGCCCCGGGCCCGCCACCCCCCGGCGGACTGCAGAAGTTCGCGGAGGCTGCCTTCCACTGGCCGTTCCCGCTGGTCTACGAGATCATTTTCGTGTTGCTCGCCGCGTATGTGTTCGTGCGCTGGCGGCAGCGGTACTTCATCGAAGGGCCCCCCTGAGGGAGGACGTTAGGCTGGGCGGGTGATCGCCCTGGCAGCGGCGCCGTCGGTGCCCCTCGCGTTTCTCGCGGGGCTCGTGTCGTTCCTCTCGCCGTGCGTCTTTCCCCTGATCCCGGCGTACGCCGCGTATCTGGGCGGTCGTGCCGGGCGGCCTGCACTGGCGACCGCAGACGGACCGTCCATCAACGAGAGCGCGGTGCGCGCGCCCGTGATCGCGAACGGCATCGCGTTCGTCGCCGGCTTCAGCCTCGTCTTCATCGCGATCTACTACGTGCTGCAGGTCCTCGACGTCACCGTCTTCATCCGCAACCTGCAGTTGGTCAACGCCATCGCCGGTGGCTTGATCATCGTGCTGGCGCTGCAGACCCTGGGGGTGCTGCGCTTCGGATTTCTCGCGCGTGACCGGCGTCTGCACATCACCCCCGTGTACGGGACGGCGGGGGCGTTCCTCCTGGGCCTGACATTCGCCGCCGGCTGGACGCCGTGTCTCGGCCCGCAGCTGGCGGCCATCCTGACGGTGGCGCAGAACCGCGACTTCGGTGGCCTGCCGTTCATGCTCGTCTACTGCATCGGGCTGGCGATCCCGTTTCTCGTGCTCGCCGTCCTGGCGGATCGGCTTCAGGGATTCATCCGCGCCGTGAACCGGCACCTCGGTGTGATCAATCTCGTGTGTGGGGCCGCGCTCCTGGTTTTCGGTTTGCTGCTCGCCACCGGGCGCATTACCGTGCTGAGCACGCTCTCGTTTCAATCACCGTTCAATCTCTAGCGCCGGAGCGGAAGCCAGACACTCACGGTCGTACCCGTTCCCTCGGCGCTGTAGACGGCGACGTCGCCGCCCTGCGACCGCGCCAGGCCCTGCACGATGCTGAGGCCGAGCCCGCTGCCGCCTTCCTCGCGTGCGCGGGTCTTCTCGCCTCGGTAGAAGCGCTCGAAGATGTGGGGCAGGTCGAGCGCGGGGATTCCGGGGCCGTCGTCATGGACATCAAGGCGCGCGCGCGCGCCGTCCACCGCAGTGCTCCAGCGCTGCGGCGCACCGGGAGCGTACTTGCACGCGTTGACAAGCAGGTTGCGCACGATGGTGGCGAGCGAGCCGCGGTCGGCGCGCACCATGAGCGGGGCTGCGGTGAACTGGCGCTCGAGGACTGTGGGCATTCCCGGAACCCCTTCGTCGAGCGCGCTTCCCACAGCGTCATTGAGGTCGACGTCTTCCAGGTGTGCAGCCCGCCGCGCATCGATACGCGCGAGCGTGAGCAGGTCGAGCACGAGCGCGCGCATGCGATCTGCCTCGCTGCCCATGGCTTTGAGCGCCGCGTCCAGCGCTTCGGGATCACGGCCGGCCCCGCGGCGGAGCACGTCGATGTAGCCCTTCAGCGCGGTCACCGGCGTGCGCAGCTCATGCGAGGCATCCGCGATGAAGCGGCGAACCTGCGCTTCCGACTCCTGCTGCGCAGCAAATGACTCCTCGATGCGATCCGCCATGTTGTCGAAGCTCTGAGCCAGCGCACCCACTTCATCCGAACGGGGGACGAGCCGGCTGCGCGCGCGCAGGTCGCCCGCGGCCAGCTGCTCGGCGGTGGCGCTGAGGCGATGCAGCGGCCGGAGTGCGCGTCCCGTGAGCAGCAGGCCGATGACCAGCGCGACGAGCAGCGCCGCGCCTCCGCCGAGACCGACCAGCACGAGTTCATCGCGCAGCACGTTGGTGATCGGCGTCATCGGCGTCGACATCTGGGTGACACCGCACACGGTGCCGGCGACAGTGATGGGAAAGCCGACGACCAGCGCGCCGTCTCCCGACGTCGCGATGACCTCCGCGCTGGAGCGACGACCGGTCGACACGACGGCTCGCAGGGCGGCGGAGTCGAGGTGCGGAAGGTCGCCGCCCGCGGGAACAGTGGCAGCGATCGCGAGGCTGGGGTCGTACACCACCACACCCACCGCCTGGCCTGACGTCGCCGCCACCACCTGTGCCACCGAACGACCAATCAGCGTGGGAGCCCGCGCGCAGAGCTGGCGTCCGCGCGGCGCCGTCGCCGAAGGCAGCCGCGTGATGATCACGCGAGCGCTGTTGTAGTCGTCCTGCAATGCAGCCACGCGATTTGCGATCAGGCTCCCGCGCAGCGTGAAGTACTCGTACGTGCCGAGGCCCGCGAGCAGCACGGCGAGCAGGCCGACGAACATCAGCGTGAGCCGCCAGCGCAGCGACGCCAGCGCGACCGCGACGCGATGCAACACTTCGGAAACTACAACAGCGCCGCGCCGACCTTCGGACTGCTGCGCAGCCGGTATCCGACACCGCGCACCGTCTGGATGCGGTCGTGGCTGGTATCGCCCAGCTTCTGACGCAGATACCGGATGTACACCTCGACGTTGTTCTCGTCGCCGAAGAAGTTGTAGCCCCAGACCTCGTCGAGGATGCGCTGGCGGGGCAGCACCTGGTCGGCATTGACGGTCAGGAAGTGGAGCAGATCGTATTCGCGTGCCGACAGCTCGAGCGAACGGTCGCCCAGCGTGACCTCTCGCGTCGCTGTATCGATGCGGAGATCGCCCGCCGATACAACGCGGCTCAGGTCGGGACTGCGCCGGCGCAGCACCGCGCGGATGCGTGCCAGCAGCTCACCGAACTCGAACGGTTTCACCAGGTAGTCGTCGGCGCCCAGCTCCAAACCCTGAATCCGATCACTGGTCTCGTCGCGGGCGCTGAGGATGATGATGCCGCGCGAGCGGTCGCCCGCGAGCGCGCGGCAGAGCTCCCAGCCGTCCATGCGCGGCATCATCAGGTCGAGGACGACAAGATGCGGCTTGAACTCATCGACAGCGCGCAAACCCGCTCGACCATCCTGCGCGGTGCGCACGTCAAAGCCGTCGTGGCGCAGGCCGAGAGCGATGAAGTCTGCGATGCTCTGTTCGTCGTCGACGACCAGGATTCGGGGCGTGTCGGTCACTGAGCCGAGTATACGGGCGCTCTTTGTGCCTCCAAGTCGAGTTGCCACGCCTTCACAAGTTCTCAGCGTGCTCTCAGCGGCGCCGGAGGGACGCGTAGCAGCGACCCGGCCCACTAGACTGGCCCGCGCACGTGAAAGGGACGGTTGCGCGCGTTCGCCGGCCGGGGCCGTTGGTGGTCATCAGCCTCGTATATCTGGCCGCTGCGACCGGGATCATGCTGTGGCGAGACATTTCGATCTCGCCCGATTACATCCTTCTTCTCCTCGTCCCGATAGCGCTGCTGAGCGGACGCTTTCTCGGTTTCCTGCGCGACTGGATCCCTTTCGTGGCCATCTTCCTCGGCTACGAGGCGATGCGCGGCATC
>Ga0073928_10011503_pt1 | contig 10313 bp, 11 predicted proteins | sample PaiPotPPA55metaG_FD_76969 | JGI IMG/M metagenome (GOLD analysis project Ga0073928, IMG submission 76969) | Iron sulfur acid spring bacterial and archeal communities from Banff, Canada, to study Microbial Dark Matter (Phase II) - Paint Pots PPA... ...
GCGCTCGCGTGCCATCGCCAGCGCGACCTGGTACGGCGTGCTGCGGTCCCGCCGCGAGCGCTCGAGGACCTCGGCCGTCGTCGCCTCGATCCGCGCCGTCTGCTCGAGCGCCCGTTCCCGCGAGTACCCGGTGAACTCGGCGGCCAGGTTGATGATCCCGCCCGCCGAGGCGACGAAGTCGGGCACGAACAGGATCCCGCGCCGGGCGAGCAGCTCGTCGACGCCGGCCCCGGCCAGCTGGTTGTTCGCGGCGCCGCACACCGCCCGGCAGGCCAGCGTCGGCACCGAGTCGTCGTTCAGGACGCCGCCGAGCGCGCAGGGCGCGAGGAGGTCGGACTCGACGGCGAGGATCTCGTCGACGCCGACGACGCGGCCGCCGACCGTCGCCGCGACCGCTCGCGCGCGGTCGTCGTGCAGGTCGGCGATCGTGACCGCCATCCCAGCCTGGGCGGCCAGCCCGGCCAGGTGACGGCCGACGCTCCCCGCGCCTTGGATCGCGACGTGCCGGTCCGCCAGCGTGGCGCCGGGACCGTCGAGGTCGCGGACCACGGCCCGCATGGCGTAGATGACCCCCTGGGCGGTGACCGGTGACGGTTCGCCGGACCCGCCCGCGTCCTCTCGAACGCCGGTGACCCACGGCGTGACCGTCGCCAGGACGTCCATGTCGCGGGTCGTCGCGCCCACGTCCTCGGCCGCCAGGTAGCGGCCGCCGAGCTCGTCGATGGCACGCCCGAGGGCCCGGAGCAGCGACTCGGGACGCGCCACGTCCGGGTCGTCGACGAGGACGACCGCCTTCCCGCCGCCCTGGTGCAGGCCGGCGATGGAGGCCTTCCAGGTCATCGCCTCGCTGAGCGCCAGCGCGTCGCGGATCGCGTCCACCTCATCGTCGTAGCGCCAGAAGCGGATCCCGCCCAGCGACGGCCCGAGCGCGGTCGAGTGGACGGCGATCACGGCTCGGAGGCCGGACGCGCGGTCGGCGACGAGCACGACCTGCTCGTGTCCGCGCTCGCTCATCGCCGCGGTCACGTCCACCGGCCCACCGTAGGGCCGCACGCGCGGGTTCAGTGACGAGTCGTCGTGAGCGTGAGGATGGTGTCGACCGGCGCGCTCGTCGTGCCCTGCCCGCCGACGAGGTACCCGGTGCCGCCGAGCGCGACCGCGGCCGCGTCGGACAGCGGCGCCGGGAGCTGCCCGGCAACTGTGCTCGTGGCCGCGGGCAGGTCGACGCGCAGGACGATGCCCGACACGACGTTGTTCACGAAGCCGCCGAGCAGGTACACGGAGCCGTCGAGCACGACCGCGGTCGTGTGCGAGAGCGGTGCCGGGAGCTGCCCGATGACCTGGGTGGTCTGGGTCGCGGGGTCGTAGCGCTGGATGACGGCGGTGTCGGTGCCCTGCGCGGTGCTGACGCCACCGAACAGGTAGATGGCGTTGCCCACCACCGCCACCCCCGGGTACCGCACCGGCTGGGCCAGCTGACCAGCCGGCTTCCAGGTCGCGCCGTCGGTGCTGGCGACGACGTTCGGGTAGAGGTGGGTGGCCTCCTGCCCGCCGCCGAGCACGTAGATGGTGCCGCCGACGACGGCCGCGACGTGGTCGGCTCGCGGCTCCGGGAGGTTGCCGACGGCCTGGCTGGTCCCGCCGCCGCCCGGCATGGCCTGCACGGTGGTCCGCTGCGGCGGCGACGAGGCGCCCCCACCGAGCACCAGGTACCGCCCGCCCGCGACCGCGCCCGCGGCGTCGTGGACGGGGAAGGCGAGCGTCCCAAACGAGCTGGTCCGCCCCGCGCCGGGATCGATCAAGGTCACGCTCGCGGTGGAGGTCTTCGTAGCGTCCAGGCCGCCGAGCGCGACCAGCTTCTGCCCGTCGGTCAGCAGCACCTCGCGGGACACCGGGGCCGGGAGCCGGACCGGCGCGGCGCCGATCCGCAGCGTCGCCGGGCCGCCGGCGGCGGTCGTCGGGGCCGTCGACGGCTGCGACGACGACTGCGACTGGGTGTTCGAGCCGCCGCCACCGCCGCACCCGGCGGCGACGAGCGCGGCGAGCAACGCGGGCGCGCCAACGCGCGCGAAGAGCCGCGGCGAAGGAAGGGGCACGGCGGTACGGTAGGCGACCCGCCTCCCGCCGAGCGCACCGGCCCCGAGCACCGCGCCCCGGTTCTGGGGGTCGGCGAGCGGAAGGGGGCGACATCACCGACGACGCCGCCCTCGTGTTTGCCGGCGGCGATCGGCCCCCGACCGCGGTCGCCGCGCATCTGCCGGGCGCCGCGTTCGTGATCGCCGCCGATTCCGGTCTCGCCGCCGCGGCCGAGCTCGGCCGCCGGGTGGACCTCGTCGTGGGCGATCTCGACAGCGTCGACGTCGACGCGCTCGCCGAGGCCCGAGCCGCGGGCAGCGAGGTGGACGCGCACCCCCGCGAGAAGGACCAGACCGACCTCGAGCTGGCGCTCGACGCCGCGCTCGCCCGCGGCTTCCGCCGGATCACGGTCGTCGGCGGCCACGGCGGCCGGCTCGACCACTTCGCCGCCAACCTGACGCTGCTCGCCGCGCCCCGCTACACGGGCGCCGCGATCGACGCCTGGGTCGGTGACGCCGCCGTCGTCGTCGTGCGCGACGAGGCCGACCTCGAGGGTCGACCGGGCGAGCTGTTGAGCCTCGTCCCGCTCGGCGGGCCCGCCCGCGGGATCCGCACCGAGGGACTGCGCTACCCCCTCGACGACGAGGACCTCGAGCCCGGCACCAGCCGCGGCGTCAGCAACGAGTTCGCGGCACCGCGGGCCCGAGTGACGGTCCGGACCGGCACGCTGCTCGCCATCCGCCCCGACGCCCTCGCCGACGCCCCGCGCTGAGCAACGGCGCCGATCTCTACGAAATCCCCACATCTCCGGCGGGACACCGCGACAGGCGCTCCCTAGCATGGATGACGATGTCTGACGTCCTGACGGCGCCGGTCCCGACCACCACCCGGACCGTCCTCGTCGTGGAGGACGAAGCCTCGATCGCCGAGGCCGTCGCGGCCCGTCTCCGCAGCGAGGGCTTCGCGGTCGAGATCGCCGCCGACGGCCTCGCCGCCGTCGCCGTCTGCGACCGGCTGCAGCCCGACCTGGTCGTCCTCGACCTCATGCTCCCCGGGCTCGACGGCCTCGAGGTGTGCCGGCGGATCCAGCGGGACCGGCCGGTCCCGGTCCTGATGCTGACCGCCCGCGGCTCCGAGACCGACCTCGTCGTCGGCCTGGCCGTCGGCGCGGACGACTATCTGGCCAAGCCGTTCAGCGCCCGGGAGCTGACCGCCCGCGTCCACGCCCTCCTCCGCCGCGTCGAGCGGGCCCCCGAGCGCGCCGCTCGCGCCCGGCTGCGGCTCGGCGCCATCGAGGTCGACCTCGAGGGTCGCCGGGTGCAGCGCGGGGACGAGGAGGTGCACCTCACGCCGACCGAGTTCGACCTGCTCGCCTACCTGGTGAAGCACCCGGGCCGCGTGTTCTCCCGCCCCCAGCTCCTCGGCGACGTGTGGGGCTACCGCGACGGCGGCGGGGCGCGCACCGTCGACTCGCACGTGCGCGCGCTGCGTCGCAAGCTCGGCGCCGACGCGGTGCGGACGGTCCATGGCGTCGGGTACGGGGCTGGGTCGCCGTGAGCCGGCACCGCCTCCCGATCGACGTCAAAGACCTCGACGTCCGCCGGCCCCTCGACGCGTTCCCGTCGATCAAGCTGAAGCTCGGCTTCGTCATCGCGGCCGCCGTCGCCGCCACGATCTTCGTGTTCTGGCTCGGCATCAAGGTCGGGATGTGGCCGTCGGCCAGCGGCATCCTGGCCGGGATCGTCGCCATGGCGATCGTGTGGTTCCTCGCCCGCGGCATGACGTCACCGCTGCGCGAGATGGCGACCGCCGCCGAGGCGATGGCGAAGGGCGACTACAGCCGCCGGGTCACCGCCACCTCCCACGACGAGGTGGGCGCCCTCGCCCGCGCCTTCAACGAGATGGCGGGCGAGCTGGGCGAGACCGACCGGGTGCGACGCGACCTGGTCGCCAACGTCTCGCACGAGCTGCGGACGCCGATCACCGCCCTCCAGGCCAAGCTCGAGAACCTCGTCGACGGCGTCGAGGCGCCCGACCGCGAGACGTTCGAGACGATGCTCGCCCAGGTCGAGCGGCTGGGCCGCCTCGTCCAGCAGCTCCTCGACCTGTCCCGGCTCGAGGCCGGCGTGGTGCCACTCGAGCGGGCCGCCTTCCCGGTCGAGCCGCTCCTCGAGGACGCGGTGCGGGAGCAGCGCCTCCACGGGCCCACGGTCGACGTCGCAGTCGACGTCGAGCCGGCCGACCTCACCGCCGACGGGGACCCCGAGCGGGTCCACCAGGTCGTCGCGAACCTCCTCGAGAACGCGGTCCGGTTCACCCCTTCCGGGGGGACGGTCGAGGTGCGCGCCCGGCGCAGCGCCCGCGGCGTCCGGATCGAGGTCCTCGACGAAGGTCCCGGCATCCCCGAGGCCGACCGGGGCCGGGTCTTCGAGCGCTTCTACCGCGCCGACGCGGCGCGGTCGTCGTTGGACGGCGGGGCCGGCCTCGGTCTCGCCATCGCGCGCTGGATCGTCGACCTGCACGGCGGCGACATCCATCCCGAAGGGCGAACGCCCCGCGGTTGCCGCATGGTGGTGACCCTCCCGGCGGTCGCCCCGTCAGAACCCGTCATCGAGCGAGTGTGAGGAACCCATGGAGCTGACATCGATCGAAGGCGCGGTGCGCCGAATCCGGCGCGGCGAGATGGTGCTGGTCATCGACGACGAGGACCGCGAGAACGAGGGCGACCTCACGATGGCGGCCAGCTGGGTCACCCCCGAGGCCGTGAACTTCATGCTGCGCTGGGCCCGCGGGCTCGTGTGCATGCCGTGCGCCCCCGAGCGCCTCGACGAGCTCCAGCTCGACCCGATGGTCCCCCCCGAGTGCGCCGGCTGCGACACCGCGTTCACGGTGTCGATCGACCACGTCGAGGCCGGCAGCGGGATCGGCGCCGCCGACCGGGCGCGCACGATGCGCCGGGTCGTCGACCGGGACGCCCTGGCGACCGAGTTCAAGCGGCCCGGGCACGTGTTCCCGCTGCGGGCCCGTCCGGGCGGAACCCTCGAACGCCGCGGGCACACCGAGGCCGCCGTCGACCTGGCCCGGCTCGCCGGCCTCCCGCCGGTCGCCGTGATCTGCGAAGTGCTGGCGGCGGACGGCGCGCCGGCCCGGGTTCCCGATCTGGCTGCCTTCGCCGACGACCACCGGATCGCGCTCGTCACCGTCGACCAGGTCGCCGAGCAGCGCCGCGCGCTGGCCCGCCACGACGACCGGGCGCCCCTGCTGCTGTAACGCCCGCCGGCTACGGCTGCAGGCGCTCGACGCGCCAGCTCGATCCGTCACGTGCGTAGCGCAGCCGGTCGTGGAGCCGGTCGTCGCGGTGCTGCCAGAACTCGACCGCGTCGGGTGTGACGAGGTAGCCGCCCCAGAACGGCGGCAGGGGGACGTCGTCGACGCCGAAGCGCTCCCCCACCTCGGCCGCCGCGGCTTCGAGGGTGGCCCGGTCGGCGATCGGCTCGCTCTGGCGCGACGCCCAGGCGCTGATCCGGCTGGCGCGGGGCCGGTTGCGCCAGTACGCCGACGACTCGTCGGCGGACACGCGGGTCACCGGGCCGACGGCCCGCACCTGCCGCCCCTGCTCGGGCCAGTGCCACACCAGCGCCGCCCGCGGGTTCGCGGCCAGGTCGGCGCCCTTCGCGCTGTCGTAGCTGGTGTAGAAGCGGAAGCCGTCGTCGTCGAACCCGCGCAGGAGGACGACCCGGGCGCTCGGCACTCCGGCCCCGTCGGCGGTGGCGACGACCATGGCGTCGGGGGCGGCGACGCCCTCGGCCTCGGCGCCCGAGAACCAGCGGCGGAACTGCTCGATCGGATCGGCCGCGACGCCGGACTCCCGCAGCTCGGCCATGCGCGCCGCTCAGCGGACCCAGGTACCGGGCCGGGCCTGCGCCGCCGTCCCCATGGTGTCAACGTAGTGATCCAAGGCGACCGCTCGGCCCGAATGGGGCGACACGGCGAGGAGCGACCGATGGCGTTTCATCACGTAGCGATCACGACCCGTGACCCGCAGGCGACGCACGCCTTCTACAGCGAGGTCATGGGCTTCAAGCTGGCGCGGGTCGAGGCGATCCCCGCCATCGGCGGCGGTTGGGCCCGACACCTCTTCTACGACACCGGCAACGGCGAGTGCCTGGCGGTGTGGGAGATCCACGACAACCCCGACGTGCCCCAACAGTTCGACCCGTCCATCAGCCGCGGGCTCGGCCTCCCGACCTGGACGAACCACCTCGCGTTCGCGGCCGCTGACCTCGACGCCTTGGCCGCGACCCGGGAGCGGTGGCGCGCCCACGGCTACGACGTCCTGCAAGTCGACCACGGCTGGTGCACCTCGATCTACATCGACGACCCGAACGGCATCGCGGTCGAGTGCTGCTGCACCACCCGCGCCTTCACGGCCGCCGACGCGGCCGAGGCCAACCAGCTCCGGCGCGCCGACCGGCCGCCGCTCGAGGAGCCGAAGGACCCCGAGGCCTACGAGGCGACGACCGCCACCGTCGGCGCCGGCTGAGCCGCCCGCGCCGTCAGTAGCTGTCGAGCACCGGCGGCCGGTCCGAGCAGACGCCGCTGGCCCGCGCCGCGATGAGCTGGACCCGGTCGACCAGCAGCACGTGGATCTGGCGCAGGTACTGGAGCCGGACGTCGAGGCGGTGGGCCAGGGTCGCCCGCCCGCCGCGCAGCAGCCGGTCCCGCAGCGCGGACGCCTTCTGGAACGCCGTCTTGGCGCGCTTGTTCGTCGCCACCAGCCGCGTCCATTGGTTGCGGACCCGCGCGCAGAGCCCGGGGCGAGGGTTCTGGGCCGTGGGCGTCGCAGCGCCCGCCGGCGCGGCCGGCCCGGCGAACACGAGCAGCGTGCCGAGCAGGAGCACGCTCGCGACGAGACCGGCCTGGACCCGGATCCCTCTCCGCGCGCCGGTCGAACCGCCTCGCCCTGGCAGCATCTCGACACCATACGGGCCGCCCTGACCAGCCTCTATGAACTGGAGATGAGGGGTCTATGAGCGATCAGGGGCTAGCGGCGCGGACGCCGACCGGCGGTCGGCGCAGCGCCCGCTCGAGCCGGGCCCGGTTGTAGCGCTGGACGAGCAGGCACGGCACGTTCGCTGCGACGCCGTAGCCGAGCATGGCCAGCGCCAGCCACCACGGGTTCCAGGCGAAGAAGACCGGGCTCAGGGCCAGGATCGCCCAGTGCGTCCACTCGGCCCGGCGGGTCTCGACCCGGAACTGCTCGAGGTACTCGCGGTCGTGGCGCCGGAGGTGACGCTTCGAGAAGCCGCCCCGGAACAGGGACCCCGCCTCCGGGAGCGCGTCCTTCCACACCTTGATGCGCAGCAGCCGCTCGTAGACGCCGCCGTCGCGCTCGGCGGCCCGGAGCCGCAGCGGTCCCTCACGCGACAGCGTCGAGGCCGGGAGCCGGTGCGAGACGTAGCCGCACGCCGCGCTCCACGCCGCCCAGACCGCGGCGTCGATGACCACCAGCACGACGTGGCGGGTCGACGCCACGAGCGCCATCACCGGCGGTAGCCGGCGCCGTCGCCCCGCAGCTTGATCGTCCGGCCCTTCCAGCGGACCTGGCCCCGCACCGCGAGCACGATCGAGGCGAAGAAGACGAGGACGAAGACGCCCGCCAGCACGGGGAACAGGATGGCGGCGACGAGCCCGAAGTTCCCGAGCTGGCGCAGCATCACGTAGCACTGGAGCGCGAACGCGGCGTACACGAACAGCGCGACGACACCGCCCACGACGACGACGCCCGCGGCCGCCAGGAGGCAGCCGGTGATCCACACCACGATCCCGAGCAGGCGCACGATCGGTGTGGAGGCAGCGCCGGCCGCGAAGTTCTTGGCGAACCCCTCGATGAGGCGCGGCGGGCGATCGTACATCCGGAAGGCCAGCACGTCGCCGCCGCCGAAGCACGTCACGGGCTCGTCGGCGGCGACGAAGCGGCGGGCCAGCGCCACGTCCTCGACGACCGAGCGCCGCACCGACCGGAACTCGAGGTGGGTGAGCAGCGCGTCGCGCGTGGCCACCATGCAGGGCCCGAAGGCGGCCCGGCTACGGCGGGGGGGGCCGGGCAGCGCCATGCCGACCCCCATGACCGCGACCAGGTTGAAGAACGCGGCTGCTCGCTCCCACCAGCGCTCCATCACGTGATACGGCTGGACCGACACCAGGCCCCGGTACCGGTCCCACGCGCGGTCGAGGCGGGCCAGCAGGTGCGGCGAGGGGTCCACGTCGGCGTCGAGCGTGACGACCACGGGTGTCTTGGCGGCGCGCACACCCTGGTACAGCGCCCACGGCTTGCCGGCCCAGCCGGCGGGGAGCGGCTCGCCGGTCACGACGGTGGCGCCGCGCACCTTCGCCACGATGGCCGTGGTGTCGGTCGAGCCGTCGTCGACGACGATCACCTCGCGCGGCGGGACGGTCTGGCAGGCGAGGCCGGCGAGGACGGTCGGCAGCGTCTGCTCCTCGTCGCGCGCCGGGATCACCACCGAGAACGGCACCGACAGCGGCTCCTCGCGCACGTAGGGCACGACGTGCACCCGCCAGCACAGCCACCACCCGAAGAGCCAGATCATCGTGAGCGCGAACAGGCGGGGATCCATCTCGGCGACCGAGGTTAGGGTCCATCTCATGGAGTTCGCGCTCTCGCCCCGGACCGAGGCCCTGCAGGACCAGCTCGGCGCGTTCATCGCCGAGCGCGTCGAGCCGGCGGTGCCCGTGTACCGCGAGCAGGTGGAGGCCAGCGGTGACCCGCACTTCCACCCCCCGGTCATGGAGGAGCTGAAGGCCGAGGCCCGAGCCCGCGACCTGTGGAACCTCTTCCTGCCCGACGCGCGCTTCGGCCCCGGCCTCACCAACGTCGAGTACGCACCGCTGTGCGAGCTGATGGGCCGCACCCTGCTGGCCGCCGAGGCGACGAACTGCTCGGCGCCCGACACCGGGAACATGGAGATCCTCGCCGAGTTCGGCACGCCGCTGCTGCAGGAGCAGTTCCTGCGCCCGCTCCTCGACGGCGAGATCCGGTCGTGCTTCGCGATGACCGAGCCGTGGGTGGCCAGCAGCGACGCGACGAACATCCAGAGCCGCATCGAGCGGGACGGCGACCACTACGTCGTGAACGCGCACAAGTGGTGGACGAGCGGCGCCGCGTCAGCGCGGTGCCGGTTCGCGATCCTCATGGGGGTGTCGGATCCGAACGCCGACCCCTACCACCGCCACTCGATGGTGGTCGTGCCGCTCGACACGCCGGGGGTCACGATCGTCCGCACCCTCCCGGTCTTCGGCCACGACGCCGGCGGCGGGCACTGCGAGACCCTGTACGAGGACGTGCGAGTCCCGGCCGAGTACCTGCTCGGCGAGGAGGGCGGCGGCTTCGCCATCGCGCAGGCCCGCCTCGGGCCGGGGCGGATCCACCACTGCATGCGCGCCATCGGCATGGCGGAGCGGGCCCTCGAGCTGATGTGCGCACGCGCCCAGATGCGGGTCGCGTTCGGCAAGCACCTGGCCGACAACAACGTCGTGCAGGAGCGGGTCGCCGAGAGCCGCATCGAGATCGAGCAGGCCCGGCTGCTGACCATGAAGGCGGCCTGGCTCATGGACACGGTCGGGAACAAGGGGGCGCGCTTCGAGATCGCGGCGATCAAGGTCGTCGCGGCTCGGCTGGCCACCACTGTGATCGACCGGGCCATCCAGCTGTTCGGCGGCGCCGGCGTGTCGGACGACTGGCCGCTCGCCCAGCTGTACACGCACGCCCGGACCTTGCACCTGGTCGACGGGCCCGACGAGGTGCACCGCCAGCAGATCGCCCGCCGGGAGCTGCGCAAGTACGAGGCGTTCCGGACGTGAAGGTCCGGATCGGCTACGGGCTCGGCGTGCAGGGCCTGAAGGACGAGCGCGCCTTCGGGGCCCTCGTCGACGCGCTCGACGGTTGCGGCTTCGACTCGCTGTGGCTGTCGGAGCGCGCGGCCGGCGACGCGCCCGACCCGCTGGTCGGGCTCTCGTTCGCGGCCGGGCGCTCCCAGCGCCTGAAGCTCGGCACCAGCGTGCAGGTCCTCCCGGGCCGCAACCCGGTGCTGCTCGCCAAGGCGTGGGCGAGCCTCGACCGGCTCTCGGACGGCCGCGCGCTGCCCGCGTTTGGGCTCGGCAACCCGATCGCGGCCGAGCACCAGGCGTTCGGGGTCGCCCGGGACCGTCGGGCCGCC
>Ga0073928_10011504_pt1 | contig 10310 bp, 7 predicted proteins | sample PaiPotPPA55metaG_FD_76969 | JGI IMG/M metagenome (GOLD analysis project Ga0073928, IMG submission 76969) | Iron sulfur acid spring bacterial and archeal communities from Banff, Canada, to study Microbial Dark Matter (Phase II) - Paint Pots PPA... ...
ATTCGGGGGCGGCGGGTGTGTCAGTGTGATTGAGCTTCGTCATCTCGATCCTCGAGGTTAGGGTTGCGAATGGTGGAAAACCTACCTCCTGACCACCCGCCACCCAAACCCATAGGATCTACGGAGGTTCTTTGGTCGGTGCATGTAGGGGCAGGTTTCAAACCCGCCCCTACGCGATCGTAGCAAGAGCAAAGGACACACCATGGCCCGCATTGCGCTGATCAAGCAAGAGGACCATCCCGAGCTCTCCGCTTCGATCGAAACGTTCCGGGCGGGTCGGCGCGGACGCCTGATCAACATCTACCGCATGCTGCTGCACAGTCCGGCGCTGGCCGAGAGCTGGTTCAACCATTCCAACGCGGTACGCTGGAAGACGACGCTCCCGGGCCGGCTGCGCGAGATCGTGATCGTCCGCATGGGCTACCTGGCGCAGTGCGAGTACGTGCTGCGCCAGCACGTGCCGTCGCTCGCGCTGGCTGACGGGCTTGCGCGCGAGGAGTGCGACGCGCTTGCGGACTGGCGCAGCTCAGCGTTCTTCGATGCGCGCGAGCGCGCGGCGCTGGCCTATACCGACGCGATGACTCGCGACATTGCGGTCCCCGACGCCGGGTTCGCTCCATTGAAAGAGCATTTCAACGAGCGGCAGATCGTGGAGCTCACCGTGCTGATCGGGACCTACAACATGAATGCGCGGGTGCTCCGCGCGCTCGAGCTCGACCTCGAGCCTTCCGGTGATTCCTAAGCTTGTCTGCGCCGCGCGCCTTTGCCCAACCTACGCGCTGTGGCCGGTGGCGATGCGCGCGAGTTTCTCCGGCTCGGCCGGCGCATCGTTGCCGCGCCAGACGACATGCATGTCGGGGCGCAGCAGCAGGAGGTCGCAGCCGTAAATGTCGCGCGGGCGCTGGTCCGAGATGTCGAGCGTCTTGAGCGGCGCGCCAATCGCCGCGAACGCGCGCGCAAGCGCGCTGGTGTCGGCGCGCGTGCGGCCGAGACGAATAAGGCAATAGCCGTGGCCGTAGCCGATGCGGTCCTGCATCGCGCTTCCATCATCGAGCCACACATGCGGGAGCCGCGCGCCGGGCCAGGTGGTCGGGACATAATTGCGGAAGTCCGATTGCGGCGCGTCTCCCGGCTCGGATGCGATCAACGGCGAGCCGCGATAGCTGTAGCCGAGCTCGGCGCCGATCATCTCGTTGCTCTTGCGCTGCTCGACATAGGCAATGCGCGCGAGGTTTGCGCGCGTCGCGGCGCCCTCCGGCGTATTGTCTGCGATGTTCGGCTGCCAGGCGGCGCGCCACTTGCGCCGTCCGAGCGAGGCGTAGCGCGAGGCGGCGACGTTGTTCTCGCCGACCGGACGGCGCTCGATCTGATAGGACGGCAGCAGCATCGGCCCGCCCCAGCCCTGCAGCTCGGCGGCCAGCTTCCAGGATAGGTCGATGGCATCGCCCACCCCGCTGTTCATGCCCAGCCCTCCGGTGGGGATGACGAGATGCACGGCGTCGCCGGCGAGGAATACGCGACCCCGGCCGTAGGCGTCGGCGAGCAACAGGTTCTGCTTCCACTCGCCGACGTAGAGCATCTCGAAGGCAAGCGGCATCGCGATCGTCCTCGCGAATTGGCCGAGCATGTCGCTGTCCTGCTCAACGACGGACCAGAGCGTGAAATGCCGAGTCGAATCCTGCAGGATCAGCTGCGTCGCGTGCTCATCCACCACGTGATAATGCCGCCCTTTGCCGATGGGGATGCGCTGGTAGAGCTCGTCGCAGCGGTAGAGAGCTTGCCGGAGCCTGAGGATGTCGCCCTCGCCGTGCAGCGCGATCCCGAGCTGCCTGCGCACCGGACTCGAGCCGCCGTCGCAACCGACGAGATAGCGCGCGCGGATCTGTGAAATTACACCATCGCTGGTCCGCACATTTGCCGTGACGGATTCCGCCTCCTCAACGAGGTCCAAAAACTCGCAGCCGTAGCAGACCGAAACCGACGGCAGCTGCTCGGCAATGGATTTGAGCAGCGGCTCGAGCGTGTATTGCGAGATGAGCTGATAGGGCTCGAGCGGGAGCGTGCCGTCGGCGCACGCCGCGATCTGCTTGCGCGCCTGTTCGACCGAGGGGTAGGGCAGATGCAGGAGCGGCGGCTCGATCAGCGAGAGCACGATGAGCACGTCCATGGGGCAGTGCGCCGGCAGCCCGGCCGCCCGCACTTTCTCCGCGATCCCCATGCGGCGGTAGATCTCCAAAGTGCGGGCGTTGCAGCGCTCCATCTTGGGGAGGAACTGCGGCGCCTCTTTCTGCTCGATAATGGTGCAGGCAATCCCGCGCAGGCCGAGGTCGACGGCAAGCGTCAGGCCGGTCGGGCCGGCACCGATGATGAGAACCGCAGTGTCCATGCCGGATGGTTAGACGATTTCTGTTTCTCTTCGTAGGGGCGAGTCGGGTTCCGCAAAAACGCAAGGCGTTTTTGGGCTGCCCGCATTGCCTCGCCCTCTTGGGGGCGACCCAATGGTCGCCCCTACGCAACATCCTCAGGAACGGCGAGATCCTCCGCTGCGGGGATAAAGTCGGCAAGCTCGGCGCCTTCCTGGACCACATCCCCGACCGCGCATTTGAGCGCCTCGAGGCGACCGTCGGCGGGAGCGCGCAGGGTGTGCTCCATCTTCATGGCTTCGAGCACCAGGAGCGGGGCGCCGCGCGCCACTTGCGTGCCCGCCGCGGCGAGAATGCGGATCACGGTGCCGGGCATGGGCGCCACGATCCGGCCGTCGGCAACGCCCTCGCCCACATCGGCGGCGAAGGGATCGGTCCAGTACAGCGAGAGCGGGCCGCGTGGGGTGATCAGATCGAGGTTGCGGGCGGACCAGGTCGCGGTGCTCGCCTCGGTCGCCTCGCCGAGCGTGACCTCGAAGCTTCCGTCCTGGCGGGGCGCGACGCGCAAGGCGTGGCGGGCGCCGGCAAACTCCAGGCTCATACCGCCGCGCTCATACCACAGCACCACATCCCAATGCTCGCTCTGCCGCCCAAAGCTCAGGCGGCGCGTGCGGCGGCCGGCGAGCATCCAGCCGTCGCTGCGGTTCCAGGGCGAGCTCAACGGCGGCACGTTCTGTTCGGCGCGCTCGCGCAACAGCACCGCGGCGCATGCCGCCGCCATGTCGAGCGCGGTGACCGCACGAGGAGAGCGGGTAAGCCAAGCAAGCTCGCGCTCGATGAGCCCGGTATCGATCGCGCCGCTTGCCACCTCGGGACGCGCCAGCAGCGCCTGCAGGAATGCGAGGTTGGTGGTCACCCCCGCGATCTCGAAGGCGCCCAGCGCGTCGCGCATGCGCGCGAGCGCCTGGTCGCGATCCTGCGCCCAGACGATCAGCTTCGCGAGCAAAGGATCGTAGTATGGCGTCACCCTGTCGCCGGCGCGAAAGCCGGTATCGACGCGCACCCCCTCGCCCGCCTGCGTGCGCCACTGCCGGATCGTCCCGGCCGCGGGGAGAAAGCCTTTGTCCGCGTCCTCGGCGTAGACGCGCGCCTCGATGGCGTGGCCATTCGCGATGATCGCGCCCTGCGCCAGCGGCAGCTTCTCGCCGGCGGCGACGCGCAGCTGCCATTCCACGAGATCGGTGCCGGTGATCATCTCGGTGACGGGATGCTCGACCTGAAGCCGCGTGTTCATCTCGATGAAATAAAACCGCTCGGCGTCGGCGATGAACTCGACCGTGCCCGCGTTGACATAGCCCACGGCCCGGGCTGCGGCGCCCGCGGCCGCCGACATCTCGGCACGGCGGGCCGGCGTCACCGCCGCCGAGGGCGCCTCCTCCACCACCTTCTGATGGCGCCGCTGCAACGTGCATTCGCGCTCGTAAAGCGTGACCACATTGCCGTGCGTGTCGCCGAACACCTGGATCTCGATGTGGCGCGGTCGCGCGATGTATCTCTCGATCAGCAGCGCATCGTCGCCGAATGCCGCCTTGGCCTCGCGTCGCGCGCTGGCGATCGCGTCGTCAAGCTCGCCCGGCGCCTCGACGCGCCGCATGCCCCTGCCGCCTCCGCCGGCGGATGCCTTTATCAGAACGGGATAGCCGATGCGTCCCGCGGCGTCCCGCATCGCCGCGGCGCCCTGATCGGCGCCGTGATAGCCCGGCACGATCGGCACGCCCGCAGCCTGCATGCGCGCCTTCGCCTCCACCTTCGATCCCATCAGGCGGATCGTCTCGGCCGAGGGCCCCACGAATATGAGATCCGCATCGGCACAGGCCTGCGCGAACGCGGCGTTCTCGGCGAGGAAGCCGTAACCGGGATGCACCGCCTCGGCGCGGGTGTCGCGCGCGGCTGCGATGATCGCCGCGATGTTAAGATAGCTGTCCTTCGCCGGCGGGGGCCCGATGCACACCGCCTCGTCCGCCAGCGCCACATGCATGGCGTTGCGATCGGCCTCTGAGAATACCGCCACCGTGCGCAGCCCCATGCGCTTTGCCGTGCGCATGATGCGGCAAGCGATCTCGCCGCGATTGGCGATCAGAAGCTTGTCGAAGCGTCGGACGAGCGGCACCACAAGCGATCCTATTTATAGGTATCACATCCGGAAGATGCCGAAGCGGGTGGGCTCGGGCGGCGGCGCATTGAGCCCGGCCGCGAGCGCAAGGCCGAGCACCATGCGGGTGTCGGCAGGGTCGATGATGCCGTCGTCCCAGATGCGAGCGGTTGCGTAATAGGGGTGGCCTTGCTGCTCGTATTGCGCGCGGACGGGTGCCTTGAATGCGGCGTCGTCCGCGGCGCTCCAGGTGCCGCCCTTCGCTTCCGCCGCCTCCTGGCGCAGCAACCCGAGGACGGTCGCCGCCTGCTCGCCGCCCATCACGGAGATGCGCGCATTGGGCCACATCCAGAGAAAGCGGGGGCCGTAGGCACGCCCGCACATGCCGTAGTTGCCGGCACCGTAGCTTCCCCCGATGATCACCGTGTATTTTGGCACGGCGCTGGTTGCGACCGCGGTGACCATCTTGGCGCCGTCCTTGGCGATGCCGCCCGCCTCGTATTTGCGGCCCACCATGAAGCCGGTGATGTTCTGCAGGAACAGAAGCGGGATGTTGCGCTGGCTTGCGAGCTCGATGAAATGCGCGCCCTTGAGCGCGCTTTCGCTGAACAGGATGCCGTTGTTGGCGAGGATGCCGACGGGAAAGCCGTGGATGTGGGCAAAGCCGCAGACGAGCGTGGTGCCGTAGAGCGCCTTGAACTCGTCGAGATCGGAGGCATCCACGATGCGCGCGATCACATCGCGCACGTCGTAGGGCGTGCGCGGATCCGCCGGCACGATGCCGTAGAGCTCCTCCGCGGGATAGAGCGGCTCGCGCGGCTCGCGCAGCTCGAGATACGCATGCCGCACGCGATTGAGGTTGGCGACGATGCGGCGCGTGATGCCGATGGCGTGGCTGTCGCTGGTGGCGTAATAGTCGGTGACGCCGGATTGACGGCTGTGCACCTCGGCGCCGCCCAGCTCCTCCGCGCTCACCTCCTCGCCGGTGGCCGCCTTCACCAGCGGCGGGCCGCCGAGAAAGATCGTGCCCTCATTGCGCACGATGATGCTTTCGTCCGACATGGCCGGCACATAGGCGCCGCCCGCGGTGCATGATCCCATCACAGCCGCGATCTGTGGAATACGAAGCGCCGACATGCGCGCCTGATTGTAGAAGATGCGGCCGAAATGACGCTCGTCGGGGAAGATCTCGTCCTGCAGCGGCAGGAAGGCGCCGCCGGAATCGACGAGATAGACGCAGGGCAGATGGTTCTCGCGCGCGATGTCCTGGGCGCGCAGATGCTTCTTCACCGTCATCGGATAGTAGGTGCCGCCCTTGATGGTGGCATCGTTGGCGATGATCATGCATTCGCGGTTGCTGACGCGCCCGATCCCGGTGATCAGGCTCGCAGAGTGCACGTCGCCGCCGTAGAGGCCGTAGGCCGCAAGCGGCGAGAGCTCGAGGAACGGCGTACCGGGGTCGATGAGGAGATTGACCCGCTCGCGTGCAAGGAGCTTGCCGCGTGCGACGTGACGCGCGCGCGCCTCCTCGCTGCCGCCGTGGGTGGCCGCCGCGAGCTTCTCCCGCAGGTCGGCAACCAGCGCCTGCATGGCCGCGGCGTTCTCGACGAGCTCGCGCCCATGCGGATCGATACCGGATCCCAGCGCGGTCATTGCGTCGCCCACGAGCTACCGCGTCTTGTCGAACAGCTCACGGCCGATCAGCATGCGCCGGATCTCGCTGGTGCCGGCGCCGATCTCGTAGAGCTTGGCGTCGCGCAGATAGCGCCCGGTGGGATAATCGTTGATGTAGCCGTTGCCGCCCAGAAGCTGCACCGCGTCGAGCGCGATGCGGGTCGCGTTCTCCGCCGCGTAGAGAATGGCGCCGGCCGCATCCTCGCGCGTGGTCTCGCCGCGGTCGCAGGCGCGCGCCACCGCATAGACGTAGGACTTGGCCGCGTTCATCGTGACATACATGTCGGCGACCTTGCCCTGCACCAGCTGAAACTCGCCGATCGCCTTGCCGAATTGCCGCCGCTCGTGGACATACGGCATCGCCACGTCCATGCACGCCTGCATGATGCCGAGCGGGCCGGCCGCGAGCACCACGCGCTCGTAATCGAGGCCCGACATGAGGATGGTGACACCGTCGCCTACCCCGCCGAGCACATTCTCCTGCGGCACCTCGCAATCCGTGAACACGAGCTCGCAGGTATCGGAGCCGCGCATGCCAAGCTTGTCGAGCTTCTGCGCGGTGGAGAAGCCCTCAAACCCCTTCTCGATCAGAAAGGCGGTGATGCCGCGCGGACCCGCGTCGGGATCGGTCTTGGCGTAGACCACCAGCACCTCGGCTTGCGGGCCGTTGGTGATCCACATCTTGCTGCCGTTGAGGATGAAACGGTCACCTTTCCTGTCGGCGCGCGTGCGCATGGAGACCACGTCGGAGCCCGCGCCCGGCTCCGACATCGCAAGCCCGCCGAGATGCTCGCCGGAGATGAGCCGCGGCAGATAGCGGTGCTTCTGCTCGGCGCTGCCGTTCCGGCGGATCTGGTTGACGCAGAGGTTGGAATGGGCGCCGTAGGAGAGCCCCACCGATGCGGAGGCGCGCGAGATCTCCTCCATGGCGACGCAATGCTCGAGATAGCCGAGCCCGGCGCCGCCCCATTCCTCCTCGACGGTGATGCCGTGGAGCCCGAGCTTGCCGAGCTCCGGCCAGAGGTCGCGCGGGAAGGTATTGCTGCGGTCGATCTCGTCGGCGCGCGGCGCAATCCTGTCGGCGGCAAAGCCGCGCACGCTCTCGCGCAGCATGTCCGCCGTTTCGCCGAGGCCGAAGTCGAAGCCGCGGATATCGTTCACGCGCATCTGGCCGGTTCCGTTGCGCGACGCCGCATGCCTGATGGGACGAGCGCGATTAAACCCTATTCCCGTCATTCCGGGGCGCCGCATGGCGGGGCGGGTTTAAGACCCGCCCCTACGCCGCAACACACGAGGGATTAATGCACGCTGGCATTCCGTGGCGCAATGTTTCGGCGTGAATAGGTCACCGCGGACCGAGAATTCTTGCGCCTGCAATACCCATTTCCCGGAGAGGCGAACTGCCGTATCAACACTGCGATTCGCTGCCGCTGAAAGGTGCGCCCATGGCCGATACGGTTGCCGCGCTGAAGCTCACATGCAAGGGGGCGATGAAGCTCCTCAACGCCGCCATGGCGAAAGCAAGCGCGATGGGGGTGCCGCAATGCATCTCCATTGTGGACGCGGGCGGGCACCTCCTCGCCTTCGCCCGCATGGACGGCGCGTTCGTGCTTTCGATCGACACCTCGCTGATGAAAGCAAAGACGGCCGCGTTCTACGGCAAGCCGACCGGGGACATCGAGGCGGGGATCGACCTCAAGCTCGCGATTGCCACCCGCGGCAAGCGCATCAACCTGCCGGGCGGCTTGCCGGTCATTGTGGACGGGGATGTGATCGGCGGCATCGGCGTCGGCTCGGGCACCGGCGCGCAGGACCGCGAGGTGGCGAACGCAGCGCTCGCCGCATTGCCCGGCGCGCGCAGGTTCGATTAAGCTTAGGTTCAAGCTGCCCTTTCCGACTTGTAGGGCTTGATTAGGGGCGGGTTACAAACCCGCCCCTACCGGCGGCTGGCATGAGAGCGTCGGCAAAAATCCACACTGAACGCCAAGCTGCGGCAGCACGCGCCTGGGCGCCGGCCGCGCTCGCTTGCATGGGCGTCGTCTTCGGCGATATCGGCACCAGCCCGCTCTATACGCTCAACGTGGCCGCAAAAGCGTCCAGCCAGGGCGCTGGGACGGTCGCGCCGGAAGCGGTGCTCGGCATCGTGTCATTGATCTTCTGGTCGCTGATCATCGTCATTTCCATAAAGTACGCCATCCTGATCATGCGCGCCGACAACCGCGGAGAGGGCGGCATCCTCGCGTTGCTTGCGCTCATCAGTCCCAAGCGCGCCAGGCAAAGCAGGCGGCGCGCTATCATGGTGCTAATCGGCCTGTTGGGGGCAACCCTGCTCTACGGCGACGGCGCCATCACGCCGGCGATTTCCGTGCTCAGCGCCATCGAAGGCATCAAGGTCTACGCTCCGCAGCTCGAGCACGTGGTCGTGCCGCTTACCGTCGCGATCCTGGTCGCGCTGTTCGCCATCCAGCACAAGGGCACGTCCTTCATCGGCGCAATATTCGGGCCGATCATGCTGATCTGGTTCGTGGCAATCGGGATACTTGGAATTATCGGCATTGCAAGAGCGCCCGCCATACTCGCCGCGCTCAGTCCTTTGCCCGCGGTCACCTATCTCTGGCACGCCGGCCCCCTGGCCTTCACCGTCATCGGTGGCGCTTTCCTGGCAGTGACCGGCGGCGAGGCGTTCTACGCCGACATGGGGCATTTCGGCCCGTTTCCGATCCGTGTCGCCTGGTTCGCCGTCGCGCTGCCCGCGCTGACGCTCAATTATTTCGGCCAGGGCGGCCTGCTGCTGGTCCAGCCGGAAGCGATGGAGAGCCCGTTCTATCAGCTCGCGCCGCAATGGTCGCATTACGGGCTGGTCGTTCTTGCCACGATCGCGACCGTGATCGCCTCCCAGGCGATCATTTCCGGCGCCTATTCGCTCACGCAGCAGGCAATCCAGCTCGGCTTCCTCCCGCGCATGAACATTATTCATACGACGAGGTACGAGATCGGCCAGATCTATGTCCCCTTCGTGAATTGGACACTCGCGATGGCCACGCTTGCCGCGGTGATCGGGTTCGGCTCCTCGGACGCCCTCGCGGGAGCTTTCGGCATTGCCGTCTCGCTGCTCATGGCGATCACTACGCTGATGGCCACGTTCGTCGCGCTGCACTGGAAGTACAATCCGCTGATCGTCTATGCCGTGAATGGCAGCCTGATTGCTCTCGATTTTCTCTTCTTCGCATCGACCTCGACGAAGCTCCTCGACGGCGGCTGGTTCCCATTGCTCATCGCGTTCTTCGTCGCGTTCCTCATGCTGACCTGGCGCAAGGGCGAGGGGATCATGGACAAGATCCGCCTGGAGGTGCGCCAGCGGTCGAAAGATTTGATCGAGCGGATCAAGACCGATCCGCCGTTTCGCATTCCCGGCACCGCCGTCGTGCTGGGGCGCATGACCCAGGGCGTGCCGCTGGCGCTCACGCAGAACCTGAGGCACAACCACGTCCTGCCCGAAAAGCTGCTGCTTGTGGCCGTGACGATGACCGAAACGCCGCGCGTTTCCGCGGAAGACCGGGCCATTGTCACGCCGCTCTCCGACGATATCACGCGCGTGGAGCTCAATTTCGGCTTCATGGAGCAGGCCGACGTACCCAAGTCGCTCGAGCTGGCCGTGACCCGCGGCCAGATCGGAAGATGCGATCCTGAGCACGTGACCTATTACACCGGTCATGAGACCATCATCCCGACCGGCCGGCGCAAAGGCATGGCGCGTTGGCGCAAGCATGTGTTCGCGTTCATGCATCGAAACGCGCAGCGCGCCGGCGCCTATTTCAATATCCCCGCCGCGCAGATCATGGAAATCGGCATCGAATTCGAGATGTGAGACGAGCCGGGGGCTAATGGTACTGCGTCACAAGCTGCCCCTCGACGTCATTCCGGGGCGCAGGAAAATCGGCCGTGCCGATTTGCCTGCGAGCCCGGAATCCATAACCCCAAGCAGTAATGTGTGCCAGCGCAGCGTAACCACTTTCATCACTGCACGGCCTGTGGTTATGGATTCCGGGCTCCGCTCGCACTCGGACGGCGCGAAGCGCCGATCCGAGCGCTCGCGGCCCCGGAATGACGGGCTAGAGTAG
>Ga0073928_10011506_pt1 | contig 10309 bp, 10 predicted proteins | sample PaiPotPPA55metaG_FD_76969 | JGI IMG/M metagenome (GOLD analysis project Ga0073928, IMG submission 76969) | Iron sulfur acid spring bacterial and archeal communities from Banff, Canada, to study Microbial Dark Matter (Phase II) - Paint Pots PPA... ...
ACTCCATCACTCTTTCGTGCATGGGATCACGGAGGACCAGGGCGAAGTGCCCCTTCTCAGCGCCATGATTAACATCGGCAAGAGCCTGAAGCAGCGGGTAATTGCGGAGGGCGTGGAAACGCGCGCGCAGCTTGAATTCCTAAAACGCCACGATTGCAATGAGGGACAAGGCTATTACTTCAGCCGCCCTCTTGGCGCTGAACAGGCCGGGAGGCTGATCGAGGCTAGCATCCGAGAACCGGTAGTCCATTAGCGATCAAGTGGAATGCCCCTCGGAGTTACCTTGCCACCTTCTTCGCCTGCTTCCTAACTTTGGCCCATCTCGTCTTTGCCGCCTTCACAATCGCCGCTCTGCCAGCAGCCGACAAAACGCGTTTCTTCGCGCCTACGACTTCGCGCTCAGTGGAATGTCCTAGGGCTTTTGCAGCCGCTCGCACGCCATTCAATTGGTGTTGCAAATGTACCTAACTGCTTTTCGAGCTTTCGTTCTTCGGGCTTGATCGCTGCAAGAATGTCCATGAATCCTCCGGGTGAAATCTATATCAAGCGGAGCTAGGCCACCAGACGCGCAGCCGAAGGTAAGTAACTCGGACGCATGCCGACCTGATGGCATACTTCTGAGGTGCGATAGGTACGGGCCGGGCACTTGAACTCGGTTGCCGCCCGAGCGCCTAAGCCCGTCTCTTCAGACTCTTGCGTCGGGCTGAGTTCGAAGACATTATTTCGGGCTCGATTGCGCCTTCAGGAGCGCGGCCATAAAGAATGAGCTGCGCAAGGTTCATTTGATCGAAAAAGTGGTCGCTCGCCGTCTGTTCCCATCTCACATGAGCCTTTTTCAGCCGCTTTTTCAGTCCGGCGAGAATCCTGCTTCGTACGACCACATTGCGCGAATGACAGAATCCTGACGCCCCATAAAGTGCGTCAGTTTCGCCGCACCGGAGACACCCGTAGTCATCGAAATAGTGTCGCATTTTCATTAAATGGATATTAGGAAGCAGCCGCCGGATCGCCAAATAGATCGGCTTAGGAATGAACCACGGCTGCATGAAAACTTCGTCATGCAGAATTGCGAGAGCTTGTTCTTGACCCGTTGAAAGATGGACGGTTCTCGTTCGAGGCTTACGTCTTCTCATACTGTCCTGCGATCTCAACTTCTAGGGTGGAACTTCCGGTACGCGGCTGCCAGATTCTCTATCGAAACGTGCGTGTATGCCTGAGTCGTATTCAGAGATGAGTGTCCCAGAAGGACCTGAATCTGCCTAGCGTTCGCACCGTGATCGAGCAGATGCGTCGCGAATGAATGGCGCATTTGGTGAGACGTGATCCGTCCGAGCCCAGCGCGGTGTGAGGCAAATCGGAAAATTCTGTAGATGACATCATTGCCGATAGGGCGTCGTCGGAGTCCTTGACCTCGATTCAGGTCTGGCACGAGGACCTTGAATCTCTTCAATGCTTGCGCCCTGGAAAGCCTGCTGGGACCAAGGTATTTGACTCTCGTCCGAACAAGGTCTGCGCCTTCGGTGTAGTCGCGCCAATATCCATTCCATTGCCCACAGGACCGGGTGACGCAGCCACGCTGGCGGGGATGGTCGGTTTGAAAAACTATGCCTTTGTTTCGCTCCCCCAAGTACGTTTTGAGGGCTCTTTTCGCCGGTGCCCCAAAGAATACGCGGCGCTCACTGCCCTTGCCCCAGACTATGACCGTGCATCTTCGGAAATCGATCTGCTCAACGCGCATCGCGACAATTTCGGCCGCCCGGCATCCCGTGGCATACATCAGTTCGATGATGGCCTTGTTCCTTGGTGTGGAAGCAGCCGAGATCAGTCTTTGAATGTTTTCTTCAGAAACAACTTTTGCGAGCGGGCCCCTGTACCGACGCCCTCGTATGAATCTCGGTGCAACGGTGTCTACAACACCGCCGAGATAGAGAAAGTCGAAAAAACACCTGAGACCACCCAGGAATCGATTTGCGCATTGCACGGATGTGTCGCGCCTCGTGATATCAATCAGAAAGTTCCTCACGTCGTGATGGGTTACCGCAGGTAGTGGCTTGCTACCGATATAAACGCAGAACTTGCTCACGCCCCGACAGTATGATTCCTGAGCGGTTTTCGAGTATCGGAGGACCCTTAGCCATTCATTGAAGTGCGCGACGAGTTCCCGGGTTGTGAACTTTCTGAGCGGCTCCCTAACTTCCTTGAGATAACGGCCGAGGAACGGTGGATGAGGCGCTTTTTGGAAGTTCCACATGCGAACACCTTCGGGCAGGCCGAGTAGATACCCATCTTAGTTCGGTGTCAACGACGTTTGAAAATCCCAATCGTAAACGGCGATACAAAACGGGTGCTATAATATTACATTTACCACTTTTATTATTTATTTATTGCTTACATCATATATCTCGTTGTATATGGAAGCTCTTGGTATATGGCAAGCCGTAGTTCGCAGGAGGGACAAATGATGATTGGCGAAAGGCTGCGTGGTCTCCGGGAACAAAAGAAGTTATCGCAGGGCGATATTGAGCAACGCACTGGCTTACTGCGCTGCTATATTTCTCGCGTCGAAAACGGCCATACTGTACCAGCTGTGGAAGCGCTAGAAAAAATCGCTCGCGCACTCAAAAGCTCATCCAAGTGAAATATGCGAACGCCATCCATGGACGGTCATACGCGTCGAGGACCGCAAGTCTTATCTCAGCGCACTGGACCGCGCGAGCATCGACATGGGTATCAAACCCTTCTCGGCGTTTATCGCGGAACGAGTTCACCTGTCGGGGGAACGGAAGGCAAAGAAAGAGCGCACGACGTAACGTTTCCAGATCCGCAGGGAGATATATTTCAGGTCGCGAAGTTGCTTGACTTCGTATTGTTGTCCACTAGAAGAACGCGATTCTTCTTTACGGGAGCTGGTTCTTCCCGGAATTGACCAGATCCAAGATGTCATCGAGTTCGTTGGGCCGGATCGGTTTGGTCAGATAACCGTCCATTCCCGCAGCCACGCATATTTCGCGATCACCTTTAATCGCATGAGCGGTCAAGGCGATTATCGGTTGGTGGAATGCGCTTCCCTTTTCCTTTTCCCGGATCGCGACGGTAGCCTCGAGCCCGTCCATCTCCGGCATTTGTACGTCCATTAAGACCAGGTCGAAATGCTCTTTCTTCAATGCCTCCAACACCTCCAGCCCGTTGGCAGCCACCAGCACTCGGTGGCCTCTCTTCTCCAGTAGCCGCGTCACAAGCTGCTGGTTGACCCGATTGTCTTCTGCCAACAACACGTTTAAATATGCCCTGGGGTGTTGCGAATCCTGCAAGGAGAACGGTGCGATCAGAGGGGTTGCACTCTCTTGCTTGCGGGCCCCAAGAACGTGAGCAATGGCCTCGCGCAAATCGGATTGCCGGATGGGCTTCAGGAGATATGCAGCCACTCCTAGATGTCGGCAACGGTCGGCATCTCCTTGATAGCCCGCCGAAGTGAGCATCATTATGGTCGCGGCGGCCAGTTCCGGCCGCTGACGTATTCGTTCGACCAACGCAAAGCCGTCCATCTTCGGCATATGCATGTCCGTCAGAATCAGTCCGTACGCCTGCCCTGCCTCCCGCGCCGTTGCCAACTGTGCCAGGGCTTCTTCGCCGTCCTGCACCGAGGTGGGTTTCATTTGCCAGCGGTGGAGCATACTTTCAAGAATGCGCCGGTTTGTGCGATTATCATCCACTACCAAAATCTTCCGCCCAGGTACTATGTCAGGAGAGACATCTACCCCCGGATTGATTTTTTTTGCCTTGGCGACCGCAATCCGGGTGGTGAAGTGGAACTGGCTTCCTCGGCCCACTTCGCTTTCCACCGAGATCCTGCCACCCATCATCTGCACCAATCGCATCGAGATGGTCAGTCCTAGCCCGGTTCCGTCATGTTTCCTTGTCGTCGAGGAGTCCGCCTGAGTGAATGGATCGAAGATGGATTCCAGCTTTTCTTTCGGAATCCCAATCCCCGTGTCCGATACGGTAAAGCGCAGGATCCGGTCGCGGGCATCTTCGGCCTCGACTTGAACTTTCAGTGTTACCTCACCCTTATCTGCGAACTTGATTGCATTGCCAACGAGGTTGACTACAATCTGCCGAAGCCGACTGGAATCTCCCCGCGTGACTTCCGGTACCCCGGGAGCGATTTCGCACAATAGCTCCAAGCCCTTTCCGTCCGCCCGCAGGGCGAGTGTCTTGAGGGTGGAATCGAGGCAATCGCGCAAGTTGAAATCGATCGCCTCGAGGTCGATTTTCCCCGCCTCGATCTTGGAGAAGTCGAGAATGTCGTTGACTACGGTAAGCAAGGAATCCGCCGATACCTTTACTGTGTCTAGGTATTCCCGCTGCTCGGGCGTAAGCTGCGTTTCGAGTACCAGATCGGTCATACCCATGATGCCGTTCAAGGGCGTGCGGACCTCGTGGCTCATGTTGGCCAAGAACTCGCTCTTAGCGCGATTGGCAGCTTCGGCGGCAAGTTTGGCTCGGTGCAGCTGCTGCTCCAACTGCTTGCGCTCGCTGATGTCGAGAATAAAGGAGATACACTCGATGCCACCACCTGATATTGCCACCGTGGCGATACCGATCAGTATGGCGACGCGCCTGCCATCCTTGTGGAAGAATTCTTTCTCCCAGGGAAGAGCAATCCCCACACTCCCCAGCTGCTCTATGGCTTGTCGATCTGAATCGCGATACTCGGGGGGACTCATATTGTCCCAGCGCATCTTTCCTGATGAGAGGTCTTCACGGGAGTAGCCGACGAGCAGCAAAAAGGCATCGTTCGCGTCGATGATCCTTCCACTGAGATCGCCGATCGCTACTCCAACAATGTTGGATTCTACCAAGCGACGAATTCGTGCGTCGCTTCTCCTGGCGGCCTCTTCGGCATTTTTACGCTCGGTAATATCCCGGCCGATCGCAGAAACACCCAAAATGCGCCCTGATTCATCCTTGATCGGCGATACTAACAGGGCGATGTGGATTTGCTGTCCCTCTTTTTTTGTGCGGATTGTTTCGAACTGTTGCACTGCCTCTCCACGCCTGACTTTCTCCAAGATTTCCAGGATCTCTGCGCGGCGCTCGGGCGGGGTAAGAATGCTGATCGGTTTCCCGACGATCTCCTCCGCGGAATAGCCGTAGATTCGCTCCGCACCGGCGTTCCAACTGGTAATGATCCCGTCGAGCGTTCCGCTAATGATCGCATCATGAGCGCCTTCCACAATTGCGGCCAAATGCCGAAGGGCTTCCTGACTTTGCTTTTGTTCGGAATCGTCGAGGAAAGTCACGCCGCCGCCAATCAGTGCCGCGTTTCGGAATATCGGGCAGGATTAATACCCGTCTAGAAGCCGGTGCTGTCTTTTCGCCGGAGAACTATCGACTCTGTAGACCGGTCGTCGTCATACGAGCTTTTCCCTGGACAGCGAGACCCTCTCGCTGCAAGAGGGAGGAGAACAACCGCGCAAAGAAGTTATTTTTATACATCATGTATGTCACTGTGTCAATCCTGCATTCTATTTCTAGGTATCATCGAGATGTTCTTATTGTTCTATTTCGGAACCCTGAAGGGGCAAATGACCTAATTTGGAGTTCGTGGCTCGGCTATCTCGAAAGTCATTCATCGCCGAGCCGCCATCAAAAACCTGAAACTACTGGCTCTTGCCTTCGATACTGACTTATTTCTCCTCGATGGACATCGACATGCACGAACAATGGGAGCCACATCCCAGAAGTGCCGGAAGGGCGCAAGGTGAAAACTCATAGTGCCATCTCGTTGACCGGCCGCCTTGACTCTCGATCGCTGTGGGTTTGAGGCTAAGCGCCAGGTCGTTGTCCTCGCGGGAACGAGAGATCGCTCGGCTTTTGGCCGAAAGCAAGAGCAACAAAGAAGTCGTCCAGATGTTGACTATAAGGTCTAGAACGGTTGAGACGCACCGGGCAAGAATCATGTTAAAACTCGGTCTCCACTCATCCCGTTTGGCAGCGTCCAAGCTTACGTCTTGTGAGAAAACTAAATAGGAGAAACATTGGAGATTACTTAGATGGGTATGCCAGTACCTCTCAATGAAAAAGACAGGTTGGACGTTCTTCGTTCCTTCGAGATTCTGGGCACTGAATCGGAAGCTGGTTTCGACGCACTGGCGCAATTGGCCGCGCTCATCTGCGAAACTCCTATGGCTTCGATCACCCTGGTAGATAAGGCAAGGTCATGGGTTAAATCTAAAGTCGGTTTCGAATTCTCGGAAACACCACGCGAACTCTCTTTCAGTGCTTATGCCATTCTTCAAAAAGGTCCCCTGATCGTGCCGGATGCGTTGGAAGACACAAGATTTTCGACCAACCTGTCAGTGACCACGTATCCGGATATTCGCTTTTATTGTGGGGTGCCGCTCATAAATGACAAAACAGGATTAGCCCTCGGAGCCCTCAGTGTAATGGATCGTGTCCCTCGAAACCTGAAAGCGGCGCAGATCAACGCCTTGGAGATCATAGGTCACCAGGTAATGGCCCAATTGGAGCTCAGACTGGCTACGCGAGCGCTGGAGCGTACTCGCACGCAACGCCAGGAAATGGTTGAGCTCCACAATAAGCAACTGCAAGCGGCGCTGAAGCGTGTGGAACTAACGTACGATGAGACGCTGGAAGCGCTTGGCATCGCCCTCGATCTGAGAGACAACGAAACGGCGGGGCACTCCCGCCGCGTAACTCATTACTGTCACGAACTCTCCGATGTGATGTGTTGCGATCAGGAGCAATGGAAGCAGATCGAACGCGGGTCGAATCTTCACGACATCGGTAAAATTGGAATCCCAGATTCCATCCTTCTCAAACCAGGTCCGCTCACGCCGGAGGAGAAGAACATTATGGATACCCACGCTCAAATCGGGTACGAGATTGTGTGCCGGATTGCATTTCTTTCTCGTGCCGCTCAGATCGTACTCACACATCAGGAGCGCTTCGACGGTTCAGGATATCCGCAGGGGTTAGCTGGAGAAAATATTCCATTGGGCTCACGGATTTTTGCTGTTGCCGACACTCTTGACGCCATGACATCGGATCGCCCTTATCGGCGTGCCCTACCCTTTTCCGAAGCGCAGGCTGAAATCATCCGTAAATCAGGAAGCCAATTCGATCCTGAAATCGTCAAGGCTTTCATCTCTATTTCTCCGGACATTTGGTTACGGATTCGTTCGGATGTTGACGATCGGCGTCAAAGTTTGAGGCAATTAGCTGAAGCTATTTAGGAAAGGGGGTCTTCCACAATCTTAACGAAGTGCATGCGGCGAGGACGGAGATTCTCAGCCTTGAGGTGCAGGTCCAAGTAGTTACGAAACGGTTAAAAACTCTGAACTTTGACCTGCAGATTTCCACCATTATTGTGCACCCGCTTGTTTTTGAGCGGACGTGAAACCGTATTCCTTCAGCTTGCGATACAGCGTGGTTGGTCGCACCGATCTAAGATGCTCAAGCTTGACCTACACTCGCTGACAGAGCTTGTTCACTATGGTTTCGGCAACGAGATAGTCTCAGCTCAAGAGTTTTGAGACATACTCTCGGAATGTCGCACCCATTACCGCTTATCGAATTACAGATCTTTATGTCCGATTTCGATAACTCTTCAATGACCATTTTGGTCGCGGACGATGAGGAATCCGACTACAAGCCAAGTGAAGATAGTCAAGCACACGCAACTTCCCAGAAGGGACTTGAACGAAGGCGCCCGGCCATGGCCGCTGCGCGCGAGGAGAACGGAGAAGTGGTTCCCGGTCCTTTGGAAAGTCTCACCGATAGGTCCTTAGCATGGGATCATCAGAAACTCTCTATCCGCCAGGCGTTCACGTCATGTATTTGCTGGACCTAACAGCGCTTTCGCCAATCATAGACTTGCGAATCTTATCAACCAAATATAAGCTAAACTTGGCGTTGCGTAGCGAAGGGGTAGGAATGGGGCTAGCTCGCAACCAGGAGCAGACGTGCATGAGCCCAGCCAGGCGCGTCCCAATCGTGCCGCACGGGCCTGCCCGTTCTCGAATTCTGTTTTCTTAGGTGCATATGTTCTCCTTGGAATATATCACCCTGGCAATCTGCGGAGTACCGCGACTCAGACGCCAGTCGAGATCCCTCGGATGCAGCAGGCGTTAGCGCGCCTCTTCGTGCCAGGCTCAATATGCCTGGCGGGACAGTTGCGCCAGATCGGGCTAATCTGATGTCTGGCAAGAAAACCAATGGTTCGAAGGCAGCAAAGTCAGCCAGCAGCCTCCAGGATACGTTCAGGCTCTCCTTGGCTGATATTGAAGCACTCACCAGACACCCGCAGATCAAGATCGCGAATAGGAGGCTACGCAAAGCTTTCGAGGCCATCACTGGCTGGAGAATGATTGGTGCGAGAGGAATTCCCAGAAAGAAGTTTGAGTTGGCGGTTGAATATGAGGATGCGTTGGGCGACGTGAAGGAAGCCTTCATCACAGCTACACGAGATTGGCTGCACCGGAGTGAGTGTCCCGTGTGCGGCTCAGGACCGAAACAAAGAAGGTTGGGCAAACGCTGATGGTTTGCTGGGAATTCCGTTAACGGATCAGGGCGCCGGGGTTATGAGAGCGACGACGCCAACTCCGAGCGCCTTTGCGATTGCGCGGAGAGTGTCGAGGCGGGGATTGAAGTTGCGACCGTTTTCCAGGCGCCAGATCGTATGTGTCGTGACCCCCACCCGGTGCGCCAAGTCCTCCTGACTCATTCCCGATTTCACGCGTAGTCCGCGAATCCTTGCCCCCTCCGGCGAACACTTGTGCTTTTGCACGCTCATATCGGGACCTCAGACCGTATCGTGTGGCTGCCCAAGCGCTGCGAGACCAGCAACTCCTGAGTCTTGAACAAAAGTGCGCAACGTCGGAAACCACTGATCCTAGTGAGCACGATCAGGCCCACAGCTCTTTTTGTATCCCCTTTGGAACTGGCATCCCATACTGGCAAACGATGACATACTGTCGCAGGCTTCGTATACGTATATAAATGTTGCTGTATTAATGACTGTACATATATAATGTATTGGGATAATCTCCCCACCTGTTTAGTTCTGACACACTGACGTGAGCCTTAACCAACGGGCGACTCGCAGTCGACAGGACGGAATAGCCGCGCTTCGAGGTGGGGTGCAGATTCTTCCGTATCAAAGCGCCGATCGTTTCGCTTTCCAGGAAGAGAGAGCAGTTCGAAGACCGCCAGCGCGAAAGGGAGGACAATGAATCACTCCACCCAGCCATCCGGTGTGAAAGAACTACCTGCCGAAATTGATCCGTTACCTCTAGCCGTCGAGCCGTGCCATGCAGATCGAGGATTGTGCGGGGGCCTTGGATTTCACGACCTCGTTGGCGCATCGCTCATCATGCAGCGGCTCCACGAGGTGATTACGAAGATGAGCCTGCACCGCTACCGGGTCTTAATTCTCGGCGAGACTGGGACGGGAAAGGAGATGGTAGCGCGGTCCATCCACTTCTCGGGACCGCGTGCACGGAAACCGTTTGTTCCAGTCGATTGCGCGGCGCTGACGGATACGCTTATCGAATCCGAGCTATTCGGCCATACCAAAGGGGCCTTTACCGGAGCTACTCATAGCCATCGGGGACTTTTCGAGGCCGCCAATGAAGGAACCCTCTTCTTGGATGAGATTGGCGAACTCCCACTCCATCTGCAAGCCAAGTTGCTCCGCGCCATAGGGGAAGGGGAGATCAAGCCGGTCGGCTCGACCGAGCGAACCGCAATCGATGTGCGGGTGATCGCCGCGACGAATCGAAATCTAGAAGAAGGCTGCCGGAACGGCACGTTTCGTCAGGATCTGTATTTCCGCCTCAATGTCGTGCAAATCAAGCTGCCACCGCTGCGCGAGCGGAAAACGGACATCCCTTTGCTCGCGAACCATTTCCTGCAGAAATTTTCTGCCCTACACGCGTCGGTCTGTACGATTTCAGAAGATGCCTTGCGACGACTAACGTCCTACGATTGGCCGGGCAACGTCCGCGAACTGGAAAACGTCATCGAACGTGCGTTAGCGCTGGGTTCCAGCCTCATCATCAATGTGGGCGACCTCCCTTCCGAAATACAGCACGTGCCAGCCGAGCGCATTCCGGACAGAGATCAAGGTGATGAAGTCATGCCGCTGGAGGAACTCGTGCGGCGTGCAATTGTCCGAACTCTGCGGCAAACCGGGGGAGATAAGGTCGCGGCGGCACGCGCGCTGGGGATAGGCAAGACAACCCTTTACCGAAAACTCAAAACCATTTCTCATGGACCTGCCAGA
>Ga0073928_10011507_pt1 | contig 10309 bp, 7 predicted proteins | sample PaiPotPPA55metaG_FD_76969 | JGI IMG/M metagenome (GOLD analysis project Ga0073928, IMG submission 76969) | Iron sulfur acid spring bacterial and archeal communities from Banff, Canada, to study Microbial Dark Matter (Phase II) - Paint Pots PPA... ...
AAAAGTTTTACGAAGAGAACTGTCTTTACGAGCAGCACTTCATCAAGGACGAAGGCACGACCGTGAAAGAGCTGGTGGATCAGGCAATCGCGAAGATGGGCGAAAATATAACGATTCGCCGGTTTTCACGGTTCAAAGTGGGCGAAACGGATGCGGTGTCCCAGTCGCCGGCTGCCACCGCGGAAGAGCCCGATACGCCCGTGCCGGCTGCGTAAGGCTGCCCGCCCCTTCGTTGGGGATCAAAACCCCCTGATGTGTCGCGACGTGAGCTTCCACCGATTCTCTGCTAGAATGCCCGCCGGGGTACGGGGCATAAACTACACGAAATGACACCTCCAGCTATTCAGACGGACGCGCCGCAACGCGCTGCCGTGTATCAGCGCATCGTTCTGAAACTTTCCGGTGAATCTCTTTCAGGTCCTCAGGAATCCGGTATTCACGCCGAAACAATCCAAGGCATTGCAAAGGAAGTGAACGAAATCAACGGCCTGGGCGTGCAAGTGGCGATCATGGTGGGCGGCGGGAACATTTTTCGCGGCACGCGGCAGAAGCAGCTCTCAATCGATCGCGCTACCGGCGATTATATGGGCATGCTGGCAACGGTGATCAACGGTCTTGCGCTGCAGGACGCGCTCGAAAAGGTGGGCTGCCACACGCGATTGATGAGCGCCATCGAGATGCATGAGGTGGCGGAGCCGTTCATTCGCCGCCGCGCGACGCGCCACCTGGAAAAAGACCGCGTGGTAATTTTCGCGGCGGGCACCGGCAATCCCTATTTTTCCACCGATACGGCCGCGGCCCTGCGCGCGATGGAAATCAAGGCGCAGGTGATTCTGAAGGCCACGCGCGTGGACGGCATCTATGATGCCGATCCAGAGAAGGTGCCGAGCGCGAAATTCTTCGAACGCATCACGTATCTGGACGTGCTGCAAAAAGGGCTTTCGGTGATGGACTCAACAGCTATCTCGCTCTGCATGGATAACAAGATGCCGATCGTCATCTTCAACATGAACGTGCCGGGGAACCTCAAACGCGTTGTGACGGGCGAGCGAGTGGGCTCGGTGGTCACAGCGGCTTGACGTTTTGTTTTTTCGAATCCCCGCGGAGGCGAATTCTCCCATGAACACGAGCAAAGACGCTCTCGCTCAGGCAAAAATTCGAATGGAAAAGGCGGTGGAAGATTTTCGCCGCGAGCTGGCCGGCGTTCGAACCGGCCGCGCCAACACGGCGATTCTCGATCACGTGCGCGTCGACTATCACGGGACGCCGATGCCGCTTAATCAGCTTGGCTCGCTGAACGTCCCCGACCCGCAGATGATCGTAATTTCGCCGTGGGATCCCGGCGCAGTGGCGTTGATCGACAAAGCCATTCGTACGTCGGATCTGGGGCTGAATCCCACCAACGACGGCAAGGTGGTGCGCGTTCCCATTCCGCCCTTGACCGAAGAGCGCCGCAAGGACCTGGTGAAGCTCGTTCACAAGGCGCTGGAAAATCATCGCACTGCCGTGCGCAACATTCGCCGGGACATCAAGGAAGCCATCGAGAAACTCGAGAAGGAAAAGAAAATCAGCGAGGACGATAAGAAGCGTTCGCTCGAGGAGCTCGAGAAACTCACCCACTCGGAAACCAAGAAGATCGAAGACCTTTCGGCCGTGAAAGAAAAAGAAGTCCTCGAAATCAAGTAACCGTCCCGGCTCTCATCCCGCTGGCCTCGAAATCTCCCGCCGTTTCCGTTGATTCATGAGGGCTCGTGTTGCTTTGGGTATTCCGCCCGCAATTGCTTCCCGTCAGGTAGTCCGCGAACTATAACCTGAATGGAAGATTCGCCGCGGAGCTTGGTTGGATGAACGCCCCTGAAATGCTTACGAACGAAGACGGCCTCTCATGGCTCGGTGTGGGCCTGACGTATGTTTATTTCGTCCTCGCGTTCGTGGCGGTCCGGCTCGTCAAGAGGCAAACCACCGTCGTTGTGCGATACGAGCCGCCAGGCGGAATTTCGCCCGCTGCCGCGGCGTGGCTGCTGGAAAGAGGCGAACTGCCGCGGGCGATTGGCGCCGCCATCCTGAGCGCGGTGGCGAAAGGCGTGCTCACCATCGAGCGCTTTGGCGACACTTACCACCTTCGAAAGCTCTCTTCGGAAACGCAGCGCTTGACTCCGGAAGAAAAGTCGCTCCTGTACTCGTGGTTCCAGGACGCCGACACATTTTCGCTTCCGGCTCGCCCCGACCTGCTCAAAGCCGCAGTGCGCGATTTTGGCAGCGCGGTCGAATCCGTTCTGAACCCGACCTATTTCACGAAGAACGTGATGCTCTACGCTCCTGCTTGGGTTCTGAGCGGCATGACCGTGCTTTTCGCCCTCTACAACGGAAACATCTTAGACAAGGTGGACGATTGGGGTGTGTTCTACGTGCTGCCCTACGGTTTCTTCTACATTTGGGGAATGTTGATTGTGGGTTCGCACAGCCTGTTCCGAACGTTGAGAAAACTCGCAACGTTTGTCCCCGGACGAAACGTCCCGCACCGGCCGCTAGTATCGAGAGACTTGATGCCTCTCGGATTGCTGCTGCTTTCGCTGGTGGGACTCGTCTTGCTCGCCGGGATGAGCTCGATCACGGCCGCAAGCGTGATCGCCGCGCTTCTTGCTCTCAACGCCGTATTTTTCCGCCTGCTGTGGGCGCCCACGCCCGCCGGCCGCGAAGTGATCCACCAGATCGAGGACTACAAGAAGTTCCTCGCCGAAGTGGATGCCGACCCCGTGACGCGCACTCAGTGGCCGGACGGAACTCCTCTGCGAATGAGCGAGAAGGTGGCGTATGCGCTGGCGTTCGGAATTGATCTTGGCTGGGGCGAGCGGTTCGTGACGACGATCGCGGACTCAGTGGAATCCGCGGCGCTCTTCTTTGCGAAGCCCGACGTTTGCGATAACCCCAAAGATCCCCTTCCTGAAATGAATTTGAAGTAGCGTGCAATTGTCCCGTGCGCCGGATGACTCCCTCGATTCCGATCGGTCAGTTCGCGGTATGGGTCTCTCCAGGAACAAGCAAGGTGAATTTGCAGTCGCCGGTAGCGGCAGAGCAGGAAAGGGTACCGCGCCTCACGAGCTTCGTCGGCAAGGCGTCCGGAAATGCTGTGTCGTAACGTATCCCTCGAAGATGATCCGCGAGAGGCCGTAGCGATTCGCTCCCGCTGACGAACTTGACGCCATCGATGCCCTTCGAGGAGATGAGAAGCAGAAAATCGGCTGAGGCGTCTTCCTTTGCCAGATTCTTCAACGTAAACGTGCGCGCTTCGGCGAGTTCCAGACGCGCCTTGACGACGAGGTCATCCACCTGGGCATTGCCGCCCAACAGCAGGATCAATCTCGCTCGCGCTTCAGGCGGAGTGTGCGGTGCGGCCATCGCCAGCGCATACGCGTGGATCGCGCGGTCTTTCTGTCCGAGCTTCTCGTAGATCTGTGCCAGGTGATAGCCGGAGGTGCCGTCTTCGCTCAGCAACCATGCGGGTCGGATGTACTTGTCTGCTGTCTGAAGATCGCCGCGATGGAAATAAACCCAGCCGAGAGTGTCCCAGTACGCAGCCAGGTTTGACACCTGTGTCAAATCGTTCTGCATCAACTGAGACAGGTTGACGTTCTTGAGGCTCTCCGCCGTAGCCTTCACGGCGGACGCAGCGTCCTTCTGCGCGTCATCAAGGTCGACGCCGTGGTCCGTCAAGTTATAAGCGATATTGTTCCATACCAGTGGAGTCGGCGAGAGGGTGACGCCTTTCTTGAACGCTTCCAGGGCCTTGTCTGTTGCGCCCGTATTCAGATACGCGCGACCCAGGCTTACTTCCAGCTCCGCGCTATCAGGCGAGAGGATCGTGGCCTTTTCCAGCTCGGGCACGGCATCTTCGTCCCGGTGCTCCTCGAGAAAGATGCTTCCGAGCGCCGCGTGGGCCACCGTGTCGAGCGGATTCAGCTCGATCTGCTTGCGAAACGCAACGACGGCTTCGTCGTCGCGCTTCTGCTGCTCGAGGGCCAGACCAAGATAGTCATTCGCGTGTTCGTCAGACGGATTCACCTGAAGCTGCCTCTGAAAGCTCACGGTTGCCGAGTGGAATTTCCCGATTCGCATGTAGGCGAGGCCGAGATCGTTCCACGCGTGCAGGTGCTTCGGGTCGAGCTGGGTGACCCGCTCGAGAAGCGGGATAGCGGCGCGAAGATTGCCCGCCTTCAGAGCGGCAGTGCCGGCGTCAAAGAGTTCATCGGCTTTGGCGGTGGCCGGAATTTCCGGCGGACCGGGGAGTTCGCTCTCAATCGATAAGGCCTGCCCCTCGTCGGCCTCGACCGTGCGTGTGAACGTGACATAGTCGCCGCCGCGGGCTGCCGGAAGTTCCCGCATTTTGAAATTCAGCACACGGTCGGCGACAAGAACGCCATTCTCGATTCGATAGTTCGACTTGAATTCCGCGTAATCGCGCGCAACGGCCACCCCGATGGGCGGCTGCGCCGTGAAGTGAGGCGGGAGTTTGAGCCTCAGGTGCGTGGTCACGTCGAGGGGACTTCCCAACTCGACAGGCTGCTTCGCATCTGTGGGCGGATCGGGCATGCCAATCGTTAGCAGTGGCAGCACCACTCTTGTTTTCTTGGCCGACCAATCGAGAAAGTTCGATTGGGAGAATTCGATGTCGAGTTTGAAAGGTTCGCGTGTATCCGTTGGATTGCTCGTCGTTACGTGCGCAACGTCCGCGTGAAGGCCATCGAGCGTCAGAATGGTTTCGGCAAGCTGGTTCCATTGCGCTTCAGGCGACCGGTGAAACGCAGTGCGCAGCACGAATTCGGTGTCGCCCCGAAGCGAATAGCGAATCGTGCCGCTGAGTTTGCCGAGTTCGCTCACCTCGCCTTCGATTTCAACGCGCTGTGTCGATGGAAACGGCGGGTCGGCGGGCGTTTTGACGATTTTGCCGATGCCGTCTGCCGCGACGAGCAGCGCAGACTTGCCGCGCAGCGACGGCGCCAAAAAGCGGAAGGGTGTTACGTCCGCCGTGGAGTCGAGCCAGATCAGCGTATCGCCTTCCGGAACTGCCGTGATGACGTGGTCGAATTGCGCTGGCGAAGGCAACGCGACATCAAGCTTGCGGGTAGACGGAATTAGCACGGCATCCGCGTGGATTCCCGCTGCGGCGAGCATGGCGGCGAGCAAAGTGTGCTTATCTTTCGAGTCGCCGCATTGGTTCTTTAGCACCTCGTTTGCTGCCTTGGGCTGAAACGATCCGAGGCCGAATGCGAGATTTACGTAGCGAATTTTCTGGGAGACGAAATCGTAGAGGGCTTGGAGTTTTTCGGCCCGAGTTGTGCGCCCTTTCGTGAGCTCCGCCGTTTTTGCAACGATCTCCGGATTTGGCTGGACGCGATCGCGTTCGAGACGCGCGTACCAGCGCGCTACGCTTTCCCAATCCGCGAAAGTAGCGAGCTGCACGTCCGGCGGTTTCCGCTGTTGCTCCTGAACGGCCTGCCGATCGTCTTCAGCGCCCCGCGTGAGATTCGAATGCTTCCACCGCAGCAGCGTGCGACCGTTCTCATCGGTTTTCGAGAAGAGGAACTCTTTGCTGGGCCGGATCGCTGGGCCCGCTTTTCCCGATACGACCGAGTACCCAGGAGCCTTTAGCGAAAAGGCGCGGCCTTGCGGCAGATTCAATTCGAGACGTTCGTCCAGAACAATGGCGTCGCGCGTGAAGTTGTGCTGAAACCAAAATTCGCCCGGTGCGAAGGGAGTGGGCAGGCGAGTGACCACTTCATATTCCAGCGTGTCGCCGGGAACGAGCAACGGCACAGTGACGTGCTTTTCCTTGTAGTCGGCGTATGCCGGTGCGTCGGCGTTCGCTCGGGCTGGGGTGTCCTTTATGGCATCTCGTGGTGCGGCAACCGTGGTGCCGTCCGTTTTGTGCACCGTAGCCGAACGAACCTCCACCTGCTCATTGCCGCTGTATGGGAAAACGAGTTCACTGAACTTTTCTGCCCCTGCCTCGTCTTGTATGCGAACGCGAGCGGAGCGAACTCGTTCGCTCGTGCCGTCGCTTTCGAAGCGCACGACCGTGCGGTACTGCTCGACAACATAAGGCTCCCGCGAGTAGTCCGGTGACTCATTCTGCGATGTAGAAATGGGAGTGTTCTCAGCGGCGCGCGCGGCTGCGTCGGGCAACTGCACAACCGCAAGCGCTAACCCGAGAATGAGCGACCAGACAATCGTGCCGCAACGAAACACGCATGCTCCCTGTGGAAATTTTCAGGCGTCAGTGTAGGCGGGTTTCGCAGGCGGCGAAAGGACAAGTCGCCCTCAGGTTGACCAACTGGGAAGCATTGGGCAATGGCACGAATCTGACTCCCCAACGGATCTGACCGGGCCAGTCCACTGGCCCGAGTCGAATCCGGACGTAAGTCTTTCTGATTCTGTCGGATAGCGGCAGCGAGCCCGTCGCAGTCTGATCTGACGAACGGCCAGATGGCAGCCTGTATCCCCCAGCGAAGTGAGGGCATCCAAACCACTTGGCACGGGCGAGTTAACCGATGGTCGAATTGGAGGGCTTGGCATCCGACGCCATCCAAAGCGGCGTTCGATTCCCCACAATGAATCGAGTTGACACGATTTGTTGTTTTACCTATACTTACGCGGTTGTCTTGAGGCCTTCGGGCCTGGTGGTGAAAGGGAAGTCTTCCTGCCCCGGAACAAAGAACGACGGAACGGGGCGCGGAAGAGCGGCCGAAATGGGGCGCCAGCCCCGCAAAGCCGTGTGAGCCTCTCCGCTGTAAGAAGATGCAGTTCACTCCTCGGGGTGAAGCGTCAGCGCGGAGTACCTGGGTAATTCCTTAGGTTTTGGCGACCTTTTCTGTTCATTCACCCGCAGACTTCTGCGCGGGCTGAATGTCCATGCGCGGAAGACAACGACACAAAGTTTTCGAAGCTTTTTGTGAAATTCAGGGGGTAAGCGTGCCGACGTTTGCACAATTGGTGCGATACGGCCGGGAACAAATCCGGACGAAAACGAAGTCGCCGGCTCTTGAAGGATGTCCGGAAAAGCGCGGTGTATGCGTTCGCGTCTACACGCAAACGCCCAAGAAACCAAATTCGGCATTGCGCAAGGTGGCGCGCGCCCGTTTGACGAACAGCCATGAAGTCACCACGTACATTCCCGGCATCGGCCACAACCTCCAGGAGCACTCGATCGTCCTGGTGCGCGGAGGCCGCGTGAAGGATCTGCCGGGAGTTCGCTACCACGTCATTCGCGGAACGCTGGATGCGGCAGGTGTTGAGAATCGCAAGCAGGGGCGCTCGAAATACGGCGCCAAGCGGCCAAAAGCCGCTCAGAAGTAGTAAGAGAGGGTTTCAGGATGCCTCGAAAAGGATGGGTTCTTCGCCGAAAGATTCCGGGAGATCCGGTCTACAGCAGCGACCTCGTGCAAAAGTTCATTTCGAGCATGATGTATGACGGCAAGCGAGCCACGGCCCAGGCGATTTTCTATAAGGCCATGGACCAGGTGGCAAAGAAGGCGAACGACGACGCGTTCAAGCTTTTCAAGAAGGCCGTCGAGAATTGCAAGCCGGTGCTTGAAGTGAAGACGCGACGCGTGGGCGGCGCGAACTACCAGGTTCCGGTGGAAGTGAATCAGTTCCGGAAGCAATCGCTGGCGATCCACTGGCTCGTGCTGTACGCCCGGACGCGCGGCGGAAAGTCGATGACCGACAAGCTTGCCGAAGAAATCATGGACGCCGCAAACGGTCGCGGCGGCGCGGTGAAGAAGAAGGAAGACGTGCACCGTATGGCGGAGGCGAACAAGGCCTTCGCGCACTATCGCTGGTAGTAAAAACGGACTCGAATCGACCTTAGAAAAATGGCGCGACAAGTACAACTCGATCAGACCCGCAACATCGGGATCATGGCGCATATCGATGCCGGTAAGACCACCGTCACCGAGCGCATCCTGTTCTATACGGGTGTGACCTATAAGATCGGCGAAGTCCACGAAGGCACTGCCACGATGGACTGGATGGAGCAGGAGCGCGAGCGCGGAATCACGATTACGTCCGCGGCCACCACCGCTTCCTGGAAGCGGTTCGACAAGATGAACCGCATTAATATCATCGACACGCCGGGCCACGTCGACTTTACCGTGGAAGTGGAGCGCTCGCTGCGAGTTCTGGATGGCGCAGTGGCTGTGTTCGATGCGGTGGCGGGCGTCCAGCCGCAGTCCGAAGCCGTATGGCGCCAGGCCGACAAATATCGCGTCCCGCGTATTGCGTTTATCAACAAAATGGACCGCATCGGCGCCGATTTCGATCATTCCATCCGCTCGATGCGCCAGCGCCTTTCAGCCCACCCCGTTCCCATCCAGTATCCCATCGGCAGAGAAGACAATTTCATGGGCATCATCGATTTCATCGAGGAGCGGGCGATCATCTGGAAAGACGAGACGCTCGGCGCCGAATACGAAATCCTGCCGCTCGAGAAGTTATGGGACGAGGCCTATTTGAAGTCTCGGCCGGATCTCGAGATCGCTGTGAAGGCGTCCGCGTTGAGCCCGGAATTTTACAAAGAGCATCGTGAGAAGGTGGTGGAATATATCGCCGAGCACGATGACGCTATCCTCGCGAAATATCTCGAACAGCACACACTCGAGCCGGCCGAATTGCGCGCTTCGATTCGCCGTTCCACCATTGCGCTGAAGCTGGTGCCGGTGGTGGCGGGATCGGCCTTCAAGAACAAGGGAATTCAGCCGCTGCTCGATGCGGTGGTGGATTATCTGCCTTCGCCGATGGACGTGCCGCCTGTCGAGGGAACCACCACAGACGGTTCCGAACCGGAACTGCGGCGCGCCTCCGACGATCAGCCTTTCGCGGCTCTCGCGTTCAAGATCATGACCGACCCCTACGTCGGCCATTTGACGTTCGTCCGCGTCTATTCCGGCGTCCTCAAAACGGGGAACTTTGTTTATAACTCTTCGAGGAAGACGCGCGAGCGGATTGGCCGCCTGCTGCGCATGCACGCGAACAAGCGCGAAGAAATCGAGTCGATTGAAGCGGGCGACATTGCTGCGTGCGTTGGCCTCAAGAACGTCACGACGGGCGACACCTTGTGTAGCGAAGACAAGCCCATTGTTCTCGAGTCAATCGAATTTCCCATGCCCGTTATTTCCGTCGCCATCGAGCCCAAAACCAACGCCGACCAGGAAAAGATGGCCACGGCGCTTGGGAAGCTCGCGCAGGAAGATCCTACGTTCCGCGTGCACACAGATGTCGATACGGGCCAGACGCTGATTTCGGGAATGGGCGAACTGCACCTGGAAATCATTGTCGACCGCATGATGCGCGAGTTCAACGTGCAAGCGAATGTTGGGCGCCCCCAGGTGGCGTATCGCGAAACGATCACGAAAGCGGCGGAAGCCGATCACCGGCACATCAAGCAGTCGGGCGGGCGCGGCCAGTATGGCCACGTGAAACTGACGGTGCAGCCGCTGCCCAACGCGTCGCACGAAGACATGCGTGAGTTGTCCACGGACGAGCTCGACGAGCTTGCAAAAAAGATAGCGGGAAAAGGCGGGAAGTGGCGCTTCGATAAGGAGCATCGCCTCCTCTTCATCGACAAAATCGTGGGCGGCGCGATTCCCAAGGAATACATTCCGCCCATCGAAGACGGCGTCAGTGAAGCGATGGAAAATGGCGTTCTCGCGGGCTACGAAATGGTAGACCTGGCCGTCGTGGTGATAGACGGCAGCTACCACGAAGTGGACAGCTCGGAGATGGCGTTCAAGATTGCGGGCTCGATGGCCTTCAAGGAAGCGTGCCGCCGCGCCAGCCCGAAATTGCTCGAGCCGATCATGCGCGTCGAGGTGGTGGTGCCCGAGGACTATATGGGACCCGTGATCGCGGACCTGAATTCGCGGCGCGGCCTGATGCAAGGTCGCGAATCGCGTGCGGGAAGCGAAATCATCAATGTGCAGGTGCCGCTGGCCGCGATGTTCGGTTATGCCACCGACATTCGCAGCAGAACTCAGGGGCGCGGCAGTTTCACGATGCATTTTTCGCACTATCAACAAGTTCCGCCGAATATAGCGGATGACATTGTGGGCGGAGCAAACGGCAAGGGACCCAAGAAATAGCAAGAATCGCGCTCAACTGTCGGGCGCAGCAACTGAGGAGCGGAGAGAACATGGCGAAGGAGAAATTCGAGCGGAGTAAGCCGCACGTGAACGTGGGGACGATTGGTCACATCGACCACGGCAAGACGACCCTGACGGCGGCGATCACGAAGGTGCTGGCGAAGGGCAACCCG
>Ga0073928_10011510_pt1 | contig 10307 bp, 12 predicted proteins | sample PaiPotPPA55metaG_FD_76969 | JGI IMG/M metagenome (GOLD analysis project Ga0073928, IMG submission 76969) | Iron sulfur acid spring bacterial and archeal communities from Banff, Canada, to study Microbial Dark Matter (Phase II) - Paint Pots PPA... ...
GTATGCAGGTCCAGATCGATGTTCTTGAGATTGTGCTGGCGAGCGCCGCGAATGCGGATTGCGTTGTTGGATGCCAATTTTTCCTAACCGGTTCAATGAGTTAGATCGTCCACGAAGGCGCCTCGGCGAAGCCCGGCTCGCGCTGGGGAGTCGCCGTTCGAGGCGCATTAGTGAGATAACGGCCGTTGAAGTCGACACTGTACACCCATACAGTGTTTTCGACAGCGTGCTCAACCAGACCTGGAGGAATACGAGGCTGACTTGACCAGGCGGAATCGGAACGTCGCGTAGTGGAAATCGCCCCCCTTCAATCGAGCCTTCGCATCACGAGCCGCGCCTCCAGACCTCCTTGCGGGCGATTATGCAGCGTGAGCGTCGCGTTCATCGTAAGCGTGAGTTGCCGCGCGATCGCGAGGCCGAGCCCGGTGCCGCCCGTGTGCCGGTTACGCGAGCCCTCCAGCCGGACGAACGGCTCGAACACCGCCTCCAGCGATTCGGGCGGAATGCCCGGTCCGCGATCGAGCACGGAGATTGTCACCGTGCCATCGCGCGGTTCATTCACTCTGATCTCTGCCTCGCCGGTGAACTTGAGCGCGTTATCCACGAGATTGCCGACGATGCGCCGCAACGCCTGCGGACGCGTCACCAGCTCGGCGCCGATGCGCCCGTGAAGCGACACCGTCTTGCCCGCATCGAGGTAATCGCAGACGAGGCTGTCGAAGAGCGCATCGGGATCGACGCGGTGCAAGACCTCGGTCGCGCCGTGCATCGTGCGCGCGTAGGTCACGCCCTCCTTCACGAGCGACTCCATCTCCTGCAGGTCCTGTTGCAGCTTCGCGCCTTGCGCGCTGTCGTCCATCACGTCGACCCTGAGACGCATCCGCGTGATCGGCGTCTGCAGATCGTGGGAGATCGCGGCGAGAATCTGCATGCGCTCGGTCATGTAGGTCGCGACACGGTCCTGCATGGCATTGAAGGCGCGTGCCGCCCGTGCCACTTCATCGGGGCCGTCCTCGGGCAGGCGCTCCGCCTTCAGGTCGGGGCCGAGTGTGTCGGCCGCCTGCGCGAGCTGCTCGAGCGGGCGAGTGGCGAGCCGCACCGCGAGCCAGCAGCACGTGGCGAGCACGGCGAGCTGTAAAGCCAGCACGAGTGGCAGCCAGCGCGACAGCGGCGCGCCCGACATCGGCCGCATATCGATCGTAAGCGGCGAGCCGTCGCTCAGGCGCAGGTGCACTTGCAGATGCTCGCTGTCTCCGGGGATCGCGTTCATGGTCAGCGGATAGCGCTTGCCGATGCCTTCCGCGATCGACTCCGCCGCCCGCTCGGATAGCCGCGCGTCGGGCCGCGCTCCGCCCTCGCCCAGCCCGAGGATGAAGCTGTAGCTGCGCCGCGCAAGGCGTGGAAGCCACTCGGCGCGCTCGTCAGGCGGCAGGCGATCGAGCAGCGCGACCGAACTCGCGACCTCGCGTTCGATGTAACCCATCATCACGTTGGTCATCGTCTGGTCGCGCTCGGTCATCGTGAGCCAGAACGACAGCGTCTGCGCGAGTGCGAGCCCGACGAAGAGAATCAGCGCGAGCCTCGCGAACAGCGTGCGCGGCCAGCGCAACAGGGCATGCGGGCTCATTTCGAACCTTCGACCGGCACGACTGCAGCGGAGAACACATAGCCTTCGCTTCGCAGCGTCTTGATGTAGCGCGGCTCGCGCGCGACATCCCGCAAGCGCTGACGCAGGCGGCTCACGAGCAGGTCGATCGAGCGGTCGAACGGATCGGCCTGGCGGCCTTGCGTAAGGTTAAGCAACTGATCGCGTGTGAGCACGCGCTGCGGATGATCGAGGAACACGCGGAGCAGGCGGTACTCGGCGCCCGAAAGCGCAACCATCGTGCCGTTCTCGTCGAGCAGATGGCGTGCGACGGTGTCGAGCCGCCAGTCGCCGAAGCCCAGCATCTGAACCGATTCGCTCACTTCCATGCCCGGTGGCAGCATACGCGTTCGGCGCAGCACCGCGCGGATGCGCGCGATGAGTTCACGCACGGCGAACGGCTTCGGCAGATAATCGTCGGCGCCCATCTCCAGCCCTACAATGCGGTCCGCTTCCTCATCGCGTGCGGTGAGCATCAGCACGGGCACCGCGCGGAACTTGCTCGCGCGTAGTTCGCGGCACAGCACGAGCCCGTCTTCGCCGGGCAGCATGAGGTCGAGCACGATCAGGTCGGGCGCGCCCTGCTCCAGCGCGGCGCGCATCTGCCGTCCGTTTGCGGCAAGCGATACGCGCATACCGTTCTTCTCCAGATAGGCGGCGATCAGTTCGCGGATGCCGCGATCGTCGTCGACAATCAGTACATGGTCGGTGTTTTCCATTCGATGGTCATTGCCTTTTGCGTTTAATCTGCACCCCGGTCCGCACCCGGGCCGGCGCGATCAGATGACACAGCACCGGATGCGTCATTTCAGCCGCGATCCCGCCCGCGAGGAACGCGACCATCGCAAGGATGCGTCTCATGCGTCCTCCACCACGGAGGAGCTGGCTCCATCGGAGACGCTCGCGCTTAGCGTATACGGATCGACGCCTTCCAGGCAACCGATGTTCACGCGCCAGAGCCGCGGGTCCATGCGCGTCTGGTGGAACGTGTAGATGCCGCAGTGCTTGCAGAAATAGTGCTTCGCCACGCGCGTGTTGAACTGATACAGCGTGAGCGCCTCCTTGCCGTCGAGAATCTTCAGATCATCGGCCGGGAACGACGGCGTCATCAGCGCGCCCTTGCGTCGGCACAGGCTGCAGTTGCAGCGCGACGCGGGCTCGACGGCGGTGCGGACTTCGAATCTCACGCGCCCGCAATGACAGGCGCCCCGCAGTACTTCGGTGTTCATGTGTCTCTCCGTTTTCTATCGATGACTGGGTTATAGCGCGGCTCGAGCTCGATTCGGCCCGCCTTTTGTATCGCAATGTATCCGGCATTTCGCCGGACACAAAACATTGCACGACAGCCCACCCACGGACACACACCAGATACGCGCGGACCTTTAAATACGGTCATGTTTAACGAACGGACCGTCATCGTGCACAACCTCATTGAAGCCCCGCTCGCCTTCCTCGCCGGCCTGCTGACCATTGCGTCGCCCTGCATCCTGCCCGTGATGCCGATACTGTTCGGCACGTCGGTCGACCGTCCGGACCGCGTGCGGCCTCTCTTCATCATCGCCGGCTTCATCGTGGCCTTCGCTTCGTTAGCGATGCTGCTCGGCGCCGTCTCGAGCACGGTCCACGTCGCACAGCAGGCGCTGCGCAATTCGGCGATCGCGCTGCTCGGTCTCTCGGGGCTGCTGCGCCTGTGGCCGCGTCCCTACGACTGGCTCGTCGCGAGCGTGCAAGCGCCGCTGGCCCGCCTGTGGCCCGCCGCGCTCAATGGCGCGCCGGCCAGCACCGGCAACGCGGGCGGCTTCGTGCTCGGGATGTCGCTGGGAGCGGTATGGACGCCGTGCGCCGGACCCGTCCTCGCGTCGATCCTGGTGCTCGTCGTCAAGGCACAGGACCTTCACTGGTCCGGGCTGCTGCTCGCGCTATATGCGATCGGCGCCGCCATTCCGATGCTCGCGATCATCTACGGCGGCCAGTTCATCACGCGACGCGTGCGCGTACTGGCCCGTCATACACACCGCATCCAGCAGGTATTCGGCGTTATGGTGATGCTCACCGCGCTCGCCATCTACCTGCAATACGACGTCCTCGCTTATGCGTGGGTCGCCTCCTACCTCCCTGCACTCAAAGGACTCTGACATGTTCAACCGACTCAAGACCCTCACCGCCGCCGCCCTCTTTACCGCCATCGCGGCGAGCACCGGCGCCGCTCAGGCGGGCCCGCTCGCGCACCCGGCACCGGCACCGGAATTCACCGGCATCGACAGGTGGCTCAACAGCGAGCCACTGACCCTGCAGCAACTGCGCGGAAAAGTGGTGCTCGTCGACTTTTGGACCTACTCGTGCATCAACTGTGTTCACACGCTGCCTTTCGTGAAGACATGGAACCAGAAGTACAAGGACCAAGGGCTGGTGGTTATCGGCGTGCATACGCCCGAGTATCCGTTCGAGCGTGACACCGGCAACGTGAAGACCGCGATCAAGCGTTTCGACATCACCTACCCGGTCGCGCAGGACAACCGCTTTGCGACCTGGACCGCCTACGACAACCAGTACTGGCCGGCGTTCTATCTCATCGACAAGCAAGGAAAGGTGGTCTACACGCACTTTGGCGAAGGCGAATACCAGCAGACCGAGGCGGCAATCAAGCAGTTGCTCGCGCAGAAGTAATGCGGCGTCCGCAGGCCTTTCGTATCGCAATGTATCCGCGAAGCCGCCGATACACAGGCTTGCAAAACGCCCGGATCACGACACACGCCAGATACGTCCGCGCGTTCAAATGCATCAACGACTGAAACGCAACGAATTGCCACGCAACTGATGCGTTTCCGGGCGTTTCCCAACCCTTCATCGTTTCAAGGAGAACAGCATGAAAACTTCGATCATCGCTTTGGCTTTTGCCGCATTCGCCGCTTCGGGCTTGGCTCAGGCCGCCGACAACGCCACGACCTCCACCGCTGCGCAGACGGAGCAATCCGGTACGAGCCGCATCGTCACGTCGCAGAAGACGCGTGCCGATGTGCACCGCGAATTGGTGCAGGCGCAGAAAGACGGACAGCTCGCCAGTCTCAGCACGCTCTATCGCGGAAGCTGAACCTGCTCACTTACGTACTCATTCGAGGCTCCATTGTGGACAAGCGCGCGGGAAAATCGATGTAGCCTGAATGCAGCGATGCAGGCGGTGAAACTTCCGCCTGACGAATGAACGGCGGTCGGCGTAATCCGGGAGGCCCATTCGCGCCCGGCTTCCAGCCAATCGGCGACGCCTCCGCGCTGCGCTCGATCGAATACTAAAAAGCGACACAATTTCAAAGGAGAAACAACCATGCCAGATGAGATGAATTCTCGCCGCCGCCGTCTGCTGAAGACGACTATTGCAGGCGTCGGCCTGCTCGAATTCGGACTCGGCGGACTCGCCAACGCGCAATCGGCCGGGAATACGAGCCCCACCAAGGGCTCTGCGCGCGTCGCATCGTTCGACACCATTCGCCAGGTCAACGCGGGAGCGCTCAGCATCGGCTACGCGGAAGCAGGACCGGGCAACGGCCCGGTCGTGATTCTGCTGCACGGATGGCCCTACGACATCTACAGCTTCGCCGAAGTTACGCCACTGCTTGCGGCCGCCGGCTATCGCGTGATCGTGCCGTATCTGCGCGGCTACGGCACGACGCGCTTCCTGTCCGCCGATACCCCGCGCAACGGCCAGCAAGCCGTCGTCGCCGTCGACATCATCGCGCTGATGGACGCGCTGAAGATCGACAAGGCCGTGTTCGGCGGCTTCGACTGGGGTGCGCGCACGGTCAACATCATCGCCGCGCTGTGGCCGGAACGATGCAAGGCGATGGTATCGGTGAGCGGCTATCTGATCGGCAGCCAGGCCGCCAACCGCGCGCCGCTGCCACCGAAAGCGGAGCTTGCATGGTGGTATCAGTTCTATTTCGCCACCGAGCGCGGTCAAGCGGGGTACGAAGCGAACCGCAACGATTTCAACAAGCTCATCTGGCGTCTCGCGTCACCCAAGTGGGACTTCGATGATGCGACCTACGACCGCTCCGCACAGTCGTTCGCGAACCCGGATCATGTCGCGGTGGTGATTCATAACTATCGCTGGCGTCTCGGACTCGCGCAGGGCGAACCGCAATACGACGCGCTCGAACAGCGCCTGGCGGCGGCGCCGACTATTGCGGTGCCGACCATCACGCTCGAAGGCGACGCTAACGGAGCGCCACATCCCGATCCGTCGGCCTACGCGAAGAAGTTTACGGGCAAGTATTCGCACCGCAACATCGGTGGCGGGATCGGGCACAACCTGCCGCAGGAAGCGCCAAAAGCGTTCGCCGATGCGCTCGTCGACGTCGCGCGCATGGCGTGAAACGTTCCAGCGAGCGCCAGGTCTCGTTTCCTGTCGAGACGCTTGCGTTATGCTCAATGCGCTATGAAACGACGCGTCTTTTAGTTCCGGTGTGCCTCCGCAGCTTGCCTGGCCCTTAGCACCGTAGTCGATTCCCCGGCCAAGCCCCAGTTATCGGTATCGATTTCGTCGATCACGACAAAGGTAGCCGCCGGGTCCTTCTTCAACACGCGAACGACCAGATCTGTTGCGCCTCTGATCAACTCGGCCTTCTGTTCGCGGGTGACGCCTTCTCGCGTTACTTGGATATTGATGTACGGCATGATGACCTCCCTAGTTGGAATTGCAATGCCTGCTGCGCTTCGGCCTACCACTTGCCTGCGGTAGCACCGCCATCGACAGGCAGTACAACGCCAGTCGTGAATTCGGCGGTAGTGAGATACAGCACGGCGTCCACGATGTCCTGGACCGCGCCGATACGGCCACCGGGCTGCAGCGTCTTGAGGAACTCGTGCATTGCACTATCGTGCAGCGGCGTATCGATGATGCCGGGGGCGACGGCGGACACCTTGACGTTACTCGAAGCGAGTTCGAGCGCGAGCGCTCGCGTTGCTGCGTTCATGCCGCCTTTGATGAGCACGGGGAGAAGCGCAGGCACGTTGACGTTCGGCTGCATCGCGACACTTGCTGTGATGCTGACGATGTGACCGTTCCCGTTGGCCGACATGTGCGCGGCGGCCTGCTGCGTCGGATAGAAGAAGCCCTTCAGGTTCGTGCCGACGATCGCGTCGAGATCTTCCGTTGTGTAAGCGCCGACAGGCTTTGCAATAAAAATGCCCGCATTGTTGACGAGAATATCGACCCGTCCGAACTTTGCGATTGCGCGCTCGAAGATCGCCAGGGAAGTGGCCGGATCGGCGATATCACCCGCCACGGCCAGGAAGTTCTTTGGATTGCCAAGCTTTTCCGCTGCAGCTTGCAGGCGCTCGATAGTGCGAGCGTTGCCTACGACGTTATAGCCGCGAGCCAGATAGGCTTCGGCCAGGGCATAACCGATGCCGCTCGATGCGCCGGTGATTACAACTGTTTTTTGCGTGGTCATGACAAGACTCCAGACGATTATGAGAGACGGCTGCAGTCGGCGTTTTGCTGGACTGCAGGGAGTCGTTTCGTGTCCGGCTCCCATGAAACAACTTTACTTATGCGATTCAAATCGATAAATATACGTTTATCGAAAACATTTGATACATGGTGTAATGAATAGCAAAAGACATTTCGACGATCTGCTTCTTGGCAGCATCGAGTTGTTTTGCCTGGCAGCGGAACTCGCGAGCTTTACCGACGCCGCCGCGGCTGCGGGTGTCACGCCTGCCGCGGTGAGCCGTTCGGTGTCGCGCCTGGAGGAGCGGATGGGCTTGCAGCTTTTCGTTCGGACAACCCGGCGCATTCGCTTGACCGACGCGGGGCGCGCCTATTTCGAGCGTTGCCGCGAGGCGCTCGGCCAACTCGTGGACGCGGAGCGCGAGGCCAGCGGCGAGCAGTTGGTGGCGGCCGGCGTGCTGCGCGTCAGCATGCCCACGCCCTACGCCCACTATCGCGTGCTGCCGCTATTGCCGGCGTTCCGGGCAAGGCATCCCCAAGTGCGGATCGAAGTGCACATCAGCAATCGCAACATCGATTTCTCCGAGGAAGCCTTCGATCTCTCGATCCGCGGCCGCGCGCCGGCAGACTCGAACCTGATCGCACGCAAGCTGGAGGACGCCGAATTAGTGGTGGTCGCGAGTCCGGAGTATCTGGCAAGCGCCGGCACGCCCGGATCCGTCGCAGATCTCGCGAATCACGAATGCATTTTGTACGACCTGCCGAGCAGCGGCCGTCAGCTACCGTGGTTATTCAAGGAGGATGGACGAGAGCTTGAATACGCCGTGGCCGGCAGCTATTCCACTGCGGGTGACGTGCTGGGAGGCGTGACGCTCGCCCGGAGCGGGGCAGGACTCTTTCAGACATACAGATTCGTGGTAGCGCGAGACCTCGAAAGCGGTCAACTCCTGGAGGTGTTGCCGGAGATCGGGGGGACATCCCGACCCTTCGTCTTGCTGTACCCGCATAAGCGTCATTTGTCGCTACGCGTGCGCCGCTTCGTCGACTTTCTCATCGACGAGCTTGGGGATTCGACTGGATCCGGTGCCGACCGAGACGCGTGAGACTGGGAAATGGAGTGGCACGTTCCGTCGCGCGCAAGCTTGTCGTCTACGGTTGGGGCGACCTGGTCAGACGCACGCAAAGCAGCGCCGCCACGGCCAGCGCCGCCGCAGCCGCACTCAAGGACCCCGCGAACGAATGATGCGGTGCATACATCGCATTGGCGACGAGCGGTCCCACGATCTGCCCGATACCGAAGCATGCCGTCATCACGGCGAGAATGCTCACGCGCAGGGTGTGCGCTACCCGGCGGGCTGCGAGCATCGAGATCGTCGTAGTGCCCATGAATGTACCGCCCACGATCAATGCGCTGCCGAGGTATCCGGCCGGGTTCGGCGCCACCACCGGCAAGATGACGCCGACCGCTTGCAGCGCGAGATTCAGGAACAGCGCGCGTCGTGTGCCAAGGCGCATATGGACTGCGTGCCAGATGAAGCACGACGGCACCGCGCCCAGGCCAAACAACGCCCAGACCTGGATGGGATCGATTGAACCGAGTGCGTTCCGGACGAAGAATGGCAGATAGGTCGCGGTGATGATGTAGCCAAAACCGGCAAGCCCGTAGAGCGCGATCAGCCGTCCTGCGCCGAGCGCGGGAAAGGACTCGTGTCCGTGCAAGACCGCGCGCGTGTCGGGATCGTGGACCGGGCGCGCATCGAGACCCGGCAGCGCGATGGCGCCGAGGATCAATGCGCCTGCTGCCAATACCCACCAAAGCCCCGCGCTGTGCAAGCCAAACGCGCGTCCCGCGATCAGCATTTCGGACGACAGCACAATGCCTATGCCGACGCCCGCATAAAGCAAGGGCGCACCGCGCGTGTGGCCGCGATGTTGCAGCAGCCAGAGCGAAGCCGCCACCATGGTGACCGCGCTGACAGCGCCTGTGATGCCGCGCATCGTGATGATCAACCAGGGCACATTCAACAGCGCCGTCACCCCGAGACATATCACGATGCCCCCGAGCGCCAGCACGCACAGCCTGCGCGAGTGTCGCGGATGCATGGCGGCAGTCAGCAGCGCCCCAACGAGATAACCCGCATAGTTGGCCGATGCGGCGAGCGTGCCCTGATGCACGGTCAGCAGGGCATCGCTGACCATGACCGGGTAGATGCCCGTGAACGCAAACCGTCCGAACCCCATGCCGACCGCCATGACGAGCGCGGCAACCAGTGCCGCCATGCCTTGGCTTGCTGTCGACGAAGCGTGCCGAATCGCGCTCATGATGATTTCCTTTTGGCTGTTTGATGCTTCGACACGAACGGCGCAAGCGCTTCGCGCAGCGCGTTGAGCGCCGCCGTCTCGTATCCGTTTCGATGGACGAGCCACGTATCCACCTTCGCCACGACATGAGTGCGGAACTCTGGCGGTTCGCGCAGCAACTCGAGCACGCTGCGCGGCACGAGCGATACGCAGCCGCCTGCCGCGACGCATGCCAGCATGCTGTGATACGACCCGACCTCCTGGATGTCGAGCGCTGACTTGTCCTGGCCAAGCCACTCCTCGGCGATCACTCGGTAGCTGCAGCCTTGTGCAAACGCGGCAAGCGAACGCACGGCGATATCCGCGCCCTGGCGGACGGCGGCGTGTCCTGGCGGCAGCACGAGCAGGATCTCCTCGCGAAAGACCGGTTCGCCATGAAGTCCCGCTGCCTCGAGATCCGATGCCGACGCCATGTCGCCGCACGGCGGCAGCGCCGCGAACGCGCAATCGAGCAAACCGCTGCGAACCTGTTCGAGCAGTTGCCGTGAGGGCGCCGTCGAAATCCTGAGCTGCACGCCGGGGTACTGCACGTGAAGGGCGGCGAGCGGTCCAGGAAGACGAGCCGCGGCCGTGCTTTCCATGCTGCCAATCCTGAGCGTGCCCGAGGGCGCTTGCGGGCTCAGCACTTGTCGCGCTTCGTCGGCCAGCGCGAGCATGCGGTTGGCGTAGCCGAGAAAGCGTTCGCCTTCCGCACTCAGCGTAAGACGGTTGCCGTCGCGCCGGAACAGCGCCACCCCCAGTTCCTCTTCGAGCTGCTGGATTCGCGTGGTCACGTTCGACTGCACGCGGCCGAGCCGCTTGGCCGCCCGGGTCACGCTGAGTTCGGCGGCGACGACGCGAAAAATGTCGAGA
>Ga0073928_10011511_pt1 | contig 10306 bp, 10 predicted proteins | sample PaiPotPPA55metaG_FD_76969 | JGI IMG/M metagenome (GOLD analysis project Ga0073928, IMG submission 76969) | Iron sulfur acid spring bacterial and archeal communities from Banff, Canada, to study Microbial Dark Matter (Phase II) - Paint Pots PPA... ...
AAGATCAATCTGGGCTTTTCTTTCAGTTTGCCATACGCCCGGCAATTGGCTGAAGCCTGAACCGCCCAGCGCGCCTCCGTGTCTCTGTGCCTCCGTGGTTGCATTAGCGTTGTGGGACTAATTCACTGCGCTCAAGACGACAGCAAGGGCCGGTGCTGCGCGCGTACGCTCGTGGGGAGCTGCTCGACCACGGCCGGCGACAACGTCGCGGCGGCGGTGGACGTGAGCGAAATCGACTTGCCATAGTTGCGTGCAACGATTAACAGGTCGTCGAACCCGACCGAGGCGTCGATATTGAAGTCCCCGTCGGCCCAGGTGGCGTTAGTCATCCCGTAGTGTCGGGCTACCAGGACGAGGTCGGCGAAATCGACTTTTCCATCCGCATCCGCGTCGCCGGGCAGGAGTGGAGATGCCCCGAACTCGTACGCGCCGATGTCCACGGTGCCGTTGAAGATGCGGTAATAGACGCGCTGGTCTGTGAGAAGCGGCTTCCCGTCCGGCCCAACTGCCACCACGTTGGAGCCGGCGTCGATCGCCGGGCTGCCGGTGCGCAGCGCCATGGTCTGGGTTGGGCCGCCGTAGTTGCCGAGAGGGGCGAGCCGCGGATCGAGTAATGTTATAGAGGTGCCCAGCAGGTTACCGTTCGCAGGATTGCCGTCCATGCCGAATGGCAAATTGCCGGAGCCGTCGGAGATCAGATTGGTGAACTGGGAACGGACCGCGTGTATTGCGTCTGCTTCTTCGCGTAATTGTAGTCGAGATTGCCGGCGACGTCGGCCCGGACCAGGTTGTGGTTTAACGCCACGATGGTGTTGTAGATCGACCCGAGCCCTCCGGACAGCGCCAACCCGCCGCCGCTGCCATTGAAGCTCGTGTTGTCGCTGACGGTGCAGTTCGTGAGACTGAGGACACCGAAATTATCGCCGCCGCCGCCGTCGCCCTGCTTGGCTTGGTTACCGCTAATAGTGACGTCGAATAGGGAGGCGGTGCCGGCGGCAGCGTTATAAAGCCCGCCGCCGCCACCGGTCGTGGCCGTGTTTCCGCTGATCGTGGAATCTAAAACAGTTAGTGCGCCGCTCGCCGCGCCATAGATTCCTCCCCCGGTCCCGCCCGTGTTGCCGCTGATGATGGAGTCGTTAATCGTGAGCGGACCAGCGTTATAGATACCGCCGCCGAATTGCGTCGGCTTGTCGTCCGGCCCCTCAATGATGTTTGTGGTTGTGTTGTTAGCGAGGGCGCAATTTGACAGGGTCAGAGTGCCCGTGTTGTAAATCCCACCGCCGCCTCCGCCCGTGTTGCCGCTTATCACGCAGTCGGTGAGGTTGGCGGCGCCGGTGTTGATGATCCCGCCCCCGTTCAAGCCTCGATTGCCGCTTATGGTGGAGTGGCTCAGGCTGATACTGCCCGTGTTGATGATTCCGCCGTCGATGATTCCAATGCCGGTCGCAATGCCGCTGGTGCCACTAATGGTGGAGTTGGTTACCACCGCCGTGCCGCTGTTGAAGAGGCTCACGGAGTCGATCAGGATGTTGGTGAGGGTTAAAGTGCCATTGTTCATGATGCCGCCGGAGATCTCAAGGCCGTCGATGATCGCCGTCGTGCCGTTGGTGACTAATAGGCCGCCGCCGACCGCGAGGGTGGCCGCGCCCGGTCCACTGATGGTTACTGGCCCGCTGGTATCGGCCACACCGCCCCCCGGAAGCGATCGTGCCAGTGAGCCCCGGGCGGAACGTGATCATTTCAGGGCCGCCGAGTAGATCGGCGATCTCAAGGGCCTCGGACAATGAGAGACTACTGTAGTTGGGATCGAATGCTTGCACAGTGGTCGCCACTGCCAGGGGCGAAGTTGGGAGGGCAAGCCCCTCCGCCGCGCCGATGTCGACCGTGGGCGTACCTTTGTGCAATGCATTTACAATTCGAGGGAATCCGCGCTGGTCGGTGAGCAGTGGCTTGCCATCGGGACCGATGGCTAGGGCGTTTGAGCCGGCATCGATAGCATCGCTGCCCGGCAGCGGTGGCATGGTCTGGGTCGGTCCGCCGTAGTTGCCCAACTGTGCGAGATCGTCGTAGGAGCGCGGGCTGACGAGGTTATTCGAGCTGGACGGGTCGAGCGAACCTTGGAAGAATCGATCGATCGTATTATTCAATACTGAATTGCCCCCCGCAACAACGTCGCCGACCACGCCCGAGCTGACAGTGCAATTGGTGAGGTGCACGGGACCAACGCTATCGATCCCGGCGCCGATGCCGGGCGGTTGGAATGCCCCAGTATCCGCGCCGGTGAGGTTGAGAGCGATCGTAGAGTTGGCAAACGTTATGCCGGCCGACGCAAAAACGCCGCCTCCGGAGCCTCCCGAGCCGCCACTGGAACTTTGAATGCCGCCGTTGGCATCGCCGGCGCGATTATTACTGATCGTCGAATCGGTCATGACGACGTTGGCTCCAGCCCAGACGCCACCGCCGTCGCCGCCGCTCCCGGCTTGTTCGGGTACGAATCGACCGGACATCCCAGCGCTCCCGCCGTCGCCTGCGGAGTTACTGTCGATGGTCGAGGCGATGATCGTGAGGGGTCCGGCGCTGTAGATCCCGCCGCCGTTCCCGCCCCGGCCGCCCGCGCCGCCGGGAGTCCAAAAGCCATGAACATCGGACCCAGAGCCTCCGTTTCCGCCGGTGCCGGCGGAGTTGTTAGTGATGCTGTCGCTGGACAAAGTGAGCGACCCGAGGCTGTAGATGCCGCCGCCATCGGCCCCGGGGCCGCCAGCTCCACCCGTCATGCCGTAGGGTGCGTCGGCGCCCGGAGATCCAGCGGGCGCTCGGCCGCCGGTGATCGTCAGCCCAGAAATGGATGCCGTCACACCCGCGTCGATCTGAAACACGCGGCTCTGCTTGTTCCCGCTGATCGTCACGGAGTCCGCGCCGGGGCCGGTGATCGTCAAGTCGCTTGTTATCTCGAGTTGGCCGCTCGTGAGCGTGATCGTTCCGCTCAGTCCGGGGGCGAACGCGATCGTATTCGCTTCCTGCGTTGCATTGCTCATCTGGATGTCGGCCCGCAGCGAGCCGGGGCCGGAGTCCAGATTGTTCGTCACGATGTAGGCGCTGAGAAGGAGCCGGCCCTCGAGCCGCTCGACCAAGCTGTAGGCCCGCGGCTTGGCGGATTGCCGTCGGTCGTCATGCGGCGCGCGGAAGGCAGAACGATGAGGGCCTGCATTCGGGGAGGACCTTAAAAACGGCATGCCTTCTCCCTTCAGAATCTGTGTGCGCAATTCGGTCGAGGCCGCGCAGGGCTGCCGAGATTTCGCGCGGCGCCGTGCTCCGCCCGCGGACGGGAGGCGCGCATTCTCGCAATGCCTGGCCGGCTGGTCAATTAGATTCTGGCCTGCTGCTTAGAGTGTGCCGCCGCCGTCCTCCTTGAGGAGACGCTCGTTGGCGGGCAGTGCCCGCCCTACACGACGGCGGCCCCCGTAGGGCGGGCACGGCCCGCCGATGTTAGCGATAGAGCCGCCGAAAACGTCTGGAAAGCGGAGCTTTCTGCAAACGCGCACAACAACCATAACTCTTGGCCGTACCGCGTCTCCGTCTCAAAAATGTTCCCACTTGCCCTATATAGTAGAGGGACAGCGCGCCGGCGGTGGCGGCTCATACCGGCACATCCGCCAGGTCGCGCAGGTCGGTGATGATGGCGTCCGGACGCTTGTCGGGCGTGAGTCGCGCCGCATCTTGGCGGGTCGTGACGCCGGTGAGGGTGAGGATCGTGCGCATGCCAACACTCTTGGCGCCGGCGATGTCGCTTTCGAGATTGTCGCCCACCAGCACGCATCGCGCGGGCTCGGCCTCGATCCGCTGGCACAGTTCGTGAAAGAAGAGCTTCTCCGGCTTGCCGCAATAGATCGGGCGTACATCAGCGGCGTAGGCCAGCATGGCGGCCATGGCGCCGACGCCGAACTCCAGCCCGCGCGGACTGGGATAGATGCGATCGGCGCAGATTGCGACCAGGGCCGCCCCCTTGCGCAAGAGCAGCATGGCCGTTCTCTGACGCTGCGGCGTGGCGAAGACATTCAGGGGCACGCCGCAGATCACTGCGTCGGCCGGTTCATCCTCGGAGTGCACCCAGTGCACCCTGCCCTCGAGCATCTCGTGGATGCCCTCGGTGGACAGGTTGAAGATGCGCGGCGCGCCGATGCCCGCGTATTGCGCCAGGACGTAGTCGCCGGCGGCCGCGGCGGCGGTGTAGATATGGTCCGGGTCGACCTCCACGCCCATCCGCTTCAGCCGCGCCGAAATCCGCTGCGGGCTGCTGGTGCTGTTGGTCAGGCAGGCGTACTTCCGCCGCCCCTCCTGCAATCGGAGGATCAGCTCCACAGCGCCGGGCAGGGCGTGCTCCTCGTGGTAGACAGTGCCATCCAAATCGAGCAGGACGGCCTCGTGCTGGCTCAGGTCCAGGGACACGGGCGGAAGTGTAGGAGGCGGCCGATGCTTGTCCAGCGGGGTCATCACGCGGCCGCCGGCAGTGGGGAAAGGATCGATGCCGATGTTGTGGGATCCTGTTCCGTCGCTGCCACCGGGGCGCTTGGTCGGCGGAATAACGTCGTCAAAAGGAAATAGACCAGAATCCCCCACGACGGCAAGCCCAGCAGCGCTTCGGCCGGACTGAGCTGGGTGATGACAAGGATCAGCACCGGAAACCGCAGTCCGTCGGAGCGGGCGAGGTAGATTTCCAGCAGGAAAGCACCGGACGCGATCGCGTACGCCGCCGCCATGCGGGGCCGCACCGCAAACAGCAGCAGACCCACGGGCACGATGTACTGCACGCCAAATCCCGGCGTGAAGACAAGGAAGATCGCCAGCGTTACCGCCGCCAATTCATACCGGTTCCAGCGCTGCCACCGCCGTGCGGCCGCGGCCCACGCGGCGACCAAGACAAGCAGCACGTACCGTCCGATCACGTGGTACCACGTTGCCGCACGTGCGGCCAATCGCGCCAGAATCCCGACCTTCGTGCCAAACAGCAGGAACGCATTGATCCCCCAGCCGTTTGAAGGCGGGTTGTACGCCAGCACATTCTCATAGAAGCTCGAGAAATCGCGGCAGATCACTGGCAGGAACGGGACGGCAGCAGCCGCCAGCCCCAGCACAAACGCCCGCGCCTGCTGCCGTGACGAGCAGCTCAACAGCAATGGGGGCACCAGGAGCAACGGGATGATTTTTACGTTGATGGCCGCCCCCAGGACCAGCCCGCCCAGGAAGAAGGCGTGCTTCTCCTCGAGGAGATAAACGGCGGCCAGGCAGAGCATGGCATAGGCGGGATCGGTGTTGCAGTGAAATGCGCCGACGAGGATCGACCCCACGCTCGAGGCGAACGCCGCCGCGACTGCCGTCGCCCGCAAGTCTCCCAGGCGCCGCCGCCACCGTTTGAACAGCAGCCATGCCGCCAGCGCGCCCGCGGCGATGATCGGCAGCTTGAAGAGGAACGAGAACGCGTACGTCACGTGGGGCGGGAAGGCCATTTGCAGCGGAACGGGCGGCGCCTTCAGCAGCCGCAGCACGGTCGCGGCCCAGAGGCCGACCACCGGCGGGTGGTTGAAATACGGGTCCAGCCGGTATGTCTCGACCACGCCGACCATCCGCACCTCTTTAGCGAACTCGGCAAACGTGAGTGCGTCATTGGTCCCGATCGATGCCGCCGCCACTACCACCCGCAGGAGCAGGGCAACGACGACGACCCCCCACAGCAGCGCAACTCCGCGGGATCTTCGCGACGGCGCGGGCGTCGCCAAGGCAGCGGCGAGTCTCGCAGCCCGGCGGCTTGAAGCCGGTATCCCGGCCGCGCTGGTTCTCTCTTGTCTCTGGGGCATGCATTCCATATCTCACCGCCATCTACGGTTTGATCGTTGAAATACGACTCGGATCAGGAAGTAGACCAGCAGCCCCCACACGGGCAGCCCGAACAACGATTCCGTCAGCGTGAGCGACCCGTTGAACCCCGCGGTGAGCGGCAGCGAGAGGTCGCAGCGCGACGCGTAGAGCTTCAGGAGGAACGCGCCCGCCACCAGGGCGTATGCCGCCGCCAGGCGCGGGCGGACCGCGAACATCAGCAGTCCGGCGGCAGCGGTGTACTGCACGCCGAAGCCGGGCGTGAACACCGCAAACAACGCCATCGTTACCGCCGCCAGCTCGTATCGGTCCCATTGTTGGCGCATCCTGGCCGCCACCGCCCATGCGGCGATCAGCGCGAACAGAACGTATCGGCCCAACCAGTAATATCCGAATACCGCGCGGCCCGCGGAGTGAGAGATCTGCGGGATGTCGCGGGCCAGCAGCAGAAAAAACTCGATCCCCCAACGGTCGACCATGGAGTTGTACGCCAACGCGTTGTCATAGAAGCTCGGAAAATCGCGGCAGACGACCGGGAGGAACGGGATTGCGCCAACCGCCAGCCCATACAGGAGGGCGCGCGCCTCCTGTCCGCGGCGGCAGCTCAGCAGCAACGGGAAAATCAGTAGCACGGGGATGATCTTGGTGTTGATGGCGGCGGCCAGCGCCAGCCCCGCACAGAAGAACGCACCCCGACTTTCCATCAGGTAGACGGCGGCAAGACAGTTCATGACATAGATCGGATCAGTGTTGCCGTGAAAACCGCTGAGCAGGATCGCGTCAAGACTCCAGGCGAACGCCGCCGCGACGCCGGCGGCTTTCAGCCTCCCCAGCATCGGCGTCCAGTGCAACCAGAGCAGCCAGACGGCAAGCCCGTCGCCCGCAATCATCGGCAGCTTAAACAGGAAGCAGAACAACCAGGCGACTTGCGGCGGGCAGCCCACATCCGGCGGCAGGGCGGGGGCGATCAGCCGCATCAGCAGCGCGGCCCACCACCCGATCAGCGGCGGATGATTGAATCCACCGTCGACGCCATAAAGCCTTACGACTCCGACGTGACGGACCTCCCGCGCAAAATGGACGAATGTGAAGGCGTCGTTGGTCCCGATCGACACCGCCGCCAAGGCGACCCGCACGAGCAGGGCGACGCCGACCATCCCCCACAGCGCCGCGACGCCGGGGGACCTGCGCGACTGCGGCAGATCCACGGCACCGGTGGTGCGCCATGTTTGGGGCATCGCTTCCATGGTCCTCAGGTCAGGTCGGTTAGCTTCCAGGCGGGGTTAATCCACCGGCGTAGTCGAAGGGGAGTGGGAGGGTTATCGGCCTAAGAGACCGGAAGGAAGACGAGTCGGTCAGTCGCGGTGTCGAGCAGGGCGACGGTCTTCTCCCTGGCCCGGTGCAGGGCGCCAGGATTGATGACGCGGGTCTTGCCGATGCGCTCGTCCTGGCGGACGTGGGTGTGGCCCTGGAGGAGGTACTCGTGTTTCTGCTCGGACAGAAGCCGGCCTTTCAGCCGGGTGTCATCGCCGTGAAGAATTGCAAAGGATTTGCCCGCGAGCTCGAGTTCGCCCAGGTAGCCGCAGCAGGCGATGCCGAGCTTGCGGGCGTAGCGTTCCAGCCCAACTCGGTCCCAGTCATTGTTTCCCCATACGAATGCGGCGGGCAGACCGGCCAGGAAGTCGAGGATGCGCTCCGACCCGACATCGCCGCAGTGGATGAAGAATTCGGCGCCGTGCCGCCGGAGCAACTCGACCGCCGCCGACATCGCATCCGGACGGTCGTGCGTGTCGCTGAGAATGCCGACGAGCATATCGCAACTGTACGCGCTTCCGGCCGACGGACACCTGCGGCCTGGGTCGGCAACGCGATCACCGGTGCATGACAGTTGCGGCGGCCCGATTCTATTCCCTCCTCCGGTACTCCGGGGGAGGGAGGAATCCGTCCGCCGAAACTGTCACGCACCCCGCGATCACCCGTCGCGCCGACCGGCTGGGCCGGTCTCTTCCAACACCCGCTTGCACAGCGCCCGGTGCAGGGCGAGAGTCACGGGGCCGCAGCGGGCCTGCCCGATGTATCGGTCGTTCCACCGCGCCACCCACGACACCTCGCGCGTCGTGCTGGTGATGAACAACTCGCTGGCCCGCAGCGCCTCTTCCTCGACGAAAGATCGCTCGTCCACGGTGATTCCCAGCGACGCCGCGCAGTCCAACAGCACCGCCCGGGTGATTCCCGGCAGCACCTTGGAACCGACCGGGTGCGTCAGCAGCTTGCCGCCGATCACCGCGAACAGGTTGCTCACCGAGCACTCGGTTACCACACCGTCGTCGATAAAGACGGCCTCGTCGGCGCCGGCGGAGATCGCCTGGTTCTTGGCCAGGACGTTGGGAAGCAGGGCGATGCTCTTGATAAAACACCGTTTCCACCGCTCGTCCGGGACCGCCAGCAGCCTGACCCCTTCCCCCTCGCCGGGCAGTTGCGGGGGCGGCAGCGGCCGGGGGTAAAAAAGCAGCGTCGGCCTGGGCTGATGCGGAAAGCGGTGGTTCCGCTCCGCCACGCCGCGGGTCAGTTGCAGATAGACCATCCCGTCGCGCACGCCGCTCCCGGCCACCAGCTTGCCTATCTCCGCCGACAGCGCCGTCACATCAAGCGGCACCGGCAGTTCCAGTGCCTTGGCCGACCGGCCCAACCTCTCCAGGTGCTCCCTGAGCGTGAACGGTTTGCCATGGTAGAGACGGATGACCTCATACACGCCATCGGCGAATTGGAACCCCCGGTCCTCGACGCCGATCTTCGCCTCGGCCATCGGGAGGGTCTGCCCGTTGATCCAGATCCGATCGCTCATCATGAGCCAGTATAACCCCGCCCGTGCGTTCTCGGCCAGCCGTGATGCCGATGGGGGTTTGGCGGTGAGCTGTGGAAAGGATTTTCGGCCTGCGAGGTACAAAACTGTCGGGTGGAACGGCTTGACAAGCCGGGGCGCACATTGTACTTTACATTGTAAAGTTTGCCGCCACCGGCCAACCGCTCCTTGCGGGAGGTGGGTAATGGAACTGGACGAAGCCCTGGAACGGATCGCGGTGATTCACCGGCACATCGTGCGCGGGCAGATCTTCCGCGGGTATCGTGCTGTCCCCACATTTCTGTCCGGGCTCATGGCCTTCGTCGCCTGCGCCGTGCAGGGGATCTGGCTGGATAACGACGTCACCGGGTGCCTGGTCCTCTGGTGCTCGGCGGCGGCAGCGAGCATCGCCATCGTGGCGCTCGAGATGATCATCCGGTGCAAGCGATCCGGGTCGACGCTCGAGCGCGACATGACCATCGGCGCCGCCGAGCAGTTCGTGCCGACCATCGCGGCCGGGGCGCTGCTCACGTTCGTCATCGCCCAGTTCACGCCCGAGCAGGTCTGGCTGTTGCCCGGGCTGTGGGCGATCATGTTCTCGCTGGGCATCTTCGCGTCTCGGCGGATGTTGCCGCGGGCGGTCACGCTGGTTGGGGCGCACTACCTGATCACCGGCCTGCTGTGCGTCGCGTTCGGGCACGACACGACGTTTTTCCCCGCGTGGACGATGGCCGTTACCTTTGGCGCCGGGCAGTTCCTGGCGGCGGGGGTCTTATACTGGAGTCTGGAACGGAACCATGCGCGGCCGCAGCACGCCGACAACCCGTGAGCCGGGCCGCTTCGCCTACGAAGGGCTTGACCGCCTGATGCACGAGAAGGCGCGGCTCAGCATTCTCTCGTCGCTGGCCGCCCACCCGGATGGGTTGGTCTTCGGCGACCTCAAGACCGTGTGCGCACTCACCGACGGGAACCTGAGTCGGCAGATCACCCAGCTTCAGGAGGCCGGACTAGTGGAGGTGTGGAAAGGACAGAAGGGGAACCGGCCGCAGACGCTGGTGCGGCTCAGCGAACGAGGGCGCAAACGCTTTCTGGAATATATCTCGGTGCTGGAGGGGTTGGTTGCCGACGCCGCCTCGGTCGGTGACCGCGCAGTCTCGGGCGTGCCCGATGGGTTTTCACCTCTTTGACGGCCGCGGGCGGAAGCTCGCGTGATCCGGCTGCGGCTGTCAAAGTCAGTCGATTCAATCCGCCAGCGCCAGAGGTATCTCGTACACCTTCCCGCCCTTGACCATTTCGACGACCTGCATCGGCGTTCGGCCGCCGTTGGTCCAGAAGTAGTGCCCCTGGTTGTCATAGAGCATCTGGAAGTTGATCGTCTCCACCTTCTCCTTGCCCCTGGGAATTCGAGGAACGTGGCAGACATAGGATTGATTGACCCAGATATCGATGTCGTCCCAGTCCTCATCGCTGTAGTTGAGAATCTGCAACTGGGCCACCATGACGTCCACCTGAGCGCGGCCTTTGGCCTCGCCGGCTTTCGGGGCCGCCCCGGGGTAGGGGAATCGGCGGGCGGCGTCGGAGGCAAACTGCGAC
>Ga0073928_10011513_pt1 | contig 10305 bp, 9 predicted proteins | sample PaiPotPPA55metaG_FD_76969 | JGI IMG/M metagenome (GOLD analysis project Ga0073928, IMG submission 76969) | Iron sulfur acid spring bacterial and archeal communities from Banff, Canada, to study Microbial Dark Matter (Phase II) - Paint Pots PPA... ...
AGCACCATAACTATCGGGATCCGGTGCCACGATATTGTAACCATCGGATGACTGCCCCGACGCGATCACTTCCGCATACAGTGTGGCACCGCGCGCACGCGCCGCCTCATACTCCTCGAGCACGAGAACCGCGCTGCCTTCGCCAAGCACGAATCCGTCGCGCTCGCGATCCCATGGGCGGCTGGCTCGCTGCGGGTCATCGTTGCGCGTCGAGAGCGCCTTCATCGAGCAAAATCCACCAAGTGCCAGCGGCGAGACCGTCGCCTCCGCCCCGCCGGCAACCATTGCCCTGGCGTCGCCGCGTGCAATCATGTTGTAGGCCATTGCCAGACTGTCGTTCGAGCTCGCGCACGCGCTCGCAGTCGTAAAGCTCGGGCCTCGGAACCCGTAGTGCATCGAGATGTGCGCCGGCGCGGCATTCCCCATCAGCATCGGAATAAAAAACGGCGTGATCTTACTCCACGTGCCTTCTTTGTGCGCCTTGTTCGATGCTGCTTCGAAACTGAGGATGCCGCCGATCCCCGTCCCCATCAGGACGCCGACGTCCTCGCGGAACTCGCGGTCTTCGGGAAAGCGAGCATCTTGGACGGCTTCTTGCGCGGCGATCAGCGCGAACTGCGCGAATCGGTCCATGCGCCTCGCTTCACGACGCCCGATGAGCCCGTCCGCATCGAAGTCTCTTACTTCAGCCGCAAATCGTGTTGGAAAGTCGCTCGCATCAAAAGCGGTAACCGGCCCGACGCCGCTCTCGCCGGCGATCAGACGCTTCCAATACTCTTCACGAGAGTTTCCGAGGGGGGTAATGGCGCCCAATCCTGTCACAACGACGCGCCGAACCGGAGTGGAATTTCGGGAGACCGAAGGGTCCAAAACTCATCGGAGTTACGACCGCCCCAAGCCGGCCCCTGCCCGTCCGCGCTGCCGTCTAGAACGCAACGCCTTGCCAATACAGCGCCTCATTTGATAAACTCGGCGGGCCATGTTCCGCTTCGATCTGCAACTCTTTGCCTCTAAGAAGGGCGCCGGCTCGACCCGCAACGGGCGCGATTCAAACGCGCAACGGTTGGGCGTCAAGCGTTTCGGCGGAGAGCGCGTGAGGGCAGGCAACATCATTGTGCGCCAGCGCGGGACGCGGTTTTTTGCCGGCAGCGGCGTCGGCATCGGCAAGGACCACACGCTGTTCGCTTTGGTTGACGGCACCGTGGAATTCGCCGACCAGCGTAATCGCAAGCACGTTCACGTTCGAGCGGCGTAGAGCAAGAGCGGACGATAGCGCACAGGGGGGCCAACGAGGGCCCTCTTTTTCATAGGTGCAGTTCATCGATGAAGCGACGATTTCGCTCACTGCCGGCGACGGCGGGAACGGCATCGTCGCATGGCGGCGAGAGAAGTATGTGCCCAAGGGCGGACCTGCGGGCGGCGACGGCGGCCGCGGCGGCAGCATCTACCTCGAGGCCACGCCCGAGCTATCGACGCTCGTCGAATTTCGCTTTAAACGCATCTTTCACGCCGAAGACGGCCGTGACGGCGGCGCTTCGAAACGGACCGGGCGCAGCGGCGACGACCTCGTCGTCGCGGTGCCTGTTGGCACGATCGTCTACCGCTCCGAGGATGGGATTCCCGAGGCGCCGCTGGCGGATCTGCATACCCCGGGCGAGCGTCTTCTGGTGGCCAAAGGCGGCCGCGGCGGATTAGGCAATCAGCACTTCGCCACGAGCGCGCGGCAGGCGCCGCGATTTGCGGAAAAAGGCGAACCCGGCGAGTCACGCTCGCTGCGATTGGAGCTGCGCCTGCTCGCGGACTGCGGCATCATCGGCGTTCCCAACGCCGGTAAGTCGACGCTGCTCTCAGCCGTCTCTTCGGCGCGCCCAAAAATCGCCGACTATCCTTTTACTACGCTCGAGCCACAGCTGGGCGTTGTCCGCGTTTCAGAAGATGAATCGTTCGTCATGGTTGACGTGCCCGGTCTGATCGAGGGCGCGCACGAGGGCGCCGGCCTCGGCGATCAGTTCTTGCGCCACGTCGAGCGCACGCGCGTGCTCGTGCACCTGTTCGATGGCGCGAAGACGGCCGATCAGGTTCTTGCGGACAAGGCGACGATCGAGCACGAGTTGCAGGCATGGGATCCGAGCCTGCTCGAGCGGCCGATCTTACCGGTACTTTCTAAACTCGACCTTCCGGCGGCCCGCGAAACACTGCGCGAATTGCGCGCGGTGATTCCGGAATTGCGCGGCATCTCGGCCGCCACTGGGGAAGGCGTAAACGAATTGACCTTTGCCGTTGCGCAGGTGATTGCATCGGCGCCGGCGCGCAACGTGGTCGTCCCGGCGCCGCGCATCGTGCTCACCCCCAAAGAAGCGTTTCACATTGAAAAAGAAGGTAGCGCGTTCGTCATCAGCGGCGAGCGGGTTGAACGCCTGGCGGCGATGACCAACTTCGATTCCGACGAGGCGCTCGTGCGGTTCGAGCAAATTCTCGCCAAGATGGGCGTTGAGCGCAAGTTACGCGAGATGGGTGCGGTCGAAGGCGACACCGTAAGAATCGGGCCGGCCGAATTCACGTACTCATGAAGATCGGCATCTTCGGTGGCAGCTTCGATCCCATTCACAACGCGCATCTCTTCATAGCCGAAGCCGCGCGCACATTGGAAGCGCTGGAGCGCGTGCTCTTCGTTCCGACGAATGCGGTACATTATCGCTCGCGAGCCGTCGCAAGCGCAGAGCATCGCTGCTCGATGATCGCCGCTGCGATCGCCGCAAACCCGGGCTTCGCTTTGGATCGCAGCGAACTCCAAGCCGAAGCAACCGGTTACACTGCGGATCTCTTGCCGCGCCTGAAGGAGCGTTACCCCGACGCTCGCTTTACCTTTATCCTCGGAGCAGATTCACTCGCCAGCGGGCAGTGGGTTCGTATGGATGAAATTCTCGAGGCGCTCGAGCGCTTCGTTGTCGCGCCACGCACCGGCGTTAGCGACGAAGTCGTTTCACGCGCCCTAGCGGCAATCGATCCGGCACTTCGTTCGCGGATCGCGACCCTCAATTTGCCGGAGCTTCCCGAATCCGCCTCACTGATACGAAAGCTGGTCGGCGAGGGGAAGACATTTCGCTATCTCGTTCCAGAGCCCGCGTGGCGCTACATCGTCGATCATGGCCTGTACGGACTTCGCGATGGTCAGCCGCCTTAGGGCACTCGCTTTCTGTTTGGCCGTTACGATCGGCGGATGTCATGCTCCGACGGCGTCGGGCCTGGGCGACGCACAGCGCGCCTGCACGAGCGGCGCATCGCACGTTGAGGTGCACCTCACGGGCAGCATCACGCGCTACCTCGGGACACGCTCGTCGGCAAGCGGTGTACACGAGGGCTTTCTCGTCACGGTTTCCAGTGCGCCCGCAAGCGTGCTGACAGTGGAAGACAACGTCAACATGACGGGGTTCATCCCGCTGCGTCGCGGCGACGCCGTCGAGTTGCAAGGTCAGTACGAGTGCAACGATGGCGTCATTCACTGGACCCATCACGATCCGGCCGGTCGTCACATTGCCGGGTACGTGATCGTCAACGGGCGGCGATTTCAGTGAGCGATGCGCCGCTCGTGCTCGCGAGCAGGTCTCCGCGCCGCCTCGCATTGCTGCGTTCCGTAGGCTTCCAGGTGCGCGTTGTCCCAAGCCGGTACGACGAACCGCCTCACGAGCAACTGACGCCGCGTGAACTGGCGCTGCTGCATGCGCGGCAAAAAGGCCGTGAGGTTGCGGGACGCTTGCCCAACGACGTGATCGTCGCGGCGGATACCGTCGTTGACGTCGACGGCGCTGCGCTCGGCAAACCGCGCGACGCAGCTGAGGCAGTGCAGATGCTCAAGACACTCTCCGGCCGCGCGCACGACGTCCATACCGCTTTTAGCATCATCGCGCCGGGAGCTCAAGGGACGACGGATCACGTCGAAACGACCCGCGTCTGGTTTTACGAACTGGGCGAGCGCGAAATCGATGGGTATGTCCGAAGCGGCGATCCAATGGATAAAGCCGGCGCTTACGGCATCCAAGGCATCGGCGCGACCCTCGTGCGACGCATCGAAGGCGATTTTTATACGGTGATGGGCTTCCCGTTGGGACGCTTCACGCGCACCCTAGCGCAGTTGGGTTTGATGCGCAGCGGCGCGAACCAGAGTAGCCCCTAGTCCGCGGAACGAGAAGATGTTTACTTATCGCGAAGAGCGCCGCCTATTAGCCATCCTGAGCTTGATCATCGTCGCGGCATTGGTCGCGCTGATCCAGGTCGGCGCGCAACGCAGCGGTTCACAAAGCCCTCTGTCCGCGGTCTTTGACTCCGTCGGCCTAATCTTTGAGGAGACGGTCGGTTCAGCGACGATCGCCGCGCGGGGCGCATTGCAAGGGCTCGCGCGAACGCCGCATCTGGCTCGAGAAAATGCGCAGCTGCGCGCTCAGAACGCGCATCTGCTTCGCGAAAACACGCAACTGCACGAGGCGCTTACATCCGCGAGTGCATCCCAAGAACTGGGGCCGATCTTCCGTCAGGAACCACGAGCGATTGCGGCCCGCATCATTGGGTTTGCGCCTGAAAATGAGACGCAGAGCAGGGCGATCGACCGGGGCTCCCGGTCGGGTGTCCGGCGCGACGATGGTGTGATCAACGCCGACGGCGTCGTGGGGCGCGTCGCAGAAGTGACGCCGTTCCTCAGCAAGATCGTATTGATTACGGATTATACAAGCAGCGTGCCCGCGATGATCCAAGGCGGCCGTTGGTGGGGCGTCGCTAAAGGCAACGTAACGAGCGTGCGCATGGAATATATCGCGCAGGATGCGCCGATCCACATCGGCGACCGTGTCATCACCGGCGAGGCGCGCTCTTTTCACTCGGGTGCTCTGATCGGTACGATCGCCTCGATCGAGCGCAGCGCCACCGGCCTCTATCAGACCGCGACGGTGCGGCCCGCCGCCGATCTGAACAGCCTTGACCGCGTTGCTGTCATCCCGAAGTAAGGTCGCCGCCGCTCGCTACGAGGGCCCCTCCTGGGAACGGGCTGCGCTCTACTTGGCGGCAGCCCTCGTCGCGCAAGTCACCTTTCTGCATTTCATAACGCTCCGCGGCGGCACGATCAGCGCCGTGCTCATTACCGTCATCTGGTTCGCCATTCTGGCCGACGCGCGGCGCGCGGCGATCTACGGACTTGCAGCCGGTTTCTGCGAAGACATGCTGGCTGCGGGAACGGGCGGCGCATGGACGATTTCCACGACGATCACGGCGCTGCTCGCGGGCGCGCTCTCGCGCGCATTTTTCGCCGACTCGATTCCGATTGTCACCGGCATCGTCGTCGTCTCCACGCTGGTGCGCGATCTCATTTTCTGGATCGTCATGAAGGCGCAGGGGTTTCCGGCAGGCCTTGGCACGCTTCACTTCCATCAGGCGCTATGGCAAGCGCTCCTCAACGCGATCGCCGTCGTTCTCCTGATGCTCGTGTACCGCTACAGAGAGCGGCGAAGGGGGGACGCCGCATGAGCGTTCAGGCGCCAAAGGGCACGTCGGCACGCGCTATCGCCTTTGCAGCCGTCGTCGCGATCATCGTCGTCACTTTAATCGGCCGTCTCGTTGAGGTGCAGATCGTCCAGGGTGAAGAATTTCATCGTCTCGCTACACTCAATCAGATCCGTCTGATCTCCGTGCCCGCACCGCGCGGCATCGTCTTCGACCGCGCCGGGCGCGTGCTCGTTCGCAATCGTCCGTCCTTCGTCGTGGGTTTGATTCCGTCCGAGGTGACGGACGCGCATCGCGAGCTCAGCACGATCGCAGCCTCGCTGGATGCTCCCGAATCGAAATTATGGCAGCGCATTCTTCACCATCGCGGCGTCAACTATCGAACGTTCGCCGAAGTGCAGGCCTACGAGCCGTACGGACCGGTTCTCTTGGCGTCGGATCTCTCGGTTGCGCAAGCAGCTCGCATTGCAGAATTGCAAAACGATCTGCCGGGTGTCGATCTCGAGGCGCAAGCCGTCCGTGAATATCCGATGAAGGCTCTCGGCTCGCACATCTTCGGCTTCGTCGGGCAAATCGCCGAAAGCGAATATCGGGCACTGCGGGCGCAGGGATACTCGCCGAACGACGTGATCGGTAAGGACGGCCTTGAAGCACAGTACGATCGCTATCTGCGCGGTACGCCGGGCGGGCAGCAGATCGAAGTTGATGCATCAGGACAGGTATTCCGCCACCTCGCGCGGCGTCCGTACATGCAAGGCGATAGTCTGCGTCTGACGATCGACTGGCGACTGCAGACGATCGCCGAGCATGCCTTGGCAAATGAGCTTCGCTCTTGGGGAGGAGGCCGACGGCTGGCAGGCGCCCTCGTGATCGAAGATCCCTGGAACGGTGGGATCTTGGCGCTTGCGAGCTATCCGAATTTCGATCCAAACGATTTCGCGGTTTCCATTTCACCGCGCAGGTTCAGCCGCTACATCAGCGACGCGTCTCGGCCGCTGTACAATCGTGCCATCGGCGCCGCAACGCCGACGGGTTCAACGTTCAAGATGGTGACCGGATCTGCCGCGTTGACGGAACACGCCGTTGGTTTGCACGAAGTCGTCTACGACAGCGGCGCATGGAACTGCGGCGGCGCGCTCTTTCAAGACATCGCCGCGGGCGGACTTGGAAGCACGACGTTCATCCCCGCCCTGGCCGCCTCGAGCGACGGGTATTTCTATCAGTTGTCCTGGCGTTTGGGCAATGCGCGTTTGCGGAAGTACGCGCTAGCCTATGGCCTCAACCAACGCGCGGGCATCGACCTCCCGGGCGAATACGAAGGCAATTGGCCGACCGACGCGTGGTCGCGCAAAGTGTTCGGCGTTCCGATGGAGCCCAGCGACGTCTGCAGTTTGGGGATCGGACAGGGCGCGATGCAGGCAACGCCTCTGCAGATGGCAGACATCGTATCGACGGTCATCAACGGCGGAACGCTGTACCGTCCGCATGTCGTCAATGAAATACGTGACGCGTCCGGACGCCTCGTCCGCCGCGTCGAGCCCGTGGTCAACAACCAGGTGCCGGTCAGCAAAGATTCGCTGAGCGCGGTCCGCGCCGGCATGGCGAAGGTGACCGATCCGGGTGGAACAGCGTATGGCTTGGCAATCGACGGACTTCCGTTCGGCGGAAAGACGGGGACCGTCGAAACGGACAACGGGCGCGGACCCAATACGACGTGGTTTATCGCGTATGCGCCGGCGGCGCATCCCAAGCTCGCGATGGCCGTCTTCGTCGAGCGCAGCGGTGGGTATGGCGCGCAAGTAGCCGCGCCGATCGCACGTGAGATATTAGTTGAATATTTCCATAAGAAAGGCGCGCCTTAAGCGCAGAGCTTTAGTCGATGAGCGTGAGCAGCGCGAGCAATTCTTGAGAGCGCTCCGCATCGGCCGATCTCGCATAGGCGTCTACGTCGCGCATGTGGCCGGCGCGGACGAGCGCGTGAGCTGCTGCGAGCGAAACGGTGTCCGACGGATCTTCGAGTGCGCTGACCAGCATGCTGCGAGAGCGTTCATCATCGAACTGACTCACCGCAAAGACGAGATCGCATCTCGCGGATTCGTTGAGATCTGTGAGCTCGTCGCCGGCTCGCTTCGTCCACTGGGTGGTCGCGGCACGATGAACGCCCGAGACTCCGCCGCAAGCCGGGGTTGGCTTTCGGCGGCTTCGCCATAATACGAAGGCGAGCGCGACGGTCGCGATCAGGACGAGCGATGCCGCGAACCACCCCACGGCTGCGTTCACACTGCGGCCGTGAGGCCGCTCATCATATTTTCGAAGACCGCATCGAAGCGCGCCGTCGGTTCGGCTAACGCGCGGCAGAAGTCGGCTGCCGACAACGGTTGAAGGCGCCCTAAATGTTCGAGGAGGGCGGCCCGATAGGTTGCGATCGGCGCCGCATCATTGGGCATGAAAAACGCCAGCGCGCACCAGTGGATCGCCGTTCCGAATTCGGCATTCCGAACTGCTGCACCAAACTCTGTCGCCACTGCTGCATCGATGTGTCCTGAGAGCACGACGGCCCCATCCGCGGTGGGTGCACGCGAGGTACCCTCGCTTAATCGTTCGACAAACGCCAGCAACGCCGCGCGCATCGGCATCGTTTCGATGTCGCGGGGGCTCGGCGCGTACTGCGGAAGCCGTAGTTTAATGAAGAGCCGGTCTAAGGCATCGCGCAACTGCACTCGTTCATCCTCGAGTGCCTCCTGGAGTGATTCGCCGCCCGATACGATCGTGGGGAAGAACGCGCGAATCGCAAAGAGATGCGAGAAGAGCGTGCCGAAGCGCGCTTCTTTCAAGAAGCGCACCGTCTTCTCGAATCGCTCGGCACTAAAGCCGCAAGCGGTCGCAACATCGGCGCGTTCTTCGAGCGAATGCATCGTATCGGCCGTCGCGCTGCCATTTGGCGCGGCCGCTGGGTGCGCTTGCGCGCCCGAAGCGTACTGAAGGCTGCGTTGCTCGCCGGGGGCCGTCAGCCAATAGGTTTCTTGCGAGACGGGAGTCGCCGGCGGCAATCGTACATACCCGTCACCCGCGTCCGGCAGCGCACGGTAGCCAAAGTGAGCAGTGGGTCCCAGCGTCCCATCCAAACCAAAGGGTAGACCCGGAATGTTGTTCGCGAAAAGGGGCGTCGCTCGCACCTTGAGCTCGCTTGACGAGAACTCGTCATGGCGTTCGTGGTCGTAGCGAACGTGTGCGATGCGCACGATCGATTCGCCGGCGGGCAATCCATTGTGGACGACTTCACGCCAACTGATCGCCGCCTCGACGCCGGGCTCGGCCTCGTTCAGCACGATTCCCCCCTCACCCAGCAACGGAGAAACGGTGCCGATGTCGCGCACCGAAACACCATTGACCGACGTACTGTTCGGAAGATAGATCAGGGCGTCGGAGGGTTCGACGTTGATCTGCACGCGGTGCGCGAGACCATCCCCGCCGTTGTGAACGTGCAAGATGTACTGCAGCGTTTCGCCGACATCTGCGACGTCGGCCGGCTCCGAGCGCAGAACTCCGACGCTAAAGTCCGGCTCGGAAGCCGTTGCGATCTCCAGCGATAGCAACTGCACCGGTAACACCCCCGCCGCTGTGAGCACAGCATCGATGCGCACCCGATAGTCTCGCGATGTCGTTCGCAAGAGCCGTAAGCCTAGACGCGCCTCGCTCGATGCACCGGGCGCAATCTCTCCAAAGAGCAGCGCGTTTTTCTTACGCGTCGCGCCCTCTACGCTCTCCAGCCGCGCCTCGGGTGAGATCATCAATCTGAGCTGCACGTCGTGCGCCGTGTCCGTCCCTTCATTCACGATGCGCACGTAGACATCAGTGACCTGGTTGGGACGCAAGACGTCATCTGTGGCAAGCGCAATGCTCGAGCGATCTCTGGTAAAGCGCGGATGAGAGTCGACTCGAAACGTCGCGCCGGCGAGCGGCGTCTCACCAAGTTCGTGCGTGTGCAGAACTCCTGACAGTTCAACGGGCACCCCATCCGCGTACGGAGAGCGAACTCGGGCGCGCGCGCTCAGTCGCCGGGCGGCGTACGGTTGAATGCGACCGATTTCCGCCGTCTGATTTTCAAGGAGCACTTTTGCGCTCTTCTCGAACACCTCGATCGCTTCTAAGGCCGGATCAACCGACAGTTCCAGCACGCAATCGGTCGCCGCGGCGCTTCCGTCATTCTGCAGGATGATCGCGGCCTCGATCTCTTCTCCCGGCCGGATGCTCGCGGTACCGACACGCTCGATCCGCGTGCGCCGACCCTCAAAATAGGGTTGCGAGTTGACCGTCAACGTGCGCTCGAATGCGCGCTCTCCGCTGTCCCACGCGAGCACGACGCGCACCGGCAAAACTCTCCCGTTCTCATGCGGTGAGACGACCGTAGCGTCTGCCGAGAAGTCGACTGCCGTCCCGGCCTCGATCGGTCCCAATTCGTAGGATCCGAGCTCTTTGCGGCGGTCGCGCACGGGCCGCCCGTCAAGACGGCCCGATCCGCGAACCAACAAAAGACCGTCGGGCAGAGTGAGCGCGACCTTTGCGGATTGCGTCCCTGTGGTACCGGAATTGAGCGCGCGCAGGTTGATACCGATGCGCTGCCCGGGCTCGACCTCAAGCGAAGGCTGGATCGTCAACTGCGTTTGATCGTCGTCAAACCGCGCCGCCGAAACCACTTCGAGCGAGGCCACCGGTAGGTCAAAGCCCGATGTTTCCTGCGATGCGAGCGAGGCCCGCGCCACGATCATCGTGCCGTTCGGCAAGTGATCCTCGATGCGAGCGCGATATGTCAGC
>Ga0073928_10011515_pt1 | contig 10304 bp, 8 predicted proteins | sample PaiPotPPA55metaG_FD_76969 | JGI IMG/M metagenome (GOLD analysis project Ga0073928, IMG submission 76969) | Iron sulfur acid spring bacterial and archeal communities from Banff, Canada, to study Microbial Dark Matter (Phase II) - Paint Pots PPA... ...
ACAACATAGGCCATGCGGCCACCGTTCCTGGATGCGGCCGGACCGGAGACCTCCGATCCGCACTCGCCCAGGCGCTCCATCTCACCGCCGCTGACCGGTATGCGCCAGATCCCCCGCAGCCCTCCGGCCGGCCGCACGGACGCGAAGATGCTGTGCCCGTTTGCCGCCCACGTGTAACCGTGGAACTTCTGATTCAGGGATGTCAGCCGTTTCGGCTCGCCGATCTGCATGCCTTCCGCTTGGAACGGCGCCACATATAGATCCTCTACGGCCACGTCGGTCCGCCGGGCGAAGACCAGCGACGCACCGTCGGGAGCAAATGCCGGTCCATCGTCGCCTGGAATTCCCAGTGGCGGCGTCGTCAACTGCCGGCGTCCCCCGGTCTCTAGCGAGATCGCAAAGATCACCAGTGGCGAATCGGCGGAGTTGTGGTCGGAAGTGACCAGCCATTTTCCGTCCGGCGACCATTCGATTCGTGTACTATGCGTCAGCTCTCCAATGCTGCGCTCGTCATTGCCGGCGATGCCGATCGTGTGCAGGCTGAAGCGCCCGGCGGCTTGTCTTCGCAGGAAGGCGATCCGCCGCCCATCCGGCGACCAGGACGGAGCGTATTCGTTCTCCGCCGTTCTGGTCAGGCGCACAGGGGTGTCGCTGTCGAGCTTTTGAATGTAGATATGCGCTTGGTTGTAGTCACCCCACTGATACGCCAGGCTTCTGCCGTCGGGCGAGAAAACCGGAGACGTCTCAAATCCGCGGTAGGTGGTGAACGGACGCACTGTTACTTGGCCCGGCAGGTCCCGCGACCGGATCAGAGCTACGGCCGCCAGCAGCAGGGCCGCCGCCGCGAAGGTGCCTAACTTGATCCAGCGCCGGTTTGCTTTCGGTCCGGCAGCGTATGGCTTCGCGCCGACCAGCGCAAATACCGGAACGTAGCCACCCTTGGGCAACTCGATCCGGATGCGGTCCGGTTTTCCACTTCCCTGGTAGTACGCCTCCAAGCGGGCTCGCACGCGCCCCGCCTGTACGCGCACGATGGGATCGGTCTTCGGGTCGTACCCAACCGGCCGCCCGAACACCTCGTTGCCGATGACGCTTTCCTTCAGCTCCTGCGCCCGGCCTTTGTTAGTCTGTTCGACCACGAAGCGGAGAAACCGGCACAACCGTTCCGATGGAGAGAACTCGGCGCTAGCCAGAATCTTCTCCAATTGATCCACGATCGACGAAGCATCCGGAACGGGCGTAACAGCACCACCCATAGAGGTAATGATACCCTCCCGTATCCCTCTGTTACTCCCCTAAAGCCATGCGGACGCCGTAAGCTGCGAGAGCATCGGGCAACGAACTGTTCAGCCGGAGCCGGTCGCCCGACAAGGAGGCTTTATGAACGATGTGACACGGTACTCGTTCCGCGTTTCCATGCTTATTTTTGGGCTCACCGGGCTTGTATCGAGCCAGACCCGTCCACCGGGTTGCCCGTCGACGCAGGCGGTTTTCCCTTTCGTCTGTATGGTCCCAATGCCTTATGCAGGTGCTCTGACCCTTCCCACCGACCAGAGCCTCCCTCGTACTGCCAGCACAATTGGGCCCTATTTGGACAGCCCGCAGATGGTAGCGCACTTTGGTTATAACAACACATGTTCGGGACCTGTCACTCTTCCTGCGGGGGACAGCAATTTCTTTTTCCCGCACGACGCGTTTGTAGGTCAGCCAACCGTGTTCGAGCCGGGAGTACACTACCGGGCATTCGTTTACGAACTTCCGCAGTTCACGGTCTTCCAACCGGAGCTCACCTGGTTCCTCGATGGAAATGCTGGAACGGCGAAGAACAGTAACATCATGTATTGTCAGAATCCCACTTCGTTGATATGGAAAGGAGCTTGGAGCGCCACGACCTTCTATTATGCCAACGATGTGGTGAGCGACCACGGGTCTCGCTGGCTTGCGATCTCAAGTGGAGTGAATCTGGGTGTCACTCCTGTGGAAGGCGCCTATTGGACTATGCTGGCCGCACAAGGGCCGCAAGGGCTGCAAGGCCAACAAGGACCACAGGGCGTCCAAGGTCCCCCAGGTCCCGCGGGACCCGCCGGCCCGGCAACGATTTCCACCATCACGGTTCCGAGCGCCTCATCAACGTCGACTGCATCGTGTGGTGCGCAGCAAGTCCTCATCAGCGGCGGAGGAACATGCACCGTGCCGAATACGAACAGCATCAGCGGCCGGCTGGCGTCGAGCGCCCCATCCGCAAATAATAGCCGGACGGTCTTGTGCAGCGCGGGTCAGGCAACCGCGGTCGCATTGTGCCACTGAAATGAGGCCGGCAGGCACTCATGAAGGCACTCACCCTCATCCTGTTGGCTACGGCTGGCCTGTACGCGACCCCTGTGTTCACAATCGTTCCGCAGCCCAACTCGAGCTATACATCCAACACGACGTTGCTACCTTTCACGGACCCGCTGGAATCCATGATCATGTCCGTATCGGACGGTACGCTCACGATCTCGTTCCTGTTCGGCGGGTCGCCCACGATCATGGATGTGAACCTGGTGCCAACGGACTGGGCGACGTGGGGTTCGCCGCCGGAAACCGAAACCTCGACGCCCACAGTGGTGCGGCCCGACGATACCACGCAAACTGATATTGTTTTTTCTTTCAGCGTGCCATTGACGACGTTCGGCGTGGAACTGGAGCCCGACGACACCACGAATACGCTGCATCCGTTCACAACGACGTACAGTCTTGGAGGGAATACCGCTGGCGTGATCCAAGAGTCGGTTTCGGGAAATGCCGCGGCCAGGCTCTTCGCTGCATCCGGCGGACCCTTCGATCAAGTCGAGGTCATATCGAATGTCGACTTTGCCGCCGCACAATTTCGCTATGTGGCGGTCCCGGAGCCTGCGACGTCCATACTCCTGCTTGCACCATTGGTCATCATCGTGGTTCGAACGCGGCGGGAGCGCCCATGGCGAGGGACCCATTATCGCTTATTCGAAATAGCCCACGGTCCGCCGCTCGACACTGGACAGAACGAATTCCTGGTCGTTCGCGGCACGGCCTTCAACGGTCTTTCTCACCCAGTTGCCGTGCGCGTCGTATGCGTATCGGAAACGTGCCTCGGACCGGCTCACGCTTTGGCGGGTCGGAGCATCTGAGAGGCGTCCTTGGTCGTCGATATTGTAATCCTGTTTCTCGCTCTCGAAGATCTCCTCGCTCTGATCCCCATGGTCGTTGTAAGCTACGGTCTTTGTGTCGCTGCCGAGCGGGCCCATCCGCGAGCGCGTCTCGGCTCTGCGGCCTTGTTCGTTGTACCGGTGTTGACGACGCGTGGGCTCATCCCCCGCGCCCAGCATCGCCCGCACTGTCTTCAATTGCGCTTCATTCAACGATGTGAACATCTCTGGAGGTAGCGACTCCGCGGCTCTCGTTTGCGCCTCCTCGATCAAGTTCCCATCGCGGTCGTAGACAAACTCAACGCGGCTTAGCAAGCGGCCCGCGGCGTCGTAAAAGAGCAATTCGGTTGGCTGCTCGCGCTCGTCATAGAGCGTTGTTAATGCGGTGGCGCCCGGCGCTGAATAGCAACTGTCCGTCCCTTCAACTCCCCAAGCGTACTGAGTGTCCGGGCGTTGGGCCGCCAAGTCAACGTGAACGGTCTTCTTCTTACGGCCCGCAACATCATATTCGTAGCTCTCGGCAGTGCGGTCGCCGGCGTCTTTAGACCGGACTATAACCCTCACCAAACGCCCGGCAGTATCGTACTCATAGAATTGGAGGTCCACAACTCCGGACGTATTCTCGGTGCGTCCCCTCATTATCCGCCAGATATCGTTGTATTCATATGTTATCGTCCACTCTGAGCCATCCGGATTGTGGTGCCAGCGCCGGGTAAGAGAGCCATCCGGGCGGAATTCCAGAGTCGTGGTGTCGCCCCGCTCTTCAATGTCGCAGGCGTCAGCGCCGCACCGGCGTGAATACCAGGTACGTTCAAGTCGACAGTTGCGTACAGGCCCCCGCAGGCCCCAGCGCTCGCGTTCAGTCATATTTCAAGTGTTGCCTCTCGTAGCAGAATCGGCAATCCCGAAATTGCTTATGATCCGCCACCCCAACGGGTATCGCTCAGGCGCGGTCGACCACGATGGAGTTTGGACTTCGCCGAGCTATTCGAGCAGACTGAAATAGCAACGATAAATGTAAACCAGCTCAGGTATTAGCCAATGGTTCTTCACCGATTCGAATGAGCAGTAAATTCGCTTCCGTCCAGGGCAGTCGAATTCCCCGCTGCTGCAAGTCTCGAAATTGCCGGCGAAGGACAGACGCGGAGATGAACTTCAGTTCGTAGAAGCGCTCCAGCACCCAGAATGTGCCATGATGATCGAGATCGGCACGCGCCGCCAGTTCCCGTCCCCAGCGATCATCCACAATCACTGTTGCGCCCACTTGTGAAGCCTGAACGACTGCTTCGACTTCGCCGCGGTCTTTCATTCCCTGTCGGGCACGTTCGGCCAGAAGAAACGCGACGGTGCCGGGATCGTATTCGGCCCAACGCTCAATAAAGGCGTAGCTGTCGAACAAACCCTGCAATCGGTCCTTCGTGGCGCGACGTTTAAAGAGATCCTGTCGCACGGCTTTCGGGATCATGACGCGAGAGAACAGCAGGCTCAGTTGGGGCAATAAATTCAGATGATCGAGCGCGATCACACACGAGCTGTCGATCGTACACCTCGGCGCCCGCATGGGAAAGTGCTTCAGTCGCTCGGAGCGAAGATCAATAGTCCGAGCGCCAGCGTTCCCAGCGCCAGCAAATCCTTTTTGGCACTCTGTTCCGCATCCATAGCCTTCAGATGTTGAACGATATCCAACTCTGCACGATCGGGATTGGCGGGATCGATGACGACCAGGTTCGGGCCAAAGAAAGGCTGGAGTTGCGGGGCCAAAACCGGGTCGGCCATCACAATGGTCGTTTTGTGGAGTCTGATTCCGGTATTCAGTTCTTGTCTGCAAGCTTCAGTCAGTCCCGAACCGACCACACCAAGGAGGATCTCCGCTTCGCTGAGCTTTTGTGCCGACTGCGGATCGATCAGAGGAGTGGAACCCTCACGCGTATAAGCGGGAGGAACAAACACCGTGAGGCCATTGACGCCGGCAAGCGCCTGAAGGCGAAGAGCGGTCACTTGATCGGCGGCGCTCCCATAGGATATGAACACCTTCATAATGGCTGATTCAATTGTAGCCGCTAATCTAGGAGCGACCGAGTGCGGCGGGTAGCATTCCCATCCATCCGGGACGGTGCAGGGATGCCGGCTCCCAGGTCTCTAGAGGACTTGCGTGTTGGTTCCCAATTGTGGGAACCTTGGGATGGTGCGGTTGGTCTCGATGAAATCCGTTCGGACGTTCATTGCAAAACACCACGACTCCGAACCACCGTTAAAGAGCTGGTGCGCAGTTGTGAAACAGGCTCAGTGGAAGCATCTTGTCGATCTGCGCGCCGTGTTCCCGAGTGCCGATCAGGTGGGGAGAAGAACGGTCTTCAACATAGGCCAAAGCTACAGGTTGATCGCTCGGGTTAACTACGAATCTCAAAAGGTTTTCGTGCTGCACATCCTGACGCACGGCGAATACGACAAGGGGAGATGGAAGAGATGAAGCAAACACGATTGAACCTGACGACGTATGCCAAGCTCCTAGGCCGCACGCATCCACGCGTGATTCGCAGCGATGCGGAGTTGCACTACTTCACGCGGGAGCTTCTCCGTCTCGATGAGATAGAGAACCCATGCCCGGAAGAGAGAGCGCTTGCCGAGCTGCTAACCACTCTCATTGAGCAATACGAAGCGCAGCACTATGCGGTCGGGGAACCAACGCCAGTAGAGACGATTAAGTTCTTGTTGGAGCAGCGCGGGCTAAGTGCCAAAGATCTGTGGGTCATTATTGGATCGAAGAGTCACACGTCGGAGATTATGAACGAAAAGCGTTCGATCGGCATCCCGACGGCAGCGAAGCTCGGGGCTTTCTTCCATGTAAGTCCGACCATGTTCATTCAATGGAAAGCGGAGAGAAAAGTTGCAGGTCAGCGTAAAACCCTGTCGATCCCATCTGCGCGACGCGGCGGATCTCAACCCAGAGCGGAGTTTACGACGAATTGAAACGTTGCAATCTAGTAGGTGACTCAAGCGTTTCAGGTAGCCTTTAGCGAGTTGTTGTTGGATGTATCCGGCCTTTGCCACGGCTACAACCAGGTGCACTGCTTCGCTGATCCGCGATTCGGTCCATTGTCCAATTCCCCCGTTTATTCGAAGCGATCGTGTCGCTCATGATCCCGCGCTGATTCCCTGCGGCGTTCTTCCGCAATCCATTGAGAGGCCCGTTCTTTTTGTTCGGTTATGGCGGCGCTCAGGGACGGATACGCTCCAAGTTGGTCGAGCAGCGTTGCATTCGCTTCGATAATCGTCGCGAGCGAGCCGCTCCACCCGCCTGAAGGCATGAAGTGCCCGGTGAATTCCTTCAGCACGGCGCTCGGGTCAGGTGCCTTTTCCAGGAAACGCAAGGCGATACGGGTCCAGCGTCGACCGTTGTGCTCGCCTCCGCGTTCGGAGATGGTGATCACGCTTGCCATCGCAACGTAACGCGTCTGCGGTTCTTGGTCGCACCAATTGAGGAGATCATCGTTCGAGACTACAGCGAGGGGAGGTTTGCGGATTCCGGCGTCGCGCAGGATTCTGATGCCTAGTTCGAGCTCTTGCTGGTCGCCGCAGCAGAGTCCGTTGAGCGCAGCGGTTGGCTGCACGGTAAGCAGACCGTGTAGCAGGTCATCGTGGTAGAAGGCACTGGTCTCGTATTTTTTCACAGCACTCTTTAAGCGCGTAAGGATTCCTCTTGTGACAGCCTCACCCTTTTCGCCCTTGAGGCAGGATTGGCTGATCTCGCCCAATCGGTAGTCTTCGCGATCATTCTTCTGGGTGAATGTGAGTTGCTCCAGCAGCTCACAGCCTGCGTCGATGAGTTCTGAGGGAATTTCTTCCTTTTCCTTCTTGTCGGAGTGCAGGCGCATGTGAAGTATGTCGATTGCGACACTGAATCCGGCCTGCTTGGCCGCTATCCCAAGGATCAGTTCCTGCAACTCCGACATGGGGATCGCCCGGCAGTACGCAAGATGCCCATACATCGCGGCAGGAGCTCTTCCAAACACAAGCGAACGCTTCAGTCGCGCCACATCTGGTGTTTCGATATCAACGGCGACCTGCAGGAAAGGATAAAATCCGGCCAGGGTTTCATGGACGACGGCCTCGTCGAGCAGAATGGTCGCAAGTTGGGGGTTGGTCGCGCGCAGTCGCTGCAAGAACCCCCAGAGGACCTGTGGTCTGCGCGCCGCCTCTTCCGTGGCCGCCAACGCATCCACAAGCTGGTACCACAGCTCGCGTGCGTCCGTCGCGCCTGCAAGCAAGCCCTGTCCGAATGACATGAGGCGTCCATCGCTCGCTACTATCTCGGGAAGGAGCTCAGTGAGGATTGCTTGGTTTGTCGCGACCGCTTTTCCGAGGTCTTGCGCGAGTGTGTCGGTCCGCGCCATGCGGGTGGTCGTCGTGATGTCCTCTGTGCTGTGATCCTCGAAGTCGTCGAGATCGACTCCTAACAGGCCGGTCGAGAACACGATCGCCCGCACCTTCTGCACCAGGTCTTCCGGCCGCAACGCTGCCTCGAGAGCGACGAGATTCGCGAGGCGCTCCTCGTCAAGTTCGTTCCTATCAAGGCCCAAGGCATGCCGGACGGCGAGCCACCCCTCCGGCCAGAATCGTTTGTTGCGAATCGCCACGCAAACCCTCGCGATCTCGTCTGGGCTCCGTGCGCCAAGCCAAAGCCCGCAGAACTGCTCTGCCAAGGTAGCTCGCGCTTGCGGCGCGGCCGGCCCGTCCCCGCATGCGACGGTTTCAACGAGTTTCAGAGCCATGCCGAACCAATGCTGTACCTCCGCAAGTGTGCGCGGCCAGTAGCCAAAGTTCCGCGACCATGCGCCAAAGGCGAAATTGCTGACGGGGTTAAAGTGCAAGGCCTCCAGGACCGCGTTCAACGCGAGCACGCCGAGGGCTCGCCGCTTCTTGTCTGGGGAAGCAAGTAGGGGCTTGATGACGGCCAAGCGCTGTTCGATGGTGGCATGTGTGCCTGACAGAAGCAGATGGAATAATGACGTGAAAATTTGGGTCCCGTGCGCCTGTGGATTGACGTCCTCTGCGGTCACGATTTGTACGATCAATGCCGTGCAGCGTTCGAAGAGCGCTGCATCATAAGCGATTGATCGCAGTAAGTCGGAGTATTTCTTGCATTCCTTCGCGGCTTCCGTCGCCTCCTGTCCGAGGAGGACTCGTTCCAGTGCGGTGAGCGCTTCCTCTGATGCGACGGGGGCAACGTTCTCGAACATCGCGTGGCCAAGATCAGTCAGTCGCGTCACATCCGCAAGGAGGCCGTCGACCGCGAGCCAATTCCGAACGATAGCAACGGCTTCGTTGCTATCGTGCAGGTACCCCAGTCGTCGACTGAAGGATCGCAGCAACCGAGTGGATGGGCCGCTCAGGACGTGGTGTTCGATCTCCGTGTAAGGGATGTTTTGCAGGGCGGTGGCAGCGAGTCGATTCGCTATCGCGTGCGGTAGGACCGCCCGCCAGACGCCGCGTCGCTGCACGAGATCACGGCGCTGCAGTTCCGCCAAACCTCGATAGACCTCCTGCGGCGTCTTCCCGATGAGCCGACCAAGCCGAACGAGCTCCGCCGTCTCATTCTCTGAGACATCCTCTCCTTGGAACGAGTACACGAGCGCACTTGCCTGCGCGATGAGGTAGAGTGCCTCGTCATGTCCATACCCTTGTTGGAACAGACGCTGAAATAACAGTTCGTCCGTCAGACCAGCAACGGTCTCGTTGTGTTCGATGGTACCGGCAAGGGCGATGGCGATGCTTGCATTCCCGCCGGAGAACTCCGCGATGGTGCGCGCATCGATTTGCGAAATGTTCGGGAAGCGTTGTAGGATCAGTTTCTGGATGAGTTCCGGAGAGGACGACTTGAGGGTGAATACTTCTGTGCCTTCCGGCTCATCTTCACGGATGTCGTACTCGACCGTGATCACGCTCACCTTACTCTCGGGTTGGCGGCATACCTCCGAAAGCCGGTGGTGCAATTTCGGTGGGCAATTGTCAATGACGAGAATTGCACGTGTTCCGACGGCCACGAGGTTAGAAGCCATAGCGATGGGTTGCGGATCGGGTTCATCCGCCATGTTCGTATATATGGCGAGGGAATGGTCCAGGCTGTCCTCACCCACGCGTTCATCAAAGAGCGCCTGGACCAGTCGTGTTTTTCCGAGACCTGACAAACCGACCAGGCGCACGACGTGCCGCGGTTGGCGGAGTTCGTCGCGTAGTTGTTGAATGCCATGTGCTGCGGAGAGTCCTTGGTCGGTCTCTCGGCTTACGGGGTGAATACGAAGCTTCTCATCGAGGAGATATTCGGCAGTGACTCCATCGGGAGCGTACGCCCAGGCTCCGTAGGACTGCCAGCCGGTAATCGAGCGTCCCACCAGTGTTCTCACCCAGGGAATCAACTCTGGGTGGCTGCGCACCCATGTCGCGACACGGGTGCGGTCATAGAAGTCAAGGAAGAGTGCGTCCGAATTTCGAATGCCAGACACTGCGGCCGTCATCGCCTCCCGACGGTTCGTGAGTGCAGAATCCGCAGTGGACCCTTGTGAACTAACAATAATGTACGCGCCTGACTGATCCGCCAACGCTTGAATCGACGGCCTGATGACGTCGTTTGGCCGGATCTCGTCCGTGATCTCGCCAGCGGGCATGTCTTGCTGCTTGACCTGAAACCCGGTCGCCGGGCGAGGCACGAATCCATCGACGACCGAGGTGGGTGGTAAGGCCACTCTGACGTCGATGCCCCCGTCAGCTGCGTTTTGATTCCCGCCCCACGTCACATGCGAAGAACTGAGGCCACGCCCTTGCACTTCCGCCTCACACAAACGTGCGATGACGGCCCGCAGCTGTTCGTCGTTGAGGCGTGCGATATCGTCGGGAGTGATCTCAAGCATTTGAGTCAATGCACCTCTTGTCCCGCATTCTTGAGTTTATATTCGATCTTTCCCCATCCCCAACCACATGGCCGGACAAGCTAGTAGCCGAATCACTCGCCTCCCCAGACGGATCGTCAAGCTTTGGTCACGGGGCAACTGTCGGTCACGGCCGCAAATCATCTCCGCCGGAGAGAAGCTGGACGCGCGGACGCGTGCCGCAATGCGGCACCGCCTGCTGTGCCGCTGA
>Ga0073928_10011517_pt1 | contig 10302 bp, 9 predicted proteins | sample PaiPotPPA55metaG_FD_76969 | JGI IMG/M metagenome (GOLD analysis project Ga0073928, IMG submission 76969) | Iron sulfur acid spring bacterial and archeal communities from Banff, Canada, to study Microbial Dark Matter (Phase II) - Paint Pots PPA... ...
ATATCAGGTCGGCACCATGATCGAATTGCCGCGCGCCGCGCTGAAAGCCGACGAGATCGCCGAGGCCGCGGAATTCTTCTCGTTTGGCACCAACGATCTCACGCAAACCGCATTCGGCATCAGCCGCGACGATGCCGCAAGCTTTCTGGGCATTTACACGGCCAAAGGCATTCTACCGAGCGATCCGTTCGTGTCGCTCGATCGCGACGGCGTTGGCGAACTGATCCGCATTGCCGCCGAGCGCGGCCGCAAAGTGCGGCGGAAGCTCAAGCTCGGCATTTGTGGCGAGCACGGCGGCGATCCGGCCTCGGTGGCGTTCTGTCATGAAGTCGGCCTCGACTACGTTTCGTGTTCACCATTCAGGGTGCCGATTGCGCGGCTCGCTGCAGCGCAAGCCGCGCTCGGCGATTTGCCGGCGGCGGATGCGTGATCGCCGGGCCGCGCGTTTCGTCGCTTCGCCTTCTTAGTTAACAAATTCTGAAATCTGCGACTCTCACGCACGGTAACGGCTCGGTTGGCTCGCCTGCGAGGCAACCATTATTGCGAGCGCGGCGTGTCTGAAGGCCCGAGAATCTTGCGGTTAACGCCTTCGCAACGTTAAGCCGACAATAAATAAGCCTGTCGCATTCGCGCCACTGCTGTGGCGCTTCCATAACCAAGTGCGCGGGGCAAGGCGCGTGTTCGGCGCGTGTTGGCGTGAGGGGTAATGACTGCGTCGCGTATCGGAGTAACGGGCGCGTGTGGTACTGCCCGCTTCTGGTTCAGTGCGGTTTGCGCCGCGTTGATGCCGACCTCGATCGGATACCAGGACCTCGCGGCACTGATCGCACACGAGCGCACCGCGGTCACGCGTTGGCATTTGATCGCCTCGCCAGTCCAGGCCGCGACATTCAACTATACGCGCCCGATCGGCACTGCGATCCCTGAGCCGCTCGGCTTTCAGCCGGTCAACCTCGACCCACGGTCGCTCGACGCTTTTTCCTGGAAAATCGACGAGCCGCTTTACGCACGTCCGGTGCGGCAGATCGAATATCCTACCGTCGAGCGAAGTCATAAAACCGATCGGCTGCCGGCGAATGCCATTGCGCCCGCTCCGGCGGGTCCGCTTTCGCCCGGCATACCGGCGTCGGCTGACGCCGATGCACAAGCTGAGCAGGTCGCGCCTGCAAATGTTGATGCCGCGCCTGCAATACCGGCGCCTGCCGTTTCGCAAATGAACGTGCATCAAGAGGACATGGCGGCGTCTGCTGCTGGGTCGGCCGAACCTGTTAATGCTGCGCCGCAAGCGGCGTCACAGCCAGCGCCGGACAATTTTTCCGGTAGCAGCAATGAAGACGATGTCGCCGTGGCCGACAAGCCGCCGGAAATTCCCGCGCCAGGCGATACCGATGACGGACCGCCGTCGCTCGGCAATATGTCGTTCCTTGATGCCGATGCAGCCGACCGCAGTGGCGCGATTTACTTCGGCGGCAGCGTCATGGGCTCGCCCAGCAGACTGCAAAGCTGGGCGCCGGGAGCGGAGCCCATCCTGGTCTCACCGTCTGCAGAACTTGCCGCGCAGTCGGTCGATTCGAATATCAAACTATCGGCGCTCGAGGGCAGTGACAGCGACACCGGTGCCGGCGAGTCGGTTGCCGGCAAGAACGACACGAGCCGCTTGCAAACCCCCGCGCAACGGCTCGGCCTCGAAGGCAAGGGGCGCGTCAAGGCTGAAAAATGCCTGGCCGACGCGATCTATTTTGAAGCGCGCGGTGAGGTTCGCAAAGGTCAAGAGGCGGTCGCCCAAGTCGTGATGAACCGCGTGTTCTCAGGCTATTACCCGCATGATGTCTGCGGCGTCGTTTATCAGAACGCGCATCGGCATCTGGCCTGCCAGTTCACCTTTGCCTGCGAGGGCAAGGACCTCAGCCGCATCGACGAGCCCGATATGTGGGAGCAGGCGAAAAGTATCGCCAAAGAAACGCTCGACGGCAAAATCTGGCTCGCCGAAGTCGGGCACGCCACCCATTATCATGCCTACTGGGTGCACCCGAGCTGGGTTCATGAAATGACACGCTTGTACAAACTCGGCGTTCATACATTTTATCGGCCGCGTAACTGGGGCGACGGTGACGCCGAGCCGGTCTGGGGCAAGACCTTGCCGGCGGCGGCGCCGAGCGCAAGCAATGCCGATACACTGCCCGTCAAGCCCGAAGCCACGAAGCTGGATTCCGCCAAAGGCCCGCAAGCTGCCGTGTCACCGGCGCCTGCGAGCGCGAGGCTCTGACACGTACGCTCGCTGAAGAGCTAATTCCGTCACCCTGAGGTGGCCGCAAAGCGGCCCTCGAAGGGCGACGGCCTGAGCGCCACGGCCGACATCCTTCGAGGCTCGCTTTCGCTCGCACCTCAGGATGACGGATCGTAGATGGCAGCTCAGTTGCGGCAAACGCACCGACGCCAAGCCTCACATCGCGATATCGAGACCAACGTCGAGGTTCTGGACCGAGTGGGTCAGCGCGCCCGAGGACAAATAATCGACGCCGGTTTCCGCAATTGCTGCCGCGGTGTCGAGCGTGATGCCGCCGGACGCTTCGATGACAAGCCGACCGCTCACCATGGCGACGGCTTTACGCATGGATCGCAGATCGAAATTGTCGATCAGCACGACGTCGGCGAGCCCAACGTCGAGCACCTCCTTGAGTTGTTCAAGCGAGTCGACTTCGATTTCGATCTTGACGAGATGCCCGGCGGCGGCTTTGGCGCGCTCGAGTACCGCCTTTATTCCGCCAGCGACGGCGATGTGATTGTCCTTGATCAGGATCGCGTCATCGAGGCCGAAACGGTGATTGTAGCCGCCGCCGCAGCGCACGGCGTATTTCTCCAGTGCACGTAGTCCGGGCGTAGTCTTGCGGGTGCAGACGATGCGCGCCTTGGTATGCGCGATGCGCGCGACGAAGGCGGCGGTGGCGGTTGCGATGCCCGACAGATGACCGAGAAAATTAAGCGCAACGCGCTCGGCGCCGAGTATCGCCCGAGCATTGCCGGAAATCGTCATCAGATTGCCGCCGCGCTGCACCGGCTCGCCATCGCGTGCATGTGGCACAGCCGCGATCTCTGGCGCCAGCCGCAGGAAAGCCGCCGCGACCAGCGGTAGGCCGGCAATGACGCCGGCCTGGCGCGCGACGACCGTGGCGCGGCCCGCCAAATCTTCGGGGATAGTAGCGATCGAGGTGATGTCCCCGGCGCGGCCCAGGTCCTCGCCGAGCGCGCGCGTCACTGCCGCCTCGATTTCGAGGGGCGACAGGAAAGCATCGGCGCGCAAAAGTGACATAGGAAGCGACATAGCAAGCGACCTGGGAAAAGGCGCTGTAGGGCGGGGCGGCATGCCGCGAAATCCATAATCACTGCGGCGAATTATGGCAAACGCGCCGTCCCGATGATGCCCCGGCCGGCGCTGACGCTCCGCTGCAACGGCGGAACAGCCATGCGCTGGGCGATCTGCGAGCTGGTAATTTCCGTTTGGGACATCCAACTACAACCCCTATGCTGCGCGGCTTTTCGAATCCTAGTTTTGCCGGGGCGACATGAGCGACGTTTCCAAAACCATTGCCGCAAAGACCGTTGCCAGCTGGCGCACGCCTGCGCTTGTCATCGGTTTCGGCAGCCTTATTGCTCTGATCGCGTTCGGGCCGCGCTCCACGCTTGGCTTTTTCCTCACCCCGCTGTCCAGCGCCAATCATTGGGGCCGCGACGTATTTGCCTTTGCACTCGCCTTGCAGAACCTGTTGTGGGGCGTCGGCCAGCCGCTCGGCGGGATCATCGCCGATCGGTTCGGCAGCGTGCGGGTGCTGTGCGGCGGCGCGCTGCTCTACGCGCTTGGTCTCGTATTGATGGCCCATAGCACGAGCGCGCCGATGCTCGACCTCTCGGCTGGCGTGCTGATCGGCTTCGGGCTTGCCGGCTGCTCCTTCCCGGTCGTACTGGCGGCGCTGGGGAAGATCGTGCCGCTGCAATGGCGCTCGCGCGCGTTCGGTTTCGGCACCGCGGCGGGCTCATTCGGTCAGTTTCTCTATTCGCCGGTCGCGGTTGCGCTGATGGATGTCTTCGGGTGGCAAGAGACGCTCGTGATCTTCGCGGTGAGCATGCTCGCGGTGCTGCCGCTCTCGCTCGCTCTGGCGACGCCGCCGTCAGAAGGCGCGCATGCCGGCGAATCACAATCGCTGCGCCAGGCCCTGAGCGAAGCGTTCGTCCACCGCTCCTATGTGCTGCTGGTGCTCGGCTTTTTCACCTGCGGCTTCCAGCTGCAATTCATCACCGTGCACCTGCCGTCTTATCTGGTCGACCGCGGGCTTTCCGCCCAGGTCGGCGGCTGGACCATCGCGACTATCGGGTTGTTCAATATCGTCGGCTCGGTCACCGCGGGCTGGCTCGGCGACCGCATGCCGAAGCGCTATCTGCTCTCGTTCATCTATTTCGTGCGGGCTGCGGCAATCCTCGTGTTCATTGCATTCCCGGTCACGCCGTTCACTTGCCTGGTGTTTGGCGCAACGATGGGCTTGATGTGGCTATCCACGGTGCCGCCGACCAACGGCATCATCGCTTTGATGTTTGGGACCCGCTGGTTGGCGACGCTCGCCGGCTTCGCCTTTTTCAGTCATCAGGTCGGCGGCTTCCTCGGCGTCTGGCTCGGCGGCATCGTGTTCGACCGCACCGGCTCGTACAATATGGTCTGGTGGCTGGCGATCCTGTTCGGCGTGCTCTCGGCGCTGATCAATATGCCGATCGTGGAGAAGCCGGTTGCGCGCGTTGCCGCAATGCCGGCCTGACCGCTCTCGTCATGCCCGGCCACCGTGCCGGGCATCCACGGTTTTCTTATGTTACAAATTGCAAAACGTAGATGGCCGGAACAAGCCCGGCCATGACGGCCGGGTATTCACATGACAACTTTCAAAGCCATCGTCATCGATAAGACAGACGCCGGCCAGTCGGTCCGCCTTACCGATTTCGACGAGAAAGATCTCATGGACGGCGAGGTCACCGTCCGGGTCGAATGGTCGACGGTGAATTACAAAGACGGTCTAGCGGTTACCGGAAAGGCGCCGGTGGTGCGGCGGTTTCCCATGATCGCCGGCGTGGATTTCGCCGGCACGGTGGAATCCTCCACGCATCCGAGCTGGAAAGCGGGCGATCAAGTCATCCTCAACGGCTGGGGTCTCGGTGAGACGCATTTGGGCGCCTATGCCGAGAAAGCGCGCGTCAAAGGCGACTGGCTGGTGCGGCGTCCGGCGCGGATCAGTGCGCGCGAGGCGATGGCGATCGGTACCGCCGGCTATACCGCCATGCTCGCGGTCATGGCGCTGGAGCGCGCCGGCATCGATCCGTCGCGTGGTCCGGTGATTGTGACCGGCGCCGCCGGCGGTGTCGGCTCGGTTGCGGTCGCACTGCTCGCCAAGCTCGGCTACGCCGTCGCCGCTTCGACCGGGCGGCCGGAAGAGAGCGCCTATCTCAAGGAGCTCGGCGCCAGCGAAGTCGTCAATCGCAGCGAATTGACCGGTCCGGTGCGTCCGCTCGGCAAAGAACGCTGGGCGGCCGGCATAGACGTCGTCGGCTCGACCGCGCTTGCCAACGTGCTGTCGATGACCCGCTATGGCGGGGCGGTTGCGGCGTGCGGATTGGCCGGTGGCATGGATTTGCCGAGTTCGGTTGCGCCATTCATCCTGCGCGGCGTGTCGCTTCTCGGCATCGATTCCGTCATGTGTCCGTTACCGCTCCGGCAGGAGGCGTGGCGCCGGCTCGAAACGGATCTCGACCGCGCCAAAATCGCCGCCATGGCGAACGAAATCGGCCTTGACGAAGTTATCGCCGCGGGCCGCCGCATCGTCGAAGGCAAGGTGCGCGGCCGTATTGTGGTAAAAATCGGGTAAACAGCTCAGATTTTTCTGCTAATTTCGGCCACGATGCGGGGCTCTGTTATGGTAAGGGGACGGTTAAGGAATGTTGTTAACATCGTCCTAGCTGCCGGGGTGGAGTGGTCGATGTCTGTGCGGTGGTCGCTCGTCTGGGCGTGCGTGTTGACAGCTGGGTTCGCGGGGTTGGGCGGGATTGCAGCCGCCGAGGAGCTTGGACCGGAACAGGCGCGCGCCTTCGTTGTCGGCAAGCTGTTCGCCTATACCTGTTTCGAGGGCACCGCGGGAATGGGCCGTATTTTTCCCGACGGCTCGGTGGTCGGCACGATAAAAATCCGGGGCCAAGGGCAGACCCGCTTTGCCACTCTGCCAGCCGGCACGATCAGGATCGACAGTCAATCGATGTGCGCATACCTGACGGGTTTGCCGTTCACGCCGTGCTTTCGGGTGGAAAGAATCGATCACCGCAGCTTTCGCGGTTCGCTTTCCGGTTTGGGCTTTGCATATTGCGACTTCTACCAGCGTAATCCGCGTAGCCAATTGATCAGCAGCCGCTCCGAATCCGCTGCGGAAACACCGGTTGCGACTGTGCGGCCGGTGCTGCGGCCGTCGCTGGCGCAGTAGTAAGGCCCGCGCGCTCTTTTATTTCACTCCAGATCGAGCCGGAACGGCACGGCTTCCGCGCTCAAATCGCCGCGTCCGATATTTTCGATCGCGGCGATCATGCGGCCATTGCGGCCGAGCAGCCGATCGGCGAGCGAAACGATGCGAGCATTGGGCGTCGCAGTCGGCGAAGCGCGCCGCAGCGCTTGCGCGATGATTGCTTCGTCGCGGCGTGGATTGAGCGCGCATACGGTTGCATAGGCGCTCGCCGTCGAGCGGCTGATGCCCATATAGCAGTGCACAACCAGCGGCGCGCGGCGGTCCCAGTCGCGCACGAAGTCGAGAAGGTCGGCGACGTGCTCCTCGGCCGGCGCGATGTAGCCTTCGAGCGGCACCGAAATATCGTGTAAGCGCAGCCACAAATGATTTTCCGGCGCGATGCAGGATGGCCGCGCGACACGCGCTTCATCGCCGATCAGCGACACGACATGGCGCGCGCCGGTCTGTTCCACCGTCTCTTCAAGCCGCGCCAAGGAACAAACGTGAATCATGGTCAGATCATGGTCAGACAAGGTTCGCTTTTCTTCTTTTGATATAGGAATCGGCGGTGGCGCAAGTGTGACGAGTGTGACGTGAGCGCGCGGCTGCGCCTCTCTGGTTATGCGCCCGCAAGCCGGTTGAACCGTTCGAGATAGCGCGCCTGCGCCGTCTCCGCGGGCCACGGTTTGAGGTAATCGCGTTCCATAACGGCCGAGAACTTCGGCGGACGGCCGAAGAACCGCCGCGCCTCGGCGGCATCGAAGCCAGCGAGCCGGGTCGCTTCAAGGAACGCTGCTTGCCGGTCGGCGGTTTTGATCAGCGCCCCGATTTGCGGCGGCGACTTGGGCGGCAGCCCAAAACGCAAATGAATGGCTGTGAGCAGGCGCCGCTCAGTCGCCTTATAGGCGTCGCCGATTACTGCCTTGAACGGCGATATCATGTCGCCGATGACGTATTCCGGGGCGTCGTGCAGGAGGATCGCAAGCCGGCAACGGTCATCGAGCCGTGGCGTGCGCGCGCGGGCCAGCGCTTCGACAAAGAGCGAATGCTGCGCCACCGAGTAGATATGTGCGCCATTGGTCTGGCCATTCCAGCGCGCCACGCGGGCAAGTCCGTGGGCGATGTCCTCGATTTCGATGTCGAGCGGCGAGGGGTCGAGCAGATCGAGTCGGCGACCCGATAACATGCGCTGCCACGCGCGCGGGGAGGGCACAGCACGGATCGAGCGCTTTGCCGGCGGTTTGCCGCGGCCAGGCGCCCGCTGCACGGAAGGCGCGGCCATCGTCAGCTACTGACCTGCTGCACCGCCTTGTAGCGGTGACAGCTAACCAGGTGATCGTTGACCATGCCGACCGCCTGCATGAAGGCGTAAACGATGGTCGGCCCGCAAAATTTAAAGCCGCGCTGCGTCAGTTCTTTGGCCATCGCACGCGAGATCGCGGTTTCCGCCGGCACCTGCCGCATGCTGCGGTAGCGGTTGACCTTCGGCCGGCCATCGACGAAATTCCACAGCAATTTCGAAAATCCCGGGCCTTTTTCCGTCACATCGAGCCAGGCGCGCGCGGAGCGCACCGCGCCTTCGATCTTGGCGCGGTTGCGAATAATGCCGGCGTCCTGCATCAATCGTTCAATTTTCGCCGGCCGGTAGCGCGCGATCTTTTCGGGATTAAAGTCGTCGAAGGCGCGGCGGAAATTCTCGCGCTTGCGCAGGATAGTGATCCACGACAAGCCGGCCTGAAAGCCATCGAGCACGAGCTTCTCATAGAGCGCCCGGTCATCGTATTCCGGCACGCCCCATTCCTGATCGTGATAGGCGATGTAGAGCGGGTCCGCTTTAGGCCACGGACAGCGCGCAAGAGTATCGGCCGGCGCTTGATCGTTCATTCGGCGGCCTTGATGTCGGGCAACGAAAACCGCGCCCAATCCGGTTTGACGAGGTGAATGGGCACGCCGCCTGCTGTGAGCGGCTCGGTTACCTCGGCGACCCGATCGAGCCGCAGTAGCGCAATGCCGCGGCCGCGCGCAGCGGAACCCATGGTGCCGACTTGGCGCTCGCCCGCCGTGATAGCGACGCCATTTTCCGGGGCGCCGCCGTCATAACGTATCGGCACGGCGCGAGTGCGCGCGATGCCGCGATGCTCAATGCGCGAGACCACCTCCTGGCCGACATAGCAGCCTTTGGCGAAATCGACGCCGCCGAGTTGATCCATATCGGCCTCATGCGGAAAGGCGTCACCATAAGCAAAATCGGCTCCGCCGCGCGGCACGCCGAGCGCGATGCGGTGCGTCTCATAATCTTCCGCGGCGACCAGGCTCGCGCCAATCTCGCGGGCCGCATTGGCGGCGCGATGCGGCGGAATCATTGAGCGCGCGCCCAGCGCCGGCAGACGGGGATCGGCATAGGACAAGCCATATTTGGCCGCGGGGATACCGTCCCAGACCGCGAGCACGCCGAGATTTTCCGCAAGATCCTCGACCAGGACTTTGGCGCGCAATTTATAGAGGTTGAGTTTGTCGAACAGCGTCGCGCCCAATGCGCGCGGAACGTCGAGAAAAAATCCACCGCCATCCGCAGGCGGCGCCTCGGCAACGAAGAAATCCGCAATGATCTTACCTTGTGGCGTCAACAGGGCGCAGAACCGGGCCGTCCCCGGCGTCAGCGCGAGCATATCGGCGGTGACGAGTCCGTGCAGGAATTTGCGCGCGTCATCGCCGATTACTTTGATGACCGTGCGGTCGGCGAGGAGGGCTGCTTTCATGGACTATGCCTAAGCCCGCCGTGCTCCAATCGCAAGACGGCAAAATGCGCCGACCCTCGCGGCCAGCGCATGTGTCGAGTCTCCAGTTTTGGAGCTGGAATCACGCCCGTGACAACACGGCAACGTTGCCCCGCGACTTCCGCAACTATCCTCTAATCGGACATATTGCGGACATCGCAAAATCGAGGAAGTTGACCCAACTGAGACATTCCGCGAATGACTACTCGATCACCTTGTCGGCGCGTGCGCCGTTGCGGATGGTGTTCAAGGAGCTTCGGCGTCACGATCCTGCGCGTCCTGAAGGTCACGAGGATCAATGGCTACCATCTCGACCGAGGAAGAATTTTGGGAATCTGCCGGTACGAAGATCATTGTAGCAACGCGACGATAAACGGGAAATGACAATTCTTCGATGAGTTCTTCGTCCGTTATGACCTTATACTGTCCGGCTGCCAATACCCGATCAACGCCCTTCAGCAAAAAGGGACGAGCAAATGACACCGTTTTGCTGCTCGTTCGTATGGTCATCGAAATTGTACCGCTGACCAACTAAGTGTGGAGAGTCAGCACCAGCATGGCGATAAACACAAGTACGGCGGCCGCTAAGCCGTTGCAATTCAGTGCGCCGTGTTGAACGCCTCAGACACGCCCGTCTTAATAGGCTCGGCAGCATCAGTCGCCACCTCCTGAGCGAGCGCGCAAAGCTCCTTGTTCTGCGCGGAAAACATGTCGAATTGCTTGCGCATCTGCGCGGTCGACAGTTCGATAAACTCAGACGGGGATTTCACGCCCAACAGCTCATGGGCGTAGTCGAAGGCGGCGCGAGTGTTGGTACGTGCAATCTCGATCAGCTTGAGATTGTAGTCTGTGGCGCCCTTGGCAACGGCCGCATAGGTATTTTGGAGCAGGTCGGCTGCTTCCTCGCTGGCTAACTTCGCCTTGGCGTAGGTGTCCTTAGCATGCGCGACGCCTTTCTCGGTCATGTCACGAAATGCCTCCGGCATTTCCATATTCGA
>Ga0073928_10011519_pt1 | contig 10301 bp, 9 predicted proteins | sample PaiPotPPA55metaG_FD_76969 | JGI IMG/M metagenome (GOLD analysis project Ga0073928, IMG submission 76969) | Iron sulfur acid spring bacterial and archeal communities from Banff, Canada, to study Microbial Dark Matter (Phase II) - Paint Pots PPA... ...
ATCATGGGTGATGCCGCTCGGGAACAGGCCGGCCGCCCGTTCCGCGTTGGCCGCCGAGCCCGGCGTCGCGGCGCGATAGGCGGCGATGATCGGCGAATTGGTCGTGACGGTATCGGGCATTGCAGTCGGCTCCTCGCTTGCTGGGGCAATTCTTAGGCCCGGCGGGCGCCCGGGTCAAAGCAGAAGGGCCGCCCCGAGGGGCGGCCCTTCCGTCGTCATAAACCGGCGGCCGGTCACAGCCGCGAGCCGTTCCTTTACGAACGAATCTCCGCGAATGCAGGGATCCTGGTCACGGCAGCTTTCGACCGCGGTTGGTGGATAGACACAGGATCACCTCCTTTCAGCTGTTGCGCCAATGCGGCCAATGTAACCAAAGCGGGCCGAAATCTCAAGCGCCGTCTGAATGCCCACGCAACCGGCGACGATGCGCCGCATTCGACGAGCGCCGCGCACCCGAATCACTGCTGCATCGGCAGCCGAACGCCGCCCGGGCCGATCAGCCCGGGATAGGGCGCCTTAAAGCGCCAGAAGGTCCCGGTATTCGCCCCCTCGAAGTAGATGTACTGATTGTCGGGGCCGCCGAACGCGAAGTTCGTCGTCCCTACGTCGCCGTTCGGGATCGGCACGAAACCGAGGATGATGCCGCGCGGATCGATCTCGATGATGCCGCCGAGCCGGGCCATCTGCGCCCACAGATTGCCCTTGACGTCGTAATGGATGCCGTCGGCCCCGCCGTTGCCCGGCGCGTAGGTGCCCGCCTTGACGTTGACGAAGGTCTGGTGGCTCGGGTCTTTGACGCATTGCGGGCAACCCAGGGTCGGGCCGTTCTGGAACCCGGCGTACCAGATGCGGCCGACCGCAAAATCGGCGACCGCGAGCACGTTGTTGTCGGGCGACACGGCGATGCCGTTCGGGAACATCAGGCTGTCCATGACCTTGTTCAGCATGCCGTCGCGCGAATACTGGTACACCGCGCCGGTGCGGTCGGCCATGTTCGGGCCGGGCCCGCTTCCCCACGGATCGGTGAAGAACAGGTTGCCTTCGGCGTCGAAATCGAGGTCGTTGGGGCCTTTGAACAGCTGATTGCGGTAGGTGTAGACGAGCGTCTTCACCTCCTTCGTCTGCGGATCGTAGACCAGGATGCCGCGGTGCCGCGTCGTCAGGTAGAGCTTGCCGCCGAGCCAGCGGGTGCCCTGCGGCTCGCAGGTCTGACCGAGTTCGGGCGGCGGGTCGCAATTGAACACCGGGACCAGCTTGGCATCGGGCGTCAGGTATGACACCCAGCCGCTGCCGATCGCCACGAACCACAGATTGCCCTGCGTATCGAAGGCGCCGCCTTCGAGAAACTTGCCCTGCGGCGTGCCGCTGACATCGGCGAATTTTTCGACCGGGCCGATCCCCTGCGGCAATGGCGGCAGCCCCCAGGGCTGCACCTGAGCCCCCGCCGGAGCCGCGATGGCATAGAGCAAGCCGATCAGCCCGAAAGCGCGGCATAGGCGCATGGTCGTTCCTTCCGGTGGTCGATTGTTGTGAAAGCACGGGGCCGATGCTGGCCCAAGCGCCCGGCTGGATTAGCCGACCGGCCCTTGTGAAACCGCCCCCGCGCTTCCCGCCCCACCTGCTTCTGCTGGGAATCTGCAGGCATCGCCCTCTCCATCCGCTGACCGGGCCCGGTTTCAGGCGCGATCTTCGACGGGAGGGTACGATGAGATTGTGGCAATTTTAGTAGCGCAATAAGCGGTGGGTCGAGGGCCGGTGCCGCTGGAGCCGCGATGGCGCAGCGGAGCCCGATCAGCCCGGTCCTCGCCCGCGCGTGGATGCGCATCCTCGAAGAGCGGCGGCCGCTCGCGCCGGAGCGGCTGCCGAATGCCGGGGAGGTCAGACGATCCCCTCCTGCTTCAGCGCGGCGATGTCGCGCTCGTTCAGGTCGAGCCATTTGCCGAGCACCTCGTCGGTGTGCTGGCCCAAGAGCGGCGCCGGTTCGACCTTCGGCGGGGCGCCGTCGAAGCGCACCGGGAAGCTCGGCATCTTGAGGGTGCCGTTGGGGTGCTGCATGACCTGCAATATGCCGCGCGTCTCGAAGCTCGGCTCGGCCAGCAGGTCGCCGGTGTCGAGCACCGCCCCGGCCGGGACGCCGGCGGCGCCGATCAGCCGCATCGCCTCGTGCTTGGTGTGGCGACGCGTCCATTCGGTGATCATCGCGTTGACCTCGGCCTCGTGTGCGGCGCGCTTGTCGCGGTCGAGGTATTCCGGGTCGTCGGCCAGTTCCGGACGCCCGATCACGGTCGCCAGGCGGCGCCAGTGCTCCGGGTTGTTGTGGCTGGTGAACACATAGACCCAGTCGTTGGGGCCGCCCGGCCGGCACGGGTAGATGCCCGCCGGCGCCGTGCCCCCGGCCAGCGATTGCGCGCCGTTGCGCGGCGCCGGCTGACCGGTGCGGGCATGCTGGATGAAGGCGCCGCGGATGTATTGCAGGATCGCGTCCTGCATCGCGATCTGGATGTGGCGGCCGCGGCCGGTGCGCTGGCGCTCGTAGAGCGCGCTGACGATCGAGATCGCCAGCAGCATGCCGGTGCCGGTGTCGCCGAGCGTGGCGCCGGGCCGGCACGGCGGCCCGTCGCGCTCGCCGGTGACGCTCATCGTGCCGCCGCAGGCCTGCGCGATCATGTCGAAGGACAGGTTCTTCTCGTACGGGCTGCCCTCGCCGAAACCCTTGACCTGGGCATAGATCAGGCGCGGGTTCAGCGCCGCGAGCGCGTCATGGCCGAGCCCCAGGCGCTCGATCGTGCCCGGCGCCATGTTCTCGACGAAGACATCGGCCTTGGCCGCCATCTCCTTGACCAGATTGAGGCCGCGCGCCGATTTCAGGTCGACCGTGACCGACTTCTTGTTGGCGTTGTAGATCATGAAATAATAGGAATCGGCGCCGGGCTTGGGGCCGCCCATCAGGATGCGCCCGGGCTCGCCGCTCTTCGGGTTCTCGACCTTGACGACCTCGGCGCCGAGCAAGGCCAGCACCTCGGTGCAGGAGGGCCCGGCCTCGAATTGCGACAGATCGACCACCCGCACCCCGGCCAGGCAATTCGGCATCGCTGCGTTTGCGTCCATTCCAGGCACTCCCTCCGATCACGCACTGGGGTCGAGGATAGACGAGGCGAGGGCGCGGCGAAATTGCAGTTTGCGGTGGTTCCCCTCTTATCATCGCGACCGATCCCGTGTTCAATAAGGTCGAACCGGGCGAGGGGAGCATCCATGCGGCGGCGTGAATTCATCGGGAGCCTAGCGGCAGCCGGCGCGATCGCGGCGGCGGGGAGAGGCGCGCATGCCGTGCCATCAGGCTGGCGCGAATTCGAGATCACCTACCGCATCACCCTGCAGGATGCGCCGGCGCCGACACGGCTCTGGGTGCCCGTGCCGCAGGACGCCCTCGATTATCAGCGCGTCGTCGACCTCGGCTGGCGCTCGCCGGTTTCCGCCCGGCTGGCGTGGGAGGGAACCTCGCGGGCGCCGATCGTCGCGGCGGCGTGGCTGGATCCGACGCCCGAGCGCGAACTGGAGATCACCTCTCGGGTCATCACCCGGGACAGGTCCGGTTTTTATCCCGACGCCTCGCGCGGGGAACTTGCCGAATGCCTCCGCCCGACCGCGAGCAGCCCGAACGACGGCATCGTGCTGGCAACGGCGCAGAAGATCGTCGGCGGTCGCACCGCACCGCTCGACAAGGCGCGCGCGATCTACGACTGGGTCGTCGACAATTCGTTTCGCCGGGCGGAGACGCAGGGCTGCGGGCTCGGCAATATCGCCTTCATGCTGGAATCGGGCGATCTCGGCGGCAAATGCGCCGATATCAATTCGCTGTATGTCGGGCTCGCGCGGGCTGCCGGATTGCCGGCGCGGGATTTTTTCGGGATCCGCGTCGCCGACTCGAAGGTGTCGCAATCACTCGGCAAATCCGGCGACATCACCAAGGCGCAACACTGTCGCGCTGAAGTCTTCATCGACGGCAGCGGCTGGCTGCCCGTCGACCCCGCCGATGTGCGCAAAGTCGTGCTCGAAGAGCAGCTCGCGCTCGACAGCGACAAGGTCAAGGCCTTGCGCGAACGCTTATTCGGCAGTTGGGAAATGAACTGGGTCGGGTTCAACTACGCCCGCGACTTCACATTGCAGGACCAGAAAGAAGGCCCGATCGGCTTTCTGATGTACCCGTACGCCGAAACCTCCGACGGCAGCAAAGATCCCCTCGCCCCGAACAGCTTCGCCTATGCCATCGCCTCGAAGGAGATTGCGTAGGGAATGGCAACGGTTTCTCTACAGCGGCTGATTTAGCTGCAACCCGGGCACCGGCCAGTCGACCGCGACGAGCCGGCCGGTCCAGGACAGGGTGATGAAGGCGGTCCGCAGGCCGGGGCCGCCGAAGCAGATGTTGGTCGTCATCGGGTCCGGCATCGGGTGGTGCTCGACCTGCCGGCCGTCGGGCGAGATGACCGTGATGCCGCCGTTGATCAGGGTGGCGACGCAGACATGGCCGCGGGCGTCGAGGGCCAGCGAATCGAAGCGCTGATATCCGCCCATCCCGGCGACCAGCCGGCCGCCGTGCGGCGACGGCCACGGGTCCTTCTTGACGATACCAGGGGCCAGGATGTCGAAGCCCCACAGCCGCGCCGGCTCGGTCTCGGCGACGTATAGGGTCTTCTCGTCGGGCGCGAGGCCGATGCCGTTCGGGGTCACCATCGGGAAGGCGACCTCGACGATCGCCGAACCGTCCGCCTTGGCGTAGTAGACCGCGCCGCGGTCCATCTCGCGCGCCCGCACCTTGCCGAGATCGGTAAAGTAGAACCCGCCCTGGCGGTCGAAGACGAGGTCGTTGGGGCCCTTTAGCGGTACCTCGCCGGCGCCGCGATAAAGGCATTCGACGGCGCCGGTTGCGAGGTCGATGCGCTCGATGCGGCCACCGGCGTAATCCTTCGCCTGCATAATCGGGCGGCGGTGAGCGCCCTCGACATGCCATTCGAAGCCGCCGTTGTTGCAGATGTAGCACTTGCCGTCGGCGCCGATGGCGGCGCCGTTGGGCCCGCCGCCCGGCCGCGCGACGACGGTCTTGGTACCGTCGGGCATGACCCGCGTCACGGTGCCGGCATAGATCTCGACGAGCAGCACCGAGCCGTCGGCAAGCGCCACCGGCCCTTCCGGAAACTGCAGCCCTACGGCGATCGTGCGCAGCGCCATCAGCGCTGATCCATCATCGACCAGTACCAGGCGAAGAAATCGCGATCGAGCCAGGCGAGCGGGGCGGCGGCGATCGCCTCGCCGGTACGGCACAGCGCCTCCTCGATGCCGTTCCCCACGACCGGCCCGGCCTCGGGCAATGCCAGGCGGATCACCTGGAACTCGGTCTGCTCCGGGAATTTCGGGGCGATGCGGACGAGCGCCGCCTGCCCCGCCCGCGAGGCGAGGAAGCCGAGCGCGCCGAACTCCAGCACCGCGTCGGGCGGACCGTCGAGAAACAGCTCCGGCGCCGAAAGCAACCACGCCCGCAGGTATTTCCAGTTCAAGGCGGCGCTGTAGCGGGCGCGCCCGGTCACCTTGGCGTCGGCGAGCCAGTCGGGGAGCGTCGGTTCGGCGGTAGCGCTGTCGGCGTTCTCGGTGGACAGGTCGACCAGGATCAGGCCGTTGCTGATGCGCAACGGGTAGCGCGCCAGGCGGTAGCGCGAATTGTCGTGCCGCCGGGTCAGGGCCGGCACCGTCAGCTCGCCGTCGAGCGCGTATTCCCAATCGTGGTAGACGCAGTGCAGATGGTCGACGACGCCGTCCTCGGCCTCGCAGACGCGGTAACCGGCATGCAGGCAGGCGTTGCGCAGCGCGTGCACCTGCCCCTCGGTGTCGCGCACGACGACGACCGAACGGGTCGCGGTCTCGAACCGGAAATAGCGGCCGTCGGCGTCGAGCCGGCTGGCATGCTCGACCGCCGTCCAGGGCCGCAGGAAGATGCGGGCGTATTCGGCGGCGAAGACGCCGCGGTCCTGGAACAGCTCGGCGGCCGGCATGACGCCGTTACCGCCCTGGAGCTGCTCGCCGATCGAAAGGACGCTGTCGGGAAGCGCCGCCGCCTGTTCAGCCATTGCAGATCACCGCCTCGCTGCCGCTAAATCGCCACGAGATTGCTTCGTCGCAGCGCTCCCCGCAACGACGATCGTCATCGCGCCGACGCGACATGCACGGGCGGGATGGCGCCAGCCTGGACGATCGCCTCGATCGGCGCGACCCGTTTCGTGCGCACGAGATCGGCCAGCGCGACGGCATCATGCTCGCATCACTCGCTTCCGCTCAGCAGGCCGAACGCGGAGGCCTTGAGCCTCGTCTGGTCGACCAGACGGCCAGCACTGATGGCGGGGGTTCCGGGATGACCTCGAGTGTGATCCCGCGTCGCCGAAACGCCGAGCGGAAGCGGGAAGCGTTTCGCGCGCCCCAAACCCCCAGGTAGGTATCTCTCGTGTCAGGGTCGCAAAACACGACGCTGCCGCCGAAAGCCGCGCTCAGCCCGTCGGATCCGTAAATGCCACCGCCGCCGTATACGGCGATAACAGCATCGCTCGGTGCCGCGCTTACGACTGTATCCTGGTTACGTGCGAACCCGATATCACGCCACAGGTAGATCTGCAAATGGTCGCTCATAAGCGCGGCATGCTATCCGTGGCGACTGGCGTCAAGTATATAAGTGACGAAACATCATGAAAGCCCCCTTGCGCGACGCAGTTATGGCGAGGCCGCCTGCTTTGTCGGCCCTGCTGCTTTCGGCCCTGGCCGCCTGCGCCGCGCCCGCGGCCAACCCGGCGCCGCCGGAGCCGGCGGCACCCTATTCCTGTCTGCTGCCGTCGGAACAACGCATGCTCGTCGCCGAATTGTTCTTTGGCCGCAAGATCCCCGGGCGCGGCGCGCTGAGCGAGGCCGAGTGGGCCCGGTTCGCCGCCGAAATCATCACGCCGAACTTCCCGGACGGCTTCACCGTCACCGAGGGCAATGGTCAGTGGCAAAACCCGGCGACCGGCCGGATCGGCCGCGAACCGACCAAGATCCTGGTGGCCGCCGCCAGGCGGACCGGCGATCTCGCGCCGCGGCTCACCACCGTGATCGACGCCTACAAGGTCCGCTTCCATCAGCAGTCGGTCGGCGTGATCACGCGCGATTCGTGCGCGTCGTTCTAATGCGCCCGGCGATGGTGACGATGGCGGCGGAGCGAGCCCCCACCCTGCCCTCCCCCGCAAGCGGGGAGGGTTTGGCGGGACGCCTACGCCAGGCGGACGCGGGCGGCTTCGGGACCCTTGCGGCCAGCGGGATGTCGACGACGACGCGCTGCCCGCCGCTGAGGCTCGAGATCCCGGAACGCTCGAGGGCCGAGATGTGCACGAACACATCCTTCTGCCCATCGTCGCGGGAGATGAAGCCGAAGCCTTTTTCGATGTCGAACCAGCTCACCGTGCCGCTGACCGCCTCGCCGTTGGCCGAGGCGGGGAAGCTCTCCGGCTGCGGCGCGGGATCTTCCACGCTCAGCACCTCGGTGACCTCGGGGCCCTTCTGCCCGGGAGCGACGCGGATCTGGATGCCGTCGCCGGCGCCGAGGGCGCCGATGCCGCTGCGGGCGAGGACGCTGCCGTGTAGAAAGGCGTCGCCCGAACCGTCCGACAGCGTGACGAAGCCGAAGCCTTTTTCGGAGTTGAACCACTTGACGACGGCGCCGACCGGCGGGCCGGATTGCGGCTCGAAGCGGGTGTCGGTGAACCGCGGCCGCCGGCCGAAGCCGCGCGCACCGGTATCGCCAGGATCTTCTTCGTAGCGGTTGCGCCGGAAGTGATCAAAATCTTGGTCTCTATGCAACTTTGGTTCCTTGTGGGTCGGGATGCGAATTCTCGCAGGGCGGCCGGCCGCCGTCCTGTCGCAGCTTCGAAGGAGCGAGAAATATCGGGGATGAGTTGGATACGAGCCGGAAACAACATTACTGGCGGCGACGAGGACTAAGTGGCCTTGACCGCCGGCGCGGTCAAGCCCGGGCCGGCTAGGAGGTCCGCTCCGCGACCAGCAGATCGGCCTTGCGGTTCAGCGCCGCGATCAGGCCGTCGATCCCGCGGTCGCGCAGGATCGCGGCGAATTCCGACCGGTAGGTGGCCAGCTGGCTGATCGAGCCGTCGAGATAGACATCGCCGATCTGCCAGGCGTTGCCGTTCTGGCGCATCAGATAATCGATGGCGATCGACTCGCCGTCCGATTTGACGATGTGGCTGCGCACGAGCGTGCCGGCGGCGGCGGGCTGCTCGCCCCCGACCTGCAGCTGCTCGCCCGCAAAGCTGTCGAAACGGTCGGCGTAGACTGCCGCGATGTAACGGGCGAACGCCACGGTCACCTGCTGCCTGCGGTCGTCGCCGATGCCGGCCCAGGACGGACCGACCGTCAGCCGCGCCATGAACGGGATGTCGAAGGTCCGGCGCACCACCGGGTCGAGCCGCGCGTAGCGGCCGCTGCGGCCGAGCGCGCGGCCGTCCTTCATCGTTCCGAGCAAGGTCGCATAGAACGCGCGCACCGCATCACCCCCGCTCGGCGGCAGGCCGAAGGCGCGTTCCGGCGACAGCGCCTGCAACAAGAGCAAGGCAAGAACGGCGGCCTTACCCGACGATCGGGCAATACGAATGATTGATCTCATGGCGGGAAACTTGCCCAATAGGTGTTGACCAATCCCTAAAGTTCAATGACATGCCTACAACCATCGCGGTGACGGATGCGTTCCAGCTTCGATCTCTTGTCTCTGCTGTTGGTTCTGGCCGCGGTGTTCGGCTATGTGAACCATCGCGTCCTGCGCCTGCCATTGACGGTCGGGCTGCTGCTGCTGGCGTTGTCCGGAACGATCCTGCTGATCGCAGCCGACGCGGTCGTGCCCGGGCTCGGGCTGAAGGCGGCGTTGCGTGCCGTGCTCGCCGGCGTCGATCTGCCGTCGGCATTGCTCAACTGCTTTCTGAGCTTCCTGTTGTTCGCCGGCGCGCTCGAGGTCGATTTCGCCGATTTGGTCGCCGGCACCGGCACGATCCTGACCTTGGCCACTCTCGGCACGGTGCTGTCGACTGCGCTGATCGCGGCCTCGCTGATCGGCGTGGCGGCAGGGCTGGGTCTCGACATTCCGCCCACCTGGTGCCTGGTCTTCGGGGCGCTGATCTCGCCGACCGATCCGGTGGCCGTGCTGCTGGTCCTCAAACGCGTCGGCCTGCCGCGGCGCCTGCAGGCAATGGTCGCCGGCGAGAGCCTGTTCAACGACGGGGTGGCCGTCGTCGTCTTTGCGCTGATGCTGTCCTTGGCGACGGGCACACAGGACCATGCACGAGGGCCGTGGGGGATCGCCCTATTGTTCCTGACCCAGGCGGTCGGCGGCGGGCTGCTCGGGCTCGGGCTCGGCTGGGCAGCGTTCGAGCTGCTGCGCCGCATCGACGACTACAATGTCGAGCTGATCGTCTCCCTGGCGCTCGTCACCGGCACCTACAGCCTCGCCGGCATGCTCGGCGTCTCCGGCCCGGTCGGCGTCGTCGTCGCCGGCATCCTGATCGGCAATCACGGCATGCAGCTGGCGATGAACGAGACCACCCGCCTGCATCTGAAGACCTTCTGGCTGCTGGTGGACGACACGCTCAACGCGCTGCTGTTTCTGCTGATCGGTCTGGAGATCGCGGCGATCGAGCTGGAGGCGCGGGCGCTCGCGGCGATGGCGGCGATGATCCCGATCGTCCTCGCCGCGCGCTGGATCAGCGTCGCCGCCTCCGCCTTGCCATTGAGCCTGCGGCTGCCGGACCGCATGGGGTCGTTCGCGGTGCTGACCTGGGGCGGGCTGCGCGGCGGCATCTCGGTGGCACTGGCATTGTCATTGCCGCCGACGCCCTACAAGGAGCCGATCCTGACGATCGCCTATGGCATCGTCGTGTTCTCGATCGTGGTGCAGGGGCTGACCCTCGACCGGGTCGCCCGCCGCACCCTGGCCGGATTGCCGGCGCCTGCCCCGTGAACGACGGAACGCGCGACCCGATCGGAACCGAAGTGGGATTCGCCTCAGCGGTGATTACATGATGGGCGAGCCCATGGAGCGCCCATGACCGTCAATCAGCTATCCCCGGTTTCGGCGCGCGCCCGGCGCCCGGCGCGGACCGGCATCAGCCCCAAGGCGCTCGGGATCGCCGGCGGCGTCCTCGTGTTGCTGGCGCTGCTCGCCGGCAGCTTCGTGATCGTGCAGCCGACCGAGATGGCCGGCAAGCGCCGTCTCGGGCAGGTCG
>Ga0073928_10011520_pt1 | contig 10300 bp, 8 predicted proteins | sample PaiPotPPA55metaG_FD_76969 | JGI IMG/M metagenome (GOLD analysis project Ga0073928, IMG submission 76969) | Iron sulfur acid spring bacterial and archeal communities from Banff, Canada, to study Microbial Dark Matter (Phase II) - Paint Pots PPA... ...
AAGCTTCACGAGAGTTTTTTCCAGATTGGCGTTGTAGCGAATCACCGTGACGTTTTCCGTCATAATGTCGCCCATCTCACGCCATATCGTTAGAGGATTTTCGGTTCCCTTGTGTTGATTCAGCAAGGCGTCGGTGATGTCTTGTTGCCGCACGCGTTCGCGCTCGAAGATCCCCGGCGGAACGCTGTCGCATCCGCTCCCAAGACCGCGCGAGTGTTTTACCGCCGCAGGACCAGCCAGCATTCCAGCGTAAATGCACGAGACCAACGAATTCGCGCCCAGACGATTGGCGCCGTGATATTGGTAATCGCACTCGCCCGCCGCGTAAATACCCGGAACGTTGGTAGCCTGATTTTGATTGTCCACCCACAAGCCGCCCATGGTGTAGTGCATCGCCGGAAAAACCTTCATGGGCTCCACGTGAGGATCGACGCCCACGAACTTCTCATAAATTTCAAGAATGCCTTCAAGCTTGCGGTCGAGAGTTTCGCGCGGGATGTGCGAGACGTCGAGGTAAACCGCGGGCTCGCCGACCAATCCCAATTTCATTTCGAAAACTATTTTGTGAATCGCGCGGGTGGCTACGTCGCGCGGGACCAGATTGCCGTACTTCGGATACCATCCCTCGAGGAAGTAAAAACGTTCGCCTTCCGGAATATCTTTTCCACGGCGCGCATCGCCCGCCTGTTTCGGAACCCAAACGCGGCCACCTTCACCGCGCGCTGATTCGCTCATCAAACGGCATTTGTCTTCCCCAGGAATCGCGGTCGGATGAACCTGTATGAACTCGCCATTCGCGTAGTAAACGCCTTGCTGGAACAGCGCGGACTGCGCGGAACCCGTGCAAACTACGGAATTGGTGGAGCGTCCGAACACGGCGCCGATGCCTCCGGTGCAGAAGATGGCCGCATCGCACGGGAATGTGCGAATCTCCATGGTCTTTAAATTCATGGCGCAAATACCCCGGCAAACGCCGCCGTCGTCAAGAACTACGGAAAGAAATGTCCAGCCCTCAAATTTCTTAACTTTGTCTTCAGACTCGAAGCGCCGAACCTGTTCGTCCAGCGCGTAAAGCAGTTGCTGGCCGGTGGTTGCTCCGGCGAACGCTGTGCGATGGAAAAGCGTCCCACCGAACCTGCGGAAATCCAGCAAGCCTTCCGGGGTGCGGTTAAACATCACGCCCATACGATCGAGCAAATCGATAATCGCAGGCGCCGCCTCGCACATGCCCTTCACCAGCGGTTGATTCGCCAGGAAATCGCCACCGTAAATGGTGTCATCGAAATGTTTCCAGGTGGAATCGCCTTCGCCCTTCAGGTTTTTGGCAGCGTTGATGCCGCCCTGAGCGCAAACCGAATGCGAGCGTTTTACTGGAACGATCGAAAACAAATCGACCGGAACGCCAGATTCGGCAACGCGGATAGTTGCCATCAGGCCGGCCAAACCGCCGCCCACTACGATGATTTTAGGTTGCGTCATTGAACGTAGCCACCAAGAGGAAACCAAGCGTAGTGAAATCCGAGAACAACCACGATTCCCGCAAGAGTGCAAGAGACGCCCACCAGCGCGCCAAACCATCCAGCGGCACGTTGCGCTTTAGGACTGATGGCGATTCCCCACTTGCAGGCAAAATTCCATAGGCCGTTGCCGAGATGAAATGAACAGGCGGTAACTCCGATAATGTATGCGGCGACGTACCAAGGGTTCACCATGTCTTGGGCCACACCGGCGTAGCGAGTGACGCCGTGCCCGCCGAAGCGTTCGGTATAAAGGTGCCATCCGATGAACACGAATGCGATCAGGCCGCTCCAACGCTGCAATACATACATCCAGTTCGACATCCACGGATGGCTCAGCGCGTTGGACTTCCCCTTAGACCAGACATAAAAGCCGTAAAGGCTGTGGAAAAGGAGTGGGATCCAAAGTACCGCTGCTTCCACGCCAATGCGCCAGGGAACGGTTTGCAAATCGCCTGAAATTTGATTGTATTTTTCGATGCTGACCAGGGCGTAGCTGTTCGACCAAAGATGATCGACCAGATAAGCTCCAATGGGAATTACGCCGCTGAGGGACTGCAGTTTGTCCAGAATATAACTTGTTTTGGATTCAGCCGTTGCGGCCGACATGCACTCTCCGAATAATTTTGAAGACAATCAAAGTATAAGCAGCCGCGAAGCAGTTTGCAACAACGCGCGCTGTAAAAAGAGTCGAGGACTGTTCGACTCAAGCCGCAGTCTGGGTATCGTAATGAATGAAACACACGGCCCTGACACGGCCATTGTGCGCGAAACGATCGTGCTAGACTCGCAAAAGAGCGCGGAAGAATGCCTAACGAGTTCATCAACGAATTGAAGAAATGGGCGACTGAGATTGTGCGCAGCAGCGCTGCGGGCAATTTTGTCGGCATGCATCGCGCCGTGGAGCTGATCGCCAAACACTTCGTGGTGCAACCGCACGAAGTCGCTATCCTGGTCGCCATGCCGGACGAGCGGTTTTTACGATTCGTGATGCCGGAAAACCTTCAGGGCATGGGCCAGATACCGATGACCAGTTCCAGTTCCCTCGCGGTTCGCACGGTTCGCGAAAGGCGCCCCGAGATGACCAATCATTTCTCGGTCGTGCCGCACTCCTCCGTTTTTGAAGCTGTCCCGATATCTGAAGACAAGCGAGGCGTGCCAATTCAAAAGATCATGAGCGTGCCAATTCTGCTGGAAAAGAAGGTCGTCGGCGTAATTCAAATATCGCGAAAAGGCGCCAGCCCGTCTGAGGCTGGGCCAGATTTTGCGCCCCAACAACTTCGAGAGCTCAAGAACATCGCCGATACGCTGGCCCCCTGCATTCCTCTTTGCGCCAAGGAAACTCAGCTCCAGGGTTCGTAATCCTTAGCACAGACGCCACCCTTGCGGGCGAAACTTTCTAGAAACAGCGGTGTTATATATCCTGGAATGCAACTCGTGGCAGCAGTTTGCCATCTTTAATGAATAGACGAAGCGGTGATTCGAGGAACTTTTAGCGTTTGCTAGTGAATTATCTAGTGAGCAATAGGAGAGCGACGATGTCTATCAACTTTGCGAACCGGGTGGGTCGCAATCTAGCGAATAGCGTGGCTATGGGCGCCTTGGCGCTTGGCTTCTGCGTGAGCGCGATGGCGGCGTCAGCGCACCAAAGTCAACAACCGCAGGATCAACAGCAACAGCAAGATCAGCAACAGCAAGATCAGCAACAGCAAGGTCAACAGCCGCAGGCGCAACAGCAAGATCAAATGAATCAGCAGCAGGATCAAGCTCCGTCGCAGGATCAGGCACCTCCGGATGATCGGTCCTACCCTCCGCAGGACCAGCGGCAGGATGTGCAACAGCCTCCGCCGCAGGACAATAACTATGTAGTGCCTGACACCCTCACGCTGTCGTCTGGCGCAATCCTGCAAGTCCGTACCACCGGTTGGCTGTCGAGTGACCGCAACAAAACGGGCGACCAAGTGATTATGACGCTCGCGCAACCGCTGGTCGTGAACGGTCTGGTTGTCGCCAGGCGCGGTCAGACTGTAATTGGTACGGTTGTCAACGCAGAAAAGGCCGGCCGGGTGAAAGGAGTTTCAAAGCTTGGCTTGAGCTTGGCTCAGTTGACGTTGGTCGATGGACAGCTCCTCGACGTGAAGACTACGTTGATCAAGGCTACCGGCGGGACTTCAAACGGGCGGGATACTTTGGCCGTTGCAGGAACGACCGGCCTGGGCGCAGGAATCGGCGCAGCAGCCGCTGGGGGGGAGGGCGCAGCGATAGGCGCTGGCGCTGGATTTGTCGCCAGCATCGCAGGCGTACTTCTCACGCGAGGCCGGCCAACAATCATTCCTCCGGAATCTTTGCTGACGTTCAGACTTGAGACGCCGATTACAGTTTCTACCGTGCACGGACAGGCGGCCTTCAGACCAGTCACTTCGCAAGACTACGCTCCGAAGCCGCGACCCAGACGGGTTGTGCGCCCTTATTATCCATACGCATATCCGCCTCCGTACGCTTACGGATACCCGTATCCTTATCCGTACCCATACAGATACTACCCATGATCGGCTGTTAATCGCGGGATTGGATCTAGCAATCTCAAGGGGACTCGGTTAACCGAGTCCCTTTTTTTTCTTTGCAAATGCCACGCACCAAAAAATCGCAATTCCTCTTTATTATTTCGAGTCAATCGGCCAGACTTAGTTTCCGTCACGGCGGGTTGCCCTGATCCTAGGCAGATTCTTTCGTAGCGCCCGGGTTTGGCTCGGCATCTTGTTTTGACTTGCAGGTCCTCGGAGGATCGGTGAGAATCTCCCGCTCAATTTCCGCCGTATTTTTATTCGCTCTTCCGCTAATTGCGTCGACTTTCTTCAATGCGCCGCACCGCGAGCGTACTGTTGGGGCTCGATGGTTTGGCGGCACGACGCGAGCCTCCCAAAAAGCTCAAACGCCGCAGACCAAAACGATCACGCTGCTCGATACCACCGACTCCCACGGCCACATCGTGCCCTGGGATTACTACACCAATCAGCCTGCCGATCTGGGCCTCGCGAAGATTGCAACGCTCGTGAAGCAGGCCAGAGCGGAAGCTCCTGACGCCTTATTGCTCGACTGCGGCGATACCACCGAGGGCACGCCCTTGGCCTACTACTTCGCCCGCAAGGATACTGCGAAGCCAAATCCCGAAATGGCTGCGTTCAACGCGATGCACTATGACGCGATGGCCGTCGGCAATCACGAATTCAATTTCGGCCTCGACGTAATGTGGAAAGCCAAGCGCGAATCACATTTCCCCTGGCTGGCGGCGAATATAAAGCAGACCTACACAAATGGAGTGCAATTCGTCCGTCCCTACTTCATCAAGGAGCTTGCAGGAATCCGCGTCGGAATCGTCGGCTTTGTTACGCCCGGGATTCCGCGCTGGGAAATCCCGGAGCACTACAAAGGCTACGAATTCGAGTCGATCGTTGAAACTGCAAAGACCGTGATTCCCGAAGTTCGCAAGCAAGTGGATTTGCTGGTAGTCATCATGCACTCAGGAATTGACCGAGATCCAGAAACGGGAATCGCGCCCGCTCGAGCGCCTGCGGACGTTGAAAATGCGGCTTGGGAACTGGCTGAGACAGAACCTGGAATCGACATAATCTTCTTCGGCCACACTCACCGAGAGTTGCCCGAAAAAGTGGTCAACGGCGTTCTGCTGTCCCAACCCAAAAACTGGGGCATGTCGCTCTCACGCGCGGATATAAAAATGTCGCGAGACGCTAGCGGCGCTTGGCAGGTGGAATCCAAGCATTCACAAACAATCCCGGTCACTCCTCAAGTCCCGCCAGATCCGGAAATTACCAAACTGATAGAATCTTATCATGCCGAAGTGCAGAGATATCTAGATACCCCGATTGCAAAATCAGAAAAGACCCTGAGCGGTGAGTATGGCCGTTATCAGGACGAGCCATTGCTGGATTTAATTCACAAAGTTCAGCTCGATGCGGGACGTGCGGATGTTTCCATGGCTACGATTTTTTACCCGGGCGTGAAAATTCCAGCCGGTGCGGTGACGATTCGCGAGGCTTCCGCGCTTTATATTTACGAAAATACGCTCTACACCGTGGAAATGACTGGTTCCCACCTGAAAGATGCGCTCGAGCACGCCGCGAGCTTTTTTCCGGCATGGCCCGTACCCGCTGGGCAAAAATTGCGCGCACCCGGATACAACGCCGATTCCGCCGAGGGTGTTTCGTACACGATCGACCTTACCCAACCCGTAGGGCAGCGAATTCGCAATCTAACATTTCACGGTGCGCCCCTCTCCGCAGACCAAAAACTGCGCGTTGCGATTAACAATTATCGCTACTCGGGTGGCGGAGGCTATTCCGTCTATCAGGGATTGCCAATCGTTTACCAATCGCACGAAGAAATCTTCGAATTGCTCGTGGATTACCTGAAGCGCACCAAAACTGTTCCATCCGTGACTGACGGCAATTGGAAAATCGAGCCGCCTGAAGCCCTGGCAGCAGTAGAAAAAGCCGCCGACGAGGAGAGTAAGCGCGACACGAACAGATAAGTTGTAACCTCCCTGAAATATTCCGAGCGCAATAAGTTTACCAATCCGCGAAAGCTCAATTAGTCATTGACTTAGCTGCGCACGCTTGTTAATTTCCGAGCGGATCAGATTTTTCCGACCTAACCGCGTGGAGGAACCGCAACCCGGCACATGGCGTTCGTCGCGAAGAAAATTTTTCTCACCAAGGGAGTCGGAAAACATCGCGAACGGCTTTCGAGCTTCGAGCTCGCGCTGCGAAACGCCGGGATTGCCGCGTGCAACATCGTTCGCGTGTCCTCGATTTTTCCTCCCTACTGCAAGCTGATCTCCCGCAGTGAAGGCCTGAAGCATCTGAAGCCCGGTCAGGTCGCTTTTACCGTAATCAGCGAGAATCAAACTCGCGAGCCGCATCGATTAATTGCCGCTGGCGTTGGATTGGCTTTGCCAGCTGACAAATCCATGTTTGGGTATTTGTCTGAACACCATTCATTCGGCGAGAGCGAAGAAATCGCCGGCGAATATACCGAAGAACTCGCCGCGGAAATGTTGGCTACCACTTTAAACGTGGAGTTCGATCCGGATCTTTCCTGGGACGAAAAGAAGGAAGTCTATCGAATTTCCAACAAGATCGTCCGCACCATGAACATCACGCAGTCTGCCGTCGGTGATAAACGCGGCCTTTGGACCACAGTGCTTGCCGCTGCGATCCTGATCGGCGAAGACGATTAAGCTCGTTTTGCCATAGTGTTGGAGTCCCTTCCATGAATTCCCGCCTGGTGGGCTCGATTCTGCTGTTGGTTTATCTCGCGCTTCAATCTCGTACGCCGGAAACCCAATTTACAGTCGTTTCAAACGTTGAGTACTGCACCGGCGGAGGCCAGCCGCTGCTCATGGATCTTTTCATCCCCACGAATCGAATCCGCACGCCAACGCCTGCCATACTATGGACTCACGGCGGTGGTTGGGAACGCGGCGACAAGAACGGCAATTCCGGCGCGTTGTTCCTCGCCGATGAAGGCTTCGTCACGGCTAGCCTTTTCTACCGGCTGAGCGGTGATTCCCCTTTTCCTGCCGATATCGAAGATTGTAAATGCGCCATTCGTTTCTTGCGCGCAAACGCGACGAAGTTCGACATCGATCCTGACCGAATTGGCGTGGCGGGTGCCTCCGCGGGGGGCCACCTCGCCGAACTCGTGGCCACCGCGCCGCTCTCTGCGGGGCTCGAAGGGACCGGCGGCTGGGGAAATACCTCTAGTGAAGTGCAGGCCGCCTCAGCGTATTACGGAGTGTCGGATTTCACGGTCGGCGCCACGCAGTTTCAGCGTCACACTGGCCAAGTAATTGTGAAGCTTTTTCGCGGCACCGAGAAGGAGAAACCGGAGCTGTACCGGAAAGCGAGTCCTATTTTTTACGTGTCGAAAAACGCACCGCCGCTTTTGCTGGCACACGGCGAGGAGGACGATCTAGTTCCGTTTGATCAGTCTGTGCGTATGGCCGCGGCATATCGTCGCGTGGGTCTGCAAGCAGAATTCATCGAAGTAAAAAATGCGGGCCACGACTTCCAGACAACGAGCACTGAACCTATTTCACCTTCCGTGGAGTACATCCATCAAAAGACCATCGATTTTTTCAAACGTTTCCTGGCGCCCACTCGGTCTGCTAGCGCAGAACCCTAACGCTTACTTGGGACGCGCCGACACACTACGGTTGGGATTGGGCAGTTCGGGTTCTAGGCCAGGTTACCAGGAGTGCGGACGCCGCCAAGAGCGGCAAGAGGCTCGCTGAGAGGTATATGGGCGCGCGAAGAATTGCTGATGCAACGATGGCGGCGGCCCAAAGAATGTTGTTCGCGAAGAAATGTTTTCGATTCATCAAACGCTCCTTTTCAGTTACCTCGCCCAACGGACGATATCGGAAAGACGCGATAAATGTTCTATTTCTTGGCAGCTACTTTTCGCTTTGACAAAGAATTCGTTGATTCGGCGCTAGTTGATTTCTGCTCTGGTTTGAGATAGCCAATTCGTTCCAGAACGGCGCCCACGATTAGCGGTAGCGCGACCGTGGCATCGTCCAGAACCTCGGCAAATCTGCCGCCTTCTTCGATCGGAACAAATTTCCCCCAGGAAACAGCTTCCGTGTAAGTGCTCCCGGAAAGCCCACCCCAATTCACCGGCTCAGGGCAAATGCGCAGCCCATAGTTGTAACGCTTTAGCGGAATTTTCTCGTAGCCTCGCCGCGCGAGCAGCTCTGCATACACTCCAAACTGCTGCGCCCAGTTGCGTGGTACCCCGCCGCCAACAGTGAAAATTCCCATGCGCTTGGTTGCCAGCATGGTCGAGGCGTAGTGTTCGAAATCTAAATAAGGATCGAAGCGCAGCGGAGGCTTCCCTTCTTTTTTGCGCTGCCGCTGGTACAAAGCAAAATCAATTCCCAGCTCGGAGTCAGTGAATGCCGGAACGAAAACTGGAACGTTGTGCTCCACGCATGATTTCAGAATGCCGCGGCCTTTCGCATGCTGCTGCAAGTATTCGCCCATGCGCCGGTTCAGCTTCCAACTGCAGACCGTCTCTTCCGCATCCCAACGCTGCAGAACGTGATCTACAACCACTTCTACAGCATCCAGATTCACTTCCGGCTCGAGCGAATCGTATACACGGTTGTAACCCGCGAGAAAAAGCTCGTTGTCACCCATTTTTGAGTCGTAACGAAAATGAGAACGCCCGGTTGCTTCCACCAAACCGTGGGCCATCAGCGCTCCGGTGGACACAATTGCTTTCACGATGCCGGATTCAACTAGGTCGCAAAAAACCAAGCCCATTTTTCCGACCGTCAGCGCTCCGGAAAGCGTGAGTACGATGAAACAATCCTTATCGCGAGCCATCGCTTCCAGAACATCGGCTGCGTCGCCGATTTGCCGCGCTGTATAGGCGGTCTGCCCCATGGCGCGAACCAAGTCATCAATGGTGCGAATGCGGGAGAGGTCCAGCGGGAAAATCGGAGTGAGGCGGTCTTCAATCGGGTCGTGTAACGTACGCCCCGTAACGCCCTTTTTCTTTGCCATTCATCGCCCTCGCAGGTAATGTATGTTTCCCGAGAGATTCTCGGGCAGAAAATTATTTGCGGCCTTATTGATATTACAAATAGGGCCGCGGCAAAAGAAAAATTTCCAATCAGTTTAAGGGGCGCCCGCATTATGTCACGATACACTCCGATGCCGCCGGACAATTTCGGCGGTCTGCCGGAAGAACATTCCTCATACGAAACATCACGCGCCGTGATTTTTCCGGTTCCGCTCGAACGCACTACAACGTACGAACGCGGAACGCGAAACGGTCCGGCTGCAATTATCGCCGCGAGCCGTCACCTGGAACTTTACGATGAAGAATTGCAGCTCGAACCGTACAAGGAAATCGGCATCGCCACGCAGCCTCCCATCGACACGCAAGACGGAACTTTGAGCGAGGTGATGACCGAACTCTTCACCGCGCAACTTGCGCTGCTCGAGGACGACAAATTTCCGGTGGCCCTGGGTGGCGAACATGGATTGACGCCGCCGCTGGTCTCCGCCACCGCCAGAAAATATAAAGATCTCTGCGTGCTGCACATTGGCGCGCATGCTGAATTGCGTGATGAATATCAGGGCAATCCTGCCAGCCACGCGTGTGCCATGCGCCGCGTGGTGGAAACTTGTCCGGCAGTACAAGTGGGAATCCGCGCATTGTCGGAATCCGAAGCAAAAGCGATTCCGCATCTGCGTACGAAAATTTATTGGGCTAAAGATATTGTTCGCGCGCCGGTGAAAACCTGGATTGCGAAGGTTTTGGAAGATTTGGGCCCTCGCGTTTACCTGACCATTAATCTCGACGGCTTCGACTCCTCCGTAGTTCCCTCCACGGTTGCGCCGGAACCCGGTGGACTGGACTGGCACGAAGTCACTTCGCTGGTGCGCGCGGTGGCGGATCACAAGAAAATTGTCGCGATGGATGTTACCGAACTTGCCCCCCGCCCCGGATATCACGCAGCCGACTTCCTAGCGGCAAAGCTCGTCTACAAGAGCCTGGGCTACGTTTTTTGTCAGTCTTGATAAAAGGAGATTTCGATTATGGCGAATATGGCGGCGTGGGTCGCCCTAATTCAGCATCCGGTAACGCAGCGCGATGTTGTCGTCTACGTCGAGACGCATTCCATCCTGTGGTGGCTCCTCATCGGATTGATCGCGGGATGGCTCGCTGGCACCGTAGCTCGTGGGCGCGGA
>Ga0073928_10011521_pt1 | contig 10300 bp, 8 predicted proteins | sample PaiPotPPA55metaG_FD_76969 | JGI IMG/M metagenome (GOLD analysis project Ga0073928, IMG submission 76969) | Iron sulfur acid spring bacterial and archeal communities from Banff, Canada, to study Microbial Dark Matter (Phase II) - Paint Pots PPA... ...
CTCCATCGAGTAAATATGAATGGTCTGTTTCTTTTAGTGTTGCGGCATTAACGAATTCCGCGACAGCTTGTTAGGAGATGGTTATGCATATGCCCGCCGCTTTGGCCGGCAAACGGATGTAAATTCAGGCAGCCTCGCGATAGGCGTAGCGAAACGCGACAGGCGCCCGAGCTGTGCGCCACTCCGTCAAAAGCTCTTGTGAACCGCGATTATCGAATCTTCGCGAAGTCGCCGTGGCGGCCGAGACCGTCCTTGAAGCGAGCTGCCCCCGCTACGCCGTCCAAGATCAGCGCTTGACGCCCGTTGTACCATTCCTGGATCAGCGCATCGCGCACGCCGAGCCCGTGGCTTTTGATGGCGGAGCGCCGATCGGCGCGCGCGCAAACCTGCGGAAAGCGCGCAATCTCTTGCGCCAGCTCCTCGGCTTTCTGCCGGGCGCCGCCTTTCGCGGTGAGATATTCGCACAAGCCGATATTCAGGCATTCTTCCGCTGGCACTTTTCTGCCAGTGAGAATGATTTCGAGCGCCCGGCCTTGGCCGACGATGCGCGGCAGCCGCACGGTGCCGCCGTCGATCAGCGGCACGCCCCAACGGCGGCAATAGACACCGAAATAGGACTCCTTCGCCATGACGCGGAAATCGCACCAAAGCCCAAGCTCCATGCCGCCGGCGACGGCCGGGCCCTCGATGGCGGCAATGACCGGCTTGTCCAATTCCAGCCGCGACGGCCCGAGCGGACCGCGCGGAATTTCGCCGCCATTGCCGCGCGGTCCAGCCGTCGGGATATCGAGTTCGCCGAGCGGATGCGCCGCATCGAGGGTGCTGACATATTTGAGATCCCAGCCGGCGCAGAACGCGCCGCCGGCGCCGTAGAAGACCGCGACCGACGCATCCGCAGCGGCGTCGAATTCAAGAAACGCCGCCGTCAAGGCGTCGGCGCTCGCCGGATCCATCGCGTTGCGCGCTTGCGGCCGATCGTGGATCACCGTCCATACCGATCCGTCCTTCTCAATCCTGACTGCCATAGCGGACGTCCTCTCCGTGCTTGTTTGTGTGTTCCGGCGCCACAGATCGTGGCTACCGGCCGGTGAAAATCGGAACGCGGCGTTCCGCCACCGCCTTCACGCCTTCCTTGAAATCGTCGGTCTGGCGCAGCCGCGTTTGCTCGGCGAGCTCATGTTCGGTGGCTGCGCGCACGCGCTCGGCAAGATTGCCGCGCAGCGTGGCGCGCGTGGCGATGAGCCCGAGCGGCGAGTTCTCGGCGATTTCGGCGGCGAGCGACAGCGCCGCGCCGCGGACCTGATCCTGCGGCACCAAGAGATCGGCAAGACCCATGGCGTGGGCTTGATCGCCGCCGACGCGGCGGCTGGTATAGAACATCAGCGCCGCCTTGGTCGGGCCGATGACCGCCGGCAACGTGACGGTCAAGCCGAAGCCCGGATGGAAACCGAGCCTGGTGAAGTTCGCAGAAAACCGCGCCTCGGCGCAGGTGACGCGGAAATCGGCCACCATCGCCAGGCCCAGCCCGCCGCCGACAGCGGCGCCGTGGACGGCGGCGATGATGGGCTTCTTGGTGCGGAACAGCCGGTTGCCTTCGATATAAAGATGCGCCGCGCCCGGCGTCGGTCCGCTCAACAGCGCGCTGCCGTCGCGGTCGTCGTCGCCGAAATTGGCGCCGGCGCAGAACGCTTTGCCCTGCGCGGCCAGCACCAGAGCGCGGCAATTGGGGTCGGCGTCGAGCGCCTCAAAAGCGGTGGCAAGCTCGCTGATCAGTGCGACGTCGAAAAAATTATGCGGCGGCCGTCTGATCTCGACCAAAGCCACATGGCCGATCTTTTCCACGCCGATATCCTTGAAAGGCCCCATGACGAATCCTTCCGATTTCCTTGGTTTGTCGCTACTCGGCAGCGCCGCGGCGTTCCGTCTGGCGCTTATCACGTTTGAGGATCAGCGCGTCCACCACGGAGACGCCGTCGCCGCGCGGATGAACGATCACCGGGTTGAGATCGATCGCATCGATGTCATCGGCATGATCGGCGGCAAATTGCGACAACCGCACCATCAGATCGGTGAGCGCTTCAGTGTCGGCAGCCGGTTGGCCGCGAAAAGGTCCGAAAATCTGCGCGGCTTTGAGGCGGCCGAGCAGCGCGTGTGCGGCGGTGTGATCGAGCGGCACTGGCGCGAGCGCGACATCGCCCAGCGCCTCGACCAGAACGCCGCCGAGGCCGATCATCAGCAACAGCCCCCAGGTCGGGTCGCGGTTGATGCCGAGAATGACTTCGCGTCCGGCCGGCGCCATCGGCTGCAGGAGGACACCGTCGATCTGCGCCGTCGGCGCATATCGCTTGGCGGCGGCGAGCACGTTCTCGTAAGCGACGCGCACCCTATCAGCTCCCGCGAGATTCAAGGCGACGGCGCCGGCCTCGGTCTTGTGCGGGATGTCGGGCGACTGCACCTTGAGCGCCACGGCCCGGCCAATCGACTCCGCAGCGGCGAGGGCCTCGTCGATCGAATGCACGAGCCGACCCGCATTTTCGGCACCGATGCCGTAGGCCGCGAGCAGCGGTCGGGCGCGGTATTCGCACAGCACCGAAGGAGATTGCGCCATCGCCGCGGCGACTTTCGCCCGGCCCGATGCCTGCGCCGCAATTGTCTCGACCGTACGCGACAAGCGTTCGCGCATGACGCGGTAGTCCGCCAGCGCCCGCAGCGTGCGGGCGCAACCATGCGCGCCGGTGAACAGCGGATAGCCGGTCTCGTTGAGGATCTCGATGGTGCGCTCGGACGGCAGTGTGTAGGTCCACATGAAAACCGGCTTGCTCGACTCCCGGGCGAGGTCCTTGAGTTTCGGCAGGTCGGCTTCGAGAAAGGCCGAGCGGCGCGCCGTGATCACGACAATGACGCTGTCGATCGACGGAGATTGGGCGACCAGCCGGGCAAATTGCGCGTAACCGAGCTTCTGCACGCCTTGAGCTGTGGAATCGACCGGATTCTGCGACGTAGCATAGGACGGCAGATGAACGTCGAGCGCCGCGCGCGTCGCGCTATCCAACACCGGCACATCGAGTCCCGCAGCGGCGCAAGCGTCAGCCATCCAGACGCCGGCACCGCCGGACGCGGTGCAGATGCCGACGCGGTTTCCCGCCGGCAAGCGGTCGCCACAGGCAAGGAAACCGGCGGCGAGGTCGAGCATCTCGTCGAAATCGCGTCCCTCAATCAGTCCGTAATGCTCGAAAATGGCGCGATAGGCGGCCGCGGCACCAGCCAGCGCCGCGGTATGCGAAGCAACCGCGCGGGAGCCGGGCTCGCTCTGGCCGATTTTGCCGACGATCAGCGGCTTGCCCGCCTGCAGCGCCTTTTGCGCGACGCGCTTGAATTTTTCCGGCGTCTTCACCGCCTCGATGAGCAGCAGGAACACATCGGTATCGCCCTCATCCAGCATGTAGTCGATGAAATCGGACGTCTCGAGCACGGCCTCGTTGCCGGTCGTCACGATATAGCGAAACCGGAGATTGCGCGGGCGGGCGCGATCGAGGAACGCAAATCCGAGACCGCCGCTCTGTGAGATCACCGATATTTGGCCGCGGCCAAGCGGCTGCGAAGGCATGAGCGGTCCGGCGCTTTTGTCCGAGGCCGGGCTGAAGTTCGCGCACAGCGAAGCCGCGATGTTGGAAAAGCCTTCGGTGTTCGGCCCGCTCACCGCCATGTCGTAGCGCCGCGCGATCGTCGCGATCTCGTGCTGCATGCGTCTGCCGGTCTCGCCTTCCTCGGCAAAGCCGGAGCTGAGAATGACCGCGGCGCGGATACCGGCGCGGCCGCAGCGATCGAGTTCCGCCGGCACGTATTGCGCGGGAACGATCAACAGCGCGAGATCGGCCGGTTGCGGCAGCGCCTCGACGGACGGATAGGCTTTCAAGCCCTGCACTTGCGCGGCGCTGCGGCTCACCGGATAGATTTGGCCGGCGAACGGATGGCCACGCATGATCTCGAGCAGCCGCCCGCGCAGGCCGTGTGTGTCCGAAGAGGCGCCGACCACCGCCACCGATTTCGGCCACAACATTTTTCCGATATCCGCCACGGTCCGTTCACCGTCAGCGCAGGCCGAGGCCGCGCGCGATGATGCCGCGCAGGATTTCGGTAGTGCCGCCTTGGATCGTGAGCTTGGGCGCGATCACGGTTGCGTAAGCAAGCTGATCCGGAAGTGCGGTATGGTTGAGCAACTCGAGCTTAAGGAATGCCGCGAGGTCGCGGACGCGGGCGGGCAATTTCTGCTCCCAGACGGTGCCGAGATCCTTGACGATCGAGCCCTCTACCACCGGCTCCTTGCCGGCTTGCAGCATGCCGGCGACCGACACCGACATGCGCCGCAATGTGTGGAGCTGCGCGACCAGCCGGCCGAGCCCTTCGGCGCCGCGCAGGTCGGGCTCCGGGCCCAGCGCGCGAATGAGCTCCGGCAATACGTAGAAGGTATCGAGGAAGCGCTCCGGGCCGCTGCGCTCGTAGGCGAGCTCGCTGGTCGCCTGCTTCCAGGCGCCGTCAATCTCGCCCATGACGTGATCGTCGGGCACGAAGGCGTCGGCGAACACCACTTCGTTGAAACCCGGCTTCCCCGTCATCTGATAGATCGGATTCACGGTAATGCCCGGCGTCTTCATCTTCACCAGGAACTGCGTGAGCCCGTGGCGGCGGTTCTCTTTGGTCGCCGGTGAGGTGCGAAAGAGTGCCAGCATGTAGTCGGCGATCTGCGCCGAGGTCGTCCAGACCTTGCTGCCATTGATGCGCCAGCCGCCGTCAACTTTGCCCGCCTTGGTCTTGGCGGCAAACAAATCCGAGCCCGAGCCGGGCTCGCTCATGCCGATCGCGAAGCACAATTCACCGCGGCAGATACGCGGCAGGATATCTTTCTTGATGGGCTCAGGGGCGTATCTCAGCAGGATCGGTCCGCTCTGGCGGTCGGCAACGAAATGAAAGTTCGCCGGCGCGTTGGCGACGCGGAACTCCTCGGTCACTACGTAGCGCTCCAGTTGGCTGCGTTCATGCCCGCCATATTGCTTCGGCCACGTCATCCCGATCCAACCCTTGGCGCCGACGCGGCGGCTGAAATCGCGGCTGTAGGAATCGCCATGTCCCGGCTGGTGCGGATCGAACGTGCCGGCCGAAATTTCTTCCGCCAGGAACGCACGCACCTCGGCGCGCAATGCCTCACATTGCGGCGGCAAGCGGACCGGATCGAAACTGAGGCTGGTGCTCATCGCGAGGCTACCAACGGCCAGAATTCGTCGGCGCCGCGGGCAGCGACGCGTCTGCCGAGCTCGGCCGCCCAGTAGCTTTCGTTGCCGAAATCGTCACGCCAGGACAGCATGCGCAGCGTGAAGCGGTGCAACACGTGCTCCTGCGTAAAGCCGATCGCGCCGAACACCTGGTGCGCGATCGCCGATCCTTCCGCTGCGGCCTCGGCGGTGCGGATCTTGGCGGATGCAGCTTCCAGGAACACTGCTTCGTCGAATGTCTCGGCTTGTGCGATGGCGTCAGCCGCCGAGCCGGAAACCGCCAGCGCTGCGGCGACTTCACCGGCGAGCCGCGCCAGGTTTTGCTGCACGGCTTGGAATTTGCCGATCGGCCGCTCGAAGGCGACGCGCTCATTGGCGTAGCGGACACTGAGCGACAGGATCGTTTCGAGCGCGCCGGCGGTCTCGACGCTGCGAATGGCCGAGCCCATCAACAGCAAAGACGTTTCATCAAAGCCGTCCGGAGCGGGTGCGCTGCGTTTCGGCTTGACCCGATCGAGCGTGACAACATTGGTCGCATCGCCGGCAATATTGCGCCCGTCGTTCAGCCGGCAATCTTTGACGTTGACGAGCGCAACCCGCCGGCGCCCGCCGTCGGCGGCAAGAACCGCAATGTGCGCGCAGTCTTGCGCAAAGGGAACGGCCGCGGCGCGGCCGCTCAACGCGCCATCGGCGCCGATGGTGATGCGGTCATTCGGCCGGGCAGGGGCGAGTGTCATCGGCCCCGCCAGGGCTTGCAGTCCGGCGCGCGCCAACAACCAACCGGCGGCCAGCGTTTCCGCAAGCGGTACGGCGAGCGCGAAGCGCCCCGCGACGGCGAGGATGGCAAAGCCTTCAGCCAAACCGGCGCCGGAGCCGCCTAAATTTTCCGGCACCCAGGCGAGCGGCAGCCCGGCGTCGCTGATGGTTTGCCACAGCGGCGCTTTCCAGGCGCCGTTCTCTACCTTGTTGATGGTTTGCGGATCTGCGAGGTCGGCGAAAATGCGCGCCGCCGTTTCGGCAACAATGTGGTCTTTTTCACCCGGCATTCATCCATGGTGGCGGCTAGCCGCATCGTTGGCAAGCTGGCCTTTCCCCGCGCAGCGCCACTAGACGAGCGCGGCGTAATACACGACGCTGCGGCCGGTAAGGCGAGAGAAAGATAACGGGAGGACGAATTTGGCCAAGCGAAACGCTACGGCCGCGGTGATCGGCGCCGGCGATTTCATCGGCTCGGCCATCGCCAAGAAATTCGCCGCCGAAGGTTTCACGATCTTTGCGGGACGGCGCAATGCCGACAAGCTTGCGCCGCTGGTCGCCGATATCGAAGCCGCCGGCGGCGATATCGTCGCGCGCGGCCTCGACGCCCGCAAGGAGGACGATATCACCGGATTTCTCCGCGCCGCCGACGCCCATGCGCCGCTCGAAGTCTGCATCTTCAATGTCGGCGGCAACGTCTATTTCCCGTTGCTGGAGACGACCGAGCGCGTGTTTCGCAAGGTCTGGGAATTGGGCTGCTATGCCGGCTTCCTCACCGGCCGTGAGGCCGCCCGCCTGATGCTGCCGCGCGGCCAAGGCCACATCTTCTTCACCGGCGCCACCGCCAGCGTCCGTGGCGGCATCGGCTATGTGGCTTTCGCCGGCGCCAAGCACGGCCTGCGCGCCGTCGCCCAGAGCATGGCGCGGGAGCTCGGCCCGAAGAACATTCACGTCGCCCATCTGATCATCGACGCCGGCGTCGATACCGCGTTCGTGCGCGAACGCATCAAACAGCGCGGCGGCGCGGAAGCCCTGGAGAATCTCGAACCGGATCAACTGATGAATCCGACGTCGGTCGCCGAGGCGTATTGGCAGCTTTACCGGCAGCCGCGCGACGCCTGGACCTTCGAGCTCGATGTGCGCCCGTATCGCGAGGTCTGGTAATGGCCAAGGTGGAGTTTCATTTCGACTTCGGCAGCCCGAACGCCTACCTGGCGCATCTGGTGATTCCCGAAGTCGAGCAGCGGACCGGCGCCGCGTTCGAATACGTGCCGATCCTGCTCGGCGGCGTGTTCAAGCTGACCAACAATCGCTCGCCCGCGGAAAAAATGGCTGGTATCAAAAACCGGCTTGAGTACGAACGGCTGGAGGTACAGCGCTTTGTCCGCAGCCACGGGATCAAACAATTCGAGTGGAATCCGTTCTTTCCGGTCAACACACTTCTGATCATGCGCGGCGCGATCGCAGCGCAGCTCGACGGCGTATTCGAACGCTATGTCGACGAAGTGTTCAAAGCGATGTGGGCCGAGCCGAAAAAGATGGACGATCCCGCCGTGGTCGGCACGGTGTTGGAGCAGTCCGGACTAGACGGTGCTGCTCTGCTCGCCCGCACTCAGGAGCCCGCGGTCAAGGAGCGCCTGCTGAAGAATACCGAAGCCTCCGTCGCGCGCGGCACCTTCGGCAGCCCGACTTTCTTTGTCGGTGACGAAATCTTCTTCGGCAAGGATCGGCTGCGCGACGTCGAAGAGGAGATCGTCCGCGCCAATGCCTGACAACGAAGGACAAACGGTCTGGCTCATCGCCGGCTTGCGCACGTCGTTCGTCGCGGTGGACGGGCCGTTCGCCAATCGCGACTCCTTGGGTTTGTCGGTACCCGTCGTGCAAGCGATGGCGCGACAACCAAGCGGTTCCATCGACTTCGCAATATGGGGCTCGGTGGTCGTCAACCTTGCTTACGCCAATCTGGCGCGCGAGGTGTGGCTCGAAGCCAAACTCGATCCTCACGTGCCGACATTCACGACCATCATGCAGTGCAGCACCAGCATGGTCGGCGTATTCGAAGCGGCTGGGATGCTGGGACAGCGCGCGGCTTTGGCCATGGTCGGCGGCGTCGAAAGCATGAGCCGGGTGCAGATCGGCTTGGGGCAGAATTTTTCGGTTTGGCTGCGCCGCCTGTTCCAAGCGCGCAGCGCCGCGGACCGGCTCAGCATTCTTCGGCGGTTGCGCCCCTCGGATATCCGGCTGTTCGTGCCGGAAGTGAAGAACCGCGTCACCGGCCGCAGCATGGGCGAGCATACGGAAGACATGGCCAAGGATTGGAACATCGGCCGCCGCGAACAGGACGAGCTGGCGCTCGAAGGTCATCAACGAGCGATCGCGGCGCAGGATCGCGGTTTCTTCGCCGACCTGATCGTCGCGCTGGACGGAGTCGACAAAGACCATTTTCCGCGCCGTGACACGTCCATGGAGAGGCTCGGAAAGCTGAAGCCGGTGTTCGATCGCACCAGCGGACGCGGCACGCTGACGGCCGGCAACAGCTCGCCGCTGACGGACGGCGCCGCCGCCATCTGGGTCGCGACCGATGACGGCGCAGAGCGTTTGCCGGCCGCGCTGCCGCGAGCGCGGCTCGTGGACTTCGAATTGGCAGCGGTCGATATCTTCCACGAAGGCCTGCTGATGGCGCCGGTGACGGCCATTCCGCGATTGCTGGCGCGTCACAGCCTGAAGTTCGATGACATCGCATTGTGGGAAATTCACGAAGCATTTTCCGCGCAGGTGCTGTGCCACATCAAAGCGCTCGAGGATAAGGACTTCGTGCGCGCCAAGGCCGGCATCGAGCACACGTTTGGCAGCTTCCCGCGCGAGCGCATCAATCCGAACGGCGGCAGCGTTGCGCTCGGACATCCGTTCGCCGCCACCGGCGCGCGAATTCTGAGTCAGGCCATCAAAGAACTGGCGGCGTTTCCGCCGGGCAGCCGCGCGATCGTCAGTATTTGTTCCGACGGCGGTCTCGGCACGGTGGCGCTTTTGCAACACTGAGCGGCGGTCGCCTCTTATCCATGCACCGCGGCAATGGCGTGGAAAAACGCGCCGGTGACGCGACCGCGCCGGCCGCCGGTTTTCTCCGACGCCTTGCCCGCACGGTCGGTGATTTCCGCAAACGGCTCGTCGGCACCGGCGGATGTCAGCGAGGCGTAGTGGAATTCATGGCCACGGATCAGCGTGCCGCTGCCGCCGAGCATGCCCGCGGTGAGCAGCCGCGCGGTGCGGTAACCGAGGTGCAGTCTGCGCTTGGCGAAGCTCGTCGAATGACCGAGTAGTCCCGTCATCGCATGACGCCGTCCGGCTGCGTCCTCCAGGCTTTCGCCCAGTACCATGTAGCCGCCGCACTCGCCATGCAGCGGACTAGACGCGGCGAGGCGCGTCAGGCCGTCGGAGAAATTTCGCGCGGCGGCGAGCGCATCGGCATGCAGTTCCGGATAGCCGCCCGGCAGCCAGCAGCTGTCGGCATCGTGCGGCGGCGGTTCGTCGGCGAGCGGCGAGAACGGCAGGATTTCGGCGCCGGCCTTACGCCATGCATCGGTCACGTGCGGATAGACGAAGCTGAAAGCTTGATCGCGCGCGAGCGCGATCCGCTGCCCCGGCGGCGGCAAAGCCAAGGCTTCGTCGGCTGCCGGCGCGATGTTGAAAAATCCGGCGTGGGCGACAACGGCGTCGAGATCGACATAACGCTCGGCGGTGTCGGCGAGGCGCTCGATCAAGGCCGCGAGGTTGGGATGTTCGCCAGCCTGGACGAGCCCGAGATGACGCTCCGGCAAGGCGAGCGCAGCCTCGCGCGGCAGCGCCCCGAGGATCGGAATGTCGAGCCGGGCGACCGCGTCGGCGACCAGCGCCCGATGACGTTCGCTGCCGACCCGATTGAGGATGACGCCGGCGATGCGCACGGCGGGATCGTGCGAACAAAAGCCACGCACGATCGCGGCGGCCGATTGTGCCTGTCGTGCAACGTCGAGCACGAGCACGACCGGCAACCCAAAATGCGCGGCGAGATCGGCGGTGGCGCCATGCCGGCCGTGCGCTCCGGCGGCTGCCGAGCCGTCGAACAAACCCATCACGCCTTCGATCACGACGACGTCGGCGCCATCGGCGGCTTGCCCGGCGAGCGCGTCGAGCAGCTTGTCCGACATCGCCCAGCTATCGAGATTGATGCTGGGCGAGCCGGTCACCGCCGCGTGAAAGGCCGGATCGATGTAATCGGGCCCGGCTTTCGCCGC
>Ga0073928_10011522_pt1 | contig 10300 bp, 6 predicted proteins | sample PaiPotPPA55metaG_FD_76969 | JGI IMG/M metagenome (GOLD analysis project Ga0073928, IMG submission 76969) | Iron sulfur acid spring bacterial and archeal communities from Banff, Canada, to study Microbial Dark Matter (Phase II) - Paint Pots PPA... ...
ATTCACTCGTCTTCACACCGGAGGCCTTGCGCCACCTTGTCGCACAGGTCGGCGCCAGCCAGATCATGCTCGGCAGCGACTATCCCTATGTTTGGGAACTGCATCCGGCTGACCATATCATTGCGACGCACACGCTCAGCGACAAAGAGAAACTCGCCATCCTTGGTGGCAACGCCGCGAAAGTGCTCGGCGTGAAATTATCTGCTTAAAGAGATTCGTTCCGGTCGGGAAGAGGTCCGAATACGGCTGCTTCCTGACCACGAACCTCCCGCGCTTCGCTGGCCACCGTGTTTATTTTTCTGACACAGCAACTCAAGCTCAGCTCCAGGCCGCATCGACGCCGCCACCTGTCGATGCCAGACTGCTCTTACCGGACCGACTGCAGGAAAGCAGACTTCATGGCCACGCCTGGCTCCGCACACTCGGTCCGGCCTTGAGCACCCCATCGACTGTCGGCCTGCTCCGGTCGATGCCGATTTGGCCGCTGGCTGCTACCCTGGCGGTGCAGACGCTGGCGACCATGGCGCTCTATTCCCTGCCGACGGTGGCTCCGGAGGTCGCCCGCGACCTCAACGTCAATGGCACGCTGGTCGGCAGCTTTGTGGCCATGGCGTACGGCGTGGGGATCATGTCCGCTCTGATTTCGCCCGGAATGGTACGGAAATTCGGCGGTGTCAGGGCTACCCAGGGGGTGTTGCTCGCGGCGGCGGGCATGCTCGCCCTGGCCGCATTGGGTTCCGGCGTGACCGGATTGGCACTGGCCGCCATTGTGCTGGGCACCGGCTACGGTGCCGCCGCGCCGGCCAGCACCCATCTGCTGGTGCCGCAGACGCCGCCGCCTGTGTTCAACCTGGTGATGTCGCTCCGCCAGATCGGCGTCCCGTTCGGCGGCGTCCTGGCAGCGCTGATCCTGCCACCCCTGGCGCTGGCGATCGGCTGGCGCGGCGCCCTGCTGGCCGAAATGGGGCCGGTCCTGCTGCTGATGGTGCTGATGGAGTTTCCGCGCAGGCGGTGGGACGTCGACCGGGACCCAACGCGGCGCGTGTTCGGCCGAGCGTTATGGCAACCCTTTTCGCTGCTGTCAGAGCCCCGGTTCCGGCGCCTGTCGATCGCCGCCTTCGTCTATGCCGGCCTTGCGCTGTGCCTGATGGCTTTCATGACCGTGCAGTTGACCACCGTGGTAGGCCTTAACCTGGTGCAGTCGGGGCAGATTCTCGGCGCCTACCAGATCGCCGGGTCAGTCAGCCGGCCGGTCTGGGGCTGGATCGCCGACCGCTTACTGACCCCGCCGCGGACCCTGGCGGTGCTTGGGGCGGGTATGGCCCTCACGTCTGTGCTGACGGGGCTGTACGAGCCGGGCTGGCCGCTTTGGGCGGTGTTGGCGAATGCACTGCTCGCGGGATGCACGGCAGGCGGCTACACCGGGGTCGGCTACGCTGAATATGCCGCGCTGGGCGGTTCGCGCCGGACCGAGGCAACGGGACTGGGAACCGCGATTTTTTTTCGCTGGCGGCATGGCCGCGCCGCCTGTGTTCGGGGCCGCGGTTGCGGCGTCAGGCGCCTATCGCGGCAGTTGCATGGTCGGCGCGGCCTGTGCGTTGGCCAGCGGCATACTGCTGGCGCTGCCGGCGTCCGCAAGGCGTGGCGTCTGAAGCTGGCGCCCCCGACGACCACGCCGCCGGCAAACCTGGCCAAACCACGCCCTCGTCGCTCCGAAACCGCGAGGGCGTTGTCCGAGCTGGCTCAGGCGCGCAGCGGCTCAGGTGGCAGATCCGGCGGAACCGGGATGGGCGAGGGCGGTTCCTCGATCGGAGCCGGGTCGTCCGGGTCCGGGACCACTGGCGGATCGCCGGGGGGAACCGGCGGATCCGACAGCAGCGTAAGCGTGGAAATAACGCTCAACGGCCCTGAGACTGCAGCGGCCTGACCGCGTCCTGTGCGGTCCGGCCGGCGATGTCCAGCAGGCGGCTGGTCGACTCGAAGGCATGGTTGATCGCGTCGATATACAGATCGCGTTGCACCTCTGCCAGCTCAACGATGTTCTTGCAGCGTAACAGGTCCTGCGGCTTGTGCGCCGCATTCTCGAATGAGGTGTCGAGCATTTCCAACCAGGCGTGCTGCATATGCTGCAAGCCGCGGCCAAACGTCATGTAACTCGAAAACAACGCTTGTACGCGTTCCGCCGAACGCTCGGACGCATCGCGATAGACGTCCATCGCATGCGCCGCGGAGGCGAGCAGATGATGCCCGCGACCGAAGTTGATGTCGGCGACCCGGCTGCCCACACCCGCGGCGGTGCGAACGCCTATCATCAGGACCTCGCGGCTTTGTTCGGCCGCCTTGGAGGACATGTTGGCGGCGGCGTTGGCGGTCTCCGCGACCGTTTCTGTTATGCTCTGACTGGCCGCGATCGCCCGATCGGCAGCGTGCTGCCCGACCCCATTCGTTTCATGCATCGCAGACTTCGTCGACCTGCCCGCTGCTTCGACAGTTGCCTGGCTGGACCGAGAAGTTTGGTCGGTAGCCTTCTTCGCGGCCTCGGCGGTTTTGGATGTTTCTGACATGATATGTCCTCATGGCGGGTAATTCAGGAGCGGCGCCGAAACATTCAGCAATCCTCCAGTGCTCCATATAGAGGCATGGCCGAAGGCTTCGCCTTCCGGGGTCGGCTAGTGGCGCATGTGCATCATAGCGCCGTAAACATCCCCGGTGACAATCACGGAGACGTCATTCCGGATGCGTCCGACAAGGCTCGTTCCGTCTCCGGCCCTGCCTCCGGGGTCGCCATCGGGATCGGACGTTCAGCCATCTGGCGGAAACCTTCAATTGCACGGCGCAATGCGACCGATCGCTTGCTCTCTGGCTCCAAAACGAACAGCACAAGGGATCGACCGGTTATTTCATAAAATTCACCTGTTTGAAATGATTCATGGCTGCCGGCGTCCGGGATGTTGGTGTCCAGCAGGCAGCGCCAGAGATTGCCGCCGACAACGTCCGGCAGCGCGAAATTGACCACATCATGATGCGCATTCAGCACCAGCAGCGCCGTCGCATCCATCGCCGGGCGTTTGATCCCGCTTGCCTGCGCGCGTCCATCGAGCAACATGCCAAAGCAGCGGGCGTTGCTGTCGCCCCATTGCGCACCCTCGATATCCTGCCCGGTGGGAGACAGCCAGCGCACATCGCGGACATCGAGATCCGGATTGTACTCGCCGGTCAGAAAGCGCGACCGGCGCAGGATCGGGAAGGACTGGCGCAAGATAATGACCTTGCGCACGAACTCCGCCAATTCAACTTCCTTTTCGCCGAAATTCCAGTTGACCCAGCTGATTTCGTTGTCCTGGCAATAGGCATTGTTGTTGCCGTCCTGCGTGCGTCCGAACTCGTCACCCGCCAGCACCATCGGCGTGCCTTGCGCCAGCAGCAACGTGGCGAGCAGGTTGCGCTTTTGCCGCTCTCGCAATGCGACGATCTCAGGATCGTCCGTTGGACCCTCGGCGCCGCAGTTCCAGGAATGGTTGTCGGAGTGCCCGTCGCGGCCCTCCTCGCCATTGGCGTCGTTATGCTTTTCGTTGTACGACACGAGATCGTTCAAGGTGAAACCATCGTGCGCCGTGATGAAGTTGACACCGGCCCACGATTTGCGGCCACGACGGGCGAATTCGTCGGCCGAAGCGGATAGTCGTGTCGCCATCTCCGCCTGTTTCCCCGGATCGCCCTTCCAGTACGCCCGCACCGTGTCGCGGAACTTGTCGTTCCATTCGGCCCAGCCCGGCGGAAAGCGGCCCACCTGATAGCCGCCGGGTCCGATATCCCACGGTTCGGCGATCAACTTGGTGGTCGACAGCACGGGGTCCTGCAGGCAACTCTGCAGGAAGCCATGCGCTTCGTTGAAGCCGTCATGTTCGCGCGCCAGGATAGTACCTAGATCGAAACGAAAGCCGTCGACGCGCATCTCGGTGGCCCAGTACCGCAGGCTGTCGGTGACCATCTGCACCACACGCGCATGGCTCATGTTCAGCGTGTTTCCGGTGCCGGTGTCGTTGATGTAGTAGCGTGGATTGTCCGCGATCAGACGGTAGTAGGATAGGTTGTCGATGCCGCGGAACGACAGGGTCGGCCCGTTTTCGTTGCCTTCGGCGGTGTGGTTGTAGACGACATCCAGAATGACCTCCAGGCCGGCGTCGTGCAGCCGTGCGACCATCTCCTTGAATTCCGAAAACACGAAATCCGGGACGGCCGAATAGCGCGGATCGGGCGCGAAAAAACCGATCGAGTTGTAGCCCCAGTAGTTGGTCAGCCCCTTGTCCAGCAGATAGCTGTCATTGACGAAGGTGTGGATCGGCAGCAGCTCCACCGAGGTGACACCGAGCGATTTGATGTAGTCGACCACCTCCTTGCGCCCGAGGCCGGCATAGGTGCCGCGCAACCGCTCCGGCACCGCCGGATGCAATTTGGTGTAGCCGCGGACATGGGTCTCGTAGATGATCGTCCGGTCCCAGGAGATCGACGGCGCCCGTTCCCGCCCCCAGGTGAATGCGGGATCGATGACCCGCGACTTGGGCATGAAGCGCGCGCTGTCGCGCTCGTCAAAGGTCAGATCGTCTTTGCCCATGGTGTAACCGAACACCGCCGGGTTCCACTCCAGGGCACCGACATGCGCCTTGGCATAGGGGTCGAGGCATAGCTTGTTGGGGTTGAACCGATGCCCCGCTTCCGGCTCGTAAGGACCATGCACACGATAGCCATAGGTGGTGCCGGGGCGAGCATCAGGCAAATAGCCGTGCCAAACCTCGTTGGTATATTCCGGCAGCTCGATCCGCTCGAGCTCCTTGGCGCCGCTGTCGTCGAATAAGCAGAGTTCAACTTTCGTCGCGTTGGCCGAGAACAGCGAGAAATTGACACCCAGCCCATCCCAGGTCGCGCCGAGCGGATAGGGTGAACCTTCGCTGACACGTGACTTCAGGATCTCTGGGGGCATCGGGACCTCATGCTTGTAACGGGCAGCAAAAAAAGGGGGGCATGTGCCCCCCTTATCGGATCAGTTCTGTGTTAGGCCGTCAGGCGCCCGAGCACGTAGCCGATGGCCAATGCCACTAGCGAGGCGACGACTGGCTGAGCCTTCACCACATCGCTGAATTGCGCCGTGGCCTGCTGCGCCTGCCCGGACACCTGATTATACAGTCCCTGCGCCTGGGTCTTGCTGTCGCCGGTCATGTCGCCGGCGGCTTGCTGCACACGGCCACCAAATTCACGGGCCGTACCTTCTATGCGGTCGTCCATTCTAGCCTCCTACCTAACCGGGAGGAACAGTAACGCGCGAATCCGCCCCAGGTTCCAAAGCACAACGCGGAACGCCGCGCACCCAAGCCCTGTCCATGACACAGCGTCCGACGCGGCGGTGGGTTCGGGCACTCGGCCTAAGCCGCGGTCCGCGCATCCTGCTGGATCATGTCAGCCGCCTTCTCCGCTATCATGATGGTCGGGGCGTTGGTGTTTCCCGCCACGATCACCGGCATGATCGAGGCATCGACCACCCGCAACCCGGCCATGCCATGCACCCGCAGCCGTGGATCGACCACCGCCATGGGTCCATGTCCCATGCCGCAGGTTCCAACCGGATGCAGGTTGGAAACACCGCGCCGGCGCACGTCTTCGGCGATCTGCTCGTCAGAATGAGTGGCCACGCCGGGCGCGGTTTCCTCCACCATCAGTTGCTGCAGCGCCTGCTGCCGAGCGATGTCGCGGGCAATGCGGACGCCGGCGATCATCACCCGCATGTCGCTCTCGCTGCGCAGGAAGTTGAACCTGATCTCCGGCGGCGCCAACGGATCGCTGTTGCGCAGCCTGACGCTGCCGCGGCCTTCCGGCGCCAGATGCACCGGGCTGATGGAAATGCCCGGAAACGGATGAGAAATGATCCCACTGGCGGTGCGGTCGATCGTGCTCCAGGCCGAGATGTTGAACTGCAGGTCCGGTCGCTCCAGACGTTTGTCGCTGCGGACCAGCGCCCCGACATACATCCCATTGCCGGACATCGGCCCCGACCGCAGGAACAGGTACTGAGCACCGGCGATCAACCGGTTCGACAAGCTGTAGTGCAGCGCGTTCAGCGACCAATTCTTCGAGATCCGATAGGTGCAGAACGTGTTGAAATGGTCCTGCAGATTGGATCCGACCCCAGGCACGTCGCGCACCACCTCGATGCCCATGTCGGCAAGATGCTGAGCGGGTCCGACACCCGACAATTGCAGCAGTTGCGGTGATCCGTAGGCTCCCCCCGACACGATCACCTCCCGCCCCGCATGAGCGACCTGCAGGCCGTTTGGGGTGCGGAATTCGACGCCGGTTGCCCTGGTGCCCTCGAACAGCACCCGGGTTGTATGGGCTCTTGTCCTGATGGTCAGATTGGGGCGGCGCTTCGCCGTGCGCAGATAGGCGGCAGCCGTGCTCCAGCGGCGCTTGTCCTTGGTGGTGGTCTGGTAGTAGCCGCATCCTTCCTGCCTGGCACCGTTGAAGTCGGGATTGAACGGGATGCCGGCTTGCCGGCAAGCCTCCAGCAGGGCCTTGGCGATGTCCCATTCGTAGGGCTGGTCGGAAACCCGCAACGGTCCGCCCGAACCATGGTAATCGTCCTCGCCGCGTTCGTTGTCCTCGGCCTTGCGAAAATACGGCAGCACCGAATCATAGTCCCAACCTTCGTTGCCGAGCTGCCGCCACTGGTCGTAATCCGCCGCGTTGCCGCGCATGTAGATCATGCCGTTGATGGAGCTTGTGCCGCCCAGCACCTTGCCGCGCGGCTGGTACATCGTCCGACCGTTCAGTTCCTTCTCCGGCTCGGACTCGAACTTCCAGTTAACCCGGGAATCGACGAAGGTCTTGGCGTACCCCATCGGGATGTGGATCCAGGGATTGCTGTCCTTGCCGCCGGCCTCCAGCAGCAGCACCCGGAAACGTCCGGATTCGGTCAGCCGCGCCGCGAGCACGCAGCCCGCTGAGCCCGCACCCGTTACGATGTAGTCGTAGGTATCCGCCACGCTTCGTCTCCCGGATGTTTCGGCAGAGACTACGCAGCCAGCGACGCAGCGCCAGTCCGCGCATCCTCCAACACCATTGCCGCCGCCTTCTCGCCGATCATGATGCTCGGCGCATTCGTGTTGCCCGCCACCACCGACGGCATGATCGAGGCGTCCGCCACGCGCAGCCCGTCAACTCCATGCACCCGCAGCCGAGGGTCGACCACCGAATTTGTCCCCGTCCCCATGGCACAGGTGCTGCTCGGATGATGATTGGAAATCCCGGTCTGGCGCACGAAGCTTGCCATCTCGGCATCCGTCGTCACCAGCGGCCCCGGAGCGATCTCCGCCGCCACGTATTTCAGCAGCGCCGGCTGTTCAGCGATCCTCCGCGCCAGCCTGATCCCGGTGACCACCGCGCGCATGTCGTACTCAGAGCGCAGGAAGTCGAACAGGATCGTCGGCGGCGCCAACGGATCCGGACTGGCCAGCCGCACGGTGCCGCGGCCGTCCGGTTTCAGATGCACCGGGCTGAGCGTGAATCCCGGGAATCGGTGCGGGATCACGCGGTCTCTGCTGCGTTCCAGCGTGCTCCATTCCAGCAGGTTGATCTGCAGGTCGGGCCGTTCCAGGCGCGGATCGGACCTGGTGAACAACCCCGCATGGATGCCGTTGCTCGCCATCGGCCCGGAGCGAAACAGCCCGTAACGAATCCCTGCCGCGATCTTGCGCGGCCAGGAGTTCTCCAGGTCGTTCAACGTGATCGGCCGCGTGCAACGCCAGCTCATGTAGGTATTGAAATGATCGTGCAGATTGGACCCCACGGCCGGCATATCGCGCACCACCGGGATGCCCATGTCCTGCAGATGCTGCGCCGGTCCCAGGCCGGATAACAACAGCAGCTGCGGCGAGCCATAGGTGCCGCCGGAAACCACCACCTCGACACGAGCCGTCACCGTCTGCCGCCCCTCGGCCGAGAGGTATTCCACCCCCGTCGCGCGCCCCTCGGTCAGGACCAGCCGGGTCGCATGCGCACCAGTCCGGATCGTCAGGTTCGGGCGTGACCGAGCGGGATCCAGATAGGCCTTTGCCGTGCTCCACCGCCGCCGGTTCGCGGTGGTCGTCTGATAGTAGCCGCACCCCTCCTGCTGAGCACCGTTGAAGTCGGGGTTGCGGGGAATCCCGGCCTGCTCGCACGCCGCCAGCACAGCGTCGGACAGCTCGAACCGAGACGGTTGGTCGGAGACGTTCAGCGGCCCGCCGGTCCCATGATATTCGCCGCCGCCGCGCGCCTGATTTTCCGCCTTGCGGAAATACGGCAGCACTGAATCCCAATCCCAGCCAACGCAGCCGCGCTGCCGCCACTCGTCATAGTCGGCGTGATTGCCGCGAATGTAGACCATGCCGTTGATCGAGCTGGTGCCGCCCAGGGTTTTGCCGCGCGGCAGATACAACCGCCTGTTGTCAAGCTGCGGCTGCGGCGCACTCTGGAACTTCCAGTTCACTGCGGGGTTGGTGAAAGTCTTGGTGAAACCAAGCGGAATATGGATCCAGCGATTGGTGTCGGGCGGCCCCGCCTCCAGCAACAGGACGGTATAACGCCCGGATTCCGACAGCCGCGAGGCGACCACGGCGCCGGCCGATCCGGCCCCGGTGACAATGAAGTCATAGGTTTCCTGCGGCATGTTTCCTGATGTCCCCCCTCCGCCCAACATTCTGAGCCGCGGCGTCGCCAACCCGCAAGGTTTGGCCCGGCAGCAGCGGAACGGGCAGCACCCACCCGGTCGGCGACAACCGCTGCATCCAACATGCATCCGACGCCCGAGATGCTCGGAAACCGGTCGGATGCTGCGCCATTGCTGCCAGGGGCAAGACGTCGATCACGAACATCCCGTCGATCGGCATCACGGATGCGGCAATAATTATGGAGTCGCCCGGCACGCTGAAATACGCCACCGGCCGGCAGCCGGCCCGCCCTGGATGAACCTGGCGGGCCTATTGCCTTTTGTCGTTTAGCGGGCCGGACCTAGTGCTGGCCCAAAACGCCAGCCACGGAGACCTGCGATGCGGCGAGCGTGGATGATGCGCCTCCCGCTGTCAGCGAGGATGCGCCGTAGAGCGATGTCCCGCCGCCATCCGGAGAGGATATTGTCTGCAAAGCAACGGCGGGAATGGCAGAATCGCTGGAAAAGGCGCGTAGATAGTCGATCTTCATTGTGCCGTTCTCACCTGTGGCGTTACCTGGCCAGGTGCCGCCGACGGCCAAATTGACAATCATATACATCTGCTGAGTGTAATCGCTCGGTGTGGCTGTCTGGGCCACGATCGTGCCGTCATAGACAAAACTCATGGTCTTCGGCGTCCATAATACACCGTAAGTATGAAACGACGTGGCTTCGTTTCCATTGAGCGTCACCCAAGCGCCGGCTTGCTGTGACGTGTTCTGGCTGTGAACGTCCCAGTGCGCCTGATTCGTTCCACCTTCGCCATTCGCGTTCGCCGCGCCAAAAGCCTCAAGCGCGTCGAGCTCGGGCGGCCACCCACCTGGCTGGTTGGAGTTGTTGTCCAGCAACCAGAACGCCGGCCACATGCCCTGTCCCGCGGGCAGTTCGGCACGCATTTCGAAGTAGCCATATTGCTGCGAGAACCATCCTTGCGTGGTGAACACACCCGAATCGTAAGAAAGGCTGCCCCCGCCTGGAGTATTGCCAGCGCCAACGTAGGTGGCGTTGATATCCAGCACGCCGTTATTGAGCGCGTACGGGCTCTGCCCAGTCGAATTATCGCTCCAATACTGCTGGTCCCCATTGCCGAGATAGCGCAGCCCTGACGAAAGCGTCGTTGTAAACGAGCCCTTCGAGGGTGTCGGGCTGTTGGGAAAGCTATTTGCCTCCCAATCAAACGAAAGGTGATAGCCGCTCAAGTTCAAAGCGGAGCCTATCCCAGTCGCGGCCCCAGCAGAACCGCCGGATGGCGGCAGAGGATCACTGCCCGAGGTCCATGCCGACCCGGTCCATGAGTACCAGGTACCAGCCGTGTTCTCGTGCCAAACGGTGCCGTTGACGTAGGCTATTTCAGCGACATTGGCGGTGAATCCCGCCGCCTTTGCATTCTCCAGCACGCTACCGGTGGTCGACACCGTCCACCGATTACCGGCAGCATCGGTGATCGCGCTCGCCGATCCGGCCAGCACGAACGTGTCGTTGGGAGACGGGGTTGAAATCGGGGTTGCAGTCGGCAGCGGATCGTTGCCGGCGTTCCACGCCGACCCGGACCACGAGTAC
>Ga0073928_10011524_pt1 | contig 10300 bp, 9 predicted proteins | sample PaiPotPPA55metaG_FD_76969 | JGI IMG/M metagenome (GOLD analysis project Ga0073928, IMG submission 76969) | Iron sulfur acid spring bacterial and archeal communities from Banff, Canada, to study Microbial Dark Matter (Phase II) - Paint Pots PPA... ...
GCCGAGCTGATCGGGCAGGAGGCGATGGTGCGCACGCTCACCAACGCCATCGCCACCGGCCGCATCGCGCATGCCTTCATCCTCACGGGGGTGCGCGGCGTCGGCAAGACCACGACCGCCCGCATTCTAGCGCGGGCGCTCAACTGCGTCGGGCCCGACGGCAAGGGCGTGCCGACCATCAGCCCCTGCGGTCAATGCGATCCGTGCCGCGCCATCGCCGAGGACCGCCATGTCGACGTCATGGAGATGGACGCCGCCTCGCGCACCGGCGTCGATGACATCCGCGAGCTGACCGACGGCGTCCGCTACAAACCGGTCGCCGCCCGCTTCAAGATCTACATCATCGACGAAGTGCATATGCTCTCGAAGAACGCCTTCAATGCCCTGTTGAAGACGCTCGAGGAGCCGCCGGCCGACGTCAAATTCGTCTTCGCGACGACCGAGATCCACAAGGTGCCGATCACCGTGCTGTCGCGCTGCCAGCGCTTCTCGCTGCGCCGCGTGCCGGTGGCGCTGCTGGTCGAGCACTACGCCAGGATCGCCGCGGCTGAAGGCGTGAGCGCCGAGCCGGCGGCGATCGCGCTCATCGCGCGCGCCGCCGACGGCTCGGTGCGCGACGGGCTGTCGCTGCTCGATCAGGCGATCGCGCTGGGCGGCGGCGCCATCGGCGAAAGCGCCGTGCGCGAGATGCTCGGCGTCGCCGACCGCGGCCTCGTCTTCGACGTGCTCGAGGCGGTGCTCAAGGGCGACGCGCCCGACGCGCTCCGGCGCATGGCGGCGCTCTATGAGGGCGGCGCCGACCCGGTGATGGTGCTGCAGGACCTGCTCGAGCTCGTGCATTTCCTGACCCGGCTCAAGATCGTGCCGAGCGCGGGCGAGGAAGACCCGGCGCTCGAGGGCGACCGCGCCCGCGGCCTCGATCTGGCGCAGAAGCTCGGCACGCCGGTGCTGGCGCGCGCCTGGCAGATGCTCTTGAAGGGCATCGCCGAGGCGCAGACGGCGCCCTCGCCGCTGCAGGCGGCGGAGATGGTGCTGGTGCGCCTTGCCTATGTTGCCGACCTGCCGGCGCCGGCCGATCTCGTCAAGCAGCTGAGCGGCGGCCGCGACGCCTCGGGGGCGAGCGCCGCTGCGCCGCGCGCGACGACATCCGGTACGGCCGCGCCGGCTCCCGTCGGCAGCAATGGCGGGCCGCGGCTCGGCCTGTCCGGCGACGGCGGATCGAGCGCCGCGCCGCGTCTCGCCTTGCGCGAGGAGAGCGAGGCTGCGCCGGCGCTGCCGCAGCCGCAGAGCTTCCTCGAAGTGATCGAGCTTTTCGACAAGCACCGCGAGGCGGTCCTGCGCTCGCACCTCCTTGGCCATGTGCATCTCGTGCATTTCGAGCCTGGGCGCATCGAATTCCGACCGGCGATCGGGGCGCCGCGCGATCTCGCCAACCGGCTCGGCAAGCTGCTCGGCGAATGGACGGGAGCGCGCTGGGTGGTGAGCATATCCGGCGAGGAAGGCGCGCCGACCTTGCGCGAGCAGGGCGAGGCGCGCGCCCTCTCGCTCCGGAACGAGGCGGCGCAGCATCCGTTGGTCCGGGCGGTGCTGGAGGCCTTTCCCGGCGCGCGCATCGAGGCGGTGCGCGAGCTCGGCGCGCCCGAGCCCGCCGCCGAGGCCGAGCCCCCCGACGGCGCCGAGGAGCGCAGCGAAGGAGACGAGTTGCGATGAAGAATTTCGGCCAGATGATGAAGCAGGCGCAGGAGATGCAGGCCAAGATGGCCGAGATGCAGGCGCGCCTCGATCAGGTGGAGATGACCGGCGCCGCCGGCGGCGGCCTGGTGCAGGTCACGCTCACCGGCAAGGGCGATGTGCGCAAGATCAAGATCGACAAGTCGCTCGCCGACCCCAACGAGATCGAGGTACTGGAAGACCTCGTCCTCGCCGCCTTCAATGACGCCAAGCAGCGCGTCGAGAGCCATGTCGCCGAGGAGATGAGCAAGCTCACCGGCGGTCTCAAGCTGCCGCCGGGGATGAAGCTGCCATTTTGAGCGACATCGACCGTCTGGTTCAGCTCCTTGCCAAGCTCCCCGGCCTCGGGCCGCGTTCGGCCCGGCGCGCCGCGCTCTTTCTCTTCAAGCGCCGCGAGACGCTGATGGAGCCGCTGGCATCGGCGCTGGCCGATGCGGCGCAGCGCATTCGCGCCTGCTCGGCCTGCGGCAATCTCGATACCGCCGATCCCTGCAGCATCTGCCGCGACCCGAAGCGGGATGCCGGCCTCGTCTGCGTCGTCGAGGATGTTGCCGATCTCTGGGCGATCGAGCGCTCCAGCGCCTATCGCGGACGCTATCATGTGCTGGGCGGCACGCTCTCGGCCCTCGATGGCGTCGGGCCCGAGGATCTGCACATCGATGCGCTGGTGAGGGGCGTCGCCGCGGCTGGCGCGCGCGAGGTGATCCTCGCCATGAACGCCACGGTCGAGGGCCAGACCACCGCGCATTACATCATGGATAGGCTCGCCGGCAGCGGCGCGCAGGTGTCGCGCCTGGCGCACGGCGTGCCGATGGGCGGCGAGCTCGACTATCTCGACGAAGGCACGCTCTCCGCCGCGCTTGCCTCGCGCCAGCCGCTGAAGCACCCGTGAACGCCGCCGCCTTCGCTTATTTCGCGGGCGTGATGGCGACTCGATCGCCGTGCGGCGTGCCGAGCCAATAGTCGTCACCGACCTTCAGCGCGACCGAGGCGGCTCCGAACTCCGGCCGTCCCGGATCGCGCACGACTTCGCGCGTCCGCAGGGTCTTGGGATCGATCCGCAGGATCGAAAAAGGATTGTCGCAGCGCTTGTCGGTGTTGGGGGCGCATTTGAACAGGTTCTGCAGGCTGTCGCGCTGGCCGGTGGCATAGAGGTAGCCGTCAGGTCCCCAGCGCAGATTGTCGGTGTGGAAGCCGGTCTTGATGACATCGCGGCCGCCCGTCCCTGCCACGGGCAGGCGGACCACCGTCTGGTCGCCCCAGCCGGCCACGAACAACTGCTTCCCGTCCGCCGAGGCCTCGATCCCGTTGTCGGCCGATATGGAGGCGGCGCCGGGGACCGTCCGCCAACCGGTCTTGGGACGCCAAACGAGGACGCCGCCCATCGGCTCTCCGGCGTCGATCTTAGCGAACGCTTTCGGATCGCGGGTGTCCATGAAGCTGGTGGCGGCGAAAGCGCCGCCGGGAAGCGCGGCGATGCCGTTGCCCGAGACGCCCGCCGGGTAGACCGCGCAGCCGACCCAGACCAGCCGGGGCGTCGCGCCGCGTGCGTCCAGCTTGAACACCTCGACGGATTCACGCTCGCCGTGATGCACCACATAGAGGGAATGAATCTTCCCGGCACCGCGGCGGAGGCTGAGGCCATGGGCCGAGAACTTCGCCTCGTCGGGTTTTCCCGGGCACTCGGGATACGTCTTGGTATCCAGGCGATAGTCGACATGATCCGGGAGTAGCGCGCTGACCGATCGGTCGCCGGCGTTCACCAGATAGATGTGCCCGTCAGTCAGCGCGCCGTCGGCCAGGCCGCCGGCGATGATCCACGCCGTGCCCGGCACGCGCACCATGTCCTCGACGTTGATCAACCCGGTGACGAAGGTCATGGCGCGTGAAGGCTCAGCCGACGTCGTGGCGCCCGACGCCGCGATCGCCGCGCCCGCGACGAGCCCGACCCACATTTGCTTCAGTCGCATTGGCGCCTCGATCGCACAGGCTTCTCATCGCGCTGCGTTCTAGACTTTTTTCGGGCATCCATCGCGCCCCTCTCCCGCAAGCGGGAGAGGGGCTAAGCCTTAGCTGACCAGCCGGCGCAGCGGCGGCGCAACGTCGGCCTCGACCAGCTCCGTCGCGTCGCCCTCGATGAGCGTGTCCTCCTGGCTGTGCACGGCATAGCTCGGCAGGTTCGCCGGCAGCGGCTTGCTCGGCTGGACGCCGAGCTTCGCCAGGGTGCGGGCGCGCGGCAGGAAGCGCTGATTGACCGAGGCGGCGAGCTTCGCGAAGCTCTCGGCCGACGCCTTGATGCCGCGTCCGACCGACGCCGCATGGGTGAGCATGACCGTGACGCTGTCGAGCAGGGCTTGCGTCATCTCGACGATGCGCTTCTGGTTGTCGACCTGGCGCAGGACGTTGATCTCGGTCGAGGCGATCGAGATGACGCAGTACAGGCCGGCAGGCCCGGCGGCGATGATCTCCTTCTCCTGCGCCTTGCGCATGAACTCCGCATCGGCGCGATACAGCTTCTCGAGCACGGCCTCGTTGGGCAGGTACATCACCGAGAAGATGCGCGCGATCTCATCGCTGTGGCCGGATTGGCGCCACGCGGCGAGGATGGCGCCCTTGTAGTCCTTCTCGGCCAGCGCGCGCAGATGCTGGTTCATGCTGCGTGCGAGGTTGCGGTAAGCGTCCTCCTCCTGGGGCGTCCCCTCGGCTCGGGCGATCTCGACCAGGAATTTCGATGCCTTGCAATCGATCACCAGCACGCTGTTGCCCGGCAGGAACACGACGGCGTCCGGCCGGAGCCGGCGCCCGGTCTCCTCGTCCTGGGTGGTGTGCTGCAGCAGGAAATCGCGGCCGTGCTCGAGGCCGAAGGATTGCAGCGTGTTGGCAAGCCCGATTTCGGCGAGTTGGCCGGCGCCGCCCGGGCTCGAAAGCGTCCGCCACAGCGTGTCGAGCGTCTCGCCCTTCTGTTGCACCTGGCCCGAGAGCTGCTGCACCGTCTTCGCGAGCTCGCCGACGTGTTTCACCAGATCCGCGCTGGCCTGGCGCACGCGCTCCTCGGACTCCTTCTTGGCCTCGGCGCTCTCGCGCTTGTGGTCGTCGAGCAGCTTGGAGGAGAGCTGCTGCCCGGTCTCGAGCAGCGCCGCCTTGGTCGCCAACAGGCTTTCCTGCTTGAGCAGCTCGAAATCGGCGAGCCTACGCTCGCCGGCGACCAGCTGCTGCTGCGCCGTCGCCAGGTCGCGCTCCGCGGCCAGTCGCGCCATCACCGCCCGAGCCAGCAAAAAACCCAGCGCCACCACCAAGAGCAGCAGCAGCAAGGCCAGCGCGGCGAGCGTCAACTCCATGTGCGTCTCCTTGACTGACGGCCGCCATCGTACCAGGACGAAACGCGAACGGAAGGATTTCAGGGTCGCGGCCGGCGGGCAACGGGCGGTTTGCTAGGGAATCCGCGGCAATGGCCGGTCCCGGGGGCCGCCGCAGGGTTGACGGCTTCTCTGCCGGGGCTTACTTAAGGTGGGCACCTCAGCGATTTAGCGACGATTCGCGATATGGCCCTGTTGCCGATCATCACGGCTCCCGATCCGCGCCTGAAGCTCAAGGCGAAGCCCGTCGCCCGGGTCGATGACGAGGTGCGCCGGCTCATGGACGACATGCTGGAGACCATGTACGCCGCCCCGGGTATCGGCCTCGCCGCGCCCCAGGTGGGCGTGGGGCGCCGCGTCATCGTCATCGATGCCGCGCGCGAAGGCGAGGAGCCGCAGCCCCTCAAGATCGCCAATCCCGAACTCCTTTGGCGCTCGGACGAGCTCGCGACCTATAGCGAAGGCTGCCTGTCGCTGCCCGAGCACTACGCCGATGTCGAGCGGCCGGCGGCGATCAAGCTGCGCTATCTCGACTATCAGAACGAGGTCTGCGAAGTCGACCTGCAGGGGCTGCTCGCCACCTGCGTGCAGCACGAGATGGATCATCTCGAAGGCGTGCTCTTCGTCGACCACATCTCGTCCCTGAAGCGCAACATCATCCTGCGCAAGCTCGCCAAGGCGAAGCGCCTCAAGGCCGGCGAGACCGTGCCCGCCTAGCCGCAGGCCGCGATTTCTGCGAAAGTCGTCGCGGTTTCCCACTCATCCTTCGAGACGGCGCATCGCGCCTCCTCGGGATGAGATTCATCGTTGAGCGACGGGCGCATCCTGTGTCTCGACTCCACACTCCATGATCAAACTTCGCCTCGCCTTCATGGGGACGCCGGATTTCGCGGTGCCGAGCCTCGAGGCGTTGCGCGCGGCCGGGCACGACATCGCCGCCGTCTACAGCCAGCCGCCGCGTCCGGCCGGTCGCGGCCATCGGCCGCAGCCCTCTCCCGTGCAGCAGGCAGCCGAGGCTGCGGGCCTGCCCGTGCATACGCCGGCGCGCCTCGACGCCGCCGCCATTGCCGAGTTCGCCGCGCTCGGCCTCGACGCGGCGGTGGTGGCGGCCTATGGCCTGATCCTGCCGAAGCCGGTGCTGGCGGCGCCCCGGCTCGGCTGCGTCAATGTCCACGCCTCGCTCTTGCCGCGCTGGCGCGGCGCGGCGCCGATCCAGCGCGCCATCCTCGCCGGCGACGGCGAGACCGGCATCACCATCATGCAGATGGAGGAGGGGCTCGACACCGGCCCGATCTTATTGGCCAACGCGGTCCCGATCGGGCCGGCGACCACGGCGCAGCAGCTGCATGATCGTCTCGCCGAACTTGGGTCAGGACTCGTCGTCAGTGCCCTCGACGGCGTCGCGCAAGGCCGCGTCGCGCCTCGGCCGCAGCCCGCCGAGGGCGTGACCTACGCCAAGAAGCTGCGGCGTGAAGAGGGGGCGCTCGACTGGCGCCGTCCCGCGCCGGAGCTCGAACGCGCCGTGCGCGCCTTCGATCCTTGGCCAGGCGCCTGGTTCGAGCGCGGGCGCGAGCGCGTCAGGGTGCTGGCGGCCGAGCTTGCCGACGCGCCGCCGGCTGCCGCTTCCGGCACGGTGCTCGACGACCGCCTCGCCATCGCCTGCGGCCAGGGCGCGCTGCGTCCGCTGAACCTGCAGCGCGCCGGGCGAGCGCCCCAGGATGTCGATGCCTTCCTGCGCGGCTATCCGCTGCCGCGCGGCACCGTGCTGCCATGCCCCGCTACAAGCTGACCGTCGAATATGACGGCAGCGGCCTCGTCGGCTGGCAGCGCCAGGCGAACGGGCTGTCGGTGCAGGAAGTGCTGGAGAGTGCGGTCGAGCGCTTTTGCGGCGAGGCGGTGACCGTGCATGGTGCGGGCCGCACCGATGCCGGGGTTCACGCGCTGGCGCAGATCGCTCATCTCGACCTGCCGCGCGAAGCGTCGCCCGACATCATCCGCAACGCGCTCAATCACCACGCCAGGCCGGCGGCGGTATCGGTGCTCGCGGTCGAGCCGGCGCCGGCGAGCTTCGATGCGCGGCGCTCGGCGCGCGGCCGCGTCTATCGCTACCGCATTTTGAATCGCCGGCCGCCGCCGGCGCTGGAGCGCGGCCGCGTCTGGCATGTCGGCCCGCTTCTCGATGCCGAGGCGATGCAGGCGGCGGCGCAGCTGCTGGTCGGCAAGCACGATTTCACCAGCTTTCGCGATACGATGTGCCAGGCGAAATCGCCGGTGAAGACGCTCGACCGCCTCGACGTCACGCGCGTCGGCGACGAGATCGCCATCGAGGCGCGCGCCCGCTCCTTCCTGCACCACCAGGTGCGCAACATGACCGGGACGCTGAAGCTCGTCGGCGCCGGAAAATGGCGCGTCGCCCATGTCGCCGAGGCGCTCGCCGCGCGCGACCGGCGCGCCGGCGGGCCGACGGCGCCGCCGGATGGGCTCTATCTCGTCGGGGTCATTTACGCGCCGGGCTGAGCGGCCTGCTACGGGGCCGTAAAATAGAGGCTGAGGACGGTGGCGTAGATGTCGGTGAGCGTTTCTATATCGGCGACCGGCACGCGCTCGTCGACCTTGTGCTGAGTGAGGCCAACGAGGCCGAACTCGGCGAGCGGGCAGTAGCGATGAATGAAGCACGCATCCGACGTGCCGCCCGTCGTGCTCAGCTGAGGCTTGCGGCCGGTGACTTTTTCGATGGCCGTGGTTAAAAGCGTGCTCACCTCGCCCGGCGGCACGAGAAAGGACTCGCTGCTCTCGCGGAAGCGCAGCGCGTAGCGCCCGCCTGCGGCGTCGAGCTTTTGTTTGAGCCAGTCCTTTACCGAGGCGTTGGACCAGCGGTCATTGTAGCGGATGTTGAGCGTGGCGCGTGCGTTGCCCGGAATGACGTTGTCGGTCGGATTGCCGATGTCGATCGAGGCGATCTGCAGGCTCGAGGGCGGGAAATGCTCCGTGCCCTCATCGAGCGGCGCCGAAATGAGCGCATTCAACATAGCGACGAGGCGGTGCGCCGCATTGTCGGCGAGATGCGGATAGGCGGTATGACCCTGCGTGCCCTCGACGGTGACGTAGGCATAAATATTGCCGCGCCGGCCGATCTTGATCATGTCGCCGAGAAGCTGCGTATTCGTCGGTTCGCCAACGATGCAGGCGTCGAGCCGCTCGCCGCGCGAAGCCATCCATTCGAGGAGCTTCTTCGTCCCGTTGATGCGCGGGCCTTCTTCATCGCCGGTGATCAAGAAGCTGATCGAGCCGCCGAAATCCGGCCCGCGGAGGTCGACGAAGCGCCCTGCTGCGGCTGTGAAGCAGGCGATCGCGCCTTTCATGTCGACGGCGCCGCGGCCATGGAGCAGGCCGTCTTTGACGGTTCCGGCGAAAGGCGCAACCGTCCACGCATCGAGATTTCCCGGCGGCACCACATCCATGTGGCCGGCAAAGCACAGATTGCGCCCGCTCGTGCCGATGCGGGCGTAGAGGTTCAGCACCGGATCGGTGCCGGGCTCGCTGAATTCCTGCACATGGCAGGTGAAGCCGAGGCGCTCGAGCACACCGGAGAGATAGGGGATGGCGCCTTCGTCCTTGGGCGTGACGCTGGGCCGGCGGATGAGCTCGGCGGCAAGCTCGACCGGATCGAGCGGCTCGTTGCGTCGCAGCGCGGCCGCCATCAGTCGCGCAGCAATTCGTTGATCGAGGTCTTGGCGCGCGTCCTCTCGTCGACGCGCTTGACGATGACGGCGCAATAGAGGCTCGGGCCGGGACTGCCGTCGGGCAGCGGCTTGCCGGGGAGGCTGCCCGGCACCACCACCGAATAGGCCGGCACGCGGCCGCTATGGACCTCGCCGGTGGCGCGATCGATGATGCGGGTGGAGGCGCCGATGAAGGTGCCCATGGCCAGCACGGCGCCGGTCTCGACGATGACGCCCTCGGCGACTTCGCTGCGCGCGCCGATGAAGCAATTATCCTCGATGATGACCGGCTCCGCCTGCACCGGCTCGAGCACGCCGCCGATGCCGACGCCGCCGGAGATGTGGCAGTTCTTGCCGATCTGCGCGCAGGAGCCCACGGTCGACCAGGTATCGATCATGGTGCCGCGATCGACATAGGCGCCGACATTGACGAAGGACGGCATCAGCACCACGCCCGGCGCGATATAGGCCGAGCGGCGCACGATGCAGTTGGGGACCGCGCGGAAGCCGGCCTCGCGGAAGCGGTTGGCGCCCCAGCCGGCGAATTTCGACGGCACCTTGTCCCACCACGCGGCACCGCCCTCGCCGGGATCGACCGGGCCGCCGGCGATCTGAATCATGTCGTTGAGCCGGAACGACAGCAGCACGGCTTTCTTGAGCCATTGGTGGACATGCCAGCGTCCGTCATGCTTGTCGGCGACGCGCAGGCGGCCGGCATCGAGCGCGGACAGCGCCGCATCGACCGCGTCGCGGGCCGCTCCCTTGGTCGCGGCGCTGACGGTGTCGCGTACCTCCCAGGCGGCATCGATGGTCGCTTGCAGTTGCGCGTCGTTCATGGCGATGGCCCGGAATTGCGCGGGCGAACCATGCGGCAGCATTCCCGACGTGTCAACCGGCGCCGGGCATCCGCCTCGCTGCGGCAAGCCAGGGCCCCAATTCGTCGATGACATGGTGAATGAGCTAGCACCAGCATTGGCAGGCTTTGCTGCGCCTTGAAAAACCAGTGTCTACTCAGTGACTTAGCGGTAAACTTCGATAGCGCTTTGGCTCCCTTTGATAGAACCCGCCCCTCGATCGCGTCGCGGAGACCGACAATCGCTCTTGGAGAACATCGACCAGATCGATGCCCGCAGAGGAAGCAGTTGACGCATTCCTTGCGGACAATTTCACGAAGCGGCGCAGCCGCAAGTACGGGAGCCAATGGCGTCGCGAGTTGGAGCGACACGCGTTCGGCATCATCGGCAACCTTGACGTCATCGCCGTGACATGCCGGCAGGCGAGCAACTCACCGACGAGGAGCGGACGGGATCGCCGTGGGCCGATGCCCGGCGCGTCGGACGGCGCGCCTAGGCCGTGCGGCGGCGCGCTAGCTTCTCGCTCTCGACGAGCGTGTCGCGCAGCGCCTGGTCGGCCTGGCAGGTCATCTTGACAAAGGCGCGCAGGAACGAGTCGCTGCGCGGCAGCTGGAAGAGCATCTCCTCGTCGGCATCA
>Ga0073928_10011525_pt1 | contig 10299 bp, 12 predicted proteins | sample PaiPotPPA55metaG_FD_76969 | JGI IMG/M metagenome (GOLD analysis project Ga0073928, IMG submission 76969) | Iron sulfur acid spring bacterial and archeal communities from Banff, Canada, to study Microbial Dark Matter (Phase II) - Paint Pots PPA... ...
CAGTCGAGCGGTGCGATAAACTCCCCGGATGAATGCGACGGCGAAGCACGATCCGTTCGAGCAGTGCAAAACGCACACGCGCATGCCGTGCACGATCAAACCAATCCGCCGCGAATCCCGCAGGCATATCCTCTGCGAAAGGGCCGACCGCAGCAAAGGTTTTTGCGTGAGCGAGCAACGTACCGAGTACCCAGGCCGGCTGTGGCTGCTCGCGGACCCGGTAGCGAGACGCAAACTCGTTCGGCAGACTCGGACAGAGGAAACTTTCCATCATTCCGAGCACTGCATGGAGCTCGGGATCCACAGACAATGCTTGCGTCTGCCAAGCGAGCTTCTCGGATGTCCAGAGGTCGTCAGCATCAACGAATGCAAGCAACTGGCCGCTGCTGGCGGCAATGCCAGCATTTAGCGCGGCGGCGGCGCCAGCGTGCGGCTGCCGGATCACCCGCGCGCCGTTTGCTTTTGCAACTTCCGCGGTCGAGTCGGTTGATCCATCGTCGACGACTAGTATTTCGTTGGGGACCAGCGTTTGCGCTCGGATGCTCGCCAAAGTCTCAGCCAAAGTGCGAGCCGCTTGCCAAGCCGGGCAGATCACGCTTATCGAAACCACAGCTACGCCTCCAGAAACTGTTCGAGCGAGCCTAAATCTGTCGGAGCGGCATTGTACCCACGTCGGCGTGCCAGGGAGCGGGCCACGGCCATGCGGAAATCGCTGTGCTTGCGCGGGTTGTTCTGCGACATCATCGAATTGGGATGGCGTCGGTAATAAAGCGTCACGTCGCGCAAAATGGTAAAGGGCACGCGGTTTTCTCGAATGCGCATAAGCAAATCAACATCCTCCGAATAGAGGAACGATTCGTCGAACGCGCCCAAGCGGTCAAATACGTCGCGCCGGTAGATCCACGCGCCGACGTGAACTCCAAACATAGTTTCAACTCTTGCGGCGGCGGCAGGCATCAAGGTAGCTCGATCCAACTCGTCGAAATAGGTGACAAACCCCGAAACCGCGGAAGTGTCGGGATGCGCTTGCAGATAGCTGACTTGGCGGGCGAGCTTATTTGCCGGCCATAGATCATCGGCATCGAGAAATGCGACAAGATCGCCCGTCGCATTTTTCAATCCAGCATTCCGAGCGGCACCGGGCGGGCACCGGTCCAATTCGATCAAGCAAACCGGGGCACCGTCCGCAGCTAATGCATGCACGATATCCAGCGTCTCGTCCGTCGAACCGGAATCGATCACGATCATCTCCGAAACGGCCGGCTGTTGGCGGCGAATGGATGCGACCGCATCTCGGAGAAAACACCCCATCTGAAATGCAGGGATGATTACAGAAATCCGAGGCGTGGTCATTGCAGCCGCTTGCGGACTAACTCGCCGAGCGTCTCCGCAACCTCCGCCGGATCGCGGCCAAGCTCCATCCGGAATATGGGTACGCTGCGGATCAGCGCAGCGGCCTTCGCCGCAGTCTCGATTTGTCCGCCGCGCAGCAGCAGCAACGTAGATGGCGCAAGCGCCCGCATGACTTCGCTCTGCGTCGCCGGAAGGACAACGGTTTTATCGGCTTGCGCGAACCGAGGCACCACAATTGCTCTAAGCCGCATCCTTGGGGCATAAGCGTCCGCTCGCAACTCAGAAACGCGAAAGCGGACCTTCCCCTCGCCTTTCCGACTTGGATTGTCGAACGCAGTACGCATATCAGGGAGTCGTCGAAGGCCGTCCCCGTCGAGCTTTATAACGTCGTAGAGCGCATGTATCTCGCGCTCGATCGGATCGAGCAGGACGAAATCGTCACCGGCCGTTTGCAATCCGGAAAGCACCGCAGCCGCGGTGATGGTCGATTTGCCGGAGCCACTAGGCCCAGTGAACAAAACACCGTCCTCGCCCGCACCAATTGCCGCGCCGTGCGCCAGGAACCACGGCGTTGGGATGCAGGCCCAATGCAAGATATCGCGTAGCGGCGCTGCATTTTCCCACTCCGGCAGCCCCCTGGCATCCGCGGTCCATGAGACGGCGGTGCGGCGGGCGAGCGACGCCACACGCCAAGTATCGCCATTTGCATCGTAGCGCATCATCAATTGGAGGCGCCGATCCTCAAATTGCTGCTCAAGTTGGCGACCGTGTGCTTCCAAATATTGCTTATGCGGCAAACTGCCAACGCTCGGATCGGTCGAATCGAGGGCAATGATGCGGAAATGGTGGGAATCCGATTCGTCGATACCGGCAAGGCCGATTGATGTCGTCAGGTGTTGCGAATACTCCTGTCCGGCCGCCTGCAGCGCCACGGAAAGCGGTCCGAAATTGTAAGTTCGCATTGCGATCCCCGTGGAATCCGCAATTTCTACTGCACGGTCGAGAAGGACCAGCCCCAAAGAGGCGAGCGTTTCGACCATATTTTCAGCGGCGCTGAAGAGCTCGGTCCCTATGACCGATCGGGGCCTCGCCCGAATGGAGGTGGTCGGCTGGGCCAGCCGTCCATCGGGTCCGCCTCATGCACGGGGTCCACCACAATCAATTCTTGCAGGTCGTGGAAGGATTGCACAATGGGTGCGATAAACTGTTTGGCCTCGGCAGTCACATCAGTCTTGCCGTTAAGATGAGCCTCGTCGATATCGCAGATCAGAACACATGAATCGGCGACTAATTGCGCTAGCATCGCCTCAATCGCCTTCTGCGCCCCGTGGTCTGGGGCCCCGAGCCGTTCGACGATCCGATCGATCGTATTAGGCTCCTGGACTAGGTTCCAAATCTCGGGCGCCGTTCCCCGAAGGCTGTAATACGTCCCGGTTTGGAAATTGATCAGGACGGCTTCGTCGTCGAACTGCTCGGCGGCGACAGCCTCCCGATTGGCAACATACGCAGCTGTCATGGGTAAACGCGCATGTAATTTTTTGTAGGTCCCGACACCAAGCTAAAAACTTTACGGAAAGGGCGTGGCTTTGTCCATTCTGAGTTCTCTGGCTGACCGGTTCCGCAGCATCGCCGTATACACAATGCAGGCCAACCCGTTATTCGCTCTGTACAAATGGCTTGATCTCGCGGAATGCCCGTACATAGGGCGAATAATCCACACCGCGGATCCGCGGCAGATCCGTCGAATTTGACGGGTCAAACGGCTGCCAATGGGTTCCTTCTGGTGCCGCAATGATGGAACGCACCGAAGGGGACCGAAGAACTACCGAGAGGCTCGGCATAGTCCAGCCAAAACCCATGGCCCGCCAGATTTCGTTTTTATCGGCATCGCCCAAAGCGAGCGCTTGTTCCCAACTTATCAGGCCATCTGCGGCCGCGAGACGATCGCGCACGTCGGCAATGTAGGCTCGCCATCGTTGTGTTGCAGCCAGATCCCAGGAGAATTGCGCACACGCCAAGGCTGCAATCGCGATAAGCGTTGTGGGTCCCAGCCAGAGCTGGGGCGGATTCCTTTTCTGAAGCGCCACGACTGCCGCAACCGCCAAGGCGCTGCCTACGAACAAGGCCTGGTTGCGCGCCTGATATTGCGGGAACGGCGCGAATGTCGCATCGCTGAGCCACGGTATAGCGGCAGCGAACAGCGCCCAGGCAACGAAAATGAGCGTTGCAACCACCGTCCCTGCCCTCGCAATTCGCTCGGTCGCCTTCAATCGCAACACCGCCACCGTGGCGAGGGTTATCAGGGCCATTGCTCCAGTGAGGAGCGGGATATTCCAGCGCCCGTCTCGAACCACAAACGCAAGCTGGAGCAGCCTCGTAATGTATCCGTCACGATCAACGAGATTTAGCGGATAAAAGATCCAGCGGATCTCGTAAGCAACGACCGACACAAACAAAATGGCACATAAAGTTAGAAAAATGCGTTCAGAACGAGCGCTTGCCGATAAAAACTTTTCCGTACAGGCAAAGAGAAATACCAGCATAAATGTAAAGGCAGCCTCGTGGAGAAAGAACACTGGAATGCAGAACAGCAGAAAGACCACGTGAAGGACCGGGCGCGCGGCACGAAACAAAAACAGGAACAGCAGGGGCCATAGGTAGCTTGCAGCGACTGCTCCCTCACCAATGGGCGCAAAACTCGATGCGCTAACTCCAGCGAGGAGGCCTTAGAACCGGAAAGACCATCCACGATTTGCGCTCCCGTGGCAGGATGAACCAGCACAAACCGCACAACACGACCGGTAGCAGAAGCATTGACAATGAAAACACTTGTCCAAGTTGGAAAAGACCGAGGTCCGTTGAACGGGTTAAAATGACGACCGGCGCCTGTCACAAGATCTCGACAGTCCTGCGTTGTCGATCAAATAGATGAAAGCTTTCGCGCTCGGCGATCTTCAGCAAAAAGTGGCTTGCGTCGCCGTAGAGGCCACGACAATTTAAGGCAGCATAAGAACTGACGCTGCAATAGCCGAGGAGCACACTTGCCGTCAGCCAAGCGAGCGCAATCTGAACTCTGGCGTAGGATACCGTTTTTTCACTGCACGGCGATGCGGCGGTCGATTCAGAAATTTTCATTGGGAAGTAGAAAGTCATATGATCTTTGCCGAATAGCTATCTGACGCCCAATTGCGATGCGTCGATCCACGTGTGAGCGACGATTTGCGCAAATCGCTTATGCAATTGCGTCCCCCGAGCTGTAAAGCCAGATTCCATTGTATTTCGGGTTTGTGTACTCTAATGCAATAAAACCGATAGCGGTCGACTATTGCAATCAGGCCCCCGAGAGCATGTCGAGATCTGCTAGGATTTGGATCACCACGGCGCTCAGCCGGATTTCTCCCTCGGCACGCCACCGCCGCCGGCACGGTTTTATCGGTACCAGTCGAGTCTTCGTGATCGACCCTGCTGAGTATTGTCGGATTGGCACAAGACCCTACGAGTTGCCGCTCCCGCTCGCCAACCGCGAGGTTGTGCTGACGTTCGATGACGGTCCGCATCCGCTCTACACGGATCGCGTGCTGGATACGCTCGCAGCGGAACGCGTCCGCGCAACATTTTTTATCGTGGGTAGAATGGCGAGGCGCTGGCCGCATTTGGTGCGGCGCGCATTTTGCCAGGGGCATACCATTGCCACACACACTCAAAACCATCCTGACCTTTCTCAGCTTTCCGGCGCGGATGCAGTCCTTGAGCTTGACGCCGGGATTGCATCTGGGTCGGCCGCCCTTTGCGAACTCGGTACGGTGGCGCCTTATTTTCGCTTTCCGTTTCTCCACAACAGCGCCGACCTGGACGAACGTCTAAATTCGCGCGGTCTCGTATCATGGGGCGCGGACGTCGTTCCTGAAGACTGGACAGACATCACGCCAAAGCAGTTAGTTAAGCGTGTACTCGATGGGTTGGAAACGGCAGGCAAAGGCATAATTTTGCTTCATGACATTCAAAAAATAACGGCGTGCGCACTACCGGAATTGCTTCGACAATTGAAATGCCGCGGGTATTGCATCGTGCACGCGATCCCTGCGCAAGCCACGCCGTGAGAGAATAGCTGTTAATGAGCAATCAATTGGCCACGCCTGCAGCGGCGGCGCAACCACAGACATCTGGTTCGGCGACCGAGATACCGCTCATTCTCGGCGGCCATTCCTTTATTCGTCAGCTTGGAAATGATCCGCCGGCCGCCGATCAAGATCAGTGGGCAATCGTTGAGTCGTGCCTGAACTGCGGCATTCGCTGGTTCGACACGACCTATCAGCCGGAGCGGATTGCTCTAGGCAATGTGCTGAGCCAGCTCGGAAGGCGCGAGGAGGCAACAATCCTTGCCTGGAGCTTTTTCAAAGATTTTAAGGCGAATGAGCAAGTTGGAGAGCCAGAATGCTACCGCCCGGGCCATATCGATGTGATTCTCGAGCAGCTGCGCACCGATTATGTGGATTGTTTGGTTATCATTCCGCTGAAAGATCCCGATCGCAACCGACAGCAGATCGAACTGGCAATTGAGTGGCGGAACAAAGGATACGCGCGATCGCTGGGGCTTTGGGTGGCTGACCTATCAGGGTCAGATATTGAGCAATACCGTGAAAGGAATTCGTTTCAGTTTGCGATCCTTCCTTTCAACATTACCACCCCAACCGCTGCTGCAACACTCGCCGCCTGCAAAAATAATGGACTGGAAACACTTGCGACCTCACCGTTTGTCCGCGGCTGGGAATTGGAGAGGATGGTGGCTGAAGGATGCGCTCGGGGCTCTGGCGAGAGGGATGCACTTTTGCGGCGTGTAGCCGACCTTATGCTGCGCTTCAGTTTGTTTCATCCTGATGTGGACCGGGTTATCGTCGGAATCCGAAAGCTTGCCTGGATCAATCGCAATGTGGAGAGCGTCTCAAGAGGACCTCTCGCAGCCGAGGAGTATCGATGGCTCCGCCGGCTGCAAGCCCAAGCCGAAAGACGCCGCTGGTGGCAGCGGGTGCGCCGCCTGTTTGCAAGCCGCACTTGATCCACAACCATCACGACCCTGAGGTGACGCACCCCTCACGTGTGGAAAAGGATCGGGCCACCGCCGCGTTGCTACGATTGCGCACGGCAAAGGCCGGCACCCCGAAAGCTATGCTGTAAGCATCAACGTCCTTGGTAACCACGGCCCCCGCCCCGATCACCGCGCCTTTCCCGATTCGAACGCCATCCAAAATACAACAGTTGGCTCCGATCCAGACGTCCTCCGCGATCGTTATTCCTCTTTTCCTGATCGGTTGCAGGTTTATTGGCACATCGGTTCGATCGAAGGAATGATTGGCTGGAACGATGACGGTGTGTGCACCGATCATCGTGTTGCTCCCGATTGTCAGTCCGCCGTGGCCATATAGAACGCAGTATGGTCCGACATACGCTCTCGACCCGATGGTGACAGTACCGCCATAGGTCGCAATGATGACTCCGTCGGAGATGGCAACTCCATTGTCGATGGTAATCTTACCGCCGAAGTGCTTGCCATCTGACTTTGTTTGCAGCTTCGCAGTCCTGGAAAGGTACACGCCTTTGCCGATTTCAATTCTAGGAGTGCTTCTCAGGAGGCTGATCCGCAGCCGATTGTAAATTTTAGCCAGGACGTGAGCCGTCGGCTGCATCTTACCGGCCTCGTACGCGTGCGGAGAGCCTAACGTTTTGCCCACAGATGCGAGAACATTGAGAACTACTCAAGCATCGAAAGACAATCTAGCAATGCTTCGACTTCATGCGAGCAGTCCTTCCAGATGCTGGCTTTTGGCTGCTTCCGCGCCTCGGGATTGGTATCGAGCCCGGCAGCAAACCAGCCGCCGTATCTCGGGTCCCTTATGTAGTTCTTGATATATTGCCAGAGCCGCTCGAAAAGCGCGACGTAACTCGTTGCCTCGGCTGGATGCAGATGCGCCATCTCCAAGAGGGCCCTCATGCCATCGGCCTGAGGCCACCAAGACTTGGTGCGGACAAACACTGTTGTGTTCTCCAGATCGACGGGGCCGAAACCGGATCCAGCAAGGTGAAATCCGCCTATGACTGGATCCCAAGCAACGCGGACCATCATGTCGACCATCGACTTGGCCACACTCAACGTCAGCGGATCTACGGCATCGTCGGGAGTCTTTGCCGCAGCCACCAAATGGTTGGCCGAACGGAGGACCTGTCCATAACGGACGAAGTCAGGCAGAGGCGTCCAATCGGGATGCGTATACATGTGCATCAGACCGGGGGCGACCACCAGGCGATCCCGTACGATGCGCAATAACTCCTGCAGCCGCTCTTTCAGTAAAGCGTCAGGCCACACGCGATAAAGATCAGAAAAGGCTTTCAAGAGGTCAGACGTAGTATTGGCGTCTTTGCAGCCAATAGGCGTGCCGATTGCGTCGCGGAGCTTGCCGTGAAAGCCCACTTGATCCTGCGAAAGGACCGGACTTCCATCCCGCCGGTAAAAAACGAAATAGCCGCCATGCACGCTGTCGTGCGCGTGTTGGTCCAACCAAGCGAAGGCCGCTTTGGCCAGTTCCAAACAAGCTAACTCTGCGGTCAGCTCATAGCAGCAGACACAGGCCGAGATCGCATAGCTCGAACCGTGACCATGTTTGGTCCCGCCTTCAAGCGGGTTTCCGCTCCGATCAAGCAAACGAAACCAGCCGCCTGAATTAGTGTCCCACATCCTTTCCTTGAGGTAGCAAAAACCGTGCAGAGCCGTATTGCGCAGGTCCTTGTAATGCGATGCACCTCGCGCTGCGGCGATGGTTTGTCGTGCCTGATACTCAAGCATCTTGTGCTGCAGTCCTCTTGGTCTCCATCGGTAATCGAAGTCGCTAAGAAAGCCGCCATACTCCGGATCGATTGTGCGTGGGAACCAGGCTTTCAGGATGGACTGCAATTCAGTGTCAATCTGATTGCGCAACCCCCTTGGCATGTAACGACGATCCTCTGATGACCCGGCGCCGTCTAGCTGGCGATCGTCAGTGGCGAGCTGGGACCGACCGAGACACTTTCGCATCCGGCTCCTGACCCTGGCAAACATATAGGGCGTGCGAAAATACCATTATATCGTCAACAAGTTGGCGATTGACTGCTCCGATGCGGTCGATTGCCATTGTCTCGATTCCCGCTCGGTGAGGTCAATGTGCGATGAAGATTATCTATTTTCCCGCGTCCCACCACCCTTATGACCCTATTGTCGCTCGAGTTGAGCGAATGTTACTGCTTGTTTGCAAATCGGACAAAACAGTATTGCGGTGTAAGCCCGAGAGCGTCAGCATTGTCTGAGACTTACCACTGCCTTCCGGCACATGAAACGAGCACTAGCCTGCATAGCGTGCGAGCCGTAGGCCGGCTTTTGCGTAAGTCGTGGTTTTGGGCCTGGCTCGATACAGTCTGTCAATACCGCCGATCACGTATTGGCCCCTTCTGGGAGACGGTCAATGTCCTTGTCACCATCGGTGGCCTGACCCTCGTGTACTCGGCGATATTTGGCGGCAACCTTATTGCCCATATAGGTTACATCGGGGCAGGAATCATCATTTGGTCGGCAATCAACGCAATCATCACAGAGGGCTGTCAGACCTTCCTCCGCTATCGCACTTTGATCACAACCACCAATATCGACGTCGAAGTCTATGTTGCTCGAACGGTGTTGAGAATTTTCATCACCTTTGCTCACCATCTGGTCATCTATATTTTGGGTATAACTCTTCGAATCGTGCCCTTGAGTTGGACCAGTCTCCTTTCGCTCCTGGGAATTGCTCTATTGTTTGCAAATGGATTTTGGGCCGTGACAGTCCTAGCATTCATTTGCGCACGCTTCCGCGACGTGCAGCTGATAGTGCGCAATTTACTCCAACTTGCTTTCTTCGTTACGCCCGTTTTCTGGGACTATCGCCAGGTCGCCACCGATCACCACTTCATCTTTGATTTCAATATCCTGTTTCACTTCCTGCAAATTATTCGGGAACCGTTGTTAGGTAATGTCCCCAGCGCCGAGAGTTATCTGGTGGTTATAGCCGTTACCGGAGTGGGCAGTGCGCTGGCTTTTCTTCTGCGACGCCGGATGCAGCCCAAACTCGCCTTTTTCGTTTAGATTTCTGAGGCGATATCACGCATGACTCACGTCCGATTGACCAAGGCCAACGTCGAAGTGCCGCTCTATGACAGCCATGCCTTGCGCTTGATTAAGCTGCCGTCATTTCAGCGCGCCAAGGTCGGGACATCGACAGTGAACTGGTCTGGCAGCATTGTCAGCATTCACGCCTTGAAAGACGTCGATCTCAGTCTTTCGGATGGCGATCGCGTTTGCGTCATCGGGCACAACGGCGCTGGCAAAACAACTTTGCTGCGAACAATTGCCGGCATTTACCCCACCACAAGCGGACGCTTGGAAATCACCGGCAAAGTTTTTGCGCTGCTTGGCACGAGTCTGGTGTTTAACCAAGACGCAACGGGATACGAGAATATCAATCTCGTTGCCAATCTGTACGACTGGCCGCGAGAGCGCGCCTCCGAATATGTCCGCGACATCGAGGAGTTTACCGAACTCGGCGAGTATTTGTCGCTACCGACGCGCATCTATTCGGCTGGCATGCAGGCAAGGCTTGCGTTCGCATTGGCGACCCTGCAACCGTCGGACATACTACTGATTGATGAAGGTATCGCCGCGGTCGACTCTGATTTTCAGGAAAAAGCCCAGGCTTGGATCCAGAAGCTCGTAGGCCGGGCTAAGATTCTCCTGCTGGCATCGCATTCCCTGGAACTCTGCCGCTCGCTTTGCAACAAGGCCTTATTGATGTCTAAGGGCGAGGCCCTCTATTTGGGTCAGGTGGAGGAGGCATTCGCGCGTTATGCGCAGGTGTCCTAAGACGTGAGGCCGCCGATTTTGCCAGG
>Ga0073928_10011527_pt1 | contig 10298 bp, 11 predicted proteins | sample PaiPotPPA55metaG_FD_76969 | JGI IMG/M metagenome (GOLD analysis project Ga0073928, IMG submission 76969) | Iron sulfur acid spring bacterial and archeal communities from Banff, Canada, to study Microbial Dark Matter (Phase II) - Paint Pots PPA... ...
AGAACACACCCCCGACCCGACCACCCCGAACCCCAACCCGGCACGCAAACAACACCACCCACCCACCGATCCCGATCTCTCCGAGGAAGCGGCCCGCCGGAGGCGCAGTTGACCTTGACTCTCCAGAAACCCGACACACCAACAAACCCAGACCGCCAACCCGCCCGAAGCAACCGGCCAAACCAGGCGTCGAGGACGACGCAGGAGGACGAGAAACCACCCCGTACGGCAGGAGGGCCAACCGCCGAAGGCAAAAGGTTGAAGGGTGAGGGTTGATGATTGAGGCGCCCGAGGAACGAGGGCTAAACCGCGTAGGTCGGGTAAGGGGGCGAGGGGAGGATACCGGGCACCATCGAAGTGCCCGGATATCCCATCTATCACTGCGGCCAGTTGCGCGGCTCATCAGCGGACGGCATCAGCCGCCCGGCAGCGTGGATCGGCGTGGATCAGTGTTGATCCACGCCGATCAGGAGGCGGTGCAGCCGTTGACGTCGGCGACGATCTGGCTGGGACCCCAGCCGGTGCCCTCGTTGATACCGTTGCCGCCGTTGGCCCAGGACGAGGATCCGCCCAGCGGGTCCATGTCTCGGTACCACCACAGGTTGCCGGACGCGTCCCTGGCGAAGATGATCCCGCCGCCGGTGGACCCGAACTGGGTGAACGCGTTCCAGCCGGCGCCGATTGTGCCGCCGCCGGCCCAGGTGCCGGTGCTGCTGGTCGGGTCCGAGTACTGATACCAGCGGATGTTGCCTGAGCCGTCAACGGCGTAGATGATGCCCTGGCCGCCGGCGAAGACGTTGGTGAACCCGTTCCAGCCGGTGCCGATCACTGCGCCGCTGTTGGGGGCCCAGGAGGATACGCCGTTCGTGCCCGTGTACCCGTACCAGTGCAGGGCCCCGGCCGAGTCGATCGCGTAGATGTCGCCCTGGCCGCCGGCGAAGACGCTGGTGAAGCCGCCCCAGCCGGTGCCGATCACCGAGGCGCTGGCCGGATCCCAGGACTGGACGCCGCCGCCGTAGTTCTGGTCCTTGTACCAGTTCAGATTTCCTGAGGAATCGATCGCGTACAGCACGCCGGAGCCGCCCGAGAAGACGTTCAGGCCGCCCCAGCCGTCGCCGATCTGCTGCTGGGCCCAGCCCGGGGTGATTTCGAGCGGATTCGTGTAGCTCCACCGGCGCAACTGGGCGATCGCGTCCACGTGGTAGATGGGCACGCTCGGCGAGGCGCAGGTCACGGTGGCCGTCGAGGCTGCTTCGGCATCCGCGGCCGGGCCGAGTGCCGGCGCGAGTACGGCGAAGGCGGTGGCGGCGACCGCGGACAGCGTCGCGTGCCGGCGCATCGGCCGGGCGCGCTTGGTGAGGGTGAATCTGGACAAGACCGTGCTCCTCATGCGTTGTCTGCTATCCGCAGACGGGACCGGTGACCAGTGACGTGCCCGCCGAGCTGTCCAGGTGCACGTCGTAGCACGCGCCGAGGGCGGCGTAGAAACTGCTCGATACAGTTCCCTGATAGGCGAGCGGGCCGACGGTCTGCGCGGCCGACGAGGCGCCGGTGGACTCGGACACGTAGTACGCCGAGTAGGTGCCAGGACCGTCGAACTGGGTGACCTGATAGTCGATGGTCAGCACATCCTGTGTCGCATTCGAGCTCGCGCACAGTTGGGCCAGGCCGTCCTGCTGGCACACGGTGGCCGTGGCAGAGGCGGGCGACGCCGCGAGCCCGACGCCCGCCAGCGCGACCGCCGTGGCGGCCGCGACCATTGCTTTTCGCATGGGTCGACCATAGGCAGCCACGGGTCGCGGCAGCGGGCGCCACGCCGATATCCGATTTGTACGACTTAGGAGGACTACTTCATCGGCGACTGTTTGACTATTTCAGGAAGTCAGCGAGTACCCGATACGCCGGCAGCGGGTCCTTCGTGCCGATCACCTGGACGGCGACGTGGTCGGCGCCGGCGTCGAGGTGGGCGCGCAGGCCGGCGGCAATCTGCTGGTTCTCCCCATGCAGGATGACCGCGTCGAAGAGCCGGTCGCTGCCGTTGCCGGTCACGTCCTGCTCGCTGAAGCCGAGCCGCCGCAGGTTGCTGACGTAGTTGCTCAGGCCGAGGTACATGCGCAGTGTCGAGTCACCGGCCGCGCGCGCCTTGGCCTGGTCGGTCTCGAGCACCACCTTGTGCTCGGGGGCGAGCAGGACGCCGTCGCCGAGCACTTGCCGGGCCTCGCGGGTGTGCTGCGGGGTGACGAGGTACGGGTGGGCGCCCGCGGTCCGCTCCGCCGCCAGTCGCAGAACGCGGGGGCCGAGCGCGGCCAGGACGCGCCGGTCGGTCGGCACGCCGCCCGCGTCGAGCACGTCGAGGTATGCGCTGAGCGCCTCATAGGGCTTGGTGAATTCTGACGTAGCCTCGCGGTGGCCCGCACCGATGCCGAGGACGAAGCGGTCCGCGTGCTTGGCGGCGATGCGCTGGTACGAACGGGCGACTTCGTCGGCGGGGGAGTTCCAGATGTTCACGATGCCGGTCGCGATCACCAGGTTCTCGGTCGCGTCGAGCAGCCGTTCCGCGTCGGCCAGGTCGGCGGTCGGCGAACTGCCGAGCCAGAGCGTCCCGTAGCCCGCCTGCTCGATCTCGACGGCCTCCGCGGACTCAGTCCGGCCGCCGCGCCAGACGCCGAACGTGCCGAGATTGATCTCTTCGCTGATTCCAGTCATGGCCGCTACAACGGGGTACGGCGGAGGTCGATTCCCGTGCGGATACCAGTCACCCTTCCGGCTTAGCGGCGCGGGGCGGTCGAGCCGCGGACTCGCAGCGTGAGCGGCAGCACGACGGAGCGCGGGTGACGACCCGGCTGGCGTACTTCTTCGAGCAGCAGCCGGGCGGCCTCAGCGCCGATCTCATAATGCGGAATCCGCACACTGGTCAAGGGGGGCGAGAACTTGTCGATGAACGGCATGTCGTTGAAGCCCACGACACTGACGTCCTCGGGACAGCGCAGTCCGCGCGCTGAGAGCACGTCGTAGCAGCCGAGTGCCAGCAGGTCGTTGCCCGCCAGCACTGCGCTGAACTCAGCGCCCGAGTCGAACAGTGTCGCCGCGCCCTCGGCTCCTGCCTCTTCCGACCAGGCGCGGCAGGCGACCCTGCGCTCAGCGGGGTCTTCGAGCCCGTGGTCCTGCAACGCCTGACGAAACGCACGCAGCCGGGCGACTCCGGTCGAAAGGTCCTGCGGCCCGGCGAGGTGGGCTATCCGCTCGTGGCCGAGCTCGACCAGGTGCTGCACCGCCATCGCCACGCCGACCGCGTCGTCGGAGGTGACCGAGGGTACGTCCGCGCGGCCTAGTCGGCGGTTGACCAGCACGACGGGCGTATCGGCCGCGGCGAGCCGCTCGATCAGCGGGTGCTCAAGGCGGGCCGTGGCGAAGATGAAGCCTTCGACGTTCCGGCCGAGCATCGTCTCGACCGCCGCCGCCTCCCGCGCCGGATCGTTGTCCGTATTCACGATCCACGCGCTGTAACCCGCCTCGTCGAGCACGTCCTCGACACCTCGCGCGATCGGCGGGAAAAGCGGGTTCATCAGGTCAGGCAGCACCAGGCCGACGCTTGAGGACCGGGCGGTCTTCAGGCTGCGCGCGGCCGTGTTCGCCTGATAACCCAGCGATCTCGCCACTCGGCGCACCCGCTCCGCGGTGTCCTGATTGACCAGGTGCAGGGTCGCGTGGTTAAGCGCGCGAGACGCGGTCGCCGGGTGTACGCCGGCACCGTCCGCCACATCCCGCAGGGTGGGTCGCCGCATCGCCGCGTTGTAGGGCCCTGTGGTGCCGGGCCGGTCTGGGGTCTCGGTCAACGGTGTTTCCTCACGGTTCACGGGGTTCACGGGGTTCACGGGGTTCACAGGGGTCACGGGGTTCGCAGGGTTCGCAGGGTTCGCAGTGCGCGGAGACCTGTGTAGCGGTCGATCACGGCAACATTGGTGGCGGCGGCAGGAAGCGTTCGTCGAGTAGGCCGGGATCCTGCTCGGCGAACGTCGTCGGCTGCGCGGCGGATCCGTGATCGGTCCGGAGCCGCCGCAGTGTCTCGAGCGCCGCGGGGTCGAGTCGGCCATCAGGCACCAGGCCCTCCTGCGGGTCGGCCAGCGTGGCCAAGTACCGCGCGGCCCCCGCCGGGTCCAGGCCGAGCCGCCGGGCGGCGATCGGGATCGCGGCCGCCTCGGCTGCTCCGGAGACCAGGTCGCGGGCCATGGCCAGCAGCACCTGTGTCAGGGCCCGAAGTGCCTGCTTTCCCTGGTCCACGTCGTCGCCGCGCGCGGCCAGCACGGTCCCGGCGTATCCGCCGAGGGTGACGGCCCTGCTCAGACGTATGCAGCCCGCTGCCTCGGCGCGCAGATCGGAACCCGCGTTGAGCATCGTCATCGTGCATCGGCCCGCCATCAGCGCTTCGGCCCGCATCGGGGTCGAGCCCAGCGGTACGACCTCGTAGTCGAGGCCGCGGCGCAGTCCTCGGCGCAAGAGAAGTTCGTAGGCCGCGAACGCGAAACCCGAGTACGGCGCGTCCACCGCGAGCACGCCGCCGCGCAATTCGGCATCGGGGGAGGAGAACAGCGAGAGCCCGAGTCCCCGGTCCACGGCGGCGAGGATGCGCACGTCCACCCCGGCGCCCAGCGGGCTCGATCGCGGGTTCCGGTAGGCGAGCACGTTGTCAGGGCTCGTCAGCACCGCCTCGAGCCCGCCCTCCAGCAGCATCGTGAACTGCTGCGCGGAGGAGGCGACCGGTATCTCGCGTACGTCGAGTCCGGCGCGCCGCAGCCCGCCGGACTCGGCGGCGACCGCCAGCAGCACCGAGGGGCTGAAGACGCCGAGGCGTACCAGACGGATCATGCTGCGGCTCCTGTTCCGCGGGGCGCGCATTCCCGGCGAACGCGCCCTCGGGTGCAGCGTAGCCGCAATCGATTGCGGCTTGGGTGAAATGCTGCCGTTCCTCCCTTGACGCACCGTCGGTTGCTCGCAACACTCTGCCCATGCAAACGATTGCTAAGCAGAAGGGAGATGAGTGGAGCTTTGACGACACGAAGACCGTCCGGTGCCGCCCGGACCGCCGGGGCGGGCGCCCTGACCCTCGCCCTGATCGCCTTCTCGGCCGCGTGCAGCAGTTCCGGCGGCGGCGCCGGACCACCGACCGGGCCCATCAAGATAGGCATATCCCTGTCGCTCACCGGTGACTTCTCCGCCGACGGCCAGGCCTTCGACCAGGGCTACAAGCTTTGGGCGGCCGCGGTCAACGCCTCCGGCGGACTGCTCGGCCGGCAGGTGCAGCTGGACATCGTCAACGACGCGAGCAACCCGGTCCAGGTCGCGACCAACTACCAGAAGCTGATCAGCGTCGACCACGACGACCTCGTATTCGGCCCCTTCTCCACCTCGCTGACCGAGGCCTCCTCCAAGGTCGTGGCCCGCTACGGGTACGCATTTGTGGAAGGCGCCGGCGGCGGCCCCGCGGTGTTCGCCCAGGGGCTCGACGACGTGTTCGACGTCAGCCTCCCGGTGGCCAACAACCTCGCCAGCTTCGCCAAGTGGATCGCGGCCCTGCCGGCGTCCGAGCGGCCGAAGACCGCCGCGTACGCGACCGAGGACGACCCGTTCACCGCGCCGCAGCTGGTCATCGCCAGGAACATCCTCGAGGCGGCCGGCGTCACCACGGTCTACAACCAGACCTATCCCTCGGAGACCACCGACTACGGCCCGATCGCGACCGGGATCATCGGCTCGCACGCCGACATCGTTCTCGTCGGCACGCTGCTTCCGGACGTGACCGCGTTCATCAAGCAGTTCGTGCAGCAGAACTACAATCCCCAGGCGCTGATCGCCACGGCCGGCCCGGACCAGGGCAGCCAGTTCATCCAGAACGTCGGCGCCAACCACACCCAGGGCATCATGGTGCCCAACGAGTGGTATCCGACCTCGACCGCCACCGGCAACGCCGCGATGGTCGCGGCGTACCTGAAGGCCTACGGCGGCAACGCCCAGGACATCAGTTCCGATGTGGCCGAGGCGTACTCGGTCGGCGAGGTCACCGCGCAGGCGGTCACCGCGGACAAGAGCCTGAACCAGACCGCGCTCGTCGCCGAACTGCACAAGGGGACCTTCCAGACGGTCCAGGGCCCGGTGGCGTTCGACTCGACCGGGCAGAACACCAAGGCGTTCGCGTACATCTTCCAATGGCAGAACGGCGCCCTCGTACCGTTCCAGCCGGACGCCCAGAACCTCCTGGTCCCGGTTTCCCCGGCCACCGCTCCGGTGCTCTATCCGAAGCCTGCGTGGTAGCCCGTGGGCACCGAGCTGGCGAAAGCGGTCGTCGACGGCGTGCTCACCGGCGGCGTCTATGCCCTGATGGCGGCTGGCCTGACCCTGATCTTCGGGGTCATGGACATCATCAACATCGCGCAGGGCGTCATGGTCGTGCTCGGCGCCTATCTCAGCTACACGCTCCAGGTCCACTTCGGCATCGAGCCGTTCGTCGGACTCCTGATCACGATCCCCGTCATGTTCCTGCTCGGCGTCGGGATCGAATGGGGGTTCATCAGGCGGCTCGAGCCGCGTGACCGCACCGCGCTCTCGATCCTGGTCACCTTCGCCGTCGCGATCGTCATCGAAGGCGTGCTCACCCAGTTCTACAACGCCGACCTGCGCTCGGTGGACGGCTGGTACGTACAGAAGTCCGTGCACGTCTTCGGCTTCTACCTGCCGTACATCTACCTGTTCGGATTCGCCCTCGCGGTCGTCGCGCTCAGTGCCCTGTACCTCTTCCTGTACCGGACCCGGACCGGGCACAGCATCAGAGCATCGATGCAGAATCGGGACGGCGCGCAGCTCGTCGGCATCGACATCGACCGGGTGTCCGCGATCACCTTCGGGATCGGCGCGGCGGCCACCGCGGCGGGCGGCATGGTGTACGGCGCGACGAACACCTTCAATCCGGACTCGGGCTACGACCTGATCTCCCGGCTGCTGGTGATCGTCGTGCTCGGCGGCCTCGGCAGCGTGGGCGGGGCGCTGGTCGCGGCGATCATCGCGCTGGTGATCGAGGACGTCACGGCCGTGCTCTGGTCGCCGGTCTGGGCGAGCACGATGTTCTTCGCCGTCCTCGTCCTGGTGCTGCTGGTACGGCCGAACGGACTGTTCGGGCAGAAGGCGGTGCGGGCGCAGTGACCGCGGAGAGTGTGGAGACAGGGGAGGCCGTGGACAGCGCGCCCGCGGCCCCGGTCGCCGCCGTCGATCCCCTGGCGGCGCCGGTGTTCCGGCGTTCCGGGGCGGCGGTGGTCGTAGCGGCCCTGGTTGCCGCGATCGGCTTCCCCTTCGTGTTCAATAACCCGGCGACCACGTCCATCGCGATATTCACGCTGCTCTACGTCGGAGCGGCCTCGGCCTGGAACATGTTCTCGGGCTACACCGGCTACATGGCGCTGGGCAACGCAGTCTTCTACGGCAGCGGCGCGTACTTCATCGCCAACATCACCACCCACCTCAACCTGCGCGGCGGCGTCGGAATCTTCGCGTGGGTTCCGGTCGCCGGCCTGTTCGCGGGGCTCGTCGCGATCCCGGTGGGGTGGCTCTCGCTGCGGACCAGGAAGCACACGTTCGTCGTCATCACGATCGCCATCTTCTTCATCTTCCAGCTGCTGGCTTACAACCTGCAGTCGGTCACCGACGGATCGGCCGGAATGCAGCTGCCGTTGCCGCCCTGGACCGCAGCCGCCTACAACGACTACTTCTACGCGGCGGCGCTGGTCGTGGCAGTTTTCGCGATCGTCCTGTCGTGGGCGGTGCGACGCTCGCACTTCGGCCTACAGCTGCTCGCGATCCGCGACGACGAGGACCGTGCGCGCGGACTCGGCGTGCGGACGAGTCGGGCCAAGCTCCTCGTGTTCGCGATGACCGGCGCCGTCACCGGAATGTGCGGGGCCGTATACGCCTACTACCTCGGCAGCGTGTATCCGCCGTTCGCATTCGAGGCGATCTTCGACCTCACCATCGCGCTGATGGCGTTCATCGGCGGCCTCGGCACTGTCAGCGGCCCGGTGATCGGCGCGCTCCTGCTCGAACCGCTGCAGCAATATCTAACCGTGCAGCTGACCGACGCGGGTCTCTCGCTGATCCTCTTCGGCGCCCTGTTCCTGATCGTGATCGGCTTCCTGCCGCAGGGAATCGTGCCGTCTCTCGCCCGGCTTGCCAGGCGTCTGTTGCTGCGCCGAGCAGAACGCGGGGCGAAACGATGACCGCGCTGCTGGAGGTTCGCGGCGCCGTGAAGAACTTCGGCGGCGTCCAGGCGTTGGCCGAATGCTCGTTCGCCGTGGAGAAGGGCGCTGTCATCGGACTTATCGGACCGAATGGATCCGGCAAGACGACCATGTTCAACGTCATCACCGGCTACGAGCGCGCCGACGCGGGCACCGTCACCTTCGACGGACGCGACATCACCAATGCGCCCGCCCACCGGATCGGCTCCCTGGGCGTCGGCCGCACCTTTCAACTCACGCGCGTCTTCGGCAGACTCACCGTGGCCGAGAACCTCCAGGTAGGCCGGGCGGGCGTGCCGCGTGCCCGGCACCAGGAGCTCTACAGCGACGCGCGCTGCGCCGAACTGCTCGGCTTCGTCGGCCTGGCCCGCCTCGCCGACGTGCCAGCCGGGACGCTCTCCTATGGGCAACGCAAGCTGCTCGAGCTCGCCACGGTGCTCGCCCAGGACCCCAGGATCGTCCTGCTCGACGAGCCGGCGGGCGGCATCAACCCCACGCTGATCGGCCAAATGGCGGAGCGGATCGGCGAACTCAACCAGTCGGGTGTGACCTTCCTGGTGGTGGAGCACAACATGGAGTTCGTCATGGACCTCTGTGACGCCGTATGGGTGATGGAGCGCGGCGCGGTCATCGCGCACGGCACGCCGGAACAGGTCCGCGCCGACCCGCGCGTGCTCGACGCGTACCTCGGCGGCGCGCTGGACGATGACGAGGATGATGACGGCGAGGGGGCCGACGGGCGCGGCGACGGCAAGGGCGGCGGTGTCGGCGGTGTCGATGGAGTCGACCGGGAGGCGCGCCGATGAACGCGCGGCTCGAACTCCGCTCGATCTGGGCCGGCTACGGCGGCAGCGACGTGCTGCGCGACCTGAACCTGTCGGTGCCGGCCGGCTCGATCACCTGCGTCGTCGGACCGAACGGAGCCGGCAAGTCGACCATCCTTCGCCTGGTCAGCGGCCAGCTCAAGCCGCGGCTCGGCTCAGTGCTCTTCGACGGGGTGGAGATCGGCGGCCGTAAGCCCAGGCACATCCTGAGCCTCGGCATCGTCCAGGTCGCGCAGAACCACACGCTCTTCCCCGGCATGACCGTCCGCGAGAACGTCGCGCTCGGCGCGTTCATGGTGCGTGACAAGGCGGAGGTGGCTCGGCGCCTGGAACGCGTGTCAGAGGTCTTTCCCATCGTCCGCGACCGCGCGGATGACAAGGCCGGGTCGCTCTCCGGTGGCCAGCAGCGGCAGATCGAGTTCGCGCGTTGCCTCATGCTCGAACCTAAGCTTGTCGTACTGGATGAGCCCTCGATGGGTCTAGATCCCAAGACCCTGCGCACGGTCTTGCGCAAAGTGCGCGAGATTTGGGCCGAGGGTCGCACGGTCCTCCTGGTCGAGCAGAACGTGCGCGCCGGCCTGTCGCTGGCCACGCATGCCGTCGTGGTGGAAAGCGGGCACGTCCGCCTCGAGGGCACCGGCGCCGAGCTCAATGGGAACGCTGAGATCGCCCACCTCTACCTCGGCGGCGGAACGACGAGGAAGACGGCGTGACAGGCGGCGCAACGCAGGACCTCGATCTGATGCTTGTGGTCAACGGCGTGCGATGCCAGGTGACCGTTGATTCCGGCACCACGCTGCTCAACGTGCTGCGCGGCGAGCTGGGCCTCACGGGCACCAGGTTCGGCTGCGGCTCGGGACTGTGTGGAGCGTGCTTCGTGCTGGTCGACGCCCGTCCAACCGCCTCGTGCGACCTGCCGGCGAGCGCGGCGGTCGGTACGAACGTGGTGACTGTCGAAGGGCTCTCCGACGGCGACAAGCTGCACCCGGTGCAGCGGGCGTTCATCGAGGAGCAGGCCGCGCAATGCGGATACTGCGTTTCCGGGATTCTCGTCAGCGCCGCCGCGCTCTTGGCCGCGAATCCCGCGCCCGACGAGCCCGCTGTCCTCGCCGCGCTCGAGAGGCATCTGTGCCGGTGCGGGGCGCAACGGCGCATGGTCAAGGCCGTGATGAGGGCGTGAGCGGTCGGCCCG
>Ga0073928_10011529_pt1 | contig 10297 bp, 9 predicted proteins | sample PaiPotPPA55metaG_FD_76969 | JGI IMG/M metagenome (GOLD analysis project Ga0073928, IMG submission 76969) | Iron sulfur acid spring bacterial and archeal communities from Banff, Canada, to study Microbial Dark Matter (Phase II) - Paint Pots PPA... ...
ACGGCTGGCTCATCTGCAGACGCTCGAGGACGGCGAGGCCGTCAAGCAGCAGCAGATGAAATGGGTTGACGGTGCGAACTACGGGATGCTCGGCGCCGATGTGGGCTACGGTACGTACGCTGCTGGCTCTGCGGCAGTTGCGACCGGTGCGACGGGGGCGGCGGCAGCGGGTGCCGCAGCGCTTGCCGCAGTGCCGACGGTGGTCGCACTGGCCGGCTCGTGGGCGTTGGGCAAGCTGGGCGTGACCAGTGCCGTTGCCGAGGGGGCGACCAAGGTTGGCGATGCGCTCGGCCTGACCATCGGTCACGGGGACCCTCACCCGGCGTGCGTCGGCGACGACATCGCGCATTCGTCCGGCTTCATGGGGATGATGGCGGGCCTTGCGGCAGGCATCGCGATCGGTGCGATGGTCGCGGCAACTGTCGCGACCGGTGGTCTGGCTGGTGCGCTCATCGTCGGCGTCTGCATGGCCGGCGGGCTGAGCCTCGGCAGCGCGCTCGCCTCCGCAAGCCAGAGCATGGGGAGCAACTGCGGAAAGATCACGAGCGGATCGGGCAACGTCACCTTCGAGGGCAAGGCTGCTGCGCGAGTTACCGATGTTGCGTCATGTTCCAAGCACTCGAGTTCTCCTGAGCCCCTGGTCGAAGGCAGCAAGACCATCACGATCAACGGGCTTCCGCTGGTTCGCATCGGCCATTCGACCCATTGCAGCGCGAAGGTCAATTCGGGTCGGAAAAGCATCTGGGTCGACCGAACGACGGGTCAATATGGGCCAAAAAATCCGGAGCTGACTGCTGGCGAGGAGTTCTTTGCGGGTTTGCTCGGTGGCCTGTTGGGTGCGAAGCTCGGCGGCATGCTCGGGGACGCGCTTCCGAAACGCGAACCGACTGAGTCGGCGGAGGTATCCGGGAAGAAGGACGAAGCCTCGACCTGCAAGGAAGACCCAGTCGATGTAGCGACCGGCGAGATGGTCGACATCCGCACCGACATTTCAATTCCCGGCGTGTTGCCATTGCAGCTGACGCGGCGTTACCGGACGCGTTCCGAAGATTCAGGGCTTCTCGGACCGAAGTGGTCAACCAACTGGTCGCAGCGTCTGTCATTCCACGACGGACACCTCGTGCGGTTCCACAACGCGGGCGGGCAGGCGATCACATTCATCGCACCTGAAGCTGGGTTAGATGGCATCAACCTGCGCGAGCCGCGATATCGCCTGATCGGCAAGCGGGATGAACCGCGCATTCTCGACCATGAGACCCGGCAGGTGCTGGTGTTTGCGCCGCTCGTCGACGACGGCACCTCGCGGCTAGAGCGCATCGAAGACCTGAGCGGAAATGCCGTCTCGTTCTCTTACGACGGGGACGCTCGCCTCGCCGGCCTCGCGCACACGGACGGGTACCGGCTGGAAGTCCGGTATCACGGTGCGAAGAGTGAAGTCGACCAAATCGTCCTGCACGATGCGTCAGGCAAGTCTCAAACGCTCGTGAACTACGGCTACGGCGAGACCATGCTGGCCCATGTGGCGAGCTTCCAGCACGGCCATTTTCACTACACGTACGACCAGAACGGATGGATGACGGACTGGCGTGACACTGACCAGACCGATGTCCGCTACCTGTACGACGAAGCGGGCCGTGTGATCGAAACCGGCACGCGACAGGGGTATCACACTGGCCGGTTCATCTATGAAGCCGGTCGCACGCGGGTCATCGACGGTGACGGCGAATGGGTCTACGAATACAACGCCGATGGACTGGTCACGGTCGAGACCAATCCGCTTGGCCATACCACCCTGCGGGAATGGGGACTGGGACGGTTGCTGTCGCAGACGGATGCGCTAGGCCGGCGCACAGAATTCCATCACGACGGACGCGGCAATCTCATTGCTGTCCTGGAGCCGACCAGTAACACGACGCGGTTCGAATACGACGATAACCGGTTGCTGACTGCTGTTGTGCTGCCGGGCGGAGCGCACGTCAAGTTTGATTACGACCATCTTCAGCGCCTGACCGCGCGTACTGCGCCGGATGGGACGGTGAAGCGTTACCGCTACGGCGAACGGGGCGAACTCCTTCGCGTCGTGAATCGCGATCTCGAAACGCGGTACGACTACGATGCCCAGTTGCGGCTCATCGCCACCCGCCTGCCGACGGGCGCTCAATTTTCCACGGCGTTCGATGTGCTGGGACGTCTCGTTGAAGAAGCCGATCCGGATGGCAATGTCACCCGGTATGAATATGCAGCCGGGCCGGACAATCCGCGCGGCACGGTTTCGAAGGTCACGCCAGCGGACGGTACCGTTGCTCGTGCGCGCTACAACAGCGAAGGTCTGCTGGTTGAACAGATTGATCCGCTAGGCCGCGTTACCCGGCGCGAGTACGGACCGTTCGACCTCGTTACGGCGTCGATCGATGCTGCTGGCTACACCACCCGCTTCGAGTATGACCACGCGACCCGGCTGACAAAGGTCGTCAACGCGCTGCGTGAGATATGGGAGTATCGCTATGATGGCGCGGGCCGGCTCGTCACAGAGATCGACTGGGGTGGCCGCACGACGCACTATGAGCGGGATGCGGTCGGCCGGTTGTTGAACAAAACGCTGCCGGATGGTGGCATATGGCGCTATGAATACGATGTGCAAGACCGTCTCATCCTGCTCGATGCGGGTGATGTACGGCTTGCCTACCACTACGATGGTGGGGGTCGTCTTGCAACCGCCGAGGTACAGGGCGAATCACCTCACGTCACCCGATTTGCCTATGACGACAAAGGCCACTTGATCGGTGAAGACCAGCATGGCCATCTGCTAAAACACATTTACGACGCACAGGGACAACGAAATGCGCGGTCAACGCCGCATCGAGAAACCCAATACGAGTACGACGCGCTAGGTGCACTGACGAAGGTTGGACCAATATCGATTACGCGCGACGGACTCGGCAGGGAGACGGGGCGACAGGTGGGCGAGTTCGTTATGCAGCGTCAATACGATGCGTTGGGTCGCCTTCGCCGGCAAATCGCCGGGCCGCGGTCAGCCTTTGAGGAAATGCAGTCGGATCCAGTGCGCGCTCTGGAGGAACTTACGCGCAAATTGTATTCGTACGATTCCGGCGGGCAACTGATTCGAGTCGATAGCAACACTGACAACCTCGCGTACCAGCACGATGTTCGCGGGCAAGTAACATCGGTGCACAGCGCGCGTCTTTCCCCCGAACACTACACCTACGACGCGGATCTCAACATCGCGGCACATGGACGTCAGGGGCCTGCGGACTTACATCGATATCTGCCCGGGGGATTGCCAGAGCAAGTGGGCTATACCCATTACAAATACGATGCGCGTGGCCGCACTATCGAAAAAACAGTTGCGCAACCAGGGTTCAGGCCGAAGACGTCGCAGTACACCTGGGATGGGTTGAACCGGCTTGTCAAGGTACGTACGCCAGAGAAGGGCGCGTGGATTTACCGGTACGATGCTTTTCACCGAAGGGTTGAGAAACAAGAGGTTGGCCGCCGAGAAACAACCGGATTTCTGTGGGACGGCTATACGCTAGCCGAACGATGGCAGCAGAACCGGGACGGAACCACCGGGCAGGTTGTGACATGGCACATCTCTCCGGAAGAAATGACGTCGTTCGCGCAAGAGACCGACAATGATGTATATCCGATGCTCTCGGACCAGGTTGGGCTCCCAAAGGCAATCTTCGATTCCGCTGGCACTCAAGTCTGGAGCGCGGGCCATACGCTTTGGGGCCGAGTCAAATTCGCCAAAGCTGCGAATGACGGCGCGCAGATTGACACTGCGCTGCGCTTCCCCGGGCAGTGGGAGGATGACGAGACGGGGTTGTGCTACAACCTGCGCCGCTATCATGATCCCGATACAGGTTGCTACCTTAGTATCGATCCAATCGCCCTCGAAGGAGGTATCCGCACCCACGGCTACGTTCCGAACCCTCAAGTCGAATATGATCCATTGGGCTTGGCAGTATGTAGCCTCAGGTACGAACGCTATAAGGCGTTCCGTGACGCTGGGTTCTCCGCGCAAGATGCGGCCAAATTGTCCAAAGGGATGGACGAAGGATATTTCTCGTCACTCATGGGTAAAAATGGACCAACGTATTTTGACAAGCCTGACGCTACATTAGGTCGATCCGGCGGGTTGACATGGCTTGCACCTACGGGTGACTATGCCGGCGTTGCAACACGAGCCGACGCTGTGACCGCGACAGGGCATGCGCCCGGCGTCCTTCAATCGTACTTGTCGGGTGATCCTATTTATGGAATTTCCGTTCCTGCAGATGCAGTTGATGTTCGACCACCGATGGCAACGGACAGTGGAGCGAACGTGCATTGGCGACCAGGGGCCTACACGGGTGTCCAGAATTCCACGACGGGCGAATGGACGACGAGCGGGGTACGGGAAGTTGTTACCGAGGGTGGTGGGCCTGTTCCGCCGGGGTCTGTGTTCTTTGAGATGAACCCAGATGGAAGCTGGACTCCGATAAGGAAATTCTGATGACATGCCGGAAATGCTTAAGGTTTCCCGTTCCTACCTCCAATTACGACGAGGTGGCCATAAACGTAACAATGCAATCGGAGCTTTATCGGTGCCGGACCTGCGGGCAGTTGATCCAGATTTTCGCGCTTGAGCGTGGGATTCATTATCGTTCACCCGATGAAGCTAAGAGCCAATTCCCTGATGTAGATCTTTAGGAGTGTACGGCTTCGCATAGCGATGAATGAATCGCACAATTGTTAGGTTCGAGAAATATTGCTGAGGATGTCTTGTTGATGGTACCAGCGTGTCTACGGGCTCGGTCGGCATACGGAATCGCTATGACGAAGACAAAAACCATGCTCTTGGATGATGCTCCGCTTGGTCAGCCCTTGTATGCTCACTTGGAATCGATCGTCGATTATCTTCCCTCCACAGGGAATCGACTTGCGCACAACTTCAGATGGGGAAGCAACAGAGACGGATATTTTTGCCACCTGGCACTCCCGATTGACTTCGACGGACTTGAAAGAAATTTCGTATTCCCGCCTACGATCGTTTTCGGTAAGGCAAGAAATATTATTTTGTGCGAAAAGACGGGATGCGTCATAAAAACGCAGACGAGCTAGCATCTCCAGATGCACTCTGTCGAGACCCCAAACGCAAACATCGAGCTTAGAACGGCGACCGTGCTCTCGATATGAAATTTGCGTCGAGTGCGCGGCGATCCAACGCTCGGGATGGGTTGAACCGTCTCGTGAAGGCACGCACACCGGAGAACGGTCTTTAGACATATCAGTATGCTGCGTTCAGCAGACGAGTTGCGAAGACCAACGTGGCTAAGCCGGAGGCGGTGCGCTTTCTTTAGGACGGCAATGCTGTTAGCGAACGCTGGTCTGAATAACGCGATGACGCGACCGGGAAAGCAGTTACCTGCCACATTAACCCGACCACGTTGTCACCGCTAGCTCAAGAGACGACGCTGGGGTCTAGCGTCCGTACATAGCGTGAAGGTGTGCACCTCTTAGAGGGGATGAACCCGGATGGAAGCTGGTCCCGATAAGGAGATTTTGATGACGTGCGCAAAATGTCGCAACTTCGGTGGCACAAGTTCAAACTATGAAAGTTTGGGGATCAATGTCACACGGCATACCGAACTGTACAGATGCAAGACTTGCGGGCAACTGTTAGAAATAGTTGCGGAAGCACGTGCACCGTATTTTCTGACGTTAACCGAGGCAAAGGAACACTTTCCAGACGCCCAAGAAGCACTTAATCGGCCCTATCTGAAACCTTAGCGAACGAGCCGCGACTGATCGAAGCGGGCTCTGTCACCCTAAGGCGGGCCGGGACTTGAGCCAATCACAAGTGCATATCCTGAGTATGGTGCCGGAGGACAAGCGCAGCTTGTTCCGGCCATTCCAAAATCGACCGTTGACTTTGATAAAGTCACTTTACTACCCGAAGAATGACGATCGATGAACCGCGTGTGCACTTAAAGCACCTGATTGACACATACGTGCAAGACTCGGTGAAGCAGCAGCGATTGTTGAGCTTACTCGCACGTGACGATGTTCCAGTTAAGCATATCTTGGCGGAGATCACGCCATCTCTGTCCGGTGTAATCACTGCTGCCGATCACATGATTCTAAAGGATATAATGTTCTATTTTTGTTAACCTTTGATTTGCCGATTCCAGTTTGGCTGAGCAATGCGCGAGAGGATTGCGGTGGGGTCGCAGCACGAAAGGATAACCAACACGGTAAATCGGAATCGTCCCGTGCTCGCTGCACATTGCAGCGAGCTGCGTCGTGATTCACCCCACCGTGGATGAAGGAAATGGACAAGGATATCTCAGAGATGCTTGCGGCCTATCGTGAGGGCAGCATCGATCTGGTCAAACTTAAGATGTGGATCGAGGCTGAAAGCCCTCGAATCATGGTGCAATCGTCGCGTGGGCAATTGCTGGAACTTCGTCATGGAAACGACTACGCGCGTATGGCGGCAATCGTACAACTGCTTCCGCCTTGCGAGAAATGCGCAATGATCGGCTCACCGCTGCAGTTCGCGTCAAGGCAAGAATACGAAGATCACTCGAAACGAAGAGATGCGTTGGTAGCCTCTGGAATGTTGCGTACGATAACGCCTCCTTCGTGGACGCGCGATGGTCCACACACGGCGGAGGCAGTTATGTATTACACATGCTCGGTATGCGGATCAATTTGGGTGTTTGGTGAACCAGAAAGGGCAGCGAACGGATTCTGGGAGCGATTGGCATAAAGGTGCGATTGACTGTGTCTCCTGCCGCGCTCGTGTTGTAGTCCATCAACCTACTGCGACCCCAACGCTTTAATGTGAGAATACCGCGATGAGCGAAAAAATTCCGCATTGACCGAAGGACAAAAACCGTGGTAAAGCGGTCCGTCGAGCGCTTTACCACGAGGAATCAATATCCGGCTGATATGGGATTTCTGTCTTACTCAAGAAGATTCAGCGATGCGTCCATTGAGCTGAAGACTCCATGGTTGGCGGAGTATTTTCGCTATCGCAATCGGCATCCATTAGCTGGTAATGCTGAGCTTCTGGGCGTCCTTGGCCGACTGGGCGCAGACAACTCCGACCTTGCAAACCGGTTTCGCGGATCGTTGTTAGGTCTGGCGATTGGTGATGCATTGGGCACCACGCTGGAGTTCGCTCCTCGCGATAGTGCGACGGGAACCGATCTCGTGGGCGGTGGCCCGTTCCATCTGAAGGCCGGCGAGTGGACTGACGATACAAGCATGGCTTGCTGCCTTGCTTACAGTCTGGTCAAAGCCGGCAAATTCGAGGCAAAGGACGCCATGCAGGCGTTTTCATACTGGTATCGATTCGGTGCCTATAGTCCGACAGGCAAGTGCTTCGATATTGGAGTGACGACCCGTACTGCGATTGATCGGTATCTTGCAACTGGCGATGCCATTGCAGGGTCGACAGCCCCGGACACCGCAGGCAATGGATCGCTGACGAGGTTGGCCCCCGTCGTCTTGCGTTACTCGAGCAACTTCGAACAGGCCGTTTACTTTGCCGCCGAAAGCTCTCGATTGACGCACGGCGCAACGGAAGCTGTGGACGCATGCCGCTTTTTCTCCGCGCTGCTATGGGGCGCATTGGCTGGCGTACCCAAGGAGATACTCTTGAGTGACAGGTACGCGCCTATCCCCTCATATTGGGACCACTATCCGCTTGCTCCGGCAGTCGAGAGGGTTGCGAGAGGATCGTATAAGAGCAAGGCGCGCAGAGACATTTCATCGTCCGGTTACGTAATCGATACACTTGAAGCTGCCTTATGGGCTTTCCACAACAACAATGGATTCGAGCCCGGCTTGCTTGCTGCAGTTAACCTTGCAGACGACGTAGATACGGTAGGGGCTGTTGTTGGTCAACTTGCCGGCATACCACGGGGAGACCGGGTTGCCTGTCAAATGGATCGTAAACACGCGCGCCGCGCACGGGTTCTACCATTTTGCGCATGACTTGTCCGTTCTGGCGAGATCGACTGACGATACTGCATGAAGCCGTCGCGGGTTATGCCCGCCTCACCGGCGACAAATACGGTACGCGCGTCGAATGCCACCGTCGATCATCACCGAAGGGTCCGGACAAGCCTCCACGACAGAATGCACGACCGTGAAACGGCATCATTATGATGCAAGGCAAATGCGATTGATTTCTGAAGTCCAGACACCCTCTTATGATCCAACCCTCGTGGAGGATTAAATGACAAAAACCGCGCTCTTGGATGATGCTCCGCTTGGTCAGCCTTTGTATGCCCACTTGGAATCGGTAGTCGATTATCTTCTCTCCGCAGGGAATCGCCTTGCGCACAACTTCAGATGGGGCAGCAACAGAGACGGATATTTTTGCCATCTGGCACTCCCGATTGACTTTGATGGACTTGAAAGAAATTTCATATTCCCACCTACGATCGTTTTTGGTAAGGCAAGAAATATTATCCTTTGCGAAAAGACGGGGTGTGTCATAAGAACGCAGACGAGCTAACATCTCTGGATGCACTCTGTCGAGATGTCAAACGCAAACATCGAGCCTAGAACGACGATAGAGCTCCCGTACGAAATTTGCATTGCGTGCTTTGCGATCCAGGCCGATTACCAATTCTAATGATTTGCGCAAAACTAGGCGAAGTGCGCGTATTAGGCGAGGGCCTCATCCCTGCAGATGAAAATGCCCCGAGTTTTGTTGTTTACTTAAATTCTTTTCTTATGCTTGGTGCAGATGGCTGGGAGAAAATAACGGAGGGTGATAAAAAGGCTGAGATTATAGCCTCTATAAATTTATATTTTAAGAAGAAGCATATGGTTGTTGATTTTGAATAGAAACGGGGTTGAGCTATAATATTCACCACTTTTGCGATGCCGATTCACGAATGTATCTGTCGTCAGATCCGATCGGCCGTCGAGAAACGTTGATGAGGATGCCTTGTTAATCACGCGAGCTCGTCTACGGGCTCGGCTGGCATACGGAATTGCGCTACGACGAACCTGAAACTCCTGTGTTCGCCGAGGTAGCCTCCCTCACCACTCAAGCACTATCCCTATCGATAATCGCAAAGCCCGTATCCAGACGCACCGGATAGTCCTTCGCCCTATCACCGCTAGCGAACCGCTCCAGCAGCGCCTGAGCCGTGCGTGCACCAATGGCCCCACCATCGACGCGCACGGTCGACAACGCGGGATAAACATGTGCCGCCATACTCAAGTCGCCAAACCCCATCACGGCCAGATCCTGAGGCACCTTCAATCCGCGGCTTGCCGCTTCCGCGAGCACCCCTTGCGCGAGCGTATCCGAGCTGCAGACAATAATCTCCGGCGTACTTCCTTCCAACACCGCCGACGCCCCTTCGCGCCCCACTTGCACCGTAGCTGGAGCGTGACGTATTTCAAAAGAAGCGTTGTCAATATCGTGGCGCTGCAGTTCGTAAATAAAGCTGTTGGCACGGCGAAGCGCACGAGGATCGTCGACCGTCAAAACGCCAAACCGTCGATAGCCCTTTTTAACCAGATGCCGTGCAAGCTCCTCCCCAAGCTTCTCGTGTGAGAAACCAATCACGATATCGATCGGGGTATCGGTCAGATCCCATATCTCGACGACAGGAATCTTCGCCCGGGTCAGCCGTTCCACAGTGACATCCGTGTGATCGATACCCGCAAGGACGACCCCATCCGGCCGGCGCCCCAGAATGGCCTCGACGAGCTCTTCCTCGCGCTGCGCCGAATAGCCCGTCAATCCAAGCAAGGTTTGATATCGTGCGGCGGTCAATCCGTCCATCAACGCCTGGACGGTATCTGCAAAGACGGAACTGGCGATAGTAGGCAACAGAACAGCGACCAGGCTGCTCTTACTGCTTGCGAGTCCTCCGGCCAGCATGTTCGGCACGTAGCCGGTGGCACGGACCGCATCGAGCACCCTCTTCTGCGTCGCGCTGCGGACGAGTTCGGGCCGATGCAAAGCGCGGGACACCGTCATCGGCGCGACGCCGGCAATGCGGGCAACATCGATCAAGGTCACACTCTCAGCAGGACCGCCAACTGCATCGCCTTGCTTGCGTTCGTGAGTTTCTTCCATCGCGACCTTTTTGATAACGCCGGCGAGTTTAACGTCCGCCGTTGTTACCCCAGCGATTCCTGGACACAACCATCAGCCGACACCATCAGGTCACCGGCGCCGGATTGAACAGAACAAGCGCGTTATGCAGCTTCAGTTTTTCGGCGCAGGTTTGCTTGCGACCACTCGCTACTTCAAGCA
>Ga0073928_10011530_pt1 | contig 10297 bp, 11 predicted proteins | sample PaiPotPPA55metaG_FD_76969 | JGI IMG/M metagenome (GOLD analysis project Ga0073928, IMG submission 76969) | Iron sulfur acid spring bacterial and archeal communities from Banff, Canada, to study Microbial Dark Matter (Phase II) - Paint Pots PPA... ...
GCAAGTAGGCGAAGCAGCCGCGCCCGATATCGTGCGCGCGGCGCTGGCGGCGCCCGCGCGTTCGCCATTGCGCGGAACCGCCGCCGCCGTGTTAGGTTCCGTTTGCCAAAAGGGGAGCGAGGGAAAGAAGCAATGCCGAAGCAGATGCAAAACAAAGTGTGCGTGATCACCGGCGGCGCCGGCAGTATCGGTGCGGCTTCGGCGAAGCTCTTCCGGCACGAGGGCGCGAAGGTGATGCTCGTCGATCTAAGCGAGCACGCGCTGCAGAAGATTGCCGCCGATATCGGCGGCGGCGATGACGTCGCCTGGTGCGCCGCCGACGTGACCAGATCTGATCAGGTCAAGCAAGCGATTGGCGCCACGGTCGCGCGCTTCGGAAAAATCGATGTGCTGTTCAGCAATGCCGGCAATTTCGGCACCGTCGCCCCGATCGCCGACTATCCGGAGGACGTATTCGATTCAGTCCTTGCCGTCCATGTCAGAGGCGCATTCCTCTGTGCCAAGCACGCCGTGCCGCAGATGAACGACGGCGGCTCGATCGTCATCACTTCCAGCGTCGCCGGCGTGACCGGCGATCCCGGCGTCTACGGCTATATCACCGCCAAGCATGCTCAGGTGGGACTGATGCGCGTGTTGGCCAAGGAGCTTGCCGGGCGCAACATCCGGGTCAACACCGTGCATCCCGGCCCGGTCGACAATGCATTTCAATTGAACGTCGAACAGAAATTGGGCGCCGTGATCGGGCGCGACGGAACGCAGTTCTTCAACGAGATCATCCCGCTGCACCGCCATGTGCGCGCCGAGGAAGTGGCCCGTTCGGTGCTGTTTCTCGCCTCCGAGGCGTCGAGCTTCACCACCGGATGCCTGCTCATGGTCGACGGCGGCATGAGCATTTGATCGTTGATTAACGAAGCGTAAATTGATCTTAGCTAGGTAGTGGCGGGGTTGGGCCAGCCCATGGCACACGCACACGATGTCGCGCGATGTTTCGTACGCTGACTTGTTTGACCACACAGCACGACTGGCGCTTGGTCGTCATTGCGGGGATCGTCTGCTTTCTGGCGAGTCTCACGGCGATTACGTTGTTTCATCGCGCGCGTTCGACGGCCGGCCGCGCCAGCGCAATCTGGATCGCGGCCGCCGGGGTCGCGACCGGCAGCGGCATATGGGCCACGCACTTCCTGGCGATGCTGGCCTACGAACCCGGCATCCCGATCGCCTATAACGTTAATCTGACAGCGCTGTCGCTTGTGGCGGCAGCGATGGTCACAGCAGGCGGATTGGCGGTCGCGGTTTTCATTCCGAGCCGTTGGGCCGCGCCGATAGGCGGCGGTATCATCGGCGCCGGCGTTGCCTGCATGCATTATCTCGGCATGGCCGCCATCGAGCTGCCCGGTCACGTCGAGTGGGACGTTCCCCTCGTCATTGCCTCGGTTGTGCTTGGAATGGTCTTGGGAATCGCGGCACTTTCCGTGGCCGTGCGCTGGCAGGGATTGCGCGCGCTTTTGGCTTCGGCGCTGCTTCTCACGCTCGCCATCGTGTCGCATCACTTCACGGCCATGGGAGCGGTAGACATTGTCCCCGATCCTGCGCGCACATTCACCGCACTCTCGCTGTCGCCGGGCTCGTTCGCCGTCGCCGTCGCCAGCGTGGCGGTGGCCATCCTGGGTATGAGTCTGATCAGCGCCGCCGCCGATCGCCGGCTGGACGACAAGGGGCGGCTCCTCGGCATCGCTCTCGACAATATGACCCAGTGCGTGGTGATGTTCGACACCAACGGCCGCCTTGTCGTATCCAACGATCAATATTTGACGATGTACGGGCTGTCGCGGGACGTGGTGAAGCCCGGCGCCGCACTCATCGATATCATTCGTCAACGGATCGAGCACGGCAGTCTGGAGCGGGATCCGGCGCAGTATTGCGCCGAGCTCATGACCCAAATCGTCGCCGGGAAGACGGTGAGCTTCGTGAACGAGACGCCCGACGGTCGGGCGATCTCGGTGGTCAATCGCCCCATACCCGGGTCGATTTATTGGGTCGGCACCCACGACGACATCACCGAGCGCCGCTTGGCCGAGCGAAAAAACGCGCTGCTCGACGAGCAGGAAGCGCGCCGCGCGGTGATTGAGGAAGCGATCGCCTGGTTCCGCAAAAGCGTCGAAGGCGTTCTAAAAACCGTCGCCGATAGCGTGGCTGCGATGCAATCGACGGCGAGCGTGCTGGCGGCGACATCGAACGAGAGCACGGCGCAAACGGCGGGCGCGGTGCAGACCTCCAACGATGCGTTCTGTAGCGCCGAGATTGCCGCCACGGCAGCCGACGAATTGTCGAAGTCCATTGCCGAGATCAACCGCCAGCTTGCGCGCGCCACCGAGGTGGTCGGCGCCGCCGCGACCGAGGCGTAATCGACCAACGAGGACATCGCCGAGCTCGCGCAAGCCGCGCAAAAGATCGACGACGTCGTCAAGCTCATTCAAAGCGTCGCCGGACAAACGAATTTGCTGGCGCTCAATGCCACCATCGAGGCGGCGCGCGCCGGCGCCGCCGGCAAGGGCTTTGCCGTCGTCGCCTCGGAAGTCAAAGCGCTGGCAGTGCAGACGGCAAAGGCGACGGACGATATCGCGTCGCAGATCGCGGCGGTGCAAGCCTCGACGCGCAGCGCCGTCGGCGCCATCGGCACCATTACCGGCCGCATGCAGGAGATCAGGCAATTTACCGCTGCCATCGCCACGTCGGTCGAACAGCAGAACGCGGCGACGCGGAAAATTTCGGGAAGTGTCGCGGCCGCCGCGTCAGGAACGAAATCGGTGGTCTCGGTACTGGGGCGCGTCTCCGGCGCGATCGCCGACATGCACAATTCTGCGGATACGGTACTGGCGGCCTCGCAAGCCGTCGAAAAGGCGGCGGACTCTTTGCGTGGCAGCGTCGACGGCTTTCTCCGCAAGGTCGCGATCTGACGTAACGAAGCCTCGTCGCGACTACTCCATCGCCACACGCGCAAACGTCGCGATGATGCGCGATCCCGCCCTGATCGAGCCGCGCAGATTACCGGCCACTTTGGACTCACCGCCGGCGCGGCGGCGATAGGCGACCGGCAACTCGAGTACGCGCAGGCGAGCGCGCGCTACCCGCATCTGCATTTCCAGATTCCAGCCATAGGTCTGTTCGCGCATGCCGAGCGCCAGCAGGGTTTCGCGGCGGATGGCGCGATAGGCGCACATGTCGGTGTAATGCACGCCGTAAAAAGCTTTGATCAGCGCGCCGGCGAGAAGGCCGATCAAGATCTGATGACTTCCCATGCTGCCTGCTTCGCGCTCTCCCCGCGCGCGCGAGCCGATGACAAAATCGTAATTGCCGGACCGGATGGCCGCGACCATCTCTTTGATGAATGCCGGATCGTCGGCGCCGTCGCCGTCCATGAAAACAACGATGTCGGCGTCATCGGCTGCTTCCGCGCCGGCAAGGGACGCACGCCCGTAGCCATTGCCGATGCTGAGCACCTCGGCGCCGGCGCGGCGCGCGACCTCGGCGGTGCCGTCGCTGCTGCCGCCATCGGCCACGATGATTCGGTCGACGACGTCGCGCGGTACGGCGGCCACGACGCCGCCAATCGCCGCGGCTTCGTTGTAGGTCGGAATGATGACGGCGACTCTTTCCCTCGCCCCTTGTAGGGGAGGGGGGTCGTGAGGATTGATCACATGCGTCACGGCGTCTCGACCCCCACCCCTGCGCCCCCCACAAGGGGAAGGAGAAGTCGCTAGAGGCTCCAGCGCAACCCGCAATTCGCGCAGGCGGCCGGCGGCTTATCGGAGTGCAGGCCGCGCCGGAAATCGCGATAGGCTTCTCCGGTCCAGATCTCGCGCAAGGTTTGCTGCGTGGCGTCGCCGAGCGTGTAGTTCTCGTAGCCACGCTGCGAAAACGGTGCGATGCAACAGGGCAGGGCGCGGCCGTTGGCGGTGATGTACATGACCGTCCACGGCCGGCGGCACATCGACCATGGCGAACCGCTGTCGTTGCGTTTGAGACTCATGCCCGGCTCGGAAGCTGCGCCCGAAGCGCTGAAGGTGACGCCGAGCGAAGCGGCGATCTCGGCAGCGCGATCGATATGCGCCGCTTCCTCGCTCGACAGCTGCTCGTAAAGCGCCTGGTCGGGCCGCGCCTTGCCGATGGCGTTCTCCGCGAAGAACACGAGGCGCTGCAGATAGACTTCCCGCACGCCGGTTTCTGCGGCAACGCGCACGAAGTCCGGCAATTGCTCGACGGTCTCGCGCATACCGGTGAGCCACGCCGACACTCGCGGCTTGAGCTTGCCCTCGCGTTCCTGCAGGCCGCGGAACGCGCGCACATTCTTGAGGATGCGGTTGAAATAATTCTTGCCGCGAATGGCGCGATAGGATTTGGCGTCGGCGGCATCGAACGAGACGCGCAACTCGTCGAGGTCGGCGTCGATCAGCGCGCGGCCGTTCTTTTCGTTGAGCACGGTGCCGTTGGTGTTGAACAGAACATAAGTACCGCGGTCCTTGAGGTAGCGCACCATGCGCGGCAAATCCTTCACCAGCATCGGCTCGCCGACGCCGTGCAGCACCGCGCGCGGAAGATTGGGAATCTGGTCGACGATCGAGCGAAAACGCTCCCAGCTCATGTCGGCCGGGGGCTCCAGCTCCTCGTAGGTGCGCGGACAAGTCGTGCACAGAAGATTGCAGCGGTTGGTTGTCTCCAGATAGAGGCAGACCGGCTGATGCGCGGGCACGTCGCTATCGGTGGGCACGCTCTCGAAGTAGCGCCGCTGGTCGACGGCCGGCTTTGTAGCTGCAATGGCCATTCTCAGGCGCCTCCGGCTGCGAGCTGCATGACGTCCGCGCCGCGGCGGTCGAATTCGCCGTCGGCCCAGAGGCGTTCGATCAATGCCGCGGTGGCTGCCGGAAAGTTCGGTTCGGATCGGTCGAGCCGATATTTGACGGGGCGCGGCCGGCGCACTTCGCTGTGCAGCCGGCGCAAGCCCTCGACGTCGTCGACGTCGTACCAGACCGGAAGCGTGTGGATGTCGAGCTTGATCTCGCGGGCGCGTTCGCGCGTCTGCTCGGCGACGCGCTCGGTGCTCCAGGCGATGTCCTCGAACAGGCGGCGATGCGCAGTTTTGACGCCGAGAAGATAGTAACCGCCGTCGCTCGATGGACCGAGCACCGCGCGCTCGCCCGGCTGGGCCAGCGCCTCGGCGGTTTCGACCAGGAGCGCCGTCGGCAAAGTCGGGCCGTCGGAATTGAGCACGACTGCGGAGCGGTGTCCGCGCCCAAGAAGCTCCTCGATTGTGCGCAACAGGCAGTCGCCGAAATTCGGCAAGCAGGCGTCGATCAAGCCGATGGCGGGCGGCAGGATACCGCGGAAGAAGTCCTCCGAGTCGCGCGGCGCGTAGGCGGCATATCCGGCGATTGGGCTGTGACGCCCGGCCAGCAAGAGATTGTCGGCTATGTCCTGAAGGAACGCGCTATTGAGCGCTGCGGCTTCGTCGAAAGTCAGCGGCGGCACCAGTCGCGTCTTGGTCAGGCCCGGCGCCGAAGCTTTGGCCATGATGGCCATGCCGCAACTGGCAACGCCTCCGGGGATGCGCTGGATCGATTCAGGTCTGATGTTGAAACGATTCGCATCGTTCATGCGGTGCCACCCCAAAGAATTCCGCGAAGAAACTACCCCGCAGCGCAGCGCAGTGTTTGGCAAAGGATGGCAACGTGCCAATCAATTCCGGCTCACTGCCTACAAGTCCGCAAACACCAAAAAGTTATAGATCTCACTTCACTAAGTCGTGATTGCGTACGGCGCAAGGTCCGAGTGCCGACAATTGACCCGCTACATCTGCTCTCAATGTCGCGAAAGCGCGATCCTGATCATTGCCTCAGCGGGCAGCGTCTGCACGCCGGCACTCTGCCAGGTCGGCGCCGATGCGTATTCTTTCCGCGGCATGTCGAGCGACGATATCTGGCGGCCGGCAATTGCCACGGCCGCTAACGGCACGGCAATCGGCCGCGAGCGCCAATCGAGAAAGCCGCGATAGTCGACGATCAGTTCGATTTTATTCTCATTCGTGCGTACGATCTCACGCACGTAACCGAGCGTGCGGGCGCTGTCGTCCAGAACGGGCAGGCCGATCAGATCGCCGACGCGCACGGGCTGCGGATAGCGCGCTTGCATGCGCTGCTCGGCCGTCAACGCCGGCTCCGTCATCTGGGCGATGGCTCCAAGCGGCGTCAGCAAGAAAATCGCCAATGCTGTCGCGATCAGCTGAGCGCGCATTTGTGGTCATCCCGATCAAAAACGCCGCGCGAAGTTGTGAAGCGGATGTGGTTGCGTGAGCGTCAACGCAACCATTAGTGTCCGCGCGCCGCACATGGAAACAGGACTTGGAGCGCAAATAAGACTTGGAGCGCAAACAGGACTTGGAGCGGCGAGAGGAATTTTCTTGATGCCGGCGCCGGCGGTCAAATCAATTGCACGTAATGTTGCGGGTAACGCCGCGCCCAAAGAACGGCCGCTGCATCCGCTGCCGCTTCGCGTCATGCATTGGATCAACGCGGTAGCGATTTTCATCATGATCGGCAGCGGCTGGAAGATTTATGACGACGACGTGATTTTCGGCTGGCTGCATTTCCCCGACTTTCTGACCATCGGCAAGTGGGCGCAGCACGGGCTGCAATGGCATTTCTTCGGCATGTGGATTTTTGTGCTCAACGGCCTCGCCTATCTGGCTTACGGCATCGCCACTGGTCGTTTCCGGCGCAAGCTGTTTCCCATTTCCGTGCGCGAGATAGTGGCGACGGTCGGCGACGCGCTGCGGCTTCGGTTGAGCCATGACGATCTCATGCACTACAACGCCGTGCAAAAGATTCTTTATCTCGGCATCATTCTGGTCGGCATTCTCATCGTGATTTCAGGTCTCGCGCTGTGGAAGCCGGTGCAGTTCTCCGAGCTTGCCGCCCTGTTCGGCACCTTTCAGACCATCCGTCTCGTGCATTTCCTCTGCATGGCGGCGATCGTCGGATTTTTGCTGGTGCACGTGGCGCTGGCACTGCTGGTGCCGCAAAGCCTCGTCGCCATGCTTACCGGCGGCCCGGTCGTGCACGATGATGCAACGCGCGTTGCCGATGCCGCGGCAGACGCACCGTCGACGCCGTCGCGGTGAACAAAAATGCCATTGCGCACCCGCACGCTCTCGATCTTTCGGCCTAAAGCGCCGATCGACCAAAGCGTGCTGACGGAAAACCGGGCGCTGGTCGCCAATATCAACCGCCGCGGCGTGCTGCGCGGCGCCATCAGCCTCGGCGCGCTGACGCTGCTCACCGGCTGCAATGTGACCGAGGAAGAGCCCGTGCAGAAAGTCTTGCGCGCGGTCTCATCGTGGAACGACGGCGTGCAGGCGGCGCTGTTCCGGCCCGATCATCTGGCGCCGACATTCAATGCGGCGCAGGTGGTCAAGCCGCCGCGCTTCAACGCCCATTTCGACGTTGAAGACGTCAAGCCGGTCGATGGCGCAACCTGGAAACTGGAATTGGCCGGGTTGATCGGCGACAAGCGGCCATGGACGGCGCAACAGCTCTACGCGCTGCCCGAGCAGGAAATCATCATCCGCCATGTCTGCGTCGAAGGCTGGGATTATATCGGCCAATGGTCGGGCCCGAACCTGCGCGGCTTTTTGCAGCGCATCGGCGCCGATCTGACCGCGAAGTACGTCTATTTCCATTGCGCCGACGACTACACCGAGAGCATCGACATGGCGACGGCGCTGCATCCGCAAACCATCCTCGCCACGCGCTATGCCAAGGAGATCATCGCCGATCCGTTCGGCTATCCGCTGCGGCTGCGCACCGCGACCAAACTCGGCTACAAGAACGCGAAATGGGTGAAGGCGATCGAGGTGACCAACACCTTCACCGAGACGTTCTGGAGCGAGCAGGGCTTCAACTGGTTCGCCGGGATTTGAGGGTTCATCGCCGAACATAAATTCGCCAGCGGTCCGTACGCGTTTCCGCCAGACGGTAGTCGGGGCTACCGGCAAACGGATCGCGGTCCCAGGCCTTGTCGGTCGGCACCACCACCGCGACATCGCAGCCATAGTGCGTCGCCAGATCGTGTACGTCGTCGGCCGTGCCTTCGCCGGCGAAGACGCGAACGAACTGGGCATTGATCGCCTCGCGGCGCTCCGGCGGCAGCGACGTGAAGGGGAGCGCCAAATCGAGACCGGCGAAGCACGAGCTTCGGTTGGCAAACAAGGCCCAGGATATGTTCACCGGCCACGGTGTTACGTCCTTGACGAACAGCGGATTGTTGGCGACGCGCGCGGCGGGCGGCGCATAGCGGCGCACGGCCGTCCAAATATCCGGCGATTGCGCAAACGCCGCGCCGCCTGGCCGCTGCTGGCCGGCAACATTGTCGTGAATCATTTTCACGGTGTCGGGCAGGCCGAGCGCGAGCCCGATGAGCGCCATCGCGACGACGACGACGCCAAGACGAGCCTTCGCCAGACGCACTGCTGCCGCGGCGACGCTGACGATCAGCACCATTTCGGCCGGGATGATGGCGCGCAGGCCGAGATCGTTGTTGTCGCCGAGCGTTGACACCAGAAGCCAAGACACGCCCAGCCCGGCGGCGGCGAGACACGCAAGGACAGCCACCGCGAGTTTTTCTGGACGGGGCACGGCGCTGCGCAACGTCATCGTCAACGCGATAACGCCAGCGAAAAAAACCGCTGGCAATTCGGCCGGCAGGATGATGAGCAGTAGCCCGGGACGTCGAGCACGCGGCGGAGCGCGTGCGGCAAAAATTCGCCGAATACCGCATAGTGCGAAATAATGATCGGAGCACCGCCGCCGCGGGCGCGGACGGCGGCCAATTGGTTGAGCACGAACGGCGCGATGAGGCAGACGACCAGTAAGGCGGCAAGCGTCAATGCGGCTGCCAAGCGCCAGCGTCGCGCCGGATTGGTTGCGGCGAAAAGAATCGGCGCTGCCATGATCGCGGCAATCGCGAACGCAATGCCGCCGACAAAGGTCGAGCTTTCAAAGCCGGCGACAATGACCAGCGCCAGCGTCAAAATCAGCGTCCAGCCCTGGCGCTCCGTCATACGCGCCAGAAGCAGCATTGCCGTGAGCACGCATGCCGCCGCCATCACATGCTGCGGCGACCAGGTCGCCTGAAACAGCCAGCCGGCCATGCCGACCGGCGGCCAGAGCACCGGCATCAGATCGTCAGTCCCGAGTGTCCAGTAAAGCGTGATCCAGATTGAGCCAGCGGTCGCGAGCACCGCCACCCAGATCGCGGCCGCCGATCGTTTGCCGAGCCAGACCGCAAGTCCCATCATCAAGGTGAGCGAAGCGAAAGCGGTGAACCAGGTGAGCCCGATATCGGCTTCCCAGCCCATCGCGCCGGTCGCCGCCGCGACTTCGGCGGCGCTGAAATGCCAGAGGTAATAGTAAGCGAGACGGCCGGGCGCCCCGAATTCCCCAAACACCGGATTGACCGGTGGCACGCCGAGCCGGGTTATCGCGTCGACGATCGCGCTCTTCGAATGATCGAAGATCGGATCGGCAAGCTGGACGGCATCGCCGTAAAACTTCGGCAGGATGGCAGCCGCCGGGACCAGCGCCAGGATCCCGGCGGCGGCGAATGCCCATAGCGGAATGCCGGGCGCGCCTTCCTCTCCGCCCTCGGATACGCGCAACGACAGGGAAAAGCCGCTGGCGAGAATGCAGAGCGCGCCGATCGCGACCACGGTGATCGGAGATAGGCCGATCCAGACGTAAATCGGCAGTGTCACGGCGCTGTGCGCCGCCCAGCCGATCACCGCCGCGGCGCCGAGCGCGAGTACCCGCGGAAGCAGATGCCGGGAGAGCGCAAAGCCGAGCAACGTCCAGAAGGCGGTCGCAATCAGCGCGCAGAGGAGGGCATTGACGGGCGACGCCATGGCTGGTCCGTGGCCGAAGCTCTTCGGGAATCTCTTGGCCGAAACTGGTGGCGAAACTGGTGGTCGAGTCTGGTTGGCCGAGTCTGGTGGCGATGTCGATGCGGGGCTATTGCGCCGCGACGGCCGGCTTGGCGGTCGCGAGGACGATGACTTTGGTCCCGATGGGCGTGCGGTTGTAAAGGTCGGTGACGTCGTCGTTGGTCAGGCGAATGCAGCCGGAAGATACGTTGGTACCGATCGTCCACGGCTCGTTGGTGCCGTGGATGCGGTAGAGCGTATCCTTGTTGCCCTGCCACAGATACATCGCGCGGGCGCCGATCGGATTCTCCGGGCCACCTTTCATGC
>Ga0073928_10011531_pt1 | contig 10297 bp, 9 predicted proteins | sample PaiPotPPA55metaG_FD_76969 | JGI IMG/M metagenome (GOLD analysis project Ga0073928, IMG submission 76969) | Iron sulfur acid spring bacterial and archeal communities from Banff, Canada, to study Microbial Dark Matter (Phase II) - Paint Pots PPA... ...
ATTGGGCCGGCAAGGAAACTGCTGGCGTTGACATCTTTCGCTTCGACGGCGAAGGCAAGATCGTCGAGCATTGGGATGTCTTTCAACCCGTCCCGGCCTCCTCCAACAACCGAAACACGATGTTTTGAGAAGAATCCTTCAGGGCAAAGTGTTCAGCGATTTCGGGAACGCCCACTAGACTAGGATCACAAATAGTTCCAAGTCACAACGGTTCTCCAAACCGCCGCCAATCGGCAATAAGCTGCGCTATACGAAGGGTCTTAACGGGCCAGCGCACGGAATTCGTCCCGACGATTCACCTGTTTGCTTCTGCGAGCTGCAAAGGAAGAGGCGAAATAGATTGGGCCCTTGATGGAATCTCTCCCGATATACTCCGGGAGACGCGTTCCTCTGCCCATTCTGTCAGCCGCACACGAACGCCGGGCGATTTTCCCCAAGGCAAGCTGCTAGCCAATTGCTGCTCTACCACGCGAAACCAATATCTACCTAAGCGGCCACGAAGTCTGTTTGCCAAACGATGGTGACATCGGCCCAACCGGCTACCGCTGCCGCACGGACAGCGCTCCTTATTTGCGCGGCGCTTTCTCATAGCGAGCAACCTGACAAACGGCAAAACCTCAGACTCTCGCTTTAGCCCAAACAACAACCGCAAGTCCTCCGCGATGCCGCTCGGTCCGTGTTCAAGGTCCTCAAACGGAGCCTCTCCGTACATTTTCAAATACGAATACCGATACAGGTACGGAACTACGCATCGTTCGACAAACCCTACAAGGGATAACCCCTCGGCCAGCATTAAGCGCAGGCGCGTTTCAGATCCCAGGCAGAGGGAACCGTCCCGAAGGTGATGATAGGAAATTCTGACGCGGCCACCTGTTTCGAACACAACAGGAATTCCTCGCGGGAACGCTTCAGGAATCCGAATCTCAACTTCATAGCAGTCACTGATCCGCGCTTTTCCGGAAATCTCCGCATTGAACTCCAGCCTGCCCGCGAGGACGAGATCCGAAGCCTCCGGAACGATGCGCATTCCCGGCTGCCTGACCAGCAGTTCTTCAAGACGCCAGCGAACTGGAATATCAGTAGCGATGACGATCTCCCCAGGGCCGCGGCGTCGATCTCGGGATCGCCACTACCGGCGCGCGCACAACAGCGGGCGCACGGCTGGTTCGTCTCACTCCAACTTGTTCCAACTGTTCTTCGGTGAGAACCACACCAAAGGTTCGCGCAATCAGCTCACCCAGTGTTTCTCCGGTCACCGAATCGACGAGTTTTCTCAAATCAGCCCGAACCTGCGTATGCCAACGCCAAAACGATCGTTCAAGGCCCGGATCACGAGACCATTTGTCGGCATAGTCCTCGGCAGGATTCGCCGGGTTTGGCACCCTCGGTTTCTCGGTCCGCACGAACTGGGGCATCTTCTCGACTATGTTTGTCAGCGCAGAGAACAAGTCCAGCTCCCCTTGATAGGCGTGCGCGGCCAAGTTGGTAATGATCATTGATATCGGTGCAAGGTTGCAGTTCGTTCGAAACATTACGTCACGATGCCGTTTCAGAATCTGAATGGCCTGCTGCAGTGGAGTCTTGAACTCGTAGGCTGGAACATCTTCAACCGCCGCGTAGAAATTTCCTTTGACGAGTTCTTTCAGGCGAGGAAGAGCCCAGCTTCGCGCGCACTGTTCAAACCAGTCCGCGAACCCTCTCGGATTGCTGCTGAGAAGCGCAGAGGAGATGTGCTCATAGTGCGGATGGCGCCTGTCGGTTATCGCAACCGCAAGCTGTGCCAGCTGCAACGGCACGCCGGCCGCCATAATTGCTTCTACGACGCGCTGATCTTCCGGCACGCATGGCAGCGAATCCAAATGGAAACTGAAAGCGTCCGCGTAAAACAAGCGCCAGCACCGGTTCCGCTCCTCGACAGGGTCCGTCATCTGGTGCGCGATGGCGTAGGCCTTGATCTCCGCACCGTAAAGATTCTTCAGCTCTTTCTGCGACATCCGAGTTTTCGCAATCTGAAGTGTCGTCACGTTGTCGAGATCATACTTCTGTGTCGGTACGACAGGCCGGACCACGGCCCCATACCGAAAAGACCCTTGCGGAACAACAACCGGCGCGAATGCGACCACCGTCGATTCGGGGCGGCACAGCCACTCGCCGAGAGAGCGATGTCGTGCGACTGCTTTCTCGTAGTACGAGCGGGGAATCTCGATTTCGGTCACGACGAGCTGCAGGACGGAATTTACTGTGGAGTTTACGATCATTGTTCTTCTCCCTCCGGAATCGGTAGGGCCCGAGTAAATCCACCTTGAGCGTTCACCTGGTCATAGAGGAGCCACGGCATGTCGGCTTTCGGCATCCGAACTCGGCCAAATTCCACAGCAAGAGAAACAGGCATAGCGGGGAATACGTGCAAAACCTCAGTCTGCCCGTGAACCGCTTTGATTTGGTCGAGAGCCGTTCGAACGAGTGTCCGGAATTCCGCCTTCTGCCGGGTGGTCTTGAGGACATCGTTATGCGGTGCTGGCACGCCAATCGACCAGACACTTGCTTTCTCTCCCAGAACGCGATGAATACGCTCTACGCTAACCGTCGCGCTCACTTCGAAAACGAGTGCCGGCTCACCATCAACGGAAGTCGGGCGCAGCAATCGAAATGACTGCGTTTCAGACTCCGGGGGCCACTGCCACGTCGCCGGCTCCCGATGGCGCTGATAGACATCCGAAAGAACGATATCGCCGAGCAGACTTCCGAGAAGAATGAGGAGCGGCTGTGGGGCAATCGCAAAAACAGAAAGGTGTTGGACCCCGCCCTCCGCAATCTGAAGACGCACCTGTCGCTCAAATTTTCGCCGCAGTTCGAACGCCTCGTGCTGCCAAAAGTCTGCATCGCGATCACAAAACGAGCTGTTGTGAACGCTCAATTCGATGGCGCGGTCGGCAGCCGGATAGCGAGCCGGAAAAAGCGCTGAGGCGGCGTCAAAATAGTTGAGAGGAGAACTGTGGTCGCCGATGTTCGCGCCAAAGAGCAAGACATGACTGTTCTTTTCCGGAGTGATCGCGGAAACCAGCTCAATCCTGCGCTCGTGTGCCTCTTTCATCTCCTGCAGGAGCGAAACTGTGTAGCGGCCACCATTGCGCTTGCGGTCGATCTTCCGGTGACAGGCATGGCATACCAGGATCAAATTCGAGAGGTTGTGCAAGTCCGCGCCTGAGAGGCCGATGTTGCCTCTGGGCCCGCGACCGGAAAATGAATAGATATGCGCCTTCTCCGCGATATTCACCTGCTCCTGCGTCACTCTGGATTTCCAAAGAGGCTGATTGCAACCGCCGAATTCGCATCGACCGGCGGCTCGACCCCACAGCAAACATTCCACGGAATGCGGGACACTTCGCGTTACTTCCTGCGCTGTGATCGATTGCACCACCGCCGTACACGCGGGCACGCGAACATCCCCGGGACCGCCGAAGCGCGGTGCGGGCAATCGCCGTCTCGGCGTTCCTTTCAAGGCTTCATCTTTTTGTGCCAAGGTCTTCCCCCTTGACTCGCTTTCTATTATTCTTATGACCAGCAGGGAGGACGTTCCTGCTACAAAATGTCCTATACATAGGACAGTATAAGACCCGGCCGCAGGCCTTTGTCAAGGTCTGTTCAAAACTCAACTTGCGGAGGTGATGATGAGTCTATCGATCGAGGACTTCGGGCGCTTGCTCGCGGCAAAACGCGGAGGGCGCGGCGTTCGCGCCGCAGCGCTGGAAGCTGGTGTGACCCACTCCACGTTCTCACGCGTGGAGAATGGACACATGCCCGATCTCAAGACATTTGCAAAACTTTGCAAATGGCTCAAGCGCGATCCGCGAGAATTCTTGGGAATTGAAATTGCCGAAGCGGTCCCGAGACAGGCGCGCGCTGTAGTTCACTTCAAGAAAAAGAAAACCGTTCAAATCGAAACGGCGAAGGCGTTGGGGGAGTTGATACTTGCCGCTCAACGCGCCGTTCGCGCCGCTGAAGAGCAAGTAGGCCGTTAGGCCGTGCGGCATGGTTTCAAAGCCCAAAGCGAACGCACTGCCGCCTCGGCAAGAATCGCGCTTGGACTGAAGCCAAACGCTCCGTTGGGCCCATGGGAATACGCCAAACATCTGAATGTGACGGTGCTGGACTTTGGGATTCTAAGCCTATCGAAGCAAGCGAAAGCCCAGCTGACTATCCACGACGGCGACAGTTGGTCTGCAATGACCCTCCAGGTGACCGACAAATTTACGATTGTTCTCAACCCCTGCCATGCTATTACCCGCCAGCGATCGGACCTGATGCACGAACTCGCCCATATCGAACTGCGTCATTCTCCGGCTCGCGTCGAGGTGTCAGAGTCTGGCTTACTGCTTTTGAGCGACTACTCGGATGAACAAGAGCAGGAGGCTGACTGGCTCGGCGCCGCCCTCCTACTTCCTCGGGAAGGCTTGGTCAGACTCCGCGCGACTCGGAAATCGGCCGCGGAAATCGCTGCGTACTACGGCGTGAGCGAAGCACTGTGCCAGTGGCGGCTGCGAACGACCGGTGTTGAAACGCAGATGCGCCGTTCTCACCGCTGAACGCGGCGCGAAAATCCACTCAATCGAGCAAGCGGAACGACGGATTAGAATGGTTCTTGTATGCCGGTACGCAAAATCGTTCACATCGACATGGACGCATTCTACGCGTCTGTGGAGCAACGCGACGACCCGCAACTGCGCGGGAAACCCGTCGTCGTCGCGTGGCGCGGCAACCGCTCTGTGGTTTGTGCAGCTTCGTATGAAGCCAGAAAGTTCGGCGTGCGTTCCGCGATGCCCGCCGTTCGTGCCGAACGCCTCTGTCCGAACGGCGTCTTTCTTCCTCCGGATTTTCCGCGCTATCGAACTGTGTCGCGACAGGTGCGTGAAATCTTCCGCCGGCACACCGACCTCATCGAACCACTGTCGCTTGATGAAGCCTATCTCGATGTTACGGAGAACAAAACCGGCCTGCCGACCGCAACGCAAGTGGCACGCACGATTCGCAATCAGATTCGGGTGGAACTTCAGTTGACGGCCTCCGCGGGCGTTGCGCCGAACAAGTTCCTCGCGAAGATTGCATCGGACTGGAAAAAGCCGGATGGACTCTTTGTCATTCAGCCCGAAGAAGTGGACTCGTTCCTGCCGCCTTTGCCCGTGGGCCGTTTGCCCGGAGTCGGCAAAGTCACGGAAGAAAAACTCAAGGGCCTCGACCTCCATACGATTGCCGATCTACGACGCTTGGAGTTACCGTCGCTCGAAAACCGCTTCGGTCGTTACGGCGTCCGTCTCTACGAATTGGCGCGCGGAGTGGACGAGAGCAAAGTCGTGCCCGATCGGCCGACTCAATCGATCTCGGCAGAAGACACGTTTGAACGCGACGTGCCGCTCAGCGAGACGGAGGCGATGATCCGCAAGCTTGCCGAACTGACCTGGGCCGCATCGCGCAACGAACGGCGGATTGCGAGAACCGTAGTGCTGAAATTGAAGACTGCGGAGTTCAAGATCCTCACGCGCAGCCACACTCCGTGGTCCCCTCCCTCGTCGTGCGAAGAGCTGACGGCGATCGCACTCTCGCTCAGGGAACGTGTTGCCCTCGGGCCGCAGCAGCGGTTTCGCCTCGTCGGCGTCGGCGTTTGCAATTTTCTTGAGCCCGAGGACATCTTGGCCCAGCCTGTTTTATTTGGCTAATGCTACGAACGCAATCTTAGAAATGGGCTTTTCTTCGATCCGCGACGCCGTTCTACGGTTAGAGTTGGTCACTCAAACCCTAGCCATACAATCGATCAGAAGGTTACGCACCTCTAAGTGGTTATACATCGTAGAGTGAATCACGTCGGTGCAATCCCGGTACGCACGGAGGTGTAGATATTTGGCGGCGGGGTGGGAAAGCACTTCATTTGGAAGTATGGATTGCGAGAGATCGACGGACCTGTCCTCAACGATCATGTCGTTGGGAAGGCTAAAGCTCGCGGCAGCGTTCGGAACCCAGAAGACTGGAGGAGCCGAAGACTTCTTGAAGCGGTTCCAGCCGGAACCGGAGATCGAAAGGGTCGGAGTATCCACGGCAAAGTACTGCAGCAACCGGAATAGCCGAGCTGTGTTTAAGTCTTTCAGCGAAGGAAACTTGACGCTAATGACTTTCCCGAGCACGTCCGCCAAAGCGCCGAGCTGCGCTTTCAGCATGGCACCTGAATTCGGAGTGCCGATGGTAACGAGCAGATGCACCCTCATCGGAGGATAACGCTGAAGTCCTAATCCCAATAAGGTCGTAAACGCATTACGATCATCGTCGCAATAATTCTGGAAAATCTGTCGGTTCCCCGATATGACACCCGGCTCGCGCAAAAGAAGATTCGCAACGCGACAAACGAGACCACCCATGCTGTGGCCGACGAAAACTAACGGACGCTCGTCGGCAACATGGCTGGTCTGAAGCGCTCTGGCCAGTCGAGCTCCGTTCAAGACAACGCTGTCTGTCCATGGGTATGGCTGGTTGTCAATGATCGCATTCGGAAACTTTGTTTGTATGAACTTGGCAAGGTTCTGGAAGGGAGTGTCGTCACTCATGATCCCGTGTCGAATGACGACATAAGGATTCCATGCTTCCCAGTTCGCGCGATGCGAGCCAAAAATAGTCTCAGCAGAATCCATAACGGATGTCGCTACGCGAGAACAGCCGTGCGTTCTCGGGTTTCCTCCTCTTCTTCCTCAATCTGAGGCTTCGGGCTCGTATTTGGTTTATCGTCTCGACCTTGGCCTTCTGGCTCGGTGGATTGTGGAGGTACTGTCGGAGGGAGATTTTCGCCGTCAGCAACGGCTATCGATACCAAGCCAATGACGAACGTAGAAAACTCTCGCGCGGTTGCTAGTTTTAGATAGGCGGGATCAAAACGAATGACAATGCTCCGGCCTCTCCGCAGATAGCCGAGCATCGGAATGCGCCGATTTTGCTGTCGCGCATCCTCGGGCGATTGTCCCGGCAAGACAGGGAAACTTACGAGGCCATACTCACTCGATTCTAGCTGCTGGTCACCACGTGTTATTTCTGGGTTGGTATGTCGCCAAGCCACGGATGCGATTCCGTCCTCAAAGTCGTTATATGGACAACAGGCTCGCTCGTCTCGGTTGTCGAGTCGAAGCCTCGTGAACGGCACGCGGTTTTGTCCGATCCCAGAGGAGGAATCATCTCCGGGGTCGGAGGAAAAGAAATCCAGCTTCAAAGGCTTTCGTGAGGAGGGCCGGTAGAGTGCAGCACCAACGCGTACATCCTTGCGTGACTCGAACGAAAGAATTCTCGCGAGATTGCTTCGTTCGGGAAGCCAGGCTTTGGGAATCAAATCGCGCAATTGATTTTGAACCGCCCTTGCATCAGTCCAAATGGGCATGGTCATGAACAGCTGCGCTAGTTCCAGCTCAATGCGAAAGCTGTGTCCCTTAGTCAGCGCCGTTTGCTCTGACCGAGCACTCTGACGAATTTGAGATTCGAGCGCTGCGAACGGCTCTATCAGCCGACGCTGCCCATCATGGAGGTTCAACTGGAGGCGAGCGAATTTGATCAATTGCCGGATTTGGCTCGCTGGGTTCTCTTGAATGGCTAGACCAACTTCGATTGCGAGTGGTCCATCTAAAAGTCTTTTGACGTCTCCGACGACTGCCTCGATTTCGACGGCTCCATCTTCTCCAGGCAAACCTTTGAACCAGGCGATTAACCTGTCGGCCGCTACAGCACCCGGACATTTCGCAATGCGTTTTCTGGCCTCGGGAGTCTGCGGGTCCCAGACGTGGGAATCGGCGTCGGCAATTTCGCTGAGAAGGGCCTGAATGAAAACACCGTCGTTAGTTCCGCCATGAAAAACAAGATCGATGTCGCCGAAGGGGTCTACAAAATCAAAGAGTGAACGGTCATCGAAGATCGTATTCGGGTCGGCTATCAGAATGTTTCTGAGCACCCCACCACTGAGGCCGACCCGTACCTTGTAGCGATGAGCACATCGCATCAAAGCCCGAATCTCTGGAAGAGATTGCAGTAGGTTGACCAATGCAGCCAATTCCAAGCGCAGCTCCTATCGTCCGTCGGAGTGATGCGAACAATAGCATTTGTTGACGTATTTTCACAATTACCCGGAGAGTGTTCTAAAAAATGCTCGGTCAGTTTTAAATCAAGGATGTTCTGGAATTCCGGCACCGATGGTTCCACCGGCGAATACACCAGAAGGCTCGCCAGAATGGATGAGCTGGTTTCGAAATATCGCACCCCCGCAAACATTCACGCCGGGTACGATTTCCTTGGACTACTCGCTTCAGCTCGCGAGCGGGATACAAAACCTAGCGGCTTGGAATAATGCGTGTGCCAGCAATCCTCAAGCTCCCGTGATTCGCCTTGTCAGGGGACTCTCGAACAAAATGTGCGTTCCCAGGTTCCCTTGGGTTACCGAGTAACGCGCTCTCCTGACCAGCAGTAGGAGAATGCGTGCCAAGTCGGTTGGACCGAAGACAAGTGGGGAACAACTGCTTCCGAACTGCACCCATTTCTCGCGAAAAGGGTTCGCTCGTCCGCCGTAGATTGTTGATTCCAAACAACACGGCCTGAGACTTTTCTACCTGCTAAACGTTGTGGGGTCGAAGGCTCTCCAACCTAGGCGAAAAACGCGCTAGTCGTACGAGAGGCCGAGCGGTGGTTAGAGCAGATCACTCTAACCATGGCAGAGCATTCACTTGTCCAGCCTCCCGTCTATCGAGGTACTCGACTCCGAAGTTGCACCGCGCTCCTGAGCCGAGCGAAGAGAAGTGACTGCCTCGGTCAATTTCCAGATGCGGGCCTAACGTATCCGCAGGCGCACCGTCCGGTCGTAGGCGAAAATCGATGGCTACGGTTTTTGTATCGCGGGCATCGGGAATATTTGCGCCGAGCTGCCTGAGCCTTTTTAAGATTCGCACGAATAGCAGCTACCTTCGCGACGGACTTCGAGCGCCCACCGCGGCGACCGATCCGCGATAGGTATTTGGTCACTTCAGAAGGCACGGACTCAACCTACACAAAGCGGCTTTCAACGTCAACTCACTCCGTTGCGCCAGATACCTTCTCTTTGCATTCGCCGCCTATTCGCTGTTCCTGGATCGAAAGCGAACGTCGCTTTACGCAACGTGCATTGATTCCAAGCGACTTAGGCAATCTAAACTTAGGAACAAAAGACTTTCATCATCCAAACTAGGCTGAAAAGTCGCTTTCTAGTGGATACTGCGACTTGACCTTGACATACAAAGCCGTTTTGAAGAACTTGATATGCAAAGCGGCTTTGTTATATACTGCACCCAATGAAAAAGACCAGAGTTGATCGAGATTCTCAGGCGGAGCGATCAAACTCGCTCAAGCATTTGAGCGAAGATGAATTGCTCGATGTTTTCGAAACTGCTCGACGACGGAGCACTCGAGATCACGCGCTGTTGATTGTTTGCTTCCAGCACGCTCTTAGGGCAAGCGAATTGATTTCTCTCCGGCTGGGCGACATTAATTGGCGCAACATGGAAATCACAATTCAGCGACTCAAGGGATCGTTGAAAACTACGCAGCCTCTCTTTCGGATGCGAGGACGACCGTGCATGGACGAAGTTTCTGCCTTGCGGACCTGGTTGAATGAGCGGCCGGCCGACTTGGGTTCTGATTTTCTCTTCGTTTCGCAAAAAGGTCGGTTCAACCGCAACACGGTTAACCGCATTTTTGCAAAGTACTGTCGGCTGGCGTCCGAAGCTCGCGTGAACAGAAACGACAGACCAATCGCCGAGTCGTGTTGGCACATTCACGCTTTGAAACACAGCCGTGTCACTTCGGTTGTCGGAAAGATGGATTTGTATCTTGTCAAGTTGCTTGCTGGACACGCCGCCCTGTCGAGCACGCTTCGGTACGCTCATGGTTCGCAAAAGCTCGCCTGCGACGAAGCTCAGAGAGTTTCAGTGGAGACGTTTTCGTAGCCGACACAGCGCCAACAAGAAGTCTGGAGGCCAGCGATCGGGAGACTCCATGCTGCCGCCACCCGGTGCCGTTGATTCCGTTCACGTTATGCAGTCGAGTTCAGCAGTGGCACGCTGGTGACGAACTTATAGAATCGTCACCCGGAAGGACAAAATGATGAGCGATGGTCGGGCGAGATGCGTCGCGATAAGCCGGAGGCTGAAGCAGGTGCTCGCCGCGAAGCGGAAGGCGAAGGAAGCCCATTCCAAGGCTGCCAAGAAGGCGGCGCCAGCCCGCAAGCCCAAGGCTGCCGCTTGATCAG
>Ga0073928_10011532_pt1 | contig 10295 bp, 8 predicted proteins | sample PaiPotPPA55metaG_FD_76969 | JGI IMG/M metagenome (GOLD analysis project Ga0073928, IMG submission 76969) | Iron sulfur acid spring bacterial and archeal communities from Banff, Canada, to study Microbial Dark Matter (Phase II) - Paint Pots PPA... ...
ATGCCGCACGGCGATATTCTCGGCTTTGCGCCGCCGCTGGTGACCACGCGGGCGGATGTGGACGAGATCGTCGGTATTGTGCGCGAAGCCGTAGATGAAGTCGCCACGCAGACGATCGCCTGACATCGCCTGACATCGCCTGACGTCACTTAACGTCACTTATCGTCGCATCCCGCGCTCTTCCGGAATCGGAAAGTCAGGCCGCCCGTTTTGCCGGGCGGTTTTTTCACGACGACGGCGGGTCGCTTGGATCATCCGGCTTACGGCTGTCCTTTGCCAGCGCTTCGCGGAACGCGGACACCCGCTGCGGGTAGTTTTCATCATCGCCGTAGGCCAGGAACGCTCTAGTCCTTGACGGCGCACCGAGCATCTTTCGAGCGTGCTTGATGGGGCACCAGTACTGCTCGGTACGCGCGGCAATTTCGGTACCGTAGGCAAGCAGGCCATTCGCGTAAGCACAGTAGGCGCAATTGAACTTCTCAATGAAGTTCAGGTAGCTGAGGTGCCACCTATCCATCACGATATAGTCCGAGCGCCTGACCTTGTTGATCCTGTACACGGGAAAGCAGAGGGCCTGATATACAGTCAAGCCGAGGTCGAGGAACAGCAACGGCACGATCAGCCCATAGATGACAGGCGCGACCACGACAGTAGGCGGACGGCTCTTGACGAACCAGTTCAGCAGGCTGGTCTTCGATCGCTGGTGTGCCTCCCTGACCGACTTGTCGAATCTGATCCGTTTGCCCTCCACGCGATAAAACAGGGGTATTTCCGCTTGATGCAAAACGGCCCTCAGCTCATCTTCCAGCCCGTTTATCTGCGCCATCAATTGCCGAACCTTCTCGTCCACATGACCTCCGTGGCAGTGAATACAACAAACGGGGCCGGCCCGGCGGCTCACGGTGCTCGCGAATTTTGCGAAAGCGCGGGTGGTCGGCGCCAGTGGGCAACCGCTCGCATAAGCGGGGCTCAGCGCGCTCGTTGGTGAGGGCAATGGGCGCGAGGTTTCCTTCTCATCGCTTTCCCCGGGCTAGCCTTGCTTCGCGTTACCAGACCACGAGCAAGAATCATTCCGGACAAGCGGGTGAGCGGAGTGTGAAAGTATCGGACTTGTATAAAGACGGGCTAACGCCGCTGAGCCTCAGCGAAGGTGATGTGCGCACGATGCCCGGGTCGTCGCGAACGTGACCGCCATGACGGAATCCGACATGGGGAGTGGTAGATCAGGTGAGCGGCACAAAGACCGCATAACCAAGGTCACCAGGATTCAAAAATCAGCGGTCCTGCTGCGCCCGTTTTGGTCTCGCGTCGGGTGCTGCTCTTTGCCGCTTCCTGACGTGACCCTCCTGCGCCGGATTTATCGATCCGGCACAACAGTCGATTGCTGTTCGCGCTCAGGCAGCCTCGACGCGTGCCCGGGCGCGGAATGCCGTGGGTGACATGTTGAGGCGCTTGCGAAAGACCTTGGCTAGCCGTGCACCGCTGCCCATGCCGCTACGTCGCGCGATCTTGTCGATGGGCAGATCGCTCTCCTTCAGCAACTGGCAGGTACGGTTCAACCTGGCGCACAGCAGGTACTCGGAAGGTGTCACGCCCATCTCCTCCCGGAACCGTCTCAGGAAGTTGCGCTTGCTCATTGCCACGGCCCGCGCTGCGTCGGCTACGGAGATCAGGCGATCACAGTTTGCCGCCAGCCACTTTGCAGAAGCAATAACCTTCTCGTTGCCCCTTGGTGCGGGAACTTGGGACTCCCGATGAATTTGACCCGTCCCGTCATCCTGCTGGAAGCGTGCCGTCCAGGGCTGAAGAAATGCAGGGCTGGTGCCCGTGTCCGGCGATACACCTGCCGGCGTCTTGCGCTGTTCCAGGCTATCCTGCGTGACGGCCGCCGGGTGTGAACCGGCTTGAGGTGTGAGCAGCAACCGCACGTGATAAACACGACCCTCCACGCCGTCCAGCGGCGGCATCTCGTTGACCACGTGCAGCACGCCGGTGATCGTATCCGGCACGCTATCCGACGTACCGTTCGCGAAGTCCTGGAAAAACACGATGCCGACTTGCGCGGTTGCAGTGGCCCAGTTGTAGTCTGGTGCACCCTCGCCCAAACCCAGCAGGTGCAGATTGCGTTCAGCGTCGCCCATACAGCCTCCTTGGCAGGAAGGATTGCTTTCTATCGAGGCGGTGGGGACCTGCCGCACCGCGCTTACATACGATCTAGTGGCCCTGGCTGAATTCGTTCTTTCCCTGATCGGCCTGACTTTTGTCGATCATGGGTGAAGCTGGCTTTTTCCTTATCAAAAGACAATTGAAGGATGTGTCTTTTAATTTAAATTCCATTGATCCTGGAAATTAAAAATAGCGCGTATTGACGAGGAAAAATGTAATCCAGGAGTTATCTATGAATCAGCCAGATGAAAACAAAAGCCGTCGTAAAGATAACTACGGGATTCAAGAAACTATTTATTAATTTCCGACTGTGCGCTATCGCACATTCGATCACTCTTTCCCCTTCGCGAGCGGCATTCCGGGTACCTTCCGGGCACCCCGGACCGGGTACAGCAATATTCGCGATGATTCATTTTTGCTCCGCATGCTTTGACGGACGGTGCAGGATGACGGACAACAGGGGAGCCACCAGCTCACAACTCACTGCCGGATTTCAGACGATCAGGGCAGGAGAACGAACCGTCCGCGCATCCGCAGCGGGACATTTCGCTGAGGTAGATCGATGTCGTCAAGCGACAGCTGGCAAGTCCGCAGATACAAAGCAACCTGTCATTCCTGTCAATAATACATTCTTTAAAATTGTGGTTCGATAATTTAAAGATATTTGACAACTTTCTTCACAGCTTTCGAAACTTTGATGACAAAATTGTCATCGAATGTTTGATACTTAATCTTAATAAGATTAAGAAAACGGGCAAGAGGTGAGGCTGTGGCAAGGCGACGCCATGAAGGACGTCAGCCTGGCTAAAAAGATCCGGACACCGAACCGATCGCGCAAACGTTTGACGTATACGTCGATACCCGTTGTGATATCGAGAAGGCTATAAAGACGGTAGTCAAACGTCGCTCGCAGAGCTTGGCACAAGTCGTTTATCGAAGTCGAACATGTGCCGGTCGCATGCCGATGTCTAAGCTTCTCAGCCAGGCTTCTCGCTTAGGCACGTTGCCATTGAAATGAAAAATGGCAGCGGTTGTTCCTCACGCGCCAACATCTTGTCCGCATCGGTCAAGCCGGTTGCGCCATCATTTCGCCTGCGTATCATCAGAGGCGTCAAGCAACCCAAAAGGATTCGAATGGTGTGAATGCGAGCGCTTGCAAGGGCGCGACCTTGCGCTCGTGCTCAGCGGTGGTTCTGACGGGACGATTCCAGGCAGTGTGTCAAGCGAGTGACCACTAGGCAGCCAGGTGTCCTTGTCCTGAACTTCCCGCACCGGATCCGCTGCCAGCCGCAAACGCGGCCAGCACCCGGGCCATGGTGATCCGGCCGGAACCCTGTTTGGAACCTTGGCGTTGGTGTGCTCAGCGCTTATCGCACGCTGTCGAGAATCGCTTTTCAGTTGATCAACATGCTCAATCAAGTCATCTGGCCGGAATTCTCCAGGCGATACGGAGAAAAGGCCGACCAGACCGCGCGCAAACGATATCGCCATGGAACAGCGGCGCCGTCAGGCGGCGCGACCTTGCTCCATTTCACGGAATCGTTCTTGAGGCGCTGGGAGGCTGACGGGAAGGTTGCCTGCGTCCCCGGGTTCTTCAATCTTCTCGTGATTGTCATTGCGCTCTCGGAGTCCTGGCAGGTTCGCCTGAGCTTGTGTTCCGCGCTGCCGTTCGTCTGTCGCAGATACAACTTCTACGCCGGAGGATTTTTCGATGAGCGCACGACCATGCGAACGACATCCCTAGCATTTCAGTGAACGACATGCGTTCCCGTGTGAAGGACGCTTCGGCTATCTGTACCGACGATTCGAACGGCGTCATGACCGGGACCCTTTCATCGTTTAACAAGGTTGCGAACAAGCATGCAGATGCGACATCTTTCTTTCAAGTTCCCTAGCGTTACAGGCCTGGTCAGTCTTGGGCTGGTGCTCAATCTGTTCCTGATGCGCCCGGCTGCGCTCGGAGAAAGCTACACATCGATGGGGATCGCGCTTTCGGTGCCGCTCACCGGTTTGCATGTGCTGCACAACATGAAGAGGACGCGGTACTCCAACGCGGTTATCCGCTGGGACGTCGCAACCTTGCTTGGCTTGCTCGGGCTCTACTGGCTGTACATTTGTCCGATCTCGATCGTCTTCGAGAGGTCGCAGCTCGACTGGATGTTCAAGGAATTCATCGCCACCATGGTCGTCGCGCTGGCTTATGGCGCGTTTCTCATCGATGAGGAAGCCAACCGCACGTTTTTCAGGACGTTGTGCACGGTCGTAGCCGTCCTCGGCCTGTCCAGCGTGGTGACCGTCGCGCTCTCGACCCTGCTCGGGGGCAAGGAGTCGTTGTTCCTGTTCACTGTCGACGTGAAGGGCTATACGGAAGTCACGCTGCATCAGCAGACCACCACCGGCGCTGTCTACTTCCCGTTTTCCATGCTTTATGGCGATTTTGTTTCAGGCTCGGTGAAACTCGACCGCTATTGCGGGTTCTTTCGCGAGGCCGGCATCTATCAGGCAGTGGCCTGCTTTTGCCTCGCGTACGAGGCCTTCACACGGCGTTCGAAGATGATTATGTTTGGTCTTGCCGGCGGGACGATCTGCGCTTTCTCGTCACTCGGGATCACGTTGCTCGTGATGACCATGGGTACCATCGCGCTGTTCTCGGGGGGGCGTGTTCGTGCATGGCGCGTGGTGCTGACCGCTGTGATGATCGGCCTTGCTTATCCCGTGTCCATGTACACCCCTTATATTGGTCTGGAAGACAAGGCAGTGACGCATGGCTCGTCGTTGTCCGATCGCGAGGATTCGATCAGGCGGGGTCTTGACGAGGTGCGTCGGAATCCGTTTGGCAACGGGCTCTATTCAAGCCTTGCCACGAACGACGGCATCTGCCTGATCGCCGAGTTGGGCATGATGGGCTTGTTTGGATTTGGCTGTCAGGTGCTCTTGTTGTCCGGCTTGAGGCTTGGGCCCGGCATGAACTGGAAGAAGGTCGCGGCATGTACCCCATTATTGATCACCGCGCTGATCTCGCAGCCGATCGCGGGGGCGCCGATGATGTACGTCATTGGCATGGTGTTCGTGCCGCGGATGATTCCGCGCAAAGCCAGGGAGCCGCGAAAAATTGCCGGCTTTCGCGGCTTTCGGGAATCGGTCAACCTGTTTGCGCCCTCAGCTGCGGCTCATCAGCCGGTCGAGAGCCCGATGCCTTCGCCGCCCGTGGTCAACACACCTGATGCCTTGATCACTTGACCACGTTCTGGCTGGCTGCGCTGTCCTTCGACAGGCGCAGCGGAACGAGGCAGTTTGCGATGGTGTTGCCGAACACCGTAGACGCCGCTACCGTATTGATACCCTGCGCGAAGCCTGCCACATAGTTGCCTGTGACCGTGGTGTTGATGGTGCCGGGGTCCGGCAGCAAAATGCCGATCGTCTCGCCATGCGGAGTCGACGGGGTTGATGTAGTCGGTGCAAGCGGTCCCTGCACATGATTGGCCATGATGACGGCGCGCATGGCGGGCCGCGCGTCGTGGCTCGCGCTTGGATCGACGCCGAACTGAATGCCGTTGTTGGCGGCGAGCGCAGTCACGACATTCGCACTCACCGTCACCGCGCCGCTGGCGTCCTCAATATGAAGCGTCCCGTTCGCGCTCGCCGTGTTCGACGTCACCGTATTCCCGTAGACCACCAGTTCTGTCACATGCGCCACGTTGAGAGGCAGATCGAGATGCAGGTTCTGCGGCGTGATCGTGTTGCCTTCTATCACCACGTTCGAGCACATGACGTGCGGTGTATTCACGCCGATCGTTGCATCAATACAGGTGTTGCCGCGGATGTGAATGTGTTGCGAAGGTTTCCCGAGCGGCTGCTTGCGGACGTTTTTGTCCATGCCGTCCTGGTTGTTGACCTGGACGCCGTATGAGCAGCCCTCGAACTGGTTATCGAGTACGTAGAGGCCGTTGAGACCTGTACCGAGGACCCACAGCCCGAAGATGTTCGACTGCAGCTTCGACGGTTCCGTGGTGTGCGCCGTGACGCGATTGCGAAAGAAGCGCTGGTTCGAGGCGTCATTGCACCCGTTGACAACGCCCTGCATCGGATCGCGTCCGTGGTTGGATAAATCGAACGCGAGCTCCGTCACGAATGTATCGCTGCCGCCCCATTCGAAAGCGTAACTGTCCTTGCCGCTATGGACGGCCATGATCAGCGTTGCGCCTTCGCCGATGGTCGAGACGTCGCGTGCATAGATGCTGCCATTGGCTCGATATCGATGGCCACGTAGAAATACCGTAGGACTGGTGGTGGCGCGCACGTGTGCGTACATTGCGTTGAACGCGGCAGTGTCGTCGCTCACGCCGTCGGCTTTGGCGCCGAACATCATGGGTGTAATGACCGGCGGTTCCCGAATGAGCGCGGCGTGCGAGAGCGATGTAATTCCAGCAGTGGTGGAGGCGGTGGATGCGGCAGACGCCAGGCGTCCAGCAGTGCCGGCCGCGCTCAACAGGGCGGCGTTGATCAGCAAGCGGCGTCGCGAAGGTCCTGTAGGGTTCATTGAATGACCGGTGGGAGAAGCGGTCCCGGAAGCGTTAGGGGCGAGGTACGAACAGGGAACCCCGATGTTAACGGATAACGGCCCCGAGCGGCCGCTTCAATCAGGACGCCGCGCCTTCGGGAAGCGCCGTCAGTTGCGTGACCGGGGACAGGACGATCACCCCTAACTGGATCGCGAAGGCCACGCTCGACATCAGCAGGCACGCGCCCACGCCTGTCTGCTTCGCGAGGGCGGCGCCCAGCAGCGCGCCCACGGGACGTGCTCCATAGGTGGCGGTGCTCATGATGGCCGACACTCTGCCGAGCATGGCGTGGGGTGTGACTGCCTGGCGCAATGTGGTTGATCCGATCGTCCACAGCACCGGACCGGCGCCGAGCAAAAAGAAGCTCACACAGGCCATCCATACGTGTGGCAAAAACAGTGTTGCGCTCATCAGCACCGATGCCAGGAAACCGCACAGAGGGCCGATCACGAGTGTCCGGCCGAAGGAAATCCGCCGGGACACTTCAGGCCCCGCCAGCGCACCGGCCACCATGCCCGCTCCGTAGGCCGCCAGACTCATGCCGATCACCCATGACGACATATGCAGATGGCGGGCCGCGTAAGCCACGTAGACCGCTTGCAAAACGAAATAACCGAGGTTGAAGAAAACCGCGGTAAGGAGAATGGGGCGAAGCAGCGGGTCGCGGAATACGAAAGCCGCACCCTCGCGTACTTCGGCGAGGAAATGCCGCCCGGTCCTGGGCGGATGCGCCGAGATGGGCAACGCCCGCAGCACCGCGACGGCGAGGGCCGACAGCATGGTCGCCAACGCGTAGGCCCAGCCCGCCCCCACGGATCCTACGATCACCCCGCCTATTGCCGGGCCCGCCGAGTACGCCACGCTTCTTGCCAACTCGATACGGCCGTTTGCTGCCGGCAACGCGGCGCGGGGCACGAGAGAGGGGACGAGCGAAGGTGCCGCGACGCTGTAAGCGACCGTACCCGCCGCGCCGATAAAACCGCAGACAGCGAGCAGTGGGAGTGTGAGAAGGTGGGCTCCGATCAGCGCGAGGATCGTGATCATTGCCAGTACGCGAACGGCTTCTGCGCTTGCCATCAGTCCGCGTCTGGAGTGACGGTCGGCATAGACGCCCATTGGTAACGAGAGCAGCAGGAAGGGGAGGGTCTGGGCGGTTTGCAACAGGCCGGTTTGCGCAGCGCTTGCGCCTAGCAGGAACACTGCAACGAGCGGCGCAGCGGCGAGACTGATCTGTTCGGCGGACTGCGCCAGCAGATTCGACCACGCCAGACGATGGAATGCGGGCGGTAGGGGAATGCGGGGGTTTGGCGAGGGATGCATGATGTGAGGCTCCTTGGGAGGCGGCCTGATCATCATGCTGTGCCAAGGCGCGCGATACGCCCTGGATCTTGCGCTTACGTTCGGGTTTGCCTGAGCCCGGCCGGCGAGCCGCCGGGTGCGTTGCCGTTCATGCTTTCGCAGCGTCAAGTCTCGCTGTCAAACTGGCGATCAGGCAATCCGCGGATACGTAGTTGCCGATGCGTTTTGCCTCGTCACGCGAAGCGAGCGCTCGTGCGACAAACTGGCTGCGATGCTGACGGCGCGCGACGTTAGCGCGAATCGACTGCTCGAGAGAGTCCGCCAGGCTTTCGCCTTCCAATAAGACTCCTTTTGCCGCAGCGAGCACATCTGGCTCGATTTCTACCGACGCGAACAGGCCTGTCTTCATGGTGTATTCCTTTGAACTGCAACTTCAATATGATGTCGGGCCTGCTTGAACTTTGAATCTTGAACCGCCGGCGAGCCAAACCACGCGCCCCCTCAAGCATAAATAATCTCGATCCCGTTGCCCTTGATCCAGTCGACGTATTTCTGTTCCAGCCCGGTATCGGTGATCAGGTAATCGATCTTGTCGATAGCGCCGAACGTTGCGAACTCGCGCTTGCCGAATTTCTTCGAATCGGCGAGCAGGTAGACGGATTTCGCGGCGTCGACCATCGCGCGCTTCACATGCAGGTCGATGAAATCCGGATATGAAATGCCCGCTTCTATGGAGACGCCGCCGGCCGCGAGAAACAGCTTGTCGACGAACATGCCTTCGAAGAACGCTGACGCTTTCTCGCCCGACACCGCAATGGTCTCCGCCTTGAAAATGCCGCCTGTCAGCATGACCTGGTTCGTTGGCTCGCCGCCCAGAATGATGGCGATGTTGAGCGCGTTCGTGACAATGCGCAGGTTCTGCCGCTCCGACAAGGTTCGCGCCAGTTCCGTGGTCGTGGCGCCGCAGTCGAGAATGACCGAATCCCCGTTCGATATAAACCCTGCCGCCTTGCGGCCGATCCTTGCCTTCTCCTCGCTGGTGGGGAGGATCCCAGCGTCATAGGCGTCCAGCAAAGCCCTGGGCTGGCGCGACGCCAGACGGACGTTGCCATGCACACGTTCAACGCGGCCACCTTTCTGCAGTTCATCGACATCCTTGCGGATCGTCGGCATCGAGACGCCCAATTCGCTGGAAAGCTCCGACAGCTTCACCAGTTTCATCGCTTGCACCATCTCGAAGATTTTTTCTGTTCTAGTCCGCTGATCCATGTCTGCTTTCCCTGCGAAGCCGCCTGAGACGCACGCTGCGTCGACCCGCCTATTGTGCCTGATCCCTTCGATCCGAAAGCCTGGCTCAGTATTTTCCCGAGTCTTTCTATTTTTCATTGACTTTCTATAGAAAGTAAAAGAAACTTAAAGCAAGCGAAAGAGAAGTTCAAGGAGCAGGGAATGGAAAACCCGTACCGGCAATCCGGCGAGGCGTTGCACCGGAGAGCCCAGGAAATCCGCAAGAAGATTTGCGTCATGAACTCGGCCGCCAGGAGCGGCCATACCGGCGGCGACATGTCCGAAGCGGACATCCTCGCGGCGCTCTATTTCCACGTGCTGCGCTACGAAGTGAAGGCGGATGGATTGGTGAGTTGGCTCGATCAGTTCATCCTCAGCAAGGGTCATGGCGTGGGCGGGCTGTACGCGTGTTTTGCTGAACTCGGCTGGTTGCCGGAGCGTGAGCTTCTCACCTACCTGAAAGATGATTCACGCCTTCCAGGCCATCCTGTCAGGCAGAAACTACCAAATTGGGTCACGGTGAATACCGGTGGACTCGGTCACGGACTCCCGATCGCCGCAGGTCTTGCGATGGCCAAGCAACGTCATGCCGGAAGCCGCGGCGACTCTGCCGGCCGTGTTTTTGTGCTGACCGGCGACGGTGAGCTGGAAGAAGGATCGAACTGGGAAGCGGCTATGTCGGCGGCGCATTTCGAGCTGTCGAACCTCGTTGTGATCGTGGATCGCAACCGTCTGCAACTGGCGGATTTCACCCACAACATCATGGACCTTGAGCCGCTCGACGATAAATTCAAGGCTTTCGGTTTCGAAGTTCACGACGTGAACGGCAATGAAGTCGATAAGATTTGGAAACTAATAGAAAATCTGGATCACGAAAACAGAAAGCCGAAAGTGATCATCGCGAACACGATCAAGGGACGCGGCGTCTCGTTCATGGAGAACGTACCGGCATGGCATCACAAGTTCCCGGACGAAGATCAA
>Ga0073928_10011533_pt1 | contig 10293 bp, 13 predicted proteins | sample PaiPotPPA55metaG_FD_76969 | JGI IMG/M metagenome (GOLD analysis project Ga0073928, IMG submission 76969) | Iron sulfur acid spring bacterial and archeal communities from Banff, Canada, to study Microbial Dark Matter (Phase II) - Paint Pots PPA... ...
AGCGAACTCGCAAGCCATCCCCAGCCGATTGTCACTGGCGCAATCACGGCGCTCGGGAAGTAGAACCAGGCAGCGAGTATTCCAAACAGCGCAAGCGAGTTGGTCAGACCGTCGGTTGCCAGTTTCGTCCGCAGGTAGCCAGCCAAAACGGTAAAGCTCAGGCACACTGCCAAAGCGTTTGACAGGATCATCGCAAAAAAGCGGCGCTTTGTCTCATCGTCGAGGCCGATCGCGTCAATCACCGCGGCGGTATCGCCGTGGAAGCCCAGCCGGTAAAACACCGAAGCGACAATCGCCGGTATTTGCCGGAGCACGAACGGAGCCGGCGTCGCGGAGAAATCGAATGGGTGCGCGACCATGAGCTGGTAACGAAAGAAATCGTTTCGTCCGAAAAATGGATTGCCATATTTGTACGCGGTGTAAACGTAGCCGTAGAGCAAGATCACACCGATAATAAAATCGCGACCGCCGCAGAGCACGGTCGTCAAATACGAGCCTCGCATCACTTCATCCCGGGCGCAGGTGGGGCGGCGAAGAGGCCAATTTTATGCGCCGCCACAACCACAGCGGCAGGCGCAGCAGCGGATAGAGAAAGTGCAGCGGCCTCGGCAACGGCAGGCGAACGATATCGGCAGTGCCGATACAGGCGACCCAGCATTGCGTCGCATAAAAGCGCAAACCCTGTCCTAACAAAAATTGATAACGTATCTCGCGCGCCACCTCGCGTATTCCCCGATTCCGATCGCTTGATGTACGTGGCGCCGTCAGCGCGGCGATCGCGATATCAACCAGCCGTCGACATCTTTTGTCTCCGCCGAGCCCCTCAACGAGGCTCGGCGGAAGCTTAAGCCCAAAGATCTGCTGGCATAACAGCAACCCCTGTCCGGCGCATAGTCCGGCCCCGATTTTGTACGCATGCCGATACAGATGTTCGATATCAGCGTTCGTCGAAACGAGAAGTGCGTTGAGATCGGCAAGCCATTTCAAGCGCGCCCAGGTATGCCGCGCGCCGTGGACGCACAAATAGGCGAACAGGTCCTCCGATGCCAAGGTACGGACGACAGCGCTCTCGGATAGCGACACGGTTTGCGTCGCTGCGCGCGCATCGACGCCCTTGAGCAGCAAAGGATTGTCCGCCGCGCGCCATTGCAGCTCCACGCGCATGCCAGTCTGCGGATGGACAAGCTCAATCTCGCGCCCATAGGTGATGAGGGCTCGACGCTGCATGCGGTTCAGTTGCTTCGCTGGCACTGATAGCTTGTAACCCTCGCGCTCTATGAGCTGCCAAGCCTCCTCCGCGCGCTCCGGCGAGACCAAGAGATCGATGTCCCGGGTTTGCTTAGCGGCAAGCTCCGTATAAGCGAGTTGTTCGAGAGCCACGCCTTTAAGCACGATCACAGAAATCCGGCCGGCGACAAGAACGTTTTGCAGGCGCACGGTTTCGGCGATAAGGATCAGTCTGTGGCGTTTATAGCGTCCGCTCCGTGCCGCCAATTCGTCAACAACGCTGGGCGGCAACGCGATTCCGGCTGAACGGATTCCATGCGTCGCAAGGCCGATCAGCCGATGGCGCTTCACAATGTGTGGCAGTCCGTCCCAATCTGCGACATTGCTCGCTGCGTTGCGAATCGCTGCGACGCGCTCCTCAGACGGAGGCCAGCGGCAACATGCAACGGCGAGAAGAAAATCCGGCGCAAACGGGCTGTGCATCGCACCAATGACAATCGGATCGGCCGTCGCAACGTAGGCTCGCGCGGCCGTCATTGATTGGCGCCCGTCGTCTTGCGCAAAAAATGCCCTGCGGAAATTCCGCGAAGCAGAGCGAGTCGATAGCGATCCTCGATCTCCTCGCGCTCCCAACCCGACGTCGGCCAGTTCTCGATGAGGCGTTTCATTTTCTCAACATCAAGCACCTTCGCCGCCGGCGCGCACGCGGCCAAGCGATCAACTTCGGCTGCGACCTCGGATCGTGCCGCGCTCAGACCCTCGTGCCAATCCGCCGCCTGGAGCCCCATTCTGCGTTCATTCAGAACGGCTGATGGCAAGCGATCGGAAAAGGCTCGCCGCGCGAGTGCTCGTGGAACGCCGTCGGCAAGATACTCCTCGGTTGGAACACCCAAACAGTATTCAACCAATCGTTTGTCAGCCAAAGGATCGCGGTGATCAACGCCCGAAGCCGCCAACATGCCCTTCTGCAGATCGCCATTGTCGAAACGGGACATGACCCATAGCCGCATGGCAAAGCCGTCCACCCAGGGCCGATAGAGCAAATCGAGACCCCGCATGCGTGCGAGCGCCGCAAGATCGCCTTCAGCCAGCCGCTCTGGCCGAATGGCTGTATATTCCAAAACATCCGAGCAAGCTCCGTAAAACCGTTTTTCTACACGCCGCCAGAGCCACCCCGGCATGAACGGACCAAATACATCGATGAGTGCACCGCGCCGACGACGAAGGCCTTTTTTGACGAGAGCACCAGCCTCACGCCATAACCGCATGAGCCGCCCCGCCAGCAATAATTCGGGCAGCAACTCAAGCCCGTTGTAGCTGACCGACATGTTGCCAATCGCCCCAACTAACAAAATGTTGAGTCCGCGCTCGCGCACGGCCTGGTTGATGGCTGAGATCCAGATGTGATTGCAAGGGTTTAGTACCGGACGCCCGTACAAATAGACTGCGCGATCGAGGCGCTCGAGTGGGGACTGATGACCGGTCCGAATTAGAACGTGCTCGATATTCGGATACATCGCGGCAGTCGCGCCGGCGAGCGGACCCTCGTCGAAAATGAAGTTTTTTAGTTGTCCACCGTCGTAATCCGCGCGCGGTACCGCGGTGAATGCAACGACTTTACCGCCGCGCCGCGCAAGCAGCCGCGCCGCGGTCGCCGTCACCGCGCTGCTATCAAGCCCAGCACTTAGCTGCGTGGCAACGGCGCCGTTGGCGCCGCGCAGGCGGGATTCCGTTGCCTGATCGAGATGGTAGCGTAGGCCATCGACATAATCGCTCGACCGCAATCGCATGCCGTTCGGTCGCCGCGGCTGCCAGTATTTCCGAGACACGGTGCGGTCATGCGTTACAGTGACGACATGGCCAGGCTCAACACGCGCAATGTCACGAAAAAAGCTGCGCGGTCCGCGCCGCGGCATCAGCACCACAAGTTCCGCGACAAGCTGCTCATCGGGACCGTATGGAATTTCGGCGAGCGCATGCAGCCCCTTCGCCATCGAGGCGAAGGCGAAGAAACCGCGGCTACGATGATAGTGCAAGGGCCGCTGTCCAGAGTAATCGCGCGCCAGCAACAGACGTCGCGCCGGCGCATCCCACAAGGCGAAAGCGAAATCGCCGACAAGGCGGTCGAGAGCCCGCTCGCCCCAGCGGTCGAGGCTTTCAAGCAAGATCGCCGCATCGCAGAGCAGCCGTGCCTCCCCCGACGCAAAGCCGAGTTCGGCCGTCAGGTCATTGCGATTATCTAGACGGAGATCCGCGACGAGCGTCAGCCGGCCGTCGCGGCTTTGCAACGGCTGACGATCGTGCACGTCTTCGGGAAGGGTCCGAAACAGCCGTCGCCCCATGGCCAGCGTACTATCGGACCATTGTCGGCTGTCATCCGGACCGTAAATTTGCTGCGCCGCCAGCATCCGCGCGCAATCGGCGTCCGCCCGCGGTTTTCCGTCGAAACGCCAGACGCCAGCGAGTGCGCTCACCTATCGGTCACGCTCCGGATGTAGAAGATGCAATGGTTACTCGATTATTCCGATTTCCGAATGACCGGCGCCGGCTTTACCGGTCGCTCAACGTCGCCCGGACAAGAGCCCTCATTTCGTTAGGGAAGCGATTTGCACGACGAGCATCATGAGACATTCCCTCAGGAACGCCCCCCAGTACCGCTAGATTGAAAACCGACATTCGTGCCGTCAGCCGGTCTCTTGCCACCGTTCGCGGTCGCGGCAAATTCGCTGCTAATGACCTTTGGCGCGACCCATCGTTTGAGCCCGCGCTTTGGCACGCCGTCGGACGACGTTTTCGAACCAGTTTCCGTCATGCTCGGCTCATCATTCATTGCTTATTGCCCTACCGCGAAGACGGACGAATAGCACTCGGGATGCGGAAGCCTATCTCAAACCGCCTGCAAGCCGATGTCGCAACGAAGATCGCCTCCAAACAGGCTCTGAGAATCTTAGATAGCTAGTTAACATAATTACAATCGACGACTACGGCAGGTACAATGAAATTTATGCACCTCTCAAATGAGAGATCGTCACCATTATCAAACCAACCCCAATTGATTGAAAAAAAATTCTCGGCTCTAAATTATCTCGACGCTTCGCTTCGGCCTGCACAAGCGGGTAGCATGCGATTCGCGGGCGACTTGGCAGGCCAATCCAGCTACTTTGGCCCGACGGTTATGAATGACATTGCGGTAAATAGCACAGCGGCAGGCGGGAACTTATCCCATGGTCGGATGTTTTTGCCGATCGCGATCGACCAGGACCACCCGGTCACGAGCCACTCGAAGAATGATTTCAGGCGCTACCGATTTGAAACGACCGATGTCCCGGACCTGATTCGATTTGTCCATCGGCATCGGGATAAAATCTCCCCTGCGGAGCTTCTGCCAATCATCGAAGCACTAAACAGCGAACCGATCGGAGCGTTCGAGACATTCGGCAGGCTACACGCGTATTGTCACAGTGGGAATTCCGCGCCGAGCCCGGCCTGCATCAAGGTGATGCGAAATTTGGTGCTGGAAAGCGTCGATCAACGGCTGCAAAAAGTCTACCGCGATCACCTCCGCGTCCATCCGCTGGCACCCAGCACGCCTCACGAGCAAAAAATCGCATCTCTCGAAGCAACGCGCAATGAAGTACTGTCAGTCCTCAATTCTTACGACTGGTATTGGCTTGCTGACTGGCTTGAACTTTCCCGCATTGGCGAATCGGCGGCGAGTTGTGTGCAGCAGCTGGCAAATTTCGCGTTCCCCATCAAGCGGGTCAATTTTCGCTTCACCTACCATTGCAACATTGCGTGCCGGCACTGCTACAATGACTCCGGCCCGCATAGGAAATCAGAGCGGCTAGCACTCGGAGCAATGCTGGCCATTGTGGCGGAAATGCCGGAAGCCGGGGTCAAGTGTCTTAACTTGTCCGGTGGTGAGCCGTTTCTTTATCAGGACGACCTAGTGGCGCTGGTCGCGGCAGGGCGTGCCGCCGGGCTGGACCTCATCAGCATCTATACCAACGGATTCTGGGCGAGCACGGATGAGCGTGCGATGCGGGTGTTGAACCGGCTCTCAGCGAGCGGATTCATGCGGAAGCCCGGCGATCGTATTAAAGTTAGTGGCGGTGTCTATCATCAGGAGTTCATTGCGTTCGAGCGTATTTTGACGTTGGCGCGGAATTATTTCGCTCGTTTCGGTCAGCGTCTCGAAGTCGATTTCGAATTGCCGCCAGAGAGAGGCAAAGTTGCCGATGAGGTGCGTGCCCGCATCAGCGCCGCAGGTCTAAGTGAGCAAGTCACATTGTCATTCCGACACATCATATCGCTTGGCCGCGGCGAGGACGTTGAGGGAATGCCGATGCGCGTGACGGATTCTCCGCCCTGCGCCATAATGAATGAAATCGCCTTCGATCCCGACGGCAGCGCTCGACCGTGCTGCAGCGGAAACGGGGAACATCATGGCATCGTTATCGGACGATTGGAGCAACACCGTCTGAAAACTTTGGCCAAGCGCATGCAGAATGACCCGATCTTGCAATTTATAGCGACCCATTCGATGAGTAAGATCTTCGATTTCATCCCAACGGCGACAAAGAAGGATGGATATAGCGGCCGCTGCGACCTATGCATGAATGCTCTCGGTGGAGTGACCGACAAGGAGCCATTGCAGGCCGCGTTATTCGATCGACAGAAGTTTTATCCTTTCTGGTTCACGCTCAGTGCTGACCCAAGTCGCGCCGAGCGCGCGTCGCCAAGTATCTACGATCTTTAGTCCTCGAACGGCCAAAGGAGATTTAGCGATTGGCCATAGACGCGGGAGCGCAGCCGGCGCCGGGGGCACCCTCAACTACGGAGTCAAGGACTGATCCTGGCCAATCCCTTTGCATGGTTTGCGGCCTTTGCTGCGATGGAACTTTGTTCGAGCGCGTTCCCCTAAGACCGGAAGACGATGCCGCTGCGTTCGCATCGCGTGGAATTCAAATTTCCGCAACCATGCCACCGAGCTTTAAGCAGCGTTGTGCCGTTTACAGAAACCGCTCATGCAGCATTTACGCGGACCGGCCTCATGCGTGCCGGCAATTTCGCTGCGCTTTGCTGAGACGGTTCGAAGCGGAAAAGGTATCTCAAGGGGATGCGCTAAAGATCATCCGCGAAGCCGCAATCTTACGCGATGAGCTGAGAGAAGGTATGGGTGCCGTGTTCGGCGACAGCGACGGCACATTGGATCAATTCAGCGCGCGTCTAAAAGCCAGATGGAACGATGCTACTTCGGTCGAGGCAAAGGACCGCGTCTTCGAGCTGTTCGAAAAGTTTGCGGCCCTATGGTTGTGCGTCAATAAGCATTTCAAGAAACAATGGCAGCGTTAGCCAGCGCGGCACTCAGACGAAACGCGCGATTTCGGCTAAGCTTTCATCAATCGGATAACCGGTAACCTTGACGCCCGCAGCGTCGAGCCAAGCGTGTGCGTCGAGCGACTTTGTCAGTCCCGCTGCGGCGCCGAAATGCACAACGCTAGCAACGCCGCGGCGGGTGAGCATACGATGCGCGGCCATCGCCTGGGGCAGGCACAAGGCCATGAATGCACGTACCGCGCCGCTCGCGTAACCGCCCAGCTAACCTCTTCGGCGATGTGCGTCGGGTCGGGACTGGCGCTCGTGCGTGCCTCCGACGCGCACGGATCGCTTGGCGTCACCAATGCGCCGAACCGGTGCGTCAGCCGCGGAAAGGACAGAAAGAGCAGTTCGAGCCGCGCTACAAGAAGACAGACCGCAGCTTCCGCGAGAAGCGCGCGTCGCCGCGTTCCGACTTGCACCGCTCTATGGAGTAGTCGGCGGATCAAACGCAATCGCACCATGTTTCTCAAGCTCATCGAGAAAGGCGTCAACATCCGCGCAGCAGGCTTCGGCAGAGACATCGTACTCTTGCTGCAACTTCTCATATAAAGCGCCGCGCTCCTGCGGTGTCTCCAGCAGCTCCCAAACACGAGCGCCGACCTCAGTGAGCCCAACATAATCACCAGTATCGGCACTCATCATGACGAGCTCGTCACCCACCTTGGCGGAAAGCCATTCGCCTTGTTTGCGCACTGTCATGTCAGTTTCCCTTTATCCTGCGTCGGCTAAATCACATGCGTAAGACAGCTCGTATCCGAGACGCCGCATCATTCGCCCATGATGCGATTCGACCCGAGCGATTTGATCGGGGGTAAGCTCATCACGCCAGCTCCCTACATCGCCACGACGGAAAAATGTCGCGCCAAATCGAGGCGCTTGGTTGAATCCCTTCTGCTGTTCCTGTTGACGCAGAGCTGCAAAATCGGAAAAAGCAACCGCTCGACGGATTTCCTCGTCGCTCGCCGCGAGACCGGCGAATGCCAGAGCAGAGCCTAACATCTCGGCGGGCGCTTTTCGCAAATCTTCGTAGCGGATGAGATGAATCGGAATATCCGTTTGATCGAGCCAGCTTGCGATATTTGCGCTCCAACTGTACAGTTTTTGCCGCAGCTGAATGTCCTGGCGGTCAGTTTTGCGGTAGAATCCCGCATCGTTATCATTCATGAACGCAATCGCCTCATCGATGCTGCAGTCCAAATGGTTGGCAAGCGACGGTGCAACATCGCGTGGATCGCGCACGATAACAATCGCGCGATAGTCAGAGCCCCCAAACAGGGACTCTCCGGCCGGGTTTGCAGTATAGGCATCATGAGCCTTAAAGAAACGGATCGGCCACTGCGTTTCTGACTTGTTGCGATCGCCATGGAGGCCACCGCGCGCGACTGCCTCGTAGGCGCGCGGACGAAGACAGTCGATTTCGTCATGGGTGAGAAGGCTCGAATCAATCAGTGTGAAGTGATCTAGAGTTTCACGGTTGCAGACGCTTCCACCGATGAGGATTTTGTTGATGTCTATCGGCGAGTCCACCTTGGCCATCGCATTCGCGATCAGCACGCACAGCCAAGTATTGCCGGATTTCGGATAGGATGCGAGCCAAATAATCCGGATCACGCCGCTTGCTCCATCACGCCGAGGTCGCGCCAGTGGCGTTCCAACCACGACACGACCTGCGGCACGGCCGCGAAGTCACGCGGTCGAGTCAGAATAAAAATACCGGCCCGACTGGCGATTTGGGCGGTAGCGCGAAAGTAGCCTTCGTTTTGCTCGAACGAGGCGACCAACAACGGCCGATAGGCATTGTTGCGCAAGAGCACGGCGGCATCCACCGCATTAGCCCGTTTGACGCCCCAAACGAGGGAGGGCGTTGCTTCGCGCAGCATATAGATTGCGCTCACTGGCAAAGGCTTGTTCGCTGCGCGCCACGGCTCGACGTAGAACTTTTCGAGTCGGTTGCTGACGCGCGCGCCACGAAGGTCTTCCAACTGGAGCTTTTCAATGGCCTCGGCCCATAATTTGAGCTGACGGCCGTCCGGATGGACCATCGGCGCCCCCTTAGACGACAGGGTTATTGCACATACATCGTCCGTGAGTAGCCGATAGCCGCGCTGCGCGAGCGCGGCCGCGAGCGTCGATTTTCCGGCGCCTGAAGAGCCGCAGAAAGCGACAGCCCTGCCGTTCACCACGATCGCGCTGGCGTGAAGGACAATTTGCTCGCGCTGGTGCAATAGAATTCCAAACACCGTGCCGATAATGAAGATCGGAACATCCTCGGCGCTTGCCTAGGATTCCGGAGCAAAAACGATCTGGTCGCCGTTCTTGAGCAGGAAACGGGCGACGTTTGGCACGCTCAACAGAAATTGTTTGCCGGCGATCTGCCAAGTTGGCCCGACCATCCTGGCATCCGGCAGCGCCTGGGGCACTTCGCCGTAGCGAATCGTGACCTCCGGAACGGAGTCAGGCTCTCCCGCAATCAGCCCTGGCAAAACGATGTCGCTCGCGACCGAAAGCCCGCAAATACGGTAAGAATGCACCGTTTCCACTCGTTTTGAATTTTCCGGCCCCACGACCCACGTGAAGCGCGGCGGGATGATACGGAAGGTGCTATGAAATTCAACGCGGCAGACGTAGCGGCGGCGTAAATAAATATGATCGTCAACATAAATAAAGAGCCGGCGCCAAGCCGACCGCCATTGGCCATCCGAGCGCTACGACGATTGTGGCGGCTTGCCGCCGATCGCGTTTATCGCAACGTCATGTGGCTCTATGTCGTGCGGCCGAAGGGAACCTTTCAACCCTTCAACGACACACTAGCTGATCGCTACCCACGCATCTTCGACTTCGTCCAAACCGAGCTCGGCGCCGCGAGCAAAATCAAGATCCTTTCCTATGGGTGCTCGACCGGCGATGAGGTGTTTTTGCTGCGCCAATATTTTCCCGGTGCCCGCATCAAGGGTATCGATATCAATCCCGCTAACATCGCGGTTTGCCGGCGCCGTCTAAAGAAGTTGTCGGACACCAACATTTCATTCACGACTGCAAACGGCACCGGGGCCGAAACCTCGGGCGACTACGATGCAATCTTCTGCATGGCCGTTCTGCGCCACGGCAGTCTCGGGCTGCCAGGCGTGACGCGATGCGACCATCTCATCCGTTTCGAAGATTTTGCCCGTGCGGTTGCCGATTTCGAACGTTGCCTCAAGCCCGGCGCACTCTTGGTCATCCGGCACAGCAATTTCCGTTTGTGCGACGCTGCAGTGGGCCAAGCTTTCGAGACGATCTTGCAGCTGCAACATGACTCAAAAACACCGCTGTTCGGGCCCGACAATCGATTGCTGCCCGAGCAACCCTATCCCGACACCGTCTTTCGGAAAAAGCTTAACGTCTAAAGTGGCTAACCCCTCTTGGCAGGCCTCGGCGCCTTCGGACGCCCTGACCAAGCCACGGCGGCCGACCGCCTCCCCCGCACGACGGACCAGGATGGCTAGCCCCTTCCCGACAACAGGAGTATGTTTTCCGCCACGCCAAAAAACCAAAAATACGGCGTCGCCTATGTGGATCCCCAATGTGGCCCCCTCGGAGGATACGATGACCCAGTCACGCCTACCCGCCCATTCACGCCCGACCCGCCGCCAAATGCTCAAATCGGCGGCGCTCGGCTCCGCCGCCGCCGTTGCCGCCCCCTAT
>Ga0073928_10011535_pt1 | contig 10292 bp, 7 predicted proteins | sample PaiPotPPA55metaG_FD_76969 | JGI IMG/M metagenome (GOLD analysis project Ga0073928, IMG submission 76969) | Iron sulfur acid spring bacterial and archeal communities from Banff, Canada, to study Microbial Dark Matter (Phase II) - Paint Pots PPA... ...
AATGCCGTTCGGACGCTTACGTTGATCAAAGCACACGAAAGCCTGGCGCAAAGGGGGCCGTTCATGTAGACAAGTTTGGTAAGGGCTTTGTTCATCGGGCGAAAGCGGTGCGACGCAAGCCGGGTACCACGTGGCACCTCGACGAGACGTTCGTCACGCTTCGTGGCGAACCGTACCTGCTGTGGCGTGCGGTCGACGAGCATGGTGCCGAACTCGACGTGCTGGTGCAAAAGCGGCGCGACAAAGCCGCTGCCAAACGCTTCTTCAAGCCTGTGTGTGCTGCGTTCGAGCCCGGTACCGCGCAAGATCGTCATCGATCAGTTGCCCAGCTATCCGGCTGCAAAAGCCGAAATCCCGGAACTTGCGAACGTGAAGCACGTGTTTGTCAAAGCGGCAGCTCGGCTGAACAACCGCGCGGAGAATAGCCACCAACCGACACGTGAGCGCGAGCGTCGCATGCGCGGCTTTCGCGACCCGAAACGCACACAGAAATTTCTCTCGTGCTTCGGACCGATCAGGCAACATTTCGCGCTCAAACGGCATTTGCTGCGCGCTTCACTCTATCGCAAACAACTCGCAGCCCGGTTCGTTGCATGGCGCGAATTCGCCGAACTCGCCCAAAATCCGTCGACCGCTTTCTGATAGTCGCCACACCTGCCGTCGTGGTACCTCACTCCCGGTAACTTGACAATGCCAAATTCGGCACCAACCGAAAACTAGCAACCAGTTGAAAATGAATAGAAAAGTAGATAGTGCATAAGTGCCTCCATTTCTTGATCTTAGCCACCAAGATCCACGAGAGGCACACGCCAACCGTACGGATCTGCGTCCACGCCATGCTGAATTCGCAAGAGCTTCTCTCTCAAAAGCCTCGTTACTTCACCGGATTTTCCATCGCTTATCGAAAACTCTCCTCTGGAGGATTTAACACGTCCAACCGGCGTAATCACCGCCGCGGTTCCGCATGCAAAAACCTCGGAAATTCGGCCATCAGCACATCTATCTTGCCACTCATCAAGTTCGATTCGTCGCTCCTCGACGACGTATCCGCAATCGGCCGCTAACGTCAGCAAAGTATCCCGAGTGACCCCCTTGAGCAGTGAGCCTGAAGGAACTGGAGTTACTACTTTCTTCTTTCCATTCTCGTTGAAGACAAAATACAGGTTCATCCCCCCCATTTCTTCTATTGCTTTCAGCTCAATAGCATCAAGCCAAACGACTTGATCGCATCCCTTCTCTCGTGCTTGCTGCTGTGCCAAAAAACTCGCGGCGTAGTTGCCGGCGCACTTCGCCTCTCCCGTTCCGCCGCGAACTGCTCGAACGTAGTCCGTGGAAACCCACACGCTCACGGGCGATAGTCCATTGGGGAAATAATTTCCGACTGGACATGCGATAACCGCAAACGTATAGGTACTCGACGGCTTGGTCCCCAAAAGCGGGTCTCGGGCGATCATAAACGGGCGCAAATATAGACTCTCGCCAACCTCTTTAGGCACCCACTTCCTATCGGTTTCCACCAGCGCCTGGATCGAAGCAAGAAACATCTCTTTCGGCAACGGGGGCATTGCCATTCGCTGCGCGCTCGCGATGAAACGCTCCGCGTTCTTTTCCACTCGAAACGCGGCCAGCGAACCATCAGCTTGCGAATATGCTTTCAAACCCTCGAATATTGCCTGCCCATAATGAAGGACCGAGGTCGCAGGGTGGAAAGAAAATGGTCCTAGGGCGGTGACAACAAAGTCGTGCCATCCTTTCTCTTCTGTATATTGGGCGACGACCATATGGTCGGTAAATAATTCTCCGAAAGGCGGGCGCGACGCCATCAGACGCTGCCTCTCCTCGTCGCTGCGCCGCAGCCTTGAGAGTTGTCTTTCGATGGGACATAGATTAGGTACCGGAAACATTAACATCTCCTCTTTGGACTACACGGATACGTCGTATTTAATATACTTCTTGCCTTCAACCTCCGGCCCAGGTCCGTCGAGCCTAGCTAGAATCCGCTAACGTCGACGCGAGAATGACTGCCTGATTGGCTACAGAATTCCGAGTCACGTCGGAGACGCTTACGGCGTTTTCAATATCCTCCTCTTGTAGAAGGTGTTGCAAAGTCGGGCGGCCGTTTATAGGACGCCACCAGGTCAGAAGCGGCACGGCTCAACAGGCCCGTATCGGTTCCAATTGCAATCAGATTTGCACCCGCAGACAGATATTCGTCGGCATGGACCCGATCGGATGCCAGCACTCCTGCCGCCTTGCCCATTCTGCGCACCAACTTGATTCCTCTACACACTGCTTGCCGGACGATCAGTTCACTCGGATCACCTTTTAAGCCCATTGATGCACTCAAATCGGCTGGACCGAAGAAGACCCCGTCAACACCGCTAACGTTGGCAATCGCATCGAGGTTTTCGATGCCGATAACCGATTCCACCTGCACGATTACACATAGTTCATGACTCGCGTTTGTGAAATAGCCGTCAACCATATTCCATCTTGAAGCGCGGGCAAGTGCGCTACCAACGCCACGAATCCCGCCAGGCGGATATCGGGTCGCCGCGACCACATCGGCCGCCTGCTCTGCGGTATCAATCATCGGTAATATCAAGGTCTGCGCGCCAAGGTCAAGAAACTGCTTGATCACCGCAGCGTCGTTCTTCGCCGGTCGCACGATCGGATGTGTTGGATATCCTGCGAGCGCCTGCAGTTGGGACAGCGAGCTGCGCACATCGTTAGGCGCGTGCTCGTTATCAATTACTATCCAATCAAACCCCGCGGTCGCTAATAATTCGGTCACGTACGCGTCCGCTAGGGCCGCCCACATGCCAAACTGCGTTTTCCCCTCCATAAGAGCACGTTTAAACAGGTTTTCTGGGTGTTTCATTCCATAAGCTCAGGTTGGGTTGCTGAAAAAAGAGCGTCGGCGTCGTCAAAGAAGGTGCCTTCGCTGATTTACTCGTGATCGCGGGGAACCCTCTAGATAACATTGACCTGGTGGCCGCCAACGGAGAGCACATCACTCACATCATGGTCGGTGGGCGGTTCGTCAAACGGCCGGATGCGGCTCAGAGCCTATAGAGGCGCTTCGCGTTGTCGTGGAACAGGGCACGCTGCTCCGTCGCAGTCATGTCAACGACGATGCGGCGCAGAGCATCATAGATATCGTCAAACTCACTGTTTAGGCGCGCCACTGGCCAGTCCGTTCCTAGCATGACGCGCTCGGGTCCTAAGCTCTCGATGCAGTGCAAAGCCACCGCGCGCACGCTTTCAAAGGTAGATGACTGTGGGTCATACCCTGCAATATTTGAAACTTTAAGCGCAATGTTCGGCTCCCGTCCCAGTGCGCGAACAGCCTCGCGCCAGCGAGCCATTCCCGCGTCGTCGTGGTCGACGGGACTCGCAGAATGGTTAACGACAATCTGCAACGCTGGCAGCGAGCGGGCGAGGTCCAGAACTCCCTCGAGCTGATAGGGATACATCATCAGCTCAAGATTTAGCCCATGCTCGACCAGTCGCGCAACGTCCGCCCGCCATGCGGGGTCGAACGCGACGCGGGAGTGAGCTGCAAAGCTTTTTTCAGGCTGCGTCGGATGGAAGCTGAGTATGTCGCGGATGCCGACCACACGCGTGAAGGCCGCCTGCTGCGCAAGAATGGCTGCGCCTTCCGGCGTTCCGAGCGGAGCCGCGGCGATATAGCGTGCGGCAACACCGCGCGACTTATCGAGCGTCTCTAGCCATCGCGTCTCGCCGAGCACGTCGCTGCGGTCCCACAGCGCTTCGATATGCACCGTCGCAACAATGTTTTGGTTTGCGCTGTCGCGAAGGTAGTCGGCCACCAAGAAGTCATGGCGTAATTTCTCAAGCCCACCGAGCGCCTTGACGGAATCATTGCTGGGCGCCAGCCAAGCGTGTTTCTGCTTCGAGAGGTCCCACAGATGCATATGCGTGTCTACAATCGGGCCTGAATACATGAGCGATTCTCCTTAAAATTTTGCCAACCAACTATTCGCGGGTGACCGTGCGACGAAAAGCGCAGCCGTGCGGCTTAACTCACTATGTCGGGCGCAAATAGGTACCCGCCTAAACAGCGCCGCCGGCCGCTGTGCTGTGCCGTAGAGCGGTTCGCTTCAAACGTGCGTGGTGGCTGCACTAGCATCAACATGCCAATCATGTGACCGTACATTGCTCCCGCTTCACGCTGCGTTCTTATCTGAATGAGGTGGCTTCTTACCCCGCTAGCGTCCGCGGACTTAGACCAACTTAGCATCGGAACCGAACATTAAATTGTTCGCTTATGAAATCGGCCGGCGCTCATAATCACCGGGAGACGCTCTCCGGCGCCCGATAGCAACGAAATGTCGGTGAGTGGGTCGCCGTCTACAACCAGCAGATCGGCGTGAGCGCCCTCCCTGACGCAACCGAGCCGGCCTTCCTGCCCCAATAGCTGCGCGTTCACCGTACAGGCCGAACGCAGAATCTCGATTGGGGGCAAAACCCGAGCGCGCAGTTCGAACTCGCTGGACTGGAGAGTATGCAATTTGCCAATCAAATCCGTACCAAAGCCCATCTTCACTCCGGCGCGATGCATGATCTCCAATCCTCCTAGTGCATGTTCGAAAACACCGCGCAACTTGGTCATACTGACCTCGGGGAAGCCAATTTCCCTTCCGTGCTCCAACAAGCTGAAATTGGCTACCAACGTTGGTACGACGAAGGCGCCACGCTCCGCTACGAACGCCGCTGTTTGTTCATCAATTAGCGTACCGTGTTCGATAGAGCGGACGCCGAGGGCAACGGAACGATGGATTGCTGCGGCCGGAAGGCAGTGCGCGGCGACGTACTTGCCCATCCGTTGCGCTTCATCGACGGCCGCGCGGATCTCCTCATCGGAGAACTGACTACATTCGAGTGGATCAGTCGGTGAGAGAACCCCGCCCGACCCCATGATCTTAATGTGCGAGGCGCCGCGCCGTAGTTCCTCGCGAACCCCTTTTCGCACCGCATCGACCCCATCAGCGAGAATCCCGAACGAATCTGTATGGGATGAACACCCACACATATGATCATCGTGCAGCTCATGATCTCCCGGCCGCATATCGCCGTGCCCCCCAGTCTGGCTTAGGAAACGCCCGCCGTAGAACAGGCGTGGGCCCTTTAGCAGTCCATCACGCAAGGCGCCCGCCAAACCGACGTCGGCACCGCCGACGTCGCGCAGCGTGGTAAAACCCCGATCGAGGCTCGCGCGCATGAATTGCGCCGCGTAATGCGCCAAATAGGTATCGGGCATTTTCACCACGTGTGGCAGGTTCGCGCTAACGGCGTAGACGTGAACATGGGCATCAATGAAGCCCGGCATCAACACTCGGCCGTTACAGTTGATGACATCAACCTCACCGGACACGCTTAACGGTGCGTCAGAAATCTTGTGAATTACACCCTCGGCAACGAGCACGTCGCAACCCTCGCGCAACGATTCTGACCAGCCATCGAACACACGGGCATTACGAAAGATTATTTTCGACATCGTACTATCCTTTAAATTTCAGGTTTGCTCATTGCTGAACGCATAGGCGGTCGGCAATAAGGGAACTGCCGTTCGTTTGCCTATCGCCTTTGATACGGGTTCGTCTCGTAGCGGGAATGCACAAGCATGTTTTTCATATCTCTCTATGGTGCATCTCGAATCGTTTCGGGTGGTGCCTCGGCCTGAGTCGGGCATCGCCTTCCAGTTATGGCCGAGCGTCAAACGATGCTTCCCAGTCGAGCTTCCTCATGTCCCCTCCGAACAGATTTTCATGGCAGGATGAATTCGTTAAGACGGTGAGGGCACGCTCGACTAGAACAGGTGATGAAAACCGACCCGCGACAAAAACTGGCTACGAGTTGACGACGGCGCCGCGAGGAAAACGGAAGCCACGGTTCCCGCGCCAGTCGCCCGTTGCGCTGCAAGATCGATATACACGGATGTCTGTTTTGACAAAAAGTAGGAGATGCCGCAGTTCGCTGTGTACCAGCGTGACTCCTCAAACCGGTCCGCTGAAAACTGGCCCGCTAGTAGAACGGATGGCGTCACCGCATAGGTGGTCCCGGCCCGCAACAACTGGTCGGTGGACGTCGCCGCTCCATATTTGAGTTGCGTGTTTGAGTAGGTGAAGGAAGGGGTCCAAGCGCCGAACTTATAGGATGCGCCAACGGCTGCGATACGTTGGTTATCGACGAGTAGGATTGTACTAGCCTGGACGAGACTACCTAACATTGCAGGTGCACCAAGCCAACCGGCACTGAATGGTGCTCCGTTGATATCAGTCAAAACTGCAATCGCGGAAAACGGCCCTTGGCTATATTGGATATCTGCACTGATCGCTCGTCCGGCGTTTGTGGTCTGCGCGCTTGCGCCCTGACCAAATGCATACATGGCTCCAAGCTTCAGGCCGCCGAAACTAATGCTTTGGGCTATGATCGAGTCATTTAGCTGCTCGCCCGCCGCTCTATCGATGTCGGCGTTCGCGACGCTATATATTCCGCAGGTCAGGCACGGCATGTATGGTTCTAACAGAACGGTGAAATCAAACTGACGGCCGAGTGTTATTTGACCAACATCACTTTTGTCCAAACCAACATAGGCTTGCGACCCAAAAAGCAGTCCCCCTGGAATTAGAGCGCCGGTACCGACGGAGAATCCATTTTCCAGCTTAAAGATGGCGGACATCCCATTACCCAAATCTTCTGTACCGGTGAGGCCGAACACGTTCAATCGGCTAATACCGTCCTTTAATGCAATAGATGAATTGCCGCCCGCGTTATTTACATAAGTCACGCCTTCGTCGATACTTCCGTATAGGGTCACAGACGACTGAGAAAACGCCTTACTACAGAGGGCAGTCATCAGGATTCCTATGTATATTAGGTTTTTCATGGGCCATCCGTCTAAATTAGAAATTTAGGTGTTTTATGGGGAAAATCTGCCTAGCGCGCTCGCCTGCAGATTTGGCAACCTCGGGTGGAGGAGAAGTGTTCCTAGAAGACCGATGACAACACTGCACTCTACGTAATAGACTGGAGAAAAATTATTGCCGGTGACCTTCACCAACCATGTATTGATGAAAGGTGCCAGACCTCCAAAATTCAAAACGGCAACGTTGTAGGTGATCGCCACGCCCGTTGATCTGATGTGCACCGGGAATAGTTCCGTTAGAACGATCGGAATGGGTCCCCATATAAAACTCATGAAAATTGACACGCCGATCTGCAACATTAGCAAGGTGTGCAGCGAAGGCGCTGAGATCAATTGGCGAAACAGGATCCACGCGACCGTGCCGTACCCCAAAATTCCCGGAATCAATATGGTTTTTCGACCGATCCGATCTGACAGATACCCCGCTAGCGGAGAGAGGAGAAGGATAATTGCTGCACTGAGAAGCGTTGCCAGATTAACGTCTGCTGCTGCTATCCATAGCTGTTTTTTTGCAAAGATCGGAACGAAAAAGACAAAAATGTAGGACGACGCGGTTCCGACGATAGCGATACCAGTGCCGGCAAACGTCTCACGGGAATAGAATCTGACCAACTCCCACAGGGGACTACGTTGTGCGCTTTTCTTTGCCGGCTTCTCGTCCCGAGCAAAAGCCAGAAATTCGGGGGACTCGTCGACTTTTTGCCTGATGATCCAGCCTACAGGGCCCACCAGAATTCCAAACAGGAATGGCAACCGCCAGCCCCACGTTTCGAATTGCTCGACGCTGAGATGCGAACTCAGCAGCCACGCCACTGCGGCACCGCACGCGAATGTTAATGCCTGGGAGCACATCTGAAAGCTCGCGATGAATCCACGCAGCTTTGCTGGCCCAAATTCCACCAGCATCGTCGTTGCTCCACTAAACTCACCGCCGGCGGAGAAGCCTTGGATAAGCCGTGCGAGCACGATCATAATCGGTGCGGCGACACCGATGGCCGCATACGTGGGAAGCACGCCTATTATCGCAGTCCCTGTTGCCATCAAGGCGATCGTGACCGACAGTGCCCGCTTTCGTCCGACTCTGTCGCCATACATGCCGAGCACTAGTCCACCGAGCGGCCGCACTGCGAATGCCCCGCCAAAAGTAGCCAGGGCCAACATAAGCGACACGAGAGCGCTGCCTGCAGGGAAGTACAGTTTTGCAATCGTTGACACAAATAGCCCATAAATTGCGAAATCAAACCATTCAAACGCATTGCCCAATACTGAGGCAATGACCACCCTCCGTAACATAGCTGACGAGGGCGCTAGGTTGGCATTCATTTGATTTTTCCTTTCTTTTCCAACCACATCACCGGCGCGGGACTCCTCAGAGTCCAATTCAGGGTGTGCGTAGAGTTGGTGACTAAGAAATGCCATCTCGTCTCGGCTAGCAAGGAGTTCCCGGAGGCATTGCTACCATGCGCATACAGTCTCCTTGAATGCCGAATAAGCCTTAGCGCCCTCGCGATCTATGCGTCAAATCGTAGGTAGCCAAATATCGCGCCGTAAGACTCAATTGTGTTAAATTGACAACCGTAGGTTGTCACCGTGTCCTTGCTATGAAATGTCACCGTGTCCTTGCTATGAAAATTCACCAGATACAAGCATTGGTCGCGGTTGCTGACACGGGCAGTATCCGGGCAGCGGCACGTCACACCGGCTTGTCGCAGGCAGCGGTCAGTAAAGCCCTGCGTGAGATGGAACACGATCAGCAGCTATCGCTGTTGTCACGCTCAGTCAGCGGGGTTGGACTTACCGAGGCCGGCCAAAAGTTGCTGGCCCATGCGCGGTTGGTGATCAAGCAACTTGAGCGCGCCGACGCCGAACTCTCCGAGCTACGCGGAGATACTCCCAAGCGCTTATCGATCGGTGTAGCACCATGGGTAATGCAGACGTTTATCGTCGAAGCGTTCTTCGACTTCCGTAAACGCATGCCCGGTGTGCAGCTCGAATTCTTTGAGGGACTGTCAGCGTTGCTCCTGCCACGCTTGCGGGACGGCACAATTGACTTTGCGATAAATCCACTTACCGCGGAGATGTCGACTCAGGAATTCGACTTCATGCCGCTTCTCACCTTCGAGTTGTGCGTAATTGCGAGGCGTGGTCATCCTCTATCGAAAGCAACGTCGATTCATCAGTTGCTCGATCAGGACTGGGCACTCAATTACACCCCCACAAGCTTTCCACCTTTGATGCGAGAAATCTTCTGGCAATTTGGTGCCGTGATAGAGTCTCATCGGCTACATTGCGCCCAATCGAGCTTATTTCTATTCGAGCTTATACGGCACGCGGACATGCTGAGTTTCGGTGCGGTACCGCTACTTTTGGCCCAGCCAACTTGCGACTGGGCGCAGGCGCTTGAGATTTCCGAGCGCTTTAACGTCGCGCAAGCCGGAATTGTCACGCGTAGGAATACCGTGACAAGTACCGCTGCACAATGTTTCGTTGACTGCCTGCAACGGGTGATGAGACGGCGCTCTCGCTCAGCACGCGCTTCGGATCGGGCACTTTTCAGTTCGATAAATTTATTGTTTTAGCGGCTGATCGAATAATAGAAGGAATTGTTATTTCCAGATTCCTGATAGTGAATGAAGTTTGGTGTCCGAATTGATGATCTTGTTTTACGGTCTAAACGAAATAAAGTCGACAATTCTCATAAGTGGGCGTTAAATTCGGCAATTTGCGATATAGAGCTTCGATCTCGCCGACCCTGGTCATGGCGAAAGGCTCCGTGCCGTGAATTTGCGGATTGAAGATGATGTCGATCGTGTCGTCGGCGAGTGCACTGACTCAAACCGAGATTGGCAGCTTTGTACTTTACGATGCCCGCCAACAATGTCATCGCTCCCGGTTCCATGACTGAGCATATCCAGTTCCAGCAGGTGTCCGAGATACCCGGCCTGGTGCTGAGCACCGCGCGTTTCGCGAGATTCAGTTTCGACCGCCATTTTCACCTCGATTTCCACCAACTGGTTGCAAGTTTTTGGGTTCTGTCGCATTAAGGCGGTGCGATTTGATTTGCGTCGATAAACGAATCCCATGCACAATGAAACAGACGCTGACGCCGGCCGTAGCACGTGTTTTTAAAGGTTCTGTTGCAATAGCAGAGGCTGGTATGCTGCGAGACCTTACAGAATGATGTGAACGACAATGAAAGCGCTGAGTTCGGCGGTAGCGGCGGTTGTCAACGTACTTGTCGTGTCACTTCAAGCAAACTGCTTTAGTTCTTCCGGCTGCATGCGCTCCGGATTGAGCCAGACTTCATCCTTCAATTTCCAGTTGCGCGTTGATCGGGACC
>Ga0073928_10011536_pt1 | contig 10292 bp, 10 predicted proteins | sample PaiPotPPA55metaG_FD_76969 | JGI IMG/M metagenome (GOLD analysis project Ga0073928, IMG submission 76969) | Iron sulfur acid spring bacterial and archeal communities from Banff, Canada, to study Microbial Dark Matter (Phase II) - Paint Pots PPA... ...
GATGATCCGGTTCTCGATCTGGTCGCTCATGCCAAGGCCATGCCGGCCGCCGATGGCGTTGGCCTCGAGAAACAGCGCGACCGGATCGGCGAAGGTCTGGCCGTTCAGTGCGACGGGCTGCCCCTCCACGAAACGCACGGTGACCGCCTCGGCCCTGACGACACAGTCGTCGCGCCAAAACGGCACTCCCATGATCGGAGTGACGATTTTGACGCCACTGTCCAGGCGCTCAAGATCCTTGGCCTCGTGGGTGGCGCCGAGAATATTGCTGTCGGTCGAATACGCCTTCTCGGCGCTCATCTTGTAGTCGAAGCCATTGGCGGTCAGGAACGCCGACATTTCCGCACGGCCGCCCAGCTCGTCGATAAACTGCTGGTCGAGCCAGGGCTTGTAGATCTTGAGGCTCGGATTGGTGAGCAGGCCGTAGCGGTAGAACCGCTCGATATCGTTGCCTTTGAACGTGGACCCATCGCCCCAGATGTTGACGCCGTCTTCCTTCATGGCCGCGACCAGCATGGTGCCCGTCACGGCGCGACCGAGGGGCGTGGTGTTGAAATACGTCGCGCCGCCGGTGCTGATATGGAAAGCACCGGATTGGATCGCGGCGATGCCTTCGTGGACCAATTGCGTGCGGCAATCCACGAGCCGGGCCTTTTCGGCGCCGAAACCCAGCGCCTTTCGCGGGATCTCTTCGTAGTCGGCCTCGTCGGGTTGGCCGAGATTGGCGGTATAGGCGAAGACGCGGGCGCCTTTCTGTTTCATCCACAGCAGCGCCGCGCTGGTGTCGAGACCGCCCGAGAACGCAATGCCGACTTTTCCCCCTTTGGGCAGGCCTTTCAAGATCGTACTCATCAAGCTTCCAATCGGTCGTAATTGCTGATGTTTCCAGCCAATTGAGTGCGCGAATATCAAATTTCGTGGCCGTCGGCACGCGTTTAATAGCGGATGGCGCTCGAACGACGGGAGAAGGACTACCCCGGCCTGCGGAAACGCGTGCCCAGCCGCGTCAGCGCGGCATCGATGCCCGCGTCGGTGAGCCGGGTCGACGGCCAGCGGTAGATATAGCCGTGCGCCAGCCAGACCACCAGAAACGTGACCAGCCCGGCGGCGGCGACATCGGTAAAGAAATGCCCGCCGAACGCCATCCGAAGCAGGCTGGTCGCGATGCCGAACAGGGTCGCGGCGGCATAGGCCAGCGGCCGCCACGCCGGCGGCGTCAGCGCCGCGGGCGCATAGGTCCAGAATGCGGTCGCGCCTTCGCCGGAGAAGAACGAGCAATTGCGTTGGCAGCTTCCGCGCGGGTCCCACCACGCCACGAACGGCTGATCGCCGTTGAACTGTTTCACCACCACCGGGCGGGGCCGGCCCCAATAGCTCTTGAAGGTGAGATTGGTGAGAACGCCGGCGGAAAGGATCAGCGTCGTCAGCAGGAACATGATCGCACGGCCCGACATCAGGAGCGGCCGGTCCGGCCGCGCCAGTTTCACGAGCAGCGCGACGATGGCTGGCAGCGCCAGGCCCCACGCGATCCACATCGCGCCGTCGCGCGCGATCGCCGCCCACGCGTTGAGCTTGAGCGGAAAGGTCCGGCTCGGCGCATCGTAGAACCAGGCGGCAAGCTTCAGATCGAGTTCGGGATAGATTCCGAACAGCAATCCGACAGCAAGCGCCAAAGCGAGCGCGATGATCAGTCCGGTCCGGTTCATGGCGCGGGGTTTAGCCGAGGAGGTTCGCGATGAAAAGGCTTCCCCGCCGCTCGTTTCATTCGCGTCGACCCTCCCCCTCCAGGGGAGGGTGAAGCGGCGGCGAATGCGACGGCAGCGGCGGCGGCGGCCGCAGCGGCGGCGGCGGCTTGCGCCAGGCGCCGGCATTGCGGCCGGCGATCATCCAGTAGACCACGCCCGCGACGATGCCGGCCCCGGTCATGATTTCGAGATGACGCCGCACGATGCCCTCGAAGCGAAGCGTCTCGGAATCGAAGGGGACGAGGCCGAGATAGCACGCCAGGCCGACGACGCCGCCGCCAACCGCGTAGGTCAGCGCGCCCCGGATATAAAACGCTTCGGTGATCGCGACCACGATCATCGCCGGCAGGAGCGCGAAGCCGCTGACAAAGATGAAGCCGAAACCGAGCAGGATGTTCAGCGCGCCGGGATCAACCGGGCCGGCACCGAGATCGCTGAACTCGGGAAACATGATCGCACCGACCACGATCATCCCCGCCACCAGACAGGCGGCGAGAAATCCGAACAGAATCACGAACAGCCGGCCGATCAATGCCATCAGAACAGGTCTCTTCCTCAGTCCCCATCCTGAGGAGCGGCCATTTGGCCGCGTCTCGAAGGATGAAGAGCCACCAGGCTCATGGTTCGAGACGGCGCTAAGGCGCCTCCTCACCATGAGGCTCTATTCAATCCGTCATCGCCATGGCGCGCAGCGCCTGACGCTCCCGCACCGACAATTTCTCGGTCTCCGATTTCAACTGGCCGCAGGCGGCCAGGATGTCGCGGCCGCGCGGCGTGCGCACCGGCGAGGAGTAGCCGGCGTCGAAAATATATTCGGAGAATTTTTCGATCTGTTCCCAGTCCGAGCATTGGTAAACCGTACCGGGCCACGGATTAAACGGAATGAGGTTGATCTTGGCCGGAATCCCCTTGAGCAGCTTCACCAGCAATTTGGCGTCATCGAGCGAGTCGTTGACGCCCTTCAGCATGACATATTCGAAGGTGATGCGCCGCGCATTGGAGGAACCGGGATAGTCGCGGCAGGCCTGCAGCAGTTCGGCGATCGGATATTTGCGGTTCAGCGGCACCAGCTCGTTGCGCAATTCGTCGCGCACCGCATGCAGCGAGATCGCCAGCATGACGCCGATCTCTTCACCGGTCCGGATGATGTTCGGCACCACGCCCGAAGTCGACAGCGTGATGCGGCGGCGGGAAATGCCGATGCCCTCATTGTCCGAGACGATCAAGAGCGCATCGCGCACCGCGTCGAAATTATACAGGGGCTCGCCCATGCCCATCATCACCACATTGGTGACGAGGCGGCTGCCGGTCGGCGTTTCGCGGTCGGCCCAGTCGTTGAGGCGGTCGCGCGCCACCATGATCTGGCCGACGATTTCGCCCGCCGTGAGATTGCGCACCAGCCGCTGCGTGCCGGTGTGGCAGAACGAGCAATTCAGCGTGCAGCCGACCTGCGATGAAACGCACAGCGTGCCGCGATCGGTTTCCGGAATATAGACGCACTCGACTTCATGCGCCTTCTCGATGCTGTCGCCGCTCGGCAGGCGCAACAGCCATTTGCGGGTGCCGTCGCTGGAAATCTGCTCGGCGACCACCTCGGGACGCGCGACGGTGAAATGCGCTTCGAGTTGACCGCGCATTTCCTTGGAGATGCTGGTCATCTCGTCGAACGCTTTCGCGCCGCGGACATAAATCCAGTGCCACAGCTGCTGCACGCGCATCTTGCGCTGCGCCGGCGCGACGCCGACGGCCGCTAACCGCTCGGCGATTTCGGCGCGCGACAGACCGACCAGCGAGGGCTTTGCCGGCGGCACGTAGGATTCCAGCGCGACCTTTTCCAGGGGCGCTCGCGCATTGGAGCCGGTTTCGATTGAAATGCTGGTCATGCGTCCCGGCTAGAGAGTTGTTCCCTCATCCTGAGGGGCGGCGTCTTCGCCGCGTCTCGAAGGATGAGCTTGTGGCCTCATGGTTCGAGACGGCGCAAGAGCGCCTCCTCACCATCAGGAGATACGGCTACCAGATAGGCTTTTCAGGCCCCCCAAACAACGTGGTTTTTGACATTGAGAACCGCTACCGCCTGCAATCCTGCGCCAGCCTGTCGAGCGCCTGGGCAAGCCCCTTCAGCGAAAACACGTCCGTGGTCTCGGTGCCCTTTGCCGACACACCCTTGATGGTGACATCGGCGGCCTTGCGCATGGCATCGACCATCCGCTCTTCCTCGGCGGCGTTCTTGATCCAGATGCCATCGCCCTGGGTATACATCGCGTAGGAAGCGCCCCCGACCTCGAGCGTCGATTCCGAACCCGGCTTCAGCGTATAGCCGATCATGACCGAGACTTCGTTGACGACCTTTTCAGCCGGACGCGTGGAGACAAACGCGTAGGCCGGGTCGCGCGGACGATTCGGCGGATTGGTTTTTGACGATGAAGGCTTTGCCAGCGCGAAGCATACCTTCTTTCCGTTCGGCGTCGCGGTGTAGGCGCCCCAGGGGCCGAACTGGCCGATCAATGTCGGCTCGGCACCAAAAGCGGGAGCGGCTTCCGGCTTGGCCGCCGCAGGCTTGGCCGCGCCTTTCGTCGGCGCGCCCTGCGCCTGCGCAAGGCCAGCACCTCCGCACACCAGCACACCAGCCATCAGAGCTGTCAGCATTCGCCGCCCGGACATCGCCAAATCTGGTCCCTCATTATTGTGACTGGAAGATGGCCCGACCCCGCATCGTGACGCAACCGATGGATAGCCGGGAAATGTCTGGTTGGGAAGGCAGTTACGGTCCCCCGAACAGGAGTGTCGGGGGCCGCTCCGCGCCCGTTGCGCGATTTCATGCGCGGTCTTTCGACCGCGCCATCCGCTGCGTCTCCCACTACGCCTCGGTCCAGGCCGGGAGATCCTCGGCGCCGGAACTGCGGCAAATAAGCGCCGCCGTCCCGCACCACCATCTCGCCATTAATGCAGCCGGCGGAATCGGAAATCAGCAAGCAAGCGACGAAGCAATCCAGTCCCTGGTTGCGGCTTTTGGATTGCTTCGCGGAAGTTTATCATCGGGCGGCGCTCTGCGCCGACCCGTTGGCTCGCGATGACGCAGGATGGTAGCGTAGGCGTCCCAGGCGTCCGAATCCAATTGTAGCCCGGCTTCAAATCCGGCATGAAGCGTATCGCGTTGCTTGCGCGTCCGAAACTCGGGTAAAGCCCATGAAAGCCATTCTCTGCTCGCAATATTGCGGCCCCGACGACCTCGTGCTGACGGATGTGCCCGATCCCGTGGCCGGCCCCGGCGAGGCCGTGATCGCGATCAAATCCGCCGCGCTGAATTTCTTCGACCTGCTGATGATCCAGGGCAAATACCAGATCAAGCCGCCGTTTCCGTTTTCGCCGGCGGCCGAAGTCGCGGGCGTGATCGAAAGTATCGGCGCGGGGGTCACCGACCTCAAGGCCGGAGACCGCGTCGTGGCCTCGTGCGGCCACAACGGCGCGCGTGAAAAGATCGCGCTGCCGGCCAATTCCATCGTCAAGATTCCCGACAATCTGGATTTCGACCGCGCCGCCGGGATCATCATCATCTACGGCACCGCGCTGCATGCGCTGGAAGATCGCGCCAGCCCGAAAGCGGGAGAGACCATGGCGGTGCTGGGCGCTGCCGGCGGCACCGGTCTGGCGGCATGCGAACTCGGCAAGCTCATGGGTCTGAAGGTGATCGCCTGCGCATCGTCGGACGAAAAGCTTGAATTCGCCAAAGCCCACGGCGCCGAGCTCGGCCTGAATTACGCCAAGGAAGATCTCAAGGACGGCCTGCGCCGGCTCACCGGCGGCAAGGGCGCCGACATTGTCTTTGACCCCGTCGGCGGCAGCTACGCCGAAGCGGCGCTGCGTTCGATCGCATGGCAGGGCCGCTTTTTGGTGATCGGATTCGCCGCCGGCGAGATTCCGAAAATGCCGCTCAATCTGGCGCTGCTGAAGGGCTGCGATATCCGCGGCGTGTTCTGGGGCGCGTGGGCGCGGCTCAATCCGGAAAAGAATCGCGCCAATCTGGAAAAGCTCGTGAAGTGGACCGCGGAGGGCAAGATCTCCTCGCATGTCGACCGCAGCTTCCCGCTGGCACAGACCGCCGACGCCTTGAAGGTGCTCGCGGGCCGCAAGGCGATGGGCAAGGTGATCCTGCATCCGTGATGTCCGCAATCCTGCATCGCGGATGCCGGCCGTTCAAATCGGCACGAAAATTTCCTGTTCAATGCCGCCCCGGTTCGCCTGCGCGCGTCATCAGCCAGCGGACACCTAATTCTTAATTCTCTCGCTCGATCCCGCGCTTGAGCGCGGCGCGGGCGGCATCGCGATGCTCCGGCGTGATGTGGCTCGCGACCATCCGGATCGCGGTGGCGAGCACGGCGGCGTCGTCGGTAAAGCCCAGCACCGGCAGCATGTCCGGAATGAAATCGAACGGCTGGATGAAATAGGCGATGGCCCCCAGCAGCGCGGCCTGGACGTGGCGCGGGGTCTGCTTGTCGAACGCGCAGTAATAGGCGCTGAGCAAATCCTCGGCAAAGGGCAGCTTTGCCACGACCCGCTTGAACTTGATCCAGAAGCGCCGGCGCACGCTTTCGCGGTCCTTCGCCAGCTCGTCGGCCGGCTCAAAACCGACGGTATGTTCCGACATCATCGCCCGGGCTCCCATGAGGCTTGCGCGGCCGATCGCCGCAGCGGACGCACGTGACAGCGATCACGCGCTAAGCTGGGGATGTCGCCCCTGGCCTTCAAGATTTGATCGCAGGAACCGGGTTCAGGCCACCCCAAGCTGGGTTGCGATCGCGTTCATGGCCTTTGCAAGCTCGATGTCCAGCGCGGTGACGCCGCCGGCGTCATGGGTCGCCAGAACCACCTCCACCGTCTTGTAAACGTTGCGCCATTCCGGGTGATGGTCGTTCTTTTCGGCCACCAATGCGGTGCGGCACATGAAGCCGAACGCCTCGTTGAAATCCCTGAACACGAAGGTTCGCGCCATCGCCTCGCGGCCGGCCACCTCGGTCCACCCCGGCAAGCCCTTCAGGGCCGATTTCCGCGCCTCCGCCGACAGTCGCTCCGCCATGATCGCCTCCGTTTGACCTGAAACCTACCCTAACACCGAACCATATGCGCGAGATCCACGCTTGCAGCGCTGCTAACCGGTCAAAATCGTCCCTTTTGGAGCCGGCCGGTAACCATGACGCCGATGTAACTACGCGCGGGCCCGAAATTTGCTACAATTGTCCATCTAACCGCAGCGGCGGATGAAATTGGACCTCAAACGATTGTTTTCCAGATCGATGACCAGCGGTCTTGACCTCGCCCAGCCGCCGAAAGAGTCGTCGCCGCGATCGGCGAAGCGGAGCATGATGTTCCTCATGCTGGCCGGGGTGCTTGCCATCATCGGCGCGCTGGCGGGCGGTTATTATTTTGAGACGCGGCCGGTGACGTTGCGGATCGCGGTCGGTCCCCCCAACAGCGACGACCTCAGGGTCGTTCAGGCACTGACCCAGGCCTTTGCCCAGGCGCACAGCCATATCCGGTTGCGGCCGATTCAGACCGACGGCGCGACCGCGAGCGCCCAGACGCTTGCCGACGGCAAGGCCGATCTCGCCATCATCCGCGGCGACCTCAACGTGCCGAAAAATGCACAGGCCGTGGCGACGCTGCGCAAGAACGTCGCCGTGCTTTGGGTGCCTGCGGCCGTGAAGGGCAAGAAGGCCGGGCCGAAGATCACCAAGATTGCACAACTCTCCGGACGTCGCGTCGGCGTCGTCGGCCGCACCCCGGCCAATGTCGACCTGCTCAAGGTGATCCTGCAGCAATATGGCGTGGATCCGGGCAAGGTCGAGACCGTCCAGTTCCCTACCAGCGAGGCCGCCGACGCCATCCGCAGCCAGAAGGCCGATGCCTATCTCGCCGCGGGTCCGGTCAACAGCAAGATTACCACCGAGGCGATCGCCGCGTCGACGCATGACGGCCATACGCCGACCTTTCTCGCGATCGATTCGGCGGAGGCGATTGCGCAAAATCATCCGGTGTACGAGGCCTCCGAGATTCCCGCCGGCGCCTTTGGTGGCGCACCTGACCGGCCGGAAGAAGAGGTGAAGACGATCAGCTTCTCGCACCACATTGTCGCCCGCAAGGAACTCTCGGAAACCACGGTTGCCGCCTTCACCCGGCAATTGTTCGCCATTCGGCAGACGGTGATGGCGGAATTCCCGCTGGCTGCGAAAATCGAAACCCCGGATACCGACAAGGATGCCGCGATCCCGGTTCATCCGGGCGCCGCGGCCTTTGTCGATGGCGAGGAAAAGACCTTCCTCGATCGCTACAGCGATTACATCTGGTGGGGGCTGATGGGGCTGTCCGCGATGGGCTCCGCCGGCGCCTGGTTCGCGGGCTATCTGAAGAAGGACGAGCGCCACAACAACTCATCGCTTCGCGAACGGCTGCTGGAGATGCTCGCGGCCGCCCGCCGCAGCGATTCCACCGAAGAGCTCGATCAAATGCAGGCGGAGGCGGACAATATATTGCGCGATACGCTGCATTGCTTCGAAGACGGCGCCATCGAGGAAGGGGCGTTGACCGCCTTCAATATTGCGCTCGAGCAATTCCACCATGCGGTGGCCGATCGCAAGGCGTGGCTGGTGAATATGCCGCAGAATCTGCAAAGGGCCGGCGCGCAGTTCCGGGCGACCGGAACCTTGTGATCCCATGTCGCTGCAAGCATGCGCAACATTGGTCAGCGCCTGGCGCGGTGACTTGACCCGCGTTGCAACAAGACCGCCAGCGCCTCGGACGCACAAGGCTTCGGCAGTATCGGCTTTTGCGCGAAGGCTGCGGGAAGCCCGACATCGGCGCCATAGCCGGTGACGAAGGCGAACGGAATCTCCAGCGCATCCAGCCGCTCGGCGACCGCAAAACTCTTCTCCCGGACCAGCCCGATATCGAGCAGCGCAAAATCCGGGACGCGATCGGCGATCAGCTCGAGCGCACGGGTTACGTTTCCCGCGGTCCGGACCGACTTCACTCCGAAACCAAGAATCCTGTCTTCGAAGTCGATCGCGATGATCGGGTCATCCTCGACAATCAAGACATCGTCGGGTACGCGATCGGCGGGAACGGTCATCATCTCGCTGACAAAGGTTCGAGAATTAAGCATTGAATAAAACTCGGATCGGCCCCGCCGCTGACCATGAAGCAAAGCAGCCGGTTCCCCTCCGTGAAACCATCACACCGCCACGTCGTTTGTCTGTGCACTTGTGCACGCAACAATCCGATGTGAGCGGTTATTGTGAGGACCGCGAAGCCAGGGAACGCGGGATGATTTTGCAGACAAAGGCCGCCGACGGCACCGATCGACCCGACAATAACCTGTTGCGGCGGCTCAACGCCGGCGACTTTGCACTGATTGCCCCACATCTTGTGCCCGAACAGGCTGAGGCCAACGAGCTGCTTTATAACCCCGGCGATGACGTCGATATTGTTCACTTTCCCTGCGGGCCCAGCCTCGCCTCCTATTTGGTCGCCAACGAGGACGGCCGCGACGTCGAAACCGTTCTGGTCGGCCGCGAGGGCGCTGTCGGTGGAATCGTCAGCCTGGGCTTTCTGCCGGCCTATACGCGCATCACCGTCAAATTCGGCGGGCCGTTCGTGCGCCTGCCGGTCAAAAAGCTGGATGCGGCGAAAACAACCTCGGTATCGCTGCGCAATGTGTTCGCGCGCTATGCCGACTGCATGCTGGCGCAGATGTTTCAATCGATCGCCTGCAATGCGATCCATTCGATCGAGCAGCGCACCGCGAAATGGATCATCTCGGCGATGGAGCGTACCAATGGCGACACCATCGTGCTGCTGACCCATGAGCAGCTGGCGACCCTGCTGGGGGTCGGCCGCAGCTATGCCAGCCGTGTGATCCAGACCTTCAAGGCGGAAGGGGTTTTGGAGACCCGCCGCGGCTCGATCCTGGTCCGCAACCCCGAAGCGCTCCGGGCGCGGGCCTGCCTGTGTAATGAATCCGTCAAAAACCACTTCGAGGAAGTGCTGCGTGGGGTTTATCCCACGGACGCGGCCGATAACGGCTGACACCGGCTGGTTTGGCGCGAAAATCAGCTAACCAAATTGCAAACAACGCATTGTTTTCTGGCGATTCCTGACTATATTGCAGCGCAACGAGTAGGGTGTGCCCGGTCCTTTGGCCGGGCTTCCTTTTTGGGCGCCTCCGCGCCCGTTCGAACTCCAGGTTTTTGAGCGCGATCCGGAAAAGTGGGTCCCGGTTTTCCGGTGAGATCGCGCCTCCCACCATTGTCTGACGCAGATAGAGCCAACATGAAGCTTCGCAACGTCGCCATTATCGCCCACGTCGACCACGGCAAGACCACGCTGGTCGATCGCCTGCTGCAGCAGTCCGGCACTTACCGCGACAATCAGCGCGTGGTCGAGCGCGCGATGGATTCCAACGATCTGGAGCGCGAACGCGGCATCACCATTCTGGCCAAGGCCGCTTCGGTGCAGTGGAAGGACACCCGCATCAACATCGTCGACACGCCGGGC
>Ga0073928_10011537_pt1 | contig 10292 bp, 6 predicted proteins | sample PaiPotPPA55metaG_FD_76969 | JGI IMG/M metagenome (GOLD analysis project Ga0073928, IMG submission 76969) | Iron sulfur acid spring bacterial and archeal communities from Banff, Canada, to study Microbial Dark Matter (Phase II) - Paint Pots PPA... ...
CTTCTTTAAGGAGTTACACGGTAGGATACAACTGGCTAATCCCCGACAAAGAAGGCTTGTACGCCCGGCAATCGGCGGAGCATCTGGGTATCCCGAACGAGTACCTGGCGCTCGACAACATTGAGCTCTTCGAAAAATGGGATGATGTAGAGCATCGCTATCCGGAACCTTCAGGAGACCCCTTCTACGCCAGAAAAATTGAATTGTATCGCAGGATCGCATTACATTGCCGAGCGGTGTTATCCGGCGAAGGAGCCGACAATTTAATGTACTTTCAGATGTGGCCCTATATAAAGGATCTGGGGCGGCATCGAGAATGGGGGCGGCTGATTTTTGAAACTGCCTGGTTCCTTTGGATCAGGCCGCTGCCGTGGTTAGGAGTTTACCGTCGGATTCAACGGCTTTTCCGCAAAGCGGGCGAAGGATCAAGAATTCCGCCTTGGATCGCGCCTGCATTCGCAAAGCGAGCGGGCCTCAAGGAGCGATGGGCGGAACGTAGCAAACTCTTATTTCCCGCTGAACGGCACTCGGCCCGGCCTAAAGCCCACGCATCGATGCTCATTCCACAATGGACTGCTTATTTTGAAGCTGAAGATCCGGGCGTGACGCATTATCCGGTGGAAGTGCGCTACCCTTTCCTGGATTTACGAATCGTTGGGTACCTATTGGCAATTCCTGTTTTTCCGTGGGGTTATAAAAAGAAATTATTGAGAGCTTCGTTGTTCAAGAAATTGCCAGAGAATTTGCGGCTGCGGCCGAAGACGCCGCTATCCGTAGATCCTATACAGACTAAGATACGAAAAAGGGGAGGGGACTCGATAACTAACGTTCCGTTATATCCACAGACCCGAGAGTTCGTAAACCTGACATCACTGGCTAACTCTTATGGTAGGATGGGTGGCGAGGAGATTCGCGCTTACTGTCTAGACAAATGGTTGAGAGGGATGAGCTAAGGGGTCTAAATTTTGGGAGATCGAATCGTGGCTGAAACCGATAGCGGCAAGCAAGCAAGGCCGTATTTGAGACCGACGCTAACGATCTACGGCAAAGTGCAGGAATTGACGAGAACTAATTTGACGACTGGCGGCCAAGACAGTGCGAACCAGGATCCTCATAAGCGCACTCAAATGCCATAAACGAACTTTTATTCTAAAGAGAACGTCAACGGGACGGGAATTTCCACGAACAAGCAGGTCTTCCAATACAAAGCCTACGGTTTAGCTTTAAGGTCCAATCAACCAATACCGGGCCTTCTGCCGGTAACCTCGAATAATCCATTCCACGACGTCGAAATAAGACTTGGGACCTTACCATCCGGTATTTCGGCACACGATCACCGTCAGTTGCGATACGCCAGCACCTTTCTCACGCAAGTTGGAGAACCTGCTCTGCAAATTTGGGACGAGCAGGACGGCGAATTTCTGTCGGTGCGTTATAGCGACGGCGTTGAATTCTGGCTGGACCGTCGCTTTCGAATGCTGTGGGCTCACTGGCCCGCCAACTCTTCGCTCGAAAATACTCTAAGCTATCTACTCGGGCCGATTATGGGACTACTGCTGCGCCTTCGTGGTGCAGTTTGCCTTCACGCTAGCGCGGTGAGTATTCGGGACCGCAGCATTGTCTTTGTGGGTTCGGAAGGAGCTGGAAAATCAACAACGGCGGCGGCGTTCGCTCAGCAGGGATTTCCAGTGCTGTCCGACGATATCGTTGTGTTGGTCGAGCGCGAGCAACAATTTCACGTCCTGCCAGCCTATAAGCGTATAAATCTATGGTCGGACTCGGTCAAGTTGCTTTACGGTTCGCCGGACGCTTTGCCGCAGATTGCGCCTGAGTGGGAAAAACGCTGTTTAAAACTGGGGGAAGATGGTAAAACCCAATTCGAAGAACGCGCGCTGCCGATCGCACTCATGTACGTTTTAGGGGAGTCGACGCCGAACTTAGCCAAGAGCGTAGTGCCTATTTCTAAGAGGACCGCGATGATGACACTGGTAACGAATACGTACGCAACAAATTTTCTGAATGCTAATCAGCGAGCAGAAGAATTCGTAGTGCTGAGTCGGCTGGCCGCCTCGGTTCCAATGCGAAAAATCAACGCACGGCGAGACACAGTCGGACCGCACGAAATGTGCACGATGATTCGAGAGGACTTTGCCCGTACCACGTCGCTGGAAAGTTTGTTCGACCGTTGATATGTATTCGGTTCGCGAATTCGGGCACATGATCAGTGACGCCACGCGATTAAAAGCCTATGAAAAAGCGATTGCGCGCGGCGTGCGTGCCGGGGATCTAGTAGCTGAGATTGGTTGTGGCCCCGCGGTGTTTGCGGTACTGGCGTGCCAAGCCGGGGCAAAATGCGTTTACGCGATCGAGACCAAAGGTATCATCGATGCTGCCAAGCAAATCGCGGCAGCAAATGGATTTGCGGAGCGAATCCAATTTTATCAGAATGCGGCGGCACGCCGTCGATCATGTTCCGGTGTTGACTGCGGAAGGAGAGGCGGAGCGATTTTTGCTGGGAGCAATGGATGGAAAGGTTTCGCTAGAGGAAATCGCGAAAAGAGTGACCGAGCGATTTCCGGGAGTTTATTCTTCGCACGAGGACGCGTTCCAGCGCGTGACGGAACTGGCGCGAAAATTCTCGCGGTAATTTACGCGTGGAGCAGTTCGCAAATCAACGAATCGCGTTTGCGGCAAGGAAAGAGACGGAGCGGGAGTTGAACTCGCGAACTCCCGACAGCTGCGAAAACTGATATCGCTGATTCTAAAGCTGGGTTTACTGCTGTAAACTTTGGAAACTGCCCAAACATCTAATACGCGGCGTCAATTCGTGTGATGGAGGCCTTTCTTGCCTGTAGTCCGTGCGTGCAGCCATTGCGGCCAGAACAACCGTGTCCCAGCAAAATACCTGGCCAGCACCGGGCGTTGCGGAAAGTGCAAATCGCCGTTGCCGCCGCTCTCTGAGCCGTTGGCAGTCGACGAAATCTTATTCGATGAAATTATTCAGAATGTAGCCGTTCCGGTGCTGGTCGATTTCTGGGCGGATTGGTGCGGACCCTGCCGCGTGGCTGCTCCGGAAGTGGCTCGCACCGCGGTGGAAATGGCAGGCAAAGCGGTGGTGCTGAAAGTGGATACCGAGAAATATCCGGCACTCGCGGGGCGCTTCAATGTTCGGGGCATCCCGAACTTTGCGGTTTTCGCCGGTGGCCGACTGGTGACGCAGCAAGCGGGTCTGGTAAACCACGATCAGATGAAAAAGTGGTTGACGATGGCCGGCGCGGTTTCTGCTTGAAAAACACGGCGATACGCAATTAACCCTCACTGGAAACATCCGAGCACTCACTACCTGTAATTCGATTAGAAAAGAAATGCGAGAGTTGAACTCGATAGCTCTAGCCATTTGCGGTTTTGATGAAGATAAAGGCGACCTTGAAGGTGGCGTTCACCCCTCCAGAGTTAACCTAGTTCTTATTGATGTCACATGACAGTCAACTGGAAGTATTACTAACTTCTTGACACGTAATGGCATCGTTACTAGACTCTCCCACATTCTACGTACCTTGGGCCAGGTATTTGATGAATCGGGAGCGTCACCAATGATCCTGTTAAAACACAAAGGCCCGACTGGGCCGATGAGTTCATTACTCAAACGTTTTTTTGTAATTCTCGGATTGGTTACTTTAAGTGTTCATGGTATCGGTGGTTCGGCTATGGCGGCAAGCAATGCTTCCACGCAGGAGCCAGAAACGCGAAATACTTTAACGGCCAAAACTGAGTTCACATCTGTTCAACAGGATCCATCCAGTCAGAGCCCGTCTAATCCTGCCGCGAGCGCGCCAGATGTCAGCGGAAGTAATTCTGAAGCGCAACGGACGACGGTGACTCTTTTGCAAGGCGTAAAGAATTCAATTCAACTTGGAATCGAAGTGAATGGGCAGTTTGCTTATCCGTTTGTGTTCACCGCGGATCCGCAAAAAACGGGTGATATAGAAATTTCGCCGTCGGGGCTGATTACAGGGTCGCCATCGGAGAGCGCAGACCAAAACGTGGCGATAACGGTAAAAGACTTCAACGGTAAGCCGATGGCTAGCTATTCCATTTTGCTGCATGTTTCGAACGCGCAGACGGTGATGCTTGGTCCTAGCGCCGCAGCGATTCATCGTGTGGCGGACGGTGCGGGGGCCAAAGCATCCCAAAATCAACCTCAACCGATCGTCGCGCCTGTGTATGCCGGTGGGGATACGGTGAAAGGATCTTTTCCCGTTCCAAAACCAAAAAAGGACCCGACCGCTAGCGTCGACGCGACCGCTAAGAATCAAGGTAACGCGCAAGCTGCCGCTGCAGGTGCCAGTGCGGATAAAGCCGCGACTGCGAGCACGGCAGGAGAGCTACCGCCGACGGTAGACATAACCTGCGACTCGCACCCGCCGCACTCCGTCACATCAATTTGTAATTCGGGACATCCGCCAAACGTCGCTACGGTAGCAGTGGATGGTGCTACGGGCGCTTTTTCGTATCAATTCAACGCTCCGTTGGCGGCGGGCGATACCGTGACGGTTTCGAGCAGTTCTGGCCCTTCGCAGATCGTCCCTGTGCAGAGCCCGCCAAGATTTCTCGGGGAAGAATTGCGGGCGATCGTCGGATATCAACAGGCAGGCGCAAGTTCGTCCGATTTCGAACAGAATTGGTTTTCGGACTTCTATATAAGCCGCGGGCTGCACTTCCATTACCATGCTAGAGATGAGAAAGAGCCGGAAAGGGTTCGGTTGCGCTGGTGGGGCAATGTCCGCGTAGCCAGTTTTCCACAGTCTGGGAATCAGTCAGTAGCAGATATAGCGACCGGCCTTTCTACGCAACTTGGCGCGGTGAAGTTGAATCAACTGGCAGAGGGAGCGGAATTTCTTAGTGGACTCGAGTTCCAGGGTTGGAGGAGCCCCGCGCTTAGGGGATTTAGTGAAAATTCTCGGCAGGTGTTTACGCTGGGAATTATTGCAGGTGCCGGAGCTACTGGTTTCTTTACTAGCCCGTCACACAGTGTGCAGGTCTTTCAAGTGCCGGCGGCTGGGTCGCCGCAATTTAGTGTGTTTCAAAAATCCTATCCTGGCGTGACCACAGCGAACGTCGGTTTCATCTCTCCGGATCTGGAGCGGTTCCCCAAACAGTGGCTCGCGGGTGTTCGGCTCACCACTCACTATGTTGATCCGACGGGAATGCCGTTGGTCAGCGCTCCGGCCATGTTAGCGGTGTCGCTCGGACAGAATCAGGTTCTAACGGGTGGAGGATTCAAAAACGTGGTCGGCAGAGTCGAAGCGTTCTATCCATTGCCGCTCGGGAACAGAGGCCAAACGGTGGCTGGGGCGTTTAGCTCTCTCTACTTGTTTGCGAGTGCGCAGATGAGAGTACATGGTGGCAGCAGTCAGCCTGCTCTCGTGCTGCAACCTGCGGACGCCACCGTACACGCCTATGACCCAAGCGTCACACTTGTGACATCTCAGAGCACTCGTGACTTCTACCGGATAGGTTTCGGCATAGACCTGGTGAGTTTTGTTGCAAGTCTGACCGGCGGTCAGGCAAAAGCTAACACGACAGCTGCGGCGTCGAAAACACCTCCTCCCGCTAAGACGCCAGCGCCATAGGCAGCGGATGCACCTGCTGCCTACAACTGAGCGAGACGCGGCGTCATCAGCGAAGCCACGTTTCTAAGCCGCGTGTCTCACATTCGGCCAATCAGTCACGACTTTTCAGTGGAGACCGCGATGACCTCGCCGACGATTGAACAGATCCTGAAGGAAGAATGCGAACAGGTCGAGCGCTCCAGAAGCTTGCGGCTTGACGCGAATGCGGCGCACCAAAAAGCTGAGGATTCTCTGATCGGTCTCTCATTTTCCGGTGGCGGAATTCGCAGCGCGACCTTCAACCTGGGAGTTCTTCAGGCATTCGCCAAAGAGCGACTGCTGCGGTACTTCGATTACATATCAACGGTATCCGGCGGCGGTTACATCTCTAGTTGGTTGATGGGCTGGATGTATCACCAGCAGGTGGGAATTAAAAAAATAGAAGAATACCTTGCGGATCAGCCAACGGCTCCGCGCCTGGAGCGCCCAGAAGTGCGGTTCTTGCGAGCCTACAGTAACTATCTCACGCCGCGGAAGGGTTTGTTGGGGGCGGATTTTTGGGCCTTCATCGGCACCTATCTTCGCAATATGCTGCTGAATCAGATGTTCTTGCTGCTCTGGCTTCTGTCGTTGCTGCTCATCCCGCGCTGCATTCTCTACCTTTTCCATCTATTCGAGATTCTGGAGCACTGTCTCGATAGTTACACCGGTATCTTTGACGGTCTAAAGTATTCGCAACATTTTGCGCTGATGTTGGGAGTCCTATTTGCTTTGGTAGCAGTAGTCTTTATCGGGCGAAACCTTGGCGCGATTATTCCCGCCGGCCATAAAAGCTATCCGTGGTTCGCGCAACAGAAATGGATCCAGGGTCTTATTGTCATACCTTTATTTCTGGCCGCGGCCATGATCACGTACGGAATGGGATTATTTCTCACCAGCTATCACATACTTGCTCATCCTTACTCCCGTGTACCACTTCTCGGAGCGTTGTTGTATTCGACTCCGTGGGCGGTGGCCGCGATAGTCAGATGGTTGACATCGAGGAAACTGTCGGGTTCGGCGCGTGAGCCTTCGGGATGGCTTATGTTCGGCTCGGCGATTCCAGTTGGCGCGGTTGCGGGCTTCCTTTTAATTCCTTTTTCCCGCCTGCTGATGGACACGATCCCGTGGCACGGCGAGGGCGACGTCTTGATGTTGTTTCCGAATTACCATGTGCTAACTTTTGGAACCCCCGCGTTTGTCTTGATAATGCTGCTGGCGGGCGTCCTTCACGTCGGTCTGATGGGGCGTAAAATGCGGGACGGCGATCGGGAATGGTGGGCCCGACTTGGGGGAACTCTCGGAATTTACTCGCTGTGCTGGCTAGCTTTTTTTCTGATCTCGATATATTTCCCAAAGGTCCTTTCGGAGATGTCTCACCGTCAGTCGTTTTCCTTTACAGCCGGCCTCGCGTGGGTGGCGTCAACGCTGTACGGTGTGCTATTCGCAAAGAGTGCTAAAACTTACGAGCTACTGCCTGACGCTTCAACACGTGAAAAAATATTTGGATATATCGCGAAATTTGGCCCCTATGTCTTCGTAGTGGGATTCTTGCTGATTCTATCGTTGGTGGATGCGCGTATCGCGAACGCTTTGTCGGGAAATCATCAGACGGTGGGAGAGCTTCAGGACAAAGCCTTCTATCCTTGGGGGGTGACAGTAGTTTGTCTCGGCTGTTTTATTACCGCAATGGCGCTCTCTTGGCGTGTGGACGTGAATGAATTCTCGATCCATTACCTATATCGGAATCGACTGGTGCGGTGCTACCTCGGCGCTTCAGCCCCGGACCGCAAGCCGCAACCGTACACAGGATTCTCGGAAGACGATGACGTGCCGCTGGCAAATCTGCAAATACCGATCTATGCGGTGCCGGGCGTGGACGATCGCCCCCTTCCGATCCTGAACACCAGTTTAAATGTCGTGCGGGGGAAAGAACTCGCGTTACAAACCCGCAAAGCTCGTTCGTTTGCGATAACGCCTCTATACCTCGGGTTCACTCGACCGCTTCCAGGCAGCCAGGTGTCCGAGGCGGTATTCGGATCAACCAAAGAGGTGGGTGCTAAGCGACCGGACACAAAGCAAGGTGCACGCCTAGGCACGGCAATGGCTATTTCTGGAGCAGCGGCGAGTCCCAACATGGGTTCGTACTCGGCCCCGGATCTGGCATTCCTTATGACTTTGTTTGACGTTCGCCTCGGATGGTGGCTCGCAAATCCAAAAGGATCACTGGAGAATTGGCACAGCACGAGTCCAACGTTTGGATTCTTTTGGCTGTTAAAGGAACTTCTGGGGGCTACAAACGACGACAGCGACTATGTGTATCTTTCCGATGGCGGACACTTTGAAAATCTAGGTATCTACGAGCTGGTCCGCCGCCGATGCAAACTAATTGTGGCGTCTGACGCTTCCTGTGACTCGGCATATGGGTTCAGCGATCTTCACAACGCGATGGAGCGCTGCCGAACAGATTTCGGAATCGAAATTGAGATGACCGCTGATGAGAGTGGCAAGTTAAAACCGACAGGTCAACCGCCGCGCGCGGCTGCACACTTCGCGGTGGGCAAAATTCATTATGTGCCTGGAAATCGCCGCGCCGATGGTGTTCTGATCTATCTCAAACCAGCTCTCCTGGAGGCGGATCCTGCCGATCTGCTTGGCTATTCGAGCCGAAATTCGGCTTTTCCGAACGACACAACGGCCAATCAGTGGTTCGATGAGTCCCATTTCGAAAATTACCGTGCCATGGGAGAAGCTACGGGTAGAGCCGCGCTCGACACGGTGGCTGTGGCGATCCAACGATTGCTGCATAAATAGATCGAAGGGCAGAAAAGAACAAATGGTTTTTTCAATAACCTGCGCTGTTCGACCTGGAGAAGGCGTAAATTTGCGGCCATGTTAGGCGGTATAAGTTCCCTGTCCGGGCGAAAGATAATTGACTTGTCGATAATCTAAGAACTAGAGTTTCGTCCGATACTTTTTAAGCGGAGAGCTCCGATGGCAACCAGACCACTCGTTTTACTTCATGGTTATGCAGCCCAGGCCAATACGTTCGACAAATGGAAGTCTATCTTGCAAGGCTTCGGCTTCAACTTACAGACGGACATCTTCATAGGTAACTACGTCACACTGAACAATGAAATCACGGTGGATGATATCTCCGAGGGATTCGACCGCGCGTTACGTGCCAAAAAGATCGCGGACCAGCCCTTTGACATCATCGTGCACTCCACCGGTATGCTCGTCTTGCGGGCCTGGCTTACCGCGCCGAACGCTGAAGATCGCCAGCGGCTTCTCAAACACGTGATCGCCTTTGCGCCGGCGACCTTCGGTTCTCCCCTGGCTACCAAGGGCCGCAGTCTCCTCGGCCGGATATTTCTCGGCAATCATCAACTCGGTCCGGACTTTCTAAATTCTGGGAATCTCGTTCTTAACAACCTGGAGATCGGCAGCAGCTATACGTGGAATTTGGCTCATCGAGATCTCTTCGGTGCCAAGGCTTTCTACGACGCTAACCCCGATACACCATACGTATTTGTGTTCGACGGCACCAGCGATTATGGAAAGCTCGCGGAGATTTTTCTGGAGGACGATCAGTTGGGCTCCGACGGAGTGGTCCGCTGGGCAGGCGTTTCGCTCAACTCGCGGAAGATTATTTTGGATCTTACGCGAACACCTTCCGACCCGGATCGTCTTTCCTGGTCAAACTGGATAAATGTAAAAATACCGCTGATTCCTGTCGCGGGTGTGAATCACAACCAGATTCTCAGCGCACCTCCTAACGGTCTTCCTGAGTTGGTCCTGCAGGCCCTGAAGGTCGACAGTGCAGGCAAGCTCGACGAGTTTTATAAAGCTGCGGCGGGAACCGACGTCGTCAAGAGAGGGCAGGCAAGGCTCGACGCGGACCCGTGGCAGCAATTTGTCGTTCACGCCGTAGATGAGCGTGGCAATGCCATTGATGATTATTCAATTGAAATTCTGATGCGCGATGCTAATGGAAAGGACACTTCGATTCCGGCGTTTGAAAATGCTGTTCATCCTTACACTCTGGACCCCAGTTTTCGATGTTTTCACGTGCGGCTCAAGGATGTTCCACTTAGCGATTTCGGAGTAAATGGAAACAAAGTCATCGTGCGCGTCAGCGCGTCAACCGGCACAGGGCTGGTGGGCTACCAGGGATTTGGGGACACGGTCAGCCCCCTCGGCCCAACCATCAATCAGGTCGAGCTCGATATCACTAAACACACTATCGACGCTAACCAGAAATTGTTTTTCCCGTTCACAACGACGCTGATCGAGGTTTTCTTAAATCGTGAACCTCTGTGCAGCACTGACGGGATCTACGACATCTTCCAATTCGGCGTGACGGCGGAAGATGCCTAACCGCATGGGTTTTCCTGGACAGAAAAAGACGAACACTAAGTTGTCGCAAAGAAGCAGCAGAATGAGCGACCTGAGACATAGGTAACACATTGTACCGGACACATAGGTGACACTTTCTCCCCTTAGAGGGGAGGGAGCGATGCCTTGGAAGGAGTGTTCGGTAATGGATGAAAGACTGCAGTTTGTGGCTCGCCGGCTAGCCGGCGAGGCGATGGCGGAACTTTGCAGGGAGTTTGGCATCTCCCGCAAGACCGGCTATAA
>Ga0073928_10011538_pt1 | contig 10291 bp, 15 predicted proteins | sample PaiPotPPA55metaG_FD_76969 | JGI IMG/M metagenome (GOLD analysis project Ga0073928, IMG submission 76969) | Iron sulfur acid spring bacterial and archeal communities from Banff, Canada, to study Microbial Dark Matter (Phase II) - Paint Pots PPA... ...
AAAACTCGGTCGCATCATCGCAACCAGGAATGGCGACTCGAATTACGAGACCACATGCGGCAAGCACAATACCATCGGATGGCGATTCCGTTGAGCCGATGATCCTGATGGGCGTATCTTTATCGATGCCCGCCGTACTTAAGGTAGAAGGTGAAATGAACTCCTCTGGGCCGTCTTGCCATAAGACTGTCTTTTGGTTGGAGTTCGGCCTCGGAGACTGAATGCATTTCGTGATCCAAGGATTGAAGTGAGCAACTGCGGCATTCTCTGTTCGTCTGCTATCCATAACTAAGTTCCTAACCGACCGTCACAATCAACAGCGGCTTGGCATCATATATGAAAGGTCTCGCCGGATCGGGATGATGCTTCTAAATCGATCTCTGGCGTTCTCTGTCCGCTCCGTGACAGTTAACGTTAAACATGTGGGCGTGCGCCGACTCGCAGGAGAATTCGATCAAGCGTCACGCCCATGTGTGAGTCAGGCATTATATTCGTTCCGCCCCGACTCCAACCGAAAAGAATCCTACACTGTGATTGTACCGGTCCATGCATTTATGGCCAGCAGTCCTCCTCCATCGTAGTCCGTCTTGGTCAGAACAGATCTGCAATTGACAATGATCGTTCCAGGCATGGGCGCACTCCGATAAGACTGTGGGTGGTAGAGTGCGCCCATGCGGGTCTTTGACCTATGGTGCCGAGCGGGGCAGATAATTCTCCGAATAATTTGTGCCGAGCTACAAGATGTTGATTTACCGATGGTTAAGGTGCAAATCTACCGTGGCAATGTCCGAAGAGACATCCACGGGTATGGAGCAACATTGACTGCCAATGCCTGGAGCGAATTGGCGGGCGATGGAGGTGGCTTTCCCTGCCAGAATGCGTGCTGGCGCACTCCCGCCGTCTTTCTCGGATGGCAAGGACGGGCTGCTGGCGGCGCTCAACGACAAAGTGATTAACCCCGGAGAGGCGAAGGTCAAGGCAGCAGACCGGGAGATAGAGAGAGAATGCCAACGGGCACGTAAGAGCTTTACAAATACTCTCATGATCGGCGCTCCGAGTGGTTCGAAACTACTGTTCACAATTCTGCTCCATCAGCATTCTCCGCTAGTATGCGATTTCCTCATAGCCGTAGCGTCAGCGGTGCGATTAGACCGCTCAATCAGGAGGATGGCGTGCTCGATGCCGTGCTGCTCAGAACGCAGGTGCCTCATTATTCGTGTCACATTCATACGTTCTCCTCATTGTGAACTCTTGCCTGATCTTATCCACAAGCGCTTTCTCTACGATTCAGGTCGGTAGCGACGCTCTACGCCCAGGCACGAGATACAGACGATGTTTCCGCTGCTCCGATAACAAACAAGCCCGAGTCAAAGTGTGGTCGTGGTAGTTCTTGTGGGCGAGGAGGTGAATTTCCACCGGTTCCCTATCCTCCGAAATCCATTTGCCGCCCCGACACAAGAACTCTTTGGCATCGTCGCAGCCGGGAAACGCCACTCGAATTACGAGACCACATGCGGCAAGCACAATGCCATCGGTTGGCGATTCCGTGGAACTGGTGATGCTGATGGGCGTGGCTCTATCGATACCCACTGTACCTAAAGTTGAACCTGACACGAACTTTCGTCCGGAGTTGGGCCTCTTAGGCTGAATACATTCTGTGATCCAGGGATTAAAGTGAGCAACTGCGGCATTCTGTGTTCTTCTGTTATCCATAACTAAGCTCCTAACCGACTGTCAAAATCAACAGGGGCTATGACATCATGGAAGTCCGATGACCGCTTAAACCCGCTCGTCTTCGAAGGGAACGATTATTTTTATTGGACCCATTCCATTTCGGGACCAAAATCACGACTTACATCGGCACGTTGACGAATTTGGGGTCGAGGTCACACCTCTGTAACACTCTGGCACCAACAGCGGCGTGCCCAACCCTTCATAGCGAAGGTTCTCAACGCCCGAGTGAAGCCGGTCAGGTTCCTTGGATGTCCCCGATAGGAGATAAACGGGACGCAACGCCGCACGCTCAATAAGCGTACAGATTGCGACCACGCCGACCGTGCAAAGGTCTGTTTCGAGTCGCAAGAACACCGGGTCTAAGAGGAATTGAAAAGACGACCCATTGGAATCTCCCTTCTGCTTTTAGCAAACCGCACAATCGCTTCAGGCGAAAAACGTGAGGATTAGAACTTCCTCTTCAGCAGAGCAGGGTGCGTTGAGTTGGGATTTGCCTTCGTACAGTATTGTAGGATATGACCACACTATGGTCAAGGAAAAAAGATGAATCATTTCCAAATTAGTTACTAAGAATCCGAATCAAAGAAATAAATAGAAAGTAAACAATTTCTATCGTATTTCGTGGGTGGACGCTCGGCGACAGAATTCCGGGCGGTTCTAGAGCCCTGCAAGACCGTTCCGTATTACCGACACTCATCTATCTCCTCGGACCACCAGCGCTTATTCTAAAGCCCCCAAACGGCTCATTATACTGGGGCTTCGACAGGTCTTCCAGCACGAAGAGTCTGGACCTGCGTACTGAAATTCCGTTGCGTAAGCCCAGAATCCTTAGCCTTTTTCCTATTGTCAGACGTATGGGTTACCCGTATCGGGAGATGGTCTTGTCTTCAGATAATGTTTGCTTTTTGTTTGCTTGACCCTGCAATGTAACGGTGGCAATAATTATGCCTGGGATGCTTTGGTCGGACGTTTCGTGCCTGGATCAGTGGCGGTGCATCCCCACCTCCGACACTACAACACAGTCCCGCCGTCTGCCTTCAACTTTGGATCGCACACCCGTGAGGTTATTATTCCCTTTTTAGGGAAGGACGAATATGATTATGATAGGATCGTGCATAATTCTCCTTCCCAAATATTTGAATGTGAGAAACCTGCTTAGATGTGCTTGGTGCCGGTTGTTTTTCTCATGGCTACTGCCACCGCCATGCGACCTCGGGAGCTAATCGAGCGACTCTGGTCAGGATATTCGTGCCCAGGCGAATCTGCGAGAAACATCGCTTAAAACCTGCTTGACCGGAGGAATGGCACCGGTGTTTTGCATTGAGTGCGGAAGCGTGAACCCCAAGTACGGCAAATACTGTCAAAAATGTGGCAAGCTTCTCTTTGGAACGAAGCTGGAAGACACATCGCTGCCAGTGGAGTGGTCGATTCAGACGTGGCAGTAAGCACTCGACGATACTGCTATTCCGTGGACCTTACGATGTTCGCTGACCGACAGCAACATTGTGGGTGGTTTACAAGGAATATTGACGCCGGTAGCGGTGCGCTTCTATGACCCGGCTCGACTTTCTCAAGAGTTGAAAACGGCGCAAGAATATGGCGGGATCTGTATTGCTTATCCAGGTTTGATTGTCGTTTCGAAGGTAACGATTGAGAATATGACCCAGGCTATAAATCAACTCTACGATGACGGTTGACCGGGTAATCTCGAAGCTTCGGAAAGCGACCGCCAGTGAGCTTGCGACCAGACCGACATCGCCAGCGGCCACGCCAACAGCGAGTTCACGTTCTCCAGGATAGACCAGAGCGAAGAGAATGGAACGGCTGTAAATGTCACCCGGAACGAACAATAGCACCAGCGGCTCCATAAGAGCAGATCGGCGTTGTAAAATCGTACTTAGATGCCACAAAACCGCCAATCCCCGAAGCGGCTGAGATGGTGGGAGCAGCCCGCTGACGACAGAACGCTCTTCAAGATCCTCGGAGTGCTGCTGGACAAAGATAAGCTCACTTTTATAGCCGGTCTGTTAATTCTGTTCGTCTCTAATCCCTGGCTACTCCTGGCGGTGGTTTGCGTAGTGGTTGCTGCTGTTCTCTGCGCAATTCTAATCCGTCGTGTCAATCGGAAAGACTCGCTATCGGTCCTCAGAGTAGGCCACCTTTAGAGGCATCACTCAGTTGCTTGCGCTTCGATTGGCCGCTTTGGACGCCTCAAAGCTGGCGGGTATCGAACCATCACCCCGGCCTTGAGAATTGCGCCAGCGGGTCCGTAAAGCCTTCTGCGTTGATCCTGGTGGATTGCCTGGACCGGCGTCATCATGGGCGTGGATGAAGATTTCAATCCAAGTCATCATCGCCATCATCGTCGCCTTCTTGCCGGTCGCTGGAATCGCCCAGACGACGCCCGACAAGCCAACCGAGTCTGTTCACATTTCTAACGTGGAGTCGTCCCACCTTTACATTAACGGCATCGAGCCGCAGGACTGGTCTTTGTCATCGGCAACGGCACACGCACTGAATTGTTCTCATCGCTGCCGTTCGGACAGACTTTGCAATTCACGTATTTGCTCGGGCCAAGGTATTTTCAGAAACGGGGAATCTACACGGTGCGATGGGAGGGCGAGAATTTCCAATCACCAGAGTTGACGTTCAGAGTGGTTCCCAGGAATCGCTGAGCCGGGGTCTGGACCGGAAGCCGTCACTAAGCCGTTGGGATTGACAGTGTGCGGCCCGTCAATAGTTGTTCGGCTCTAAACCAGTCCTGTTGGTCTGAACCGAATGGGCAACCTCGATCCTGCCAGAGCCGGTATGCAAGTGCAGCGATAGCTTCTTCACGAAGAGTAACTGCTGATCCATTCCGTTCCGTGGAATCAGTTGGTTGATTCGTCTCTGTCTCGGTTGGGTCGATTCTGTGTACTCGGCGTCTCTTTGAAGCGACCAGCAATCCTAGACAGACGCCGACGCCAATGGCAATGAGCAGTGTCCAACCAGAAAAGATCGAGAGAAACCGGCCTTCCGATTGTGGCGGTTCCATCGCTTCGAGCATAGATCCAGAATAGCGAATGTGACAGGGGCGGTCTGTACTCCAAGGAACAGTCAGAAGTGCATGATGATTGAACGTGACTCCTCGCCAACTCTTATCTGCACTTGGTACACTGGTCCTTCGACAGAAATCACAATGCCAACACCAAAACTCACTCCAGAAATCATCACCGCAGCCATAGATGGCTTCGAGGCTCAGAAGCGCCGGATTGACGAAGGGATCGCCGAACTCCGAGCCATGCTTACCGGTGGCTCCCCTGAAACCGCAGCCACGCCAGAAGCCCCCACCGGCCAGCGCAAGAAATTCTCCGCTGCCGCAAGGCGAAGAATGGCACTTGCCCAGAAAGAGCGATGGGCCAAAATAAGGGGCGAAGCGACACCATCAGCGCCAGCCGCAGTGAAAGCGCCAAAGCCTAAGAGAAAACTGAGTGCCGCTGGACGGGCTGCAATCGTCGCCGCCACAAAGAAAATGTGGGCAAGACGACGGGCTGCTGCGAAAAAGGCGTAAACGGCGACGAAAGCACTGGAACGGGCCGGAACAACGTCGCCGGTTAGTAATTGAATTTTGAGACCCGTCGCTGCGATGGTGAGTGCGGTAGTGTAAACTTCTGCCGCATCACCGATCCTGACCGAGAGGAGCAATAAATGAAAGCGAATAAGGCCCTTAGACGACTCACCCACGTTGAAGAGTTACTGTCGGATGTTATGGAACGATATTTTGAAGGTGCGCTGGAAATAAAACAACAACTTCTGGATGCGAAGGCTTTGGTCGGTCAAGCAATGGACGCTATGAAAGCGCAGGCATCGTCCAGGAAGGCGAGCGCAAAGAAAAAAGAGGGATCAAAAAAGCGATTGTGAAACTACCGCCAGTGAAAACGACGAAGAAGCACGACCACCAAAAAGGATTACGAAGGCGGAATTCGAGGTGAAGGCGGCGCAGGCGGAATCCAGAGCAACCAAAAAAAGATGGTCTGTCCAGTGCCTTCAAGAACCAGCGACACAGAGATCGGCGCTACAGTTGGATATGACCGTTCACGAGAAGTTCGTTGAAGACATGGACGGTGCCGGAATCGACACCGAAGGCTACCGTGGTCGATTCTTTTGGGAAGGTCCTGCCGCCCATTCCGATGAACAGAATGGGCCAACACTTTTGCACATCATCAAGGTAACCGCAGTTCCTCTTCAGTGGGATCGGCTGGATTTCAACTACATCGTGTATCCCGTTGGTAACGCCGAAGCAGCATGGAACGCTAACGTGGCCGATTCAGAAGACGACGAAGTTGAACTGGACGGTTACGATGACGCCTACGCTGCTAAACACCCAAAAGACAATGACGAAGAAGATTGAGTATGAGGATAATTCAGACTGGCCCACTCTACATTTGCTTCGCCACCTTTATCGCCTCGATCATCATCCGCAGCATCTCTTCAGTACCCACCAGCGCCTTCAAGAAAATGCAGAACTGAATCGGGCGTAGCTTCAAAAGATCCACCACCCTGGCGAAGTCTTCCGGTGTCAATGTCAGCTTATCGGCCTCCACGGTGAGATTGTCGAAATCGGCAAAGCCCCATTTCAAAGCCGAGGCCACCCGCCAGACGTACCGTTTTTCGACCGGCAACTGGCGAATGGCTTCCAATTCCGGCTCCGGGTCGTGGCCCTGCATTAGCGCCGCTGCGAAATTCAGGTATGGCTCCATTTCTGGTGAGGTCGCCAGTTCGTCTGCGCCTTCCTCTTGATGGAGTTGGTGGATCGGGATTCGCTTGATGGGGTTGTCGTCGGGCATGTGAATGGCTCCCGGTTTGGAGTTTATCAGGAAGCGATGACGCAGAATGGTCAATCGTTCGACTGAAATGCAGCAGTGTTTACATGGTTAACCTTTGGTAACTCCTCCAATATTGGAAGCCCGAAGGCGGTAGACTGTACGTTCTATGACGAAAGTTGCATAAAGTGCCATGCCAGCCAATACCACCGAACTCGTAAAACGCCTATGGGGTGCCGCCGACGCACTCCGGGCCAATTCTAAGCTGAAATCGTGCGAGTATAGCGGGCCGCTGCTCGGGCTGATCTTCCTGCGGTACGCCGACCACAAATTCACGCAGGCCAAGGCGAAGTTCACCAACCAGGGCAGCGGACGAGGGACAATTGGCAACGTTGACCATTTGGCAATCAATCGAGAGTGACCTAATGCCGATTCCCGACTACCAATCCCCTCATGCTCCCAGTGCTCCAACGGCTTGCGGACGGTAAGGAACATCCCGTAGCGCAAATGCGGCAGCACATCGCCTCGGACCTCAAGCTATCCGATGAGGAACTAGCGGAACGTCTTGCAAGCGATACGACGACGGTGTTCGTCAATCGGATCGGATGGGCAGTTCAATATTTGAAAGCCGCTGGTGCCATCAAAGCCATTCGTCGTGGCGTTTACGAGATCACGAATAGGGGCTTGTCCTTGCTCAAAGGCGAGCCCGCCGAGATCACTGTGAAGAACCTGCGCCAGTTTTCAGAATTCCGGGATTTCCACGAGAAGGGATCGGCAACGGCCCCAACTGCCCCGACTACTTCTCCACCGGATGAGACGAAGGCTACACCCGAAGAATCGTTGGAGCAGAGCTATCAAGTTCTGCGTGACGCCCTAGTGACCGAATTGTTGGAAACCATCAAAAATGGCACGCCAGCCGCTTTCGAGAAGATTGTAGTGGACCTTCTCGTGGCGATGGGATATGGCGGGTCAGTGGAAGATGCCGGGAAGGTTGTCGGGAAGGCAGGCGATGGCGGAATCGACGGAACTATCAAGCAAGACAAATTGGGGCTGGATTTTCTTTACGTGCAGGCGAAGCGGTGGAAGGACGTGGTTGGAAGCCAGGAGATCATGAAGTTATCCGGTAGCCTTACGAAAAAGCACGCTAACAGGGGCGTCTTCATCACGACCTCACGGTTTTCCAAGGACGCTCTCGAATACGTTGAACAAATGCCGCAGAGGATCATTCTCATCGACGGAAAACGGCTTGCTTCTCTAATGATCGACCATAACGTCGGCGTGGCCCCGGCGAAGACGTACACGTTGAAGCGGATGGATCAGGATTATTTTGAGAACTTGTAAAGCGCCAGCGCACTCCAGAAACAGGGTGTCTGCCGGTTCAGAAAGGATAGGAGACGCCCACGGCTAGGGTAAGCATCCGGTGAAGCCCCTGCTACGCCATGCAGAAGTGCCGGTGAACATGGGCCGAGACCAAGCGTTGTCGTTTCTGTTGGCGACAATTGAGGGGACACGATGACACAGAGCAAAGAACTCGAATTGAAAATATTTTGGTTTGCCGAATCCGCAGGTAAAGAGGGCTGGCGGCGCACACATCTCCATGCGCTGTCAACTGTCGTCAAGTGTTTCGACCAAGCCGTTTTGATTGAAGCCCTCGATGATCTTTACGCACGAAGACGCATGAGGTTCCGTCAATGGAGCGATCAACGAAACGATTGGGTTCTCTATCGTGGGAAGAATGCCGAGTGCCTTCAGCGCAGTATGTTTGATATGCATGTGACCTTTTCCGGGCGGATGTACTTCGAGAGGCTTGAGGCCGAGTCAAAGGAACCGGGTCGTCCAACGCAGGCGCAGAGACCAGCCCTGGAGACGGCGGAACGGAACGGCACTTCACAGAGGAGCACCGAAGTTCCAAGGGCGTTGGCACTGCTGCCGATACCCGAGGGACCGCTTGCTGGCGTCAGTGACAGACGTACTTCGCAGCGGCACCAACACACTATCCCTACCAGTTTCCCGTTCATTATTTTCGACGTGCAGGAATTTGCGAGTCGACTGACAGGCGAAGGCTTTGACGCACGCACGGATCTCTCAAGCCAACAGCAGAGCGACAACGCCGTGAGCTTCCAGTCCAAATGTCCAAACTGCGGCAACCTCAACTTACATACGTTTTGGATCGACGCATTAAAGGATCATTTGGAGAGTGAAACGTTGAACCTGTACTGTATTCACTGCGACCACAAGTGGAAGCCAGGACGAGAAGAAACGTCGAATCTGTCAAAGTGGCTCGATTCGAATCCGTGAAACCCGACGCCCTCACCACCATCTCGCATCTCATCAACTCCCCACCAGGGCAATTGGCGGCTGGTGGCGTCCTTGCGGGTATTGTCTGGAAGTGTTTTGAGAGGGTTGAGGCGGTGCTGACGGATCAGACAAAGCTCGAGATTGCAGGTAGTTGTTGGATCTGGATAGAAAGAGGTCGAGTGCGACACTTTGCGGCTGGCCATCACTTTCGCCAAGACGTTCAGCCGGGTCTTTGGAGAAAGGGTAGTCTCTTGGAAATGTGTACGCCGGTCGGTTGTTGTATCTTTCGGAACGACCCTCTGCTGCGTGATTTTGTCAACCGGCACTTCGACATCGAGAAGAAGCCTCTGCAATCTATCGGCCTCGTGGCTGGTGCGCTCGTGGCCGTGGTGTATCGGACGTCGGCTATTGTGAGCCGGTTGGTTGGGTGACGGATGATCGCTTCAGACAACCACAACTGGAGCCGACCAAAGTGGCTGCAACTCGGTCGGGAGTGCGCTAAATGCCTGAAACACTGGAATCGAACATCATTCGGCACCTGATCCTCAAGGCCAAGTTGAAGGGTGGCGGATCGGAGAGCAATTTTCAGATTTCCGACATCGTGCGAACCGTAGTCGAAATCGCAGTTAGGAACGGCTTGCTCAGTGAATCGCCTCGTTTGGAATACCAGAATCCCTTGGCCGACAAGATCACCGCCATCATCTGGGAACTGATAATCGAAGGGATCTACACTCCGGGTACGGGGATGCAGCATCCAAATCTGCCGTTCTTGCGAGTGACCGAATATGGGCTGAAGTGCTTTGATGCCGGGGAGCTAACTGCGCATGATCCCGACGATTACCTGCGACGGCTCAAGGCTGCATGTTCGAGCATTGACGACACCACGCTTTTATATACCGGCGAAGTCCTCGATACCTTCCGAACAGGTAAGCATCTGGCAGCGACGGTGATGATTGGCGTGGCAGCAGAGAATATGCTGATGCGGCTTGTTGCTGCGGTACATGCAGCCTTGGATATGCCTCAACGACAAGCGAAGTTCGAGAGAGACACCAAGGGCAAGAGCGCCAAGACGCAGCACGATGAAGTTCTGGCGAGGCAGAAATCGCCATCCACGCCGTTACCAGCACAAATCGAATCCGTCCTGACGCAGCAAATTGACGGCATATACGATCTGATCCGCCGTACCCGGAACGAGGCGGGCCATCCAACCGGCAGGCGAATGGAGCGAGAGGAGACCCATGCGCTCCTGCTTTTGTTTCCGACGTATTGCAAAACGATCCACGATTTGATGGAATGGCTTGCGAAAAACAAGATCTGAGGCTGTTGCACCGGACTGGGTTCGATGTGTGAGTGCGATGCTCGTCAAACAATTCAAATTCAAACGCAACAACGATAAAGGCGGCTACCGATGGACGGCAGAATCGGCAATCGAGGCTCCCGGTATCTATAGGGGATTC
>Ga0073928_10011539_pt1 | contig 10291 bp, 10 predicted proteins | sample PaiPotPPA55metaG_FD_76969 | JGI IMG/M metagenome (GOLD analysis project Ga0073928, IMG submission 76969) | Iron sulfur acid spring bacterial and archeal communities from Banff, Canada, to study Microbial Dark Matter (Phase II) - Paint Pots PPA... ...
CGCGTTTCTTGAACCCCGTTTGGCTCCAATCTGCAGGATAGGTTTTGACGGCCCCATCAAGCTCGGGCAGCATTCTTGGATGCCCCAAGACAATTCCATTCAGGTCGGTGACGTCGTGAAGCTCAAGTCAGGCGGACCAAAGATGACGGTCGTAACTGTCCAAGGAGACAAGGTCGATTGCGAATGGTTCGAAGGAAACAGCCGATGTACCCGACGCGAGTTTGCTCTCTCTTCGCTTGAGAAGTGGGTGCCGACTATGGGCCTCGGGGTTGCGTAGACGACTGGAAGCGTCCGTTGTCAGACCTGCTGAAGGCTGCACGCGAAGTTGGGCTAGAAGGCGAAGTGTCCGAGGCCGTCCTCGCGGACAATGCGCGAAAGAGGGCCGCCAACAACCCGAATATTCGGTTCTACTTGGCTGTACTAGGAGTTCTTCCCTGGATCGGCGTACTCATAACGGCGGCGATCGGTCGTTGGGGCGAGGCGGATCAGGAGCGCGTGAATGATGTTCATCGGTATTGGCTCGAAGAGCACAACGCGCGTCTTCGGGAACTCGAGGAAACAACAGCGAAGATCGTTAGCGCGGCTACGGCGAGCGGAGAGCTCGGTCAGCGCCGCCTAAACGATGAAAACTACCTATCACTTGTTCGTCTCGGTTTTCGCACATGGGACCGTTCCGAGACACGTGACAAGCGTGAGCTCGTCCGCAAGATACTCAGCAACGCCGCCTGCGATTCGCTCTGCACCGACGACTTCGTCCGTCGATTCATAGAGTGGATCGACGAATACAACGAGTACCACTTCAAGATCGTTCGTCGCTTGTATCGCTTCCCTGGCTCAACACGCCGGGATATCTGGCAGGAGCTCTACGGTGTGCCCGTACGAGAGGACTCGGCGGAGGCAGATCTCTTTCGCATGCTGATCCGCGACCTGAGTACTGGGGGAGTGATTCGGCAGGAACGTGAGACGACTTCAGATGGCGACTTTCTCAGAAGGCGTCCCGCTCGAACGCGAAGATCAGGTATGACGACGAAGTCCACATTCGATGATGCTGATCCCTACGTCCTCACCGAACTCGGAAAGGACTTCGTTCACTACGCTCTGAACGAGGTCGTTCCCCGGTTGCCAGAGGAGGTGTCGCCCCGGAGCAACGGGTGACCTATGCGACGTGGCCGCTCGTCGTGACCATGGCGACCGCCTCACGACAGTCATTGGCATACCTGGCTTGGGAAGCCTCGTCAGTCCAAACCATCCAACCGTGGGAGTGCTCTTGCAGGAAGCAGATGGGTTGGTCCTTCCGGTCCAACGCCACGAAACAGCGCTCCTCGTCGCGAATGTCTGTGCGAGGCGTGATCCGCACGCCGTCACGAACGATCGATTTGCTCGGATCGAATGTCATGCCCTGAGTCTGGACCTCGTGGGCAAGGCTCCAGGATCCGGCGTTCGCGTTGGCACGTGTGAGGAAGCGTTTTCCTTCAACACCCACCATCAACGCACTGGCGTTGACGGAACCGGCCCTGTGTAGCGCAATAACGAGGTCGTCGAGGTCTCCGAGGATAAGATGGAATCTGTGCTTCACGCTGAACGTTGGATCGATGACGATGTCCCCACGCTTGTGCTCTAGCGCGACGGCCATGTCCAATGGAGCGCTCTCCGGGTAACGCAGCTTCTCGAACACGTGCAGGTCGTCGATGACTCCTTTGAACCGGTCAAGGGCAGGATCGCGGGCGTCCTGCCTGAATGCAGCCCATGTCTCGTCGAGGCGGTGCCCGAGCTTCCTGCGTTTCTCTTCGCTGACTCCAGCTCGCACCAGGCACCCTTTCAGGTACATCTCAATTGCATGGTGGTAGAGGTTCCCTGCCACCTCGGTCAGTTCAGCGAAGAAAGCAAACCGCCCTGCAACGTAATAGGCAGTGGCTTTATCGAAGTAGTCGAGGTGCAGAGAATCCATGCGAACGGTCAACCCTGGCAGATGGGGGTGCCTAGGTCAACCTGCATCAATCTCTGCTTACAAATCCGACATACGTGTTGTCGCCCACCGCAATGCACCTGCCGACGTTGCTGAGCGATCCGTTCGGTCCCTTGACGATCCGAACGCTATCGCCGACGTTGGGTCGTGAAAGCCAACACCCGAAACCTGGTAGGATCTGCAGGATGAAGCCCCCTTTCCTGGCCTTAGGTTTGGTCCTGATCGTTGGCTGCGCGGAGACGCCGATGCAAGCCACTGCGGTAACCGTCGAACCTCCGCCGGCGCATGAGGAGCCAATGCAACCTGTGGCCAACCACACCTCTGAGGCCATCCTCAAATACGGACAAGCCCTGACAGCTCAACTGAAGCAGGCTTGCGGCGACTGGATCAACCAGGCCAAGGCTGCACTTGAACAGGTCAACGATGGCCCCTGCGGTCGGACCATCAAGGTCGTCGACGAGCGCACCAGTCAGATGGCGACCAAGTGCGTAGAGCTGATCAACACCGTGTCAGACAACTGGACCAAAGCGCAGGCTGCTTGCGATACGGCGAAAGCGAACGCCGACGCATTCGTAGCTGAGGGACAAGCTTACATTGCCACGCACCCGATCGTCCCAGTACCGCAACCGATCCACTGCGAGTCGACCACCATTGGCTCGCACGTCTATACGGAATGTCGCTGAGGCTCGCCATCGTCGGCAATATCGCCACGGCGATCTGCAGACCGCATCCTGCAGAGCATCACTCGTTTCGCCCAACGAACGCTCGACTTCCACGCCACCAAACCGAGCGGCACAACCAGAGGATCCCTGGAGACCCGATGTAAAGACGTTGACGCCCCCCAACAACGATAGGCAACCGATGCTGTGAAGATCGTCGTCGTCGGCTGCTCATCGAGGTGAAATGGATAGGGAAACGTGGCGCATGGAAACGAATAATCAACGAGATCAGAATCGATATTCAATCGTACCATGCACATCCGTACTGTCAGACCATCGTCTTTGTGATAGTCGACACCTTGCGTGACATACCTGACCCGAGGCTCATGGAGAAGGAACTCTCTGGGTCACAGACCATCCTAGGCAAGACGATCGATATTCGAGCATACGTTGTTGAGCCGTAGGTCAGCTCCAAGACGCCCGCGGGGGCGCACTTAGAGCAGTCCAGATTCCCATCACAAGCGCTTCGTCAGCTGTTGACGAACAAGCTTCATGAGTTCGGCCATTGGGTCATCGAACGCGGCCCATTTGTGTTCGTAGGAATTTTGACTCGCTTCAAAGAAGAACTCGTCCTCGGAGCCCGGAGACGGCCACGAATCGTTGATCGCCTTAATGAGCTTTAGGTTCTCGGCATGGTCTTCCAGCAAGAGAAGCCTATGCTCGCAGAGCCTCACTTCGTGGAAAGAGGGTCCACCATCACCTCCGTACATCCGAGCATGCATCCCGGCCATCCACTCTGCGTACGTCGCCAACTTGAGTTCATTGACCCTGTCGTTGCGACCACGTTTCCATTGCATCGATGCAGACAGCGTTGAAATCAATCCACCAACCATGGCACCGAGAAGTGGTCCGATAAAATCCATCTAAGCGTAATCATCTCACAACGGCAACGTGGCGACCGCATCCTTCAGCCGTTGCAGTTCCTTGGCGGTGTAGTGGCGGTTGGTGACGCCCTTCCTCGCATGGCCCATCAGGATCTGGCGAAGATCGTCATCGACTCCAGCGGCGTTCAACGATGACACGAACGACTTGCGGGTGGAGTGAAACACGAACCTCACCCGCTTCTTCTCATCGGTGATCATCACTGTCGGCAACCCGGCTGCGGAAAGGTCCTTCCTGAACCACAGTGACGACGTCTGGTGCTCGCCAACACACATCAACGTGGGCTCCTTTCGGTGCTGGCTTTGCCGCTTGCGGCAGGGCGCGGCGCGGGGCAAAGTCGCGCGAAGCGCGACCCAGTTGTTGCCGGTTCGAGTGAGCGGTTCGGGCCAGCAGAGAACCGTTAGGCCGTCAACGCGTCCTTGGTCGGACGGTTACGATGCGCTGCCCGACGGGTCGTGCCGGGAGAGGATTGGGTGAAGACCAGAGAGCCGCGTGGACTCAGTGCCCACGGTCATCGTGGTGATCGTCGTGATGTTCGGCATGATGATCGTCCTGCCGCTCCTGCTGATGCTCTCTGTGTTCCTCGTGGGCTGGCTCGACGTGGACATCCCGACGGTATCCTCCGTCAGGAAAGCAGGCCGTTGCGAGTGATGAGGTCGCTGCGAGCATCAGGACAACTCCGATAGCCCGTTTGTTCATGTGCACCACGAACGCAACAAGCGAGCCAGACGGTGCCGGCAATTGCGGTGCGCCGGTGGTGGAAGGGGAAAGTGGGCCGTTTGGGCCCCGCCTCCGGACGCGTGACGGCGTTCTCCGGACGGGACACCGCGCAGGCACCCTGGCCCAGACCGATGGATCGACGGACGAAGCGCCTCGGCCGGTGGAAAACGCCTTTCACGAAGAGAACGAGCGGCCTCGGCCTGCGACCCAAAGCGTCCGGTCGCAGACCGAAGAGGTTGGGTCAGCGACCAAACGCGTTGGGTCGACCACCGAAGGCGGTTCGACAGGGTGCCGAAGCGATGCGCCACCCACCGATCGCGATCGGAGCGCGAGCAGAGCGGATCGGTCGGCGAGCGATCGGGATCGCAGCGCCAGACGCGCGCATTCGACGTCGTGCAATCGCGATCGGTCGGCGAGCGACCGGGATCGCAGCGCCAGACGCGCGCATTCGACGTCGTGCAATCGCGATCGGACGGCGAGCAGAGCGGATCGGTCGGCGAGCGATCGGGATCGCAGCGCCAGACGCGCGCATTCGACGTCGTGCAATCGCGATCGGAGCGCGAGCAGAGCGAACGCACCGCCCACAGATCGCGATCGGTCGGCGTCTCAAGCCGATCGGACGACCTGCCGTCCGCTCGTCTCGACGACGCAAGCCGTCAACTCGACGACAGAGTTCGCGCGGACGCCGGCATGAGCCTCTGACTGGGCCCGCAATGGCGCTACGTCGTCTCGACGACGCTCCGACAACGCCCAAGACGTGCCGTGCACGCGCGCGCAACGCGCCGATTCGACGTCCTGTCCTGCGATGTCGACCGCGCGACGGCCTGCATGCGCGTGAAATCGCGTTTGCACGACGACGCGAATCGTTATGTCGACCTCAGCTCGTATCTGCTCGAGGACACAAGCTCTGGGGTCGAAGGGAAGTCCCCGATCGCTCGCCCGTTCGGAGGTGTCAGAAATTCCGTGTAAGGAGGCGCCGAGGCTGGCGTCGATGATGGCCGGGGAGGAAAGAAGCCGGCTTGACGAACCGGGGCAATGGCGACGGTCTTGTGGAACCTTGAAGGCAGTCAGCGCAGGTTCTGGGCGAACGATCGGGTGGCAGCGGTCTCCGGGGTCAGCGATCCGTTGCGCTCGGGGTGCCACTCCGCCAGTAGATGGGCGTAGCCCGAAACCCAATAGCGCGATCCTCGAGACGCCGGCGAGCGACCCATGGCCGGAGCCTCGGCGACGCAACGCTCGTGCCTATTGCCCGGCGGCACCTCGCCGGAGGGCTCCGCAGCATCCCGCGCGCAACGGTGTCGAGGCACAACATTACGGCAAAGCAATGTTCAGTCGGAGCCGACATCGTGCGTCGAGTTAACGGCGCAGCCGATAACCCGCCCGCCGAACCGTTTCGATCATCTTGGCGTCCGCTCCGAGTTTGTCGCGCAAGCGGCTCAAGTGAACTTCGACGAGATTCGATCCCCCGTCGGCGTCGCGACCCCATACCTTCGACAGTAGATCCGCTCGCGACACGGCTTTGCCTGCGGCTTCTACAAGGCAGAGAATCAGCGCATACTCGCGAGCCGTCACAGCAAGCGCGCGCTCACCAAGGTGTACAGTGCGGTGAACGCGGTCGATCTCCAACGACGCCCAGCGAATGCGTGCGCGGGTGACCACACGACCGAGGGCGACGCGAGCACGTAGGACCATCTCGGGTACATCCGCGGGCGCGATCGCGAAGTCGTCCGCGCCGGCGTCGAGAAAGCGGGCTACTTCACCCGAGTCCGCGCTAAGAGCGACGATCGCTCCGAGATACCCCTCTACACGCAGGCGCCGGCAAAACGCGAGGCGATCTTCGATGATTCCCGCCGCACCAACGACGACCATGTCGCAATCGGCGGCGTCGCCGGTCATCGGACGTGCTGGCTCCGATTCGACGGCGACCCGAAAGCTCGCTTCCTCCAAGGCTTCGGCGAGTTTGTGGGCCTCTCGGGCATCGTAGTGGGCGAGTAGGACGGACAAGGGAGCGCGCGCCGCACGCAAACTGCGAACCATGTCCGTAACCGGCGCCGCTACGCTGCTCAGGCGCGGAGTCTGGGACCAGATGGCCTCCAAAGCCGCTTGTGTCGAGGCAATTCGCCCTGACTCGAAGATTACTTCAGCGTAATCCGTTGGGACCAGTGATTACGAAACTGTAATAACTATTGGGCGCCATCTCTTGGGGCCGGCTTCGCCTGCGCTGGGCTAGGCGCGACGACCATGACGCGACCCCGCAGCCGCTCGCAGCGGTAGGGCACGGGCGTTGCTCAGGGCGCTCGGCCAATCATGCGCGACCGGTTGATAGTCGAACGTTTCTCGTCGGTGGACAAGCCAACCACACGATCGCTCCCGGAATGATTCGCCGGATCGTCGAAGCCGCGCTTCGGATGCCGTTCATCGTGTTCGCGATGGCCGCGCTTTTGGTGGTCGTCGGTCTGGCGGCATATCGCGAGCTTGACATCGAGGCATACCCCAACCCGTGCCCGCCGCTCGTCGAGGTGCTCACGCAGCCGCCGGGGTGGAGCGCGGAGGAGACGGAACGCTACGTCACGATACCTCTGGAAATCGGCCTGTCGGGAATGCCGGGGCTCGATCATGTGCGGAGCGTTTCGCTCTTCGGCCTGAGCGACGTGAAGGCGTACTTCCAGTGGACCATTCCCTATACGGAAGCGCGACAGGAGGTGATCAACCGACTCCAATTCGTGCAGTTGCCGGGAGGCCTGAGCGGGCAGCTTTCGCCGTGGAACGCGATCGGCGAGATTTTTCGATACCGGCTCGTGGGCAAAGGCTACACGCTCACAGACCTCAAGACTGCCGAAGACTGGCTCATGGAGCGGCAGTGGAAGCAGGTACAGGGCGTCATCGACGTCACCAGCTACGGGGGCGAGACCAAGCAGTATCACGTGGAGGTGGATCCCTATCGCTTGCGCGGACACAACGTCACCCTCAACCAGCTGAGCACTGCGATCCAGAACGCCAATCAGAACGTGGGCGGCGATCGGCTCTTCCTCGGGGAGCAAAGCTACGACGTTCGCGGGATCGGCCTTCTGGGGTCGCGCCGTGGCTACCAGCTGAACGACATCGAGAACATCGTCGTTGCCGAGCAAAAGGGCGTTCCGGTCCGCGTCAAGGACATCGGCGACGTCGCCATCGGCCATGCCCCGCGCCTAGGCATCGTCGGCTTCGACGACGAAGCGGACGTCGTCCAGGGAATCGTCCTGATGCGCTACGGCGGCGAGACTGCGCCCACGCTGCAGGGCGTGCACGAGCGTCTGCAGTACATCCGAGAGAATCACATCCTGCCGCCCGGCATGGATATCGAGCCCTACTACGATCGCGGCAACCTCGTTCACGTGACGACGCGCACGGTGCTCGAGAACCTGGTCACCGGCATGCTGCTGGTCACCGCGGTCCTGGTCCTTTTCCTGGGTCACTTCCGGGCGGCGATGATCACGGCAATCAACATTCCGCTCGCGCTGCTCATCGCGTTCTGTGGCCTGGTCGGGACGCAGACGTCGGCGAATCTCATCTCGCTCGGAGCGGTCGATTTCGGGATCGTCGTCGACTCGTCGGTCATCATGATGGAAAACATCTTCCGCCACCTCGGCTCCCACGGGAAGGGGCCGATGAGCGAGCGAATTTCGCAAAGCTCCCGCGAAGTGGCGACGCCGATGGCGTTCTCGACCCTCATCATCGGCGTGGCGTTCTTGCCGCTCTTCACGATGACGGGCGTTGCGGGCGTCATCTTCGCGCCGATGGCCCGCACGTACGCATTCGCAATCGGCGGCGCCATTTTCCTCGCGCTGACGCTGACGCCCGTCCTTGCCTCGAAACTTCTTCCCGCCTCCGCGGAAGACAAGGAGAGCGCCATCATGCGCATCCTTCACAAGGCGTATGCCCCCTTCTTCGACGCGGCGCTGCGCTACCCGAAGCGGTCGCTTCTCCTTGGATTGGTGCCCATCGTGCTCGGCATCGCGCTCTTCCCGCTGATCGGCCGCGAGTTCATGCCGCATCTCGAGGAAGGAAACTTCTGGATCCGCGCGACGCTTCCCATGTCGATCTCCCTGGACCAGAGCGCGAAGTACGTGGGTCGCATGCGGCGTATCTTGCGCGGTTGCCCGCAGGACGAGAAGGCGCCGTGCGACGCCGCCCATCGGACCTACCCTGAGGTGGAAAGCGTCGTTTCGCAGCTCGGTAGGCCCGACGACGGAACGGACGTTACCGGCTTCTACAACATCGAGTTTTTCGCGCCGCTCAAGCCGTTCGGCGAGTGGCCGCGCGGGTTGACGAAGGAGAAGCTGACCGAGCAGATCAACGCGGAATTGTCGCAGGCTTTTCCCGGCGTCGTGTTCAACTTCTCGCAGTACATCAGCGACAACGTCGAAGAGGCAATCAGCGGCGTCAAAGGCGAGAACTCGGTCAAGGTCTTCAGCCAGGACTTCGATGCGAACGAGAACGTCGCCGAAGCCATCGTCGACACGATGAGTCAGGTGCGCGGGGTCGCCGACCTGGGTCACTTTCAGGTGCTCGGCGAGCCCAGTATCAAGATCACTCCACGCCGCGAAGCGTGCGCGCGGTACGGCTTGAACACCGGCGACGTGGATACCGTCATCCAGGCCGCCATCGGTGGACAGGCGGTGACGCAGGTCTACGAGGGAGAGAAGTTCTTCAGCCTGACGGTGCGCTGGAAGCCGGAGTACCGAAAGAGTCTGGAGGCGATGCGAGAAATCACGGTCGCTACGCCCGACGGCAACTTCATACCCCTGGGCCAAATCGCCGATATCGAAACGGCCGTAGGACCGGCGATGATCTACAGGGAGGACGGCGTCCGCTACTCGCCTGTGAAGTTCAGCGTGCGCGGGCGCGATCTGGCCGGGACGATCGCCGAGGCGCGGCAACGCATCGATGCCGAGATCCCCCGTTGCGACAAGGCGCCGCCCGGTTGGAACAAGTTGTGTCGCCCCTACGACATGCGCCTCGCGTGGGCCGGCGAAATCAACGAGCTCAACGAAGCCGAGGGGCGACTCAAGATCATCATACCCATCACGTTGCTGCTCATCGGTTTTCTCACGTACAGCGCGGTTCGCAACTGGGTCGATACGCTGATTGTGCTCATCGACATCCCGGTCGCCATCACCGGGGGCGTACTCGCGCTACTGGTCACGGGCATTCACTTCTCGGTGTCTGCCGCGATGGGGTTCATAACGATCTTCGGCATCGCGATCCAGGACGCGATCCTCATCGTCACTTACTTCCAGCGCCTGCGCGGAATCGAGGGCCATTCGATCGAGCAGGCTGCGCGAGAGGCAGCCGAGAAGCGCTTCCGGCCCGTCTTGATGACCACGCTCGTCGCGACTCTCGGTCTGATGCCCGCGGCGCTGTCCAACGGGATCGGCGCCCAGACGCAGAAGCCGCTCGCCGTCGTGGTCATCGGAGGATCGCTTATCCTCGCGGTCTTGACGCGAATCCTTCAGCCGCCGCTCCTCGTTCTGGCCCACCAATGGATGGAGAAGCGCAATCGCGCAGGCGGCGGAGGCGGAGACGGCTCGCCTTTCCCCGACGCCGGTTCCCTCGGCGACACGGAGGCAAATTCATAGTGCGGCCTCACTGGAGTTCCGTACGTACAGCCGGCAATGATCGTCGGCCTCATTGGGTTAGTTTCTCTTCCGGCCATCGCGCCGGACCAGCGGATGAAAGGGGAGGTAGGCCGTCCAAACGCTGTCGCCTGGCGGGTGACAGCGTTTTGCCGCCGGAATAGCGCCCGGGGGCTGCGGCCTAGACCGACGGATCGGCGGACGAGGGGTCTTGGCCGGCGGGAAACGCGGCTCGCGAAGAGGAAGAGCGGCCTCGGCAAGCGGCCCAACGCGTCCGGTCGCAGACCGAAGGGGTTGGGTCAGCGACCCAACGCGTTGGGTCGGCGACCGAAGGCGATTGTACTCGAGGGTGATCGGGTTTGGTCAGCGACCCAACGCGTTGGGTCGGC
>Ga0073928_10011540_pt1 | contig 10290 bp, 3 predicted proteins | sample PaiPotPPA55metaG_FD_76969 | JGI IMG/M metagenome (GOLD analysis project Ga0073928, IMG submission 76969) | Iron sulfur acid spring bacterial and archeal communities from Banff, Canada, to study Microbial Dark Matter (Phase II) - Paint Pots PPA... ...
GAAGACCGAACCTCGCCCTTGCGGGCGGATCTGCGCGGTTCATGGACCTGGATGGCGACGGCGATGTTGACCTAGTTGTGCTGAACGGACCGGCGCCGGGACGATTCGACCACAACGCAGACGAAGGCTGGGAGCCGTTCCGTCCATTTACGTCGCGCCTCAACTGCGACGCAAACGAGCCGAATCTCAAGTTCGTCGATTTGGACGGTGACGGTTTAATCGACGTGCTCATCTCGGAAAACGACGCCTTCGTCTGGCACGCATCGCTCGCCGGAGAGGGGTTCGGCACCGCCCGCCGCGTCGCGAAGTCGCCGGATGAGGAAAAAGGTCCGCGTGTCGTCTTTGCCGATGGGACGCAATCGATCTATCTTGCCGATCTCAGCGGTGATGGCCTTGCCGATTTGCTTCGAATTCGAAACGGAGAGATCTGCTACTGGCCAAATCTGGGGTATGGTCACTTCGGCGGCAAAGTCACGATGGACAATGCGCCGCAATTTGACAGCCCCGACCAGTTCGATCAAAAACGCATCCGCCTCGCGGACATCGACGGCAGCGGGACTACGGACGTCATCTACCTACACCGCGACGGCCCTCGCCTCTACTTCAACCAAGCGGGCAACAGTTGGAGCAAGCCGCAGGCGCTGCGCGTGGCTATACGTACCGAGGATCTCTTGTCTATTGTCCCTGCCGATTTGCTGGGGAACGGCACGGCCTGTCTAGTTTGGTCCTCACCCCTGCCAAGTGATGCGCGACGGCAAATGCGCTACGTTGACTTGATGGGCGGCCAGAAGCCGCATCTACTCATCAGTGCCATCAACAATCTTGGCGCAGAGACTCGCGTTGGCTACGCTCCCTCCACGAAGTTCTATCTTCAGGACAAACGTGACGGCACGCCCTGGATCACCAAACTACCCTTCCCCGTACAAGTCGTTGAGAGCGTCGAGATCATTGACCACGTCAGCCGCTCTCGATTTGTTACCCGTTATGCCTACCACCATGGCTACTACGACGGCATCGAGCGCGAGTTCCGCGGTTTTGGGATGGTCGAACAGTGGGATACCGAGGCCTACGAAGACTACGTGGTCGGCGTAAAGAGTCTGCAAGGTTCCCAGGAACTCGCGCCTGAGTTGAATCAGCCGCCCGTTACGACTCGAACCTGGTACCACCTGGGTGCCGCACTTTGCATCGATCGGCTCCTGCATCAGTTTCGCAATGAATACTATGGACAGGAACAGCACATTCCGGAGCCAACGCTGCCGAGCAGTTTGAATGGCGACGATTTTCTGGAATGCATGCGTGCGCTGAAAGGGTTACCACTTCGACAGGAAACTTACAGCTTCGACGGCTCGACCGCAGCAAACATTCCGTACGCGGTTGTCGAGAACAACTTTGAGATTCGACACATTCAGCCACGCGGAACGATGCGCCACGGGGTTTTCTTTCCGGTGGGACGAGAATCAGTCTCGCTTCACTATGACCGCAATCCGACCGATCCCCGGGTAGTCCATACTTTTGGGTTGGTCGTCGATGATGTTGGCAATGCTCGCCACTCCTGTTCAGTCGTCTACGGTCGCAGCCTATTGGACTCCTCGCTCCCCGCAGAGGTTACACGCGATCAACAGCAACTCTACATTACCTCCGTCGAAACCGACTTCACGCAAGACATAGACCTAAGAACTCCCACAGACACGTATCGACTGAGGGTTCCGTGCGAGTCGCGAAGTTACGAAGTCACCGGCATCGCACCGATATCCAAATTGTTTGAATTTGCGGATCTCAGTGCAAAAATTGCCGGCGCAAGCAGCATCGAATACGAGATAGTCGCCGACGGTGTTACACCGCAAAGGCGCCTATTCTCGCAGGGACGCACGTTGTACCTCGACAACAACCTGATCCCATTGCCGCTAGGTCAGTGGGCCAGCGTTGGTCTCGGTTACCAAAGTTACCAACTCGCGTTCACTCCCGCGCTACTCGCAGCGCAATATTCCGGAAAAGTCACGGACAGCGAATTGACGGCCGCCGGATATCTGCATTTTCAGGGAGATATCGACTGGTGGATTCCGTCCAGCACCGCGATTTACTCAGCGGACCCGGCCAAGCATTTCTTCCTGCCCATCGGCGCAAAAGACCCGTTGGGAGTCGAGACGACTTCCGTTTTGGATCAATACGACCTTCTCCCGCACAGAGTCGAATGTAAGCAAGCTACTTGGAACGTTACGAGCGCCGTAAACGACTATCGGGTTCTCGGGCCGGTGCAAACGACGGATTTGAATAAGAATAGCGTTTCGGTGGAAATCGATGCCCTCGGGGTCGTGACGAAATCCGCCATCATGGGCAAGGCCGGTTCCGGCGACGGAGATACGCTCGCCGACCCAACGACGCGAATCGAGTACGAATTATTCAATTGGATGAACAATAACAAGCCAAATTTTGTTCACGTACTTGCAAGGGAACAGCACGGAAGCTCCAATCTCCGTTGGCAGGAGAGCTACGCCTACTCGAACGGGAGGGGGGGCGTGGCTATGGTGAAGGCGCAGGCGCACCCGGGCAAAGCAATTAAAGTAAACCCGGACGGTACAACAGTGGAGGTGGACGCCAATCCACGTTGGGTGGGAAGTGGCCGGACAATCCTGAACAATAAGGGAAAGCCGGTCAAGCAATACGAACCGTACTTCAGCGTCACCAACGAGTACGAAGACGAAAAAGCGTTGAGCTCGATCGGTTCGACTCCGGTCTTGTACTACGACGCCATTGGCCGCAACGTTCTCACTGAATTCTCGAACGGAACATTCACGAAAGCAGAATTCAATCCATGGAAGCAAACGACCTCCGATGCCAACGACACTGTCAAGGAATCTCAGTGGTATATCGACCGGGGAAGTCCTAACCCGGCGACCCAACCCGAACCGCTGTCGGATGCCGAAAAGCGCGCCGCTTGGTTGGCAGCCAAGCATGCCGACACACCCGGGGTAATGCACTTTGATAGCCTCGGCCGGTCGGCCTATGCGATCTCCGATTATGGGGGTGGAAAAACTGCGGCGGTGCGCTCGGAATCGGATTTGACCGGGCGCCTTTCCAAGATGTTCGATCAAAGTCAGCGCCGAGTCGCAAGTGCCTTTGTCGGGCCGGCCGGAACCGCGATGTCTAGTGAAAGTGCAGAACGCGGGAGCCGCTGGACATTTCAAAACGTACTGGGCGCAGTTGTTAAGACGTGGGATGGCTTCGGGCGCCAATTCCGCGTCGAATACGACGTTCTGCACCGACCTCTCAGTACCTATGTCCTAGAGACTGGACTGGCCGAACTTCTATTCAACTATGTCGTCTACGGTGATCGCGTTGCCAATGCCGACACTTTCAATCTATTGGGCACCGCGCACCAGATATTCGAACAGGCAGGCATGGTTCGGGTTCTGAGCGTTGATTTCAAAGGCAATCCACTGGTCGTTGAACGCATGCTCGCGAAGGACTACAAAAACTATATCGACTGGAGCGTATTGGCGTCGCAACCAAACTACACCGCCATTCAGACGGCGGCTACTCCTACCTTGGAGACGAGTGAGGTTTTTTCGGTCACCTCCCAATATGACGCGATCAATCGCCCCACTCAGGTCGCACTACCTGATGGAACGGTGTTTTTGCCCACTTATAACGAGGGCAACTTTCTTTCCTCGTTGCAGGCCAAGGTGCTGGGTCAGGGCAATTTCATTGAATTCCTGAAGGATCAGGACTGCGATGCCAAGGGCCGGCGCCAATTCGTTCAGTACGGCAATGACGTCTTCATTCGCTATTTCTATGATCCGCTCAGTTTCCGTCTGACCAATCTAGTCACATACAAACTCGGTGATGACCCGGACACGCAGGGACTGCAAGACCTGCGTTACACCTATGATCCGGTCGGCAACATTACAGAAGTGCATGACGATGCGCAGCAGACACATTACTTTCAGAACGCGGTTGTCGCGCCGCAAAACCTCTACGAATACGATGCAATCTATCAACTCATTCGCGCAAGCGGGCGCGAACACGCGGGTCTCGGTAACGACACGACCCGCACCAACGCCGATCTGGGTTCCGTGCCGCTGCTTCCGGATGTCAACGATTCCAGCGCCGTGCGAACGTATACGGAGGAATATCAGTACGACTTGCTGGGCAACATCAAGGTGCTCAGTCATCAATTTCAGCCGCAGCCCGGGATCGGCAGCGGCTGGATTCGCAGGTATCGATATGCCGGTGATGACTCCCCGACTAACCGTGCAAACCGGCTGACCTCGACGAGTTTGCCGGGAGATCCGGATGCCGGTCCGTTCAGTGCCACCTACGACTACGATGACTACGGCAATACGACGCGGATGGCGAACTTGACGACGATGACATGGGATTTCATGGATCAGCTGCGAAAGGTTGATTTAGGAGGCGGAGGCACTGCTTACTACGTGTACGACTCCGATGGTCAGCGAATTCGCAAGGTCATCGAGCGTCAGGGAACCCAGCGCACGGAGCGAATATATCTTGGAGCGGTGGAAATATATCGAGAACGGCAGGGAACCGCCAAACCATACCTGGAACGCTATACGTTGCGCGTCGCGGACAACGGGGTTTGTATCGCGCAGATTGACATTAAATCCAAAGACGACAACAACAGAGATCCAGACAATCCGCTTAATGTTCCATTGATTCGTTATCAGTTTACGAATCACCTGGGTTCCGCCGCACTCGAAACCAATGCCGACGGCACCGTAATCTCCTACGAGGAATATCATCCCTACGGGACTTCCTCATACCGCTCAGCGAAGCCCACGTTTAACCTCAGTCTAAAGCGGTACCGCTTCAGCAATACCGAGCTAGACGATGAATCAGGTCTTTATTACTTCGGGGCAAGATACTACGCGCCGTGGTTGGCCAGGTGGACAAGTTGCGATCCGGCAGGGTACATCGATGGGTACGATCTGTTCAGGTACTGCAGAAACAATCCGATCAACAGGAAAGATCCCACAGGATCCGATTCCGTCGATCCAAGCGACGTGCAGGTAGTTGAGAAGAGACATTTCACGGGCAAGGAAACGCTTGACCAATTGAAGGCCCTTCCAGTTCCAAAGGGAGCGCAGTTCGATCCGAAGGTAACTGAAGAGAATCTCAAGGATTACTACCTAAAAGGACCGGAAAAAGGCGGCGCCGGCGGGGTGTGGGCTGTACTGATTCCGGCGGGACCGCAGCCGGCTCGGGGGGCTGGAAGCGATGCAGGCTCGAACCCCGACGCACCCCCAACAGATTCGATAGCGCCGCCAAGTCCACCTCAAGAAACTCCGGAGGAGGCCACAAAAGACATTGATGTCGACTCGGGGGGCGAGAAAGAGAGAAGCTTTTTTACGAGCAGTTTTTTCAAAGGACTTGTGGTCGGGCTTGCAGTGACGGTGGCGGTCGTAGCCATAGTCGCAACGGGTGGCGCAGCGTTAGCCGTTATCGCGCCGGCTGCATCAGCCGCCATTGCCGGATCCGCAGCCGTTGGAACCGCAGTGACAGCACTAGGCGTGGTCGGCGGGGCTGTGGCTGTAACGGGCGTCGTCCAATCCGTGCGTCAGCGTGACCTCTGGGGCAATCCGATTTCGGAAGAGCAGGCAAATTTCAACCTCGGGCTTGGGATCGGATCCTTTGCGGGCGGCGCGCTTGCAAAGCCTGTTGCCGCAGCAGTTACTCCTTTAGGGCAGGGGCTCGGAAATGCTGCAGTCGGGTTTGGCGAATCCCTTGAGAACGGAGGGCAGTTCGCGATTGCGGGCGGTGGAATTTTGGGCGACGCGATAGCCGTACCCGTCGGGGGAATTTCCGCAACTGGCTGTCGGTACAGCCGGGACCGCGATGGGCGGCAATACCCTCATGATGGCGGGCCATGAAGCTGATTGGGAATTGCGAGACCCAAATGGCCGAATATCGACGCGTGGCAGCGAGGCAAGCGGGTCCGATACTCCACCGGGAAGACGTCTTTCGTGGGACGAGCAATTGCAGGTGCATACCGAGCGTAAGATACTGTCTCAACTGGGTGGGAAGGTTAAGCCCGGACAGACAATCACGATTCGAGGAACAAAACCGCCTTGCGATCCGGGAGGCAGGGGCTGCGCCTCAGCGATGCGGGCATTTGCAGAGAAGTACGGCGTCAAGATAATTTATCGCAATACGGCAACAGGGCAATCTTGGAGTTTTCCATAGTGTCACCACCAGGGGGTACCGCACGATTCGTGATTGACAAGATCAGCCTGGATCAGATTGGCAGTGTGATTGGATCAAAATTCGGCGGCGAATTCAAAATGGAGGCTGACACTACTTCCAAACCTCAGCTACCCTTGCTGCAACATGTACCGAGTGGCCATCGATTTCTTTACATCCCTGGTGGCCGCTTCGAAATGGGCTTCTCCGACTCAGAGGAACGCGCCGCAAAAACTATCTTCGATCCGATTCCGGCGAACATCGGTGAAATGCGGCCGCTGAAGTCTGAACAAGTATTGCCATTCCTTATGGCCGAAAGGCCCATTTTGACGCGTGAAATTGCCGGTCATCAATCGAGTCATCCGGATGCCGCAGCTTATGTGAGCTATGAAGAGGCCGTTGCGTATTCGCGCGGATTCGGAATGACGCTTGCGAGTGAATCGCAATGGGAATATGCGTGCCGAGCTGGCACAAGCACATTATTTACATTTGGTGATCAGCTGCCGAATGATGAAGAACTGGCTGAGTGGCTTACGTTCGATTTCTCCAGGGGCAATGGGAGAGCGAACGCATTCGGCTTGCACGGACTATTCGTCGGAGAGTGGTGCTTGGATTTATTTACAAATTCCTACGAGCTCAATGCAGATCTGAGCACCGATGGATCGACCAGAGTAGTTCGCGGCGGCGGCGCCTATTTCTGGCCGTGGCAGGACCAGGAATGGGTTTGGTGCATGTCCGCGATGCGGTGCCCCTCGACGGACCTTCCTGAGGCTAAGTGCAGTTTTCGCTTGGTCCGAAATCTATCGTAGGTATGCGAACGTACACGACTCTTCGTTTCCAGTTTGAGAGAATGAAGGGGATCATTAAGCACCGCTCCAATCATGCAAATGTCGATGGAGACCAAGTACATCGATCGCGAATGCATTCGAGTCGCTGGCTTTCAGCGGCCGATTTGACCAAAATCAGTGGGGGGCAACACGTGGGGTAACTTTTGTTACCCTGCGGGAAACACAGTAATTAATAGCCTTCCACGATCCGCTAAATTCCCTCCCTGGCCATTTGCCCGGATTTGGTGCGACGCGCTAATCCATTGAGGAAACGCCAGATTCACTCGCCTCCACATCGGCGCCGATTCGGGGTGCCAGATAGCCACAAGGCACATTTGACAGGTGAATACCGAAATCAGCTGAACTAGACTCAAGCCGATCGGACTTCGCGGATCCCCAGGGGATCTTGAGGGGAGTAAAAAGCGTTTAAGTCGCTGGCTGGCATATAACAGGGAAGTCTTTATGAGCACGGTTGTTATCGATCCGTCGAACGCGAAATCCACGGACACAAAGATCGAGGTCTCGCAGACGCAGCCGTATGAATGCGACCTCGTAATGAAGGGGGGCATCACGAGTGGCGTGATCTATCCTCGGCTAGTTTCGGAACTTTCGAAGGTTTACACCTTCCGCAGTATTGGTGGAACTTCGGCAGGTGCCATAGCCGCTGCGGCCGCCGCGGCGGCTCAACTCGGCGTGCGCACCGGCATGCGACCGAAGGCGTTCCAGCAACTCGATGGCCTGCCAGATCTCTTGGGCGGCACGGCGAAGGGGGCCAAGGGCTCCATGCTGCTCAATCTCTTTCAGCCGCAGAAGGCGTTTCGACGACACTTTTCGCTTCTCAAGAGTGCGCTGAATGCGCCCTCGAACTTTCGCCTTGTCATGCAGATTGCGCTTGGTGCGACATGGCGTTTTCCCATTGGCGCGATCTTGGGAGCGGCTATCGGCGTCATCATTTTCCTCGGCAGCGAGGGGCTTGCCCGTTGGCTGGGAATGCTCTTGGCCATCGTGGGACTGCTCATCGGCGCTGCGGCCGAGGCGCTGTGGCTTTTCGCACGAGCTCTCCCCGGCAATCTCTTCGGGTTGTGCAACGGGATGCCCAATCGCTTACACGGCCCGGCGGCCCTGACTTCGTGGCTTCACGAATATCTCAATGAGCTCGCTGGAAAGGCCGACGGTGCGCCGCTGACCTTCGGAGAGCTTTGGGCAGGTCGGCTACGTGCGGCGGGGGATACCGTCGTCCATGATGGAAAGGCTCGAAAGGCAATCGAACTCGCGATGATCACCACGTCGCTCAATCTCGGACGACCGTTTCGGATCCCCTTCGAGGCCGACAATTTTTATTTCGCCGAGGAGGAGTGGCGGACGCTGTTTCCGCCGATGGTTGTCAAATGGTTAATCGATCACGCACGACCCTCGGAAACGGCGCGCTTGCTATCGACGGGCGAGCGGACGTTTCATGCGTTGCCAGTCGCTCAAGACCTGCCGATTCTCATCGGCGTGCGCATGAGCCTTAGTTTTCCGATTCTGTTATCCACCATCCCGCTCTATGTAGTGGATCGAAGTCTTAACGAAAACTCAGGCAAGGCCACCAAGGCCACCCGGGTCGTCTTCTCCGACGGAGGAATCTGCAGCAACTTTCCGTTGCATTTCTTTGACAGTCCGCTGCCGTCGCGCCCCACATTTGCGGTCGATTTGGGAGATTTTCATCCGGACCATCCGGATGAACGAGTGTGGTTGCCGACCGCACTGAAGAACGATCAGGGCATCGAAACCTTCGTTCCGACGATCTCCAGTCGTCCCGGATTCGGATCCATCGCGGCGCTCGCGGGGTCGATCATGAACACGATGCAGAACTGGAACGACCAGATGCAAATCGTCATGCCGGGATTTCGCGACCGAATCATTCACATCAGTCATCGAGCGAATGAAGGCGGCCTGAACCTCAACATGGACCCGCAGATCATTCGTGTTCTAGCCGGTAGCGGCCATGATGCGGCTGACGTTTTCATCCAGGCGTTTCTGCAGCACTCCCCGCCGGGAGCGCCCAACGCTTGGGACAATCACCGGCAGGTCCGGATGCGCACACTGCTTAGTAGCATCGACCAACAGGGCCGGAACCTGCATGCGGCCGTGGCGCGGGCGGACAACCCAACGTGGCGCGACGTCGTCAAGAATCCCAACCCGCCAAGCTACCGCTTTGCGACTCAGCGGCATTGCGATCTCGCGCTGCACGCCCTGGATGCCCTTGATGCGCTGGGGCAGTACTTGGAGGACAGCGAGATTGATCTGCAGTCGGGTTCGCCCAGGCCAGAACCTGAATGGCGCGGGACACCGCGGATCTAGATGGTGGAAGCGAGTCTCGACACCGAACGCGAAGGACCACCCGCCACAATGGCAAGAAGGACGGCGGTAGTGGCTAAGCATCACAAGCCGAAGGGACGGCGATAATCGGAGCGCAATCGATGCGTCGAATTCCGGCGAGAGAATGATCGAAGATACCTGACGTGAGTGAGCGAACAAGGGCAATTGCAGGACTCGTACGACAGGCTGAGAGCCTGGTTCGGGATTCAGGCGGGTCGGAGGACTTCAATGCAGCAAGGCGGGTTGCTGCTTGGCTAAATCAGCCGCTTCCGGCCCTCGCCGCCGGCTACGGTCGTCCCGACCGCGCGGACTAAGCCCCGACGCGCACGCCAAGTAAAGGCCGCCGCCTTTCGCGCCCAGATTTCACCGCGCGGACCCGCCGCTGAATCTTCCACGTCCCCGGAGATTGCCGCCTGTGCCAAGGACACCGCCGCTGCATCTGTCCAGTCTTCCCCGGGCGCGGCAGAATGACGCCACTGACCACTGGATCGACCGTGCAACGAACCTATCTGTTTGTCCCGCCTGAAGAGAAGTCAGAGGTCCAGGCTCTGGGAGCGTGCTGGGACGCCGACTCCAAGCGCTGGTACATCGACTCGCGCGAGCCTTCCACGAAATACTCGAGGTGGCTGCCGGACGCGGAGCACGACGAGGAATTCACCATCACCTCGACCGAAGCGTACGTCGCCGCCGCGACGACGGCCTGTCAACGATGCCATTCTGCCATCCAGGTCATCTGCATCCATTGCGATAGCGGCATGGTGTGCGGCGAGCCCCTCGACCGATTTAGCGTCTCGGATGTCTGGGCAATCAACGACTCCCTCGCGCGGCAGCTTGGCCGATGGCCCAACTACCGAAAGGTCATCGTCCAAAACGCGGAGGACGGCTACTTCGCGAATCACTGTCC
>Ga0073928_10011541_pt1 | contig 10289 bp, 14 predicted proteins | sample PaiPotPPA55metaG_FD_76969 | JGI IMG/M metagenome (GOLD analysis project Ga0073928, IMG submission 76969) | Iron sulfur acid spring bacterial and archeal communities from Banff, Canada, to study Microbial Dark Matter (Phase II) - Paint Pots PPA... ...
CCATACCGCAATTGGTGTGAGCGTGTTCGCTGTTTACACAATCCGAAGCGTGGTGTGGTGGATCGCCCTGATCGCTTGCTTTGCGGCCAGCTTCGCGTTGACCCGTGCGTGGAAGGGACCGCTTGCTTTTTGGATCATCTTAGCCGTAACGGGCCTGATTCCTGCTGGCGCACTCGCGCTCTTCGTGACGCTATTCGTCAGAGTCCACTATGCAGCGTAATGCCGCGTGGCGCTCCCTCATCGTTGTAGGACTGTTGTTCGTGATGGTCGAAATGCCTGTTCCGCTGTCGAGTCGAAAAACTGCGCTAACATTCGCATCGTCGAGCTATCGAACGACAAACGACCTCAGCCCACAGCTACCAAATTCCGAGGTTGCCGCGAGTCACCTCTCCGAACCGTCTCGCATCGCCTCGTTTCCGGCGTCCGTATGGTTTGACGCACGCTGGCCCACCTGGGCGCACGGCTATTTCGCTAGATTGTCGGAGGGAGATTTTCCCGCAGGCCTCGCGGTGTACGACAGAAGCGGAAAGCAAGTGAGCCAAGCATACATCTCGATTCCTGGAGGAACCCAGTTGTGGTTGGTGGGCGCAGCACCCACAAGCGATGGCGGCGCAATCGCAAGTGGACAGGTTGCGATCGACGACGGAACTACTTACTTTCTCGCGGAGACCTCCACCTCCGGTGGCGTCGTCTCGACACTTCGCACGGAAACGTTCGTAGCGACACGAATGTGCAAGGCCAGCGACGGCACTGTCTGGACTCTCGGACGCGACCCGAAGAAGGAATCGGAGCATGACAGAGATTATCCGCTCGTGAGGCAGTACAGCTTTGAAAAGGGCTTGCTGCAAAGTTACCTTTCAAGATCTCTGGTGGATTTCCGCCATCAAGGTGCGATGGGCGGAGGCGAAGGCATTGTCGGCACCTTTCTGGTCTGTGGCAAAGATCGCATTTCGCTGTACTTGAACGAGACCAACGAATACTTCGAAATCGATCCATCCAGGGAAACCATCAAACGCTGGAAGATGGCTATGGCGCCTCTCGCTGCAGCGAGGGTCACAGGATTGGCAGTGACGGATAAGGGCCGCGTATACGCGAGCCTGTTTGAACTACAAGAGGAAAGCGACACCAAAACCCATGGACTATTCGAGTTGCAAGCCGAACCAGACGCATCTGTGGGCAAATGGATTGTTGTAAACGGAACCCTCAACTCTCAGCCTCGGGTAGAGGATGCTCCGAAGGGTTCCTTTTTCAGGTTATGGGGCGCCGATGGCGAGGATCTGGTTATCCGCCGCCTGTTCGATGCAGATATGTCATGGGTGCGAGTGATTCCCTGAAATCTCTTCCCACAACTCTTCGACTATAGTGATCGCCTCTGTATGCGGATTTACATTGTTCGAACGAGTCGTGTGGGCCGGGCGTGAGGCCCCACAGGCGAATCTTGCTGATCATACGTTTCGTAATGCGTTGAGGACAGCTCCAGTTCGAGCAGGAAGCGCTTGTCGAAATCGTAGTACTTTGCCACGTTGATGTTGTCTCCCGCGAAGGCCCGGACAGCGTCCTCCGATTCCCAGAACGTGACCATCAGGAAATGCGCGGTATCGCCTTCGATTCGACGCAGCGCGTAAGCACCCTTGTTGCCAGAGATCGAGCGATAATCGGGAATGGCAACTGTGCGCATAAGATTGAGGTATTCATCGCTCTTTGCCGCCGTCGTCCTGCCGTGCCAAATGCGAGTAATCATGTTGATCTGTCCTCATGCTGGCCACTGGTTAGGATGGAGCGGTTAGTCAAGACACTCCAGCCGTTTGAGGGAGGCATCTGAAGTGCTGTTTGACGGCTCGACCTTATTCATTCGTATCTCAGTGCAACCATCGGATGCAACCATCGGATCAACGCGGGATGCACGGCGAGCGGGAATGAAACATGCCAGCGTGCCTACGACGAAGGCTATACAGGCTATGGCGGTGAAAGTAAAAGGATCGGTTGTGGAGACGCCCCAGATCTGACGGGCCAGAAAGCGTGTAAGGAAATAACTAGCGGATAAGCCGATTAGAATTCCGCTCAGGATTAGGCGCATACCCTTATTCAAAATAAAGCCGAGAATTTGCGGCGCATGTGCGCCTAGCGCCATGCGGATGCCGATTTCGTGGGTTTGCATGACTACGGTGTAGGAGATGACGCTGAAGACGCCGACAGCGACCAAAAGAAGCGAGATCGTGGCGAAGGTGCCGAGAGTGATCAAGAGGAAACGCGGACGAGCGAAGTAATACTGCTGAAGACGATCGGTAATGGTTCCAGCTTCGCCAATGGCGATGTCTGGATCAATTGCCAAAATTTCAGCGCGAATTTGCTTGAGAACTGCGGGTGGGTTGGCAACGCTACGCACCATGATGCCGCCACCAGCGGAGCCAGTGAGGCTGGCAGGAAGATAGACTTCCGGCCTGGGCGGGTCTTGTAAGCCGCTGTTTTTGGCATCGCCGACGACACCAATGATTTCGAAGTAGGGTTCCTGAGGCCAGTCGGGCCACGTCTCATAGTCACTGAACCTGACTTGGTGGCCAATGGGGTCTTCCTGGCCGAAACGGTCGCGAGCGAAACTTTGATTCACGATTACGACATGACGCGCTGAGTCGATGTCATTTTGCGAGAAGAGAGTTCCTCGAAGGAGGGGCAGGTTCAGCGTGTGAAAGTACCCCTCGGAACAGAAGATCGATGCAGTGTTCCTGTTCTGAGGCCGAGGTTTTCCCGTTATTGCGACAGTTGTCCAACCGAAGGTGTAGGGAGGGAAAAAGCTGGATTCCGAGACGGCTAGAACCCCAGGAAATTGGGAGATGTGATCGAAGACTTTTCGCAAAAGAAAATGCTTTTGCTGGGCGCTATTGTACCGACCTTCCGGCCAAGAAATATCCGCATAGACAACTTGGGAAGGATTGAAACCGAGACTCACGTTGTGGAGTGCGAAAAGGCTGCGCAGGATCAGGCCGGAGCCGGCCAATAGCACAATTGAGAGAGAAACTTCCGCAATGACAAGGACGGAACGGAGATTGCCGTGACGGAAACCCCCGACCGCTCCCTTACCGGTGGTCGTCAGGGCAATCTGGGAGTCGGCGCGAAGGGCGTGAAGTGCGGGTGCAAGTCCACAGATCACTGCGGTAAAACTTGTCGCGCCCAAAGAAAAAAGCAAAGCGGTCGGACTAAGAGTGATGATCGCTTCAGGGGGAATCGTGTCCCCGGGGATAAACGCAATCATCGCTTTCAGCCCGAAATAAGCGAAAACACAGCCGAGAGCGCAACTGACGAGTGCTAACGAGAAACACTCAACAAGTAGTTGACGAATAAGACGGAATCGACTTGCACCTAAGGCGGAGCGGATTCCGAATTCTTTCTCTCGCGTTGTTGCCCGGGCGAGGAGGAGGTTGGCTACGTTGCTGCATGCAATGAGGAGCAGCATCGTCACTGCGGGCATCAATGCGAAGAGGCCGAATTCGAAGTCCGGGCCGACAGCTTGGCCGTTAAAAGTGTCGACGACAAGTTTGAACTGAGACGGAAAATAGATGGGATCGATGCTTTGAAATGGCGATGCGATGACTTGAAGGTCTGCGGCGGCGGTTTCAGGGCTGACACCCGCCTTTAGGTGACCGACCGTCCAGATTTCATTGGATACGACACCGGCGCCGGGCACGAACGTATTTCTTGTTATCTCCAAAGGCAGCCAGAGATCGACGCCACCGATTTGAAAGCGTGGAGGCATGATACCGACCAGCGTCGTTCGAGTGGCGTCTAGCGTGTAGGTGGTGCCGAGGATACTCTTGTCGCGACCGAACAGTTTGGTCCATAGGTTGTAACTGATCACAAAGACCGGAGGGGCGCCTGGCTTAGCGTCGTCGGCGATGAGTGTGCGGCCAAGAAGGGGCCTTATACCGAGGGATTCAAAGGTGCCGGGAGTGACCCAGCCTCCGGGAAATTGGTCGGCGCCGTGGCTGCGGGTGAGGTGAAACTGGTGGTAGACAAGACCGAACATATCGTCAAAGGTGTGGTTGTGCTCTTTAAAATCCGCGAAGGCGGCGGCGGGAAAGCGCCAGGCACGGAATTGGTCCGCAGCAAAAACCTTGGGAGTGGCGAGGCGTTCCGCGTTTTTGTAGGGGTAGGGATTGAGTAGAGCGCCATCAATGACGCTGAAGATGGCTGTAGTCGAGCCGATGCCGAGGGCGAGGGTGAGAACAGCGACGGCGGTGAAGCCGGGAGATTTGCGCAGCGTGCGCAAGCCATAGCGCACATCCTGGATGAGATCCTCGGACCATTCCCAGCCCCACGCCATGTAACTCTCTCCTCCTAGCGCGGTCGGATCGCCAAACGCGCCGGGCCACCACCCAGACTGTTGTACCGTTTGAAGCGAATAGAAACTAGCAATATGCCAGAAGACGAGCGGCAACCGGTCAAGCTTATCGAACTCCGTTAAGTCCTACGGTGCTCGAACTTCAGCAAGGAAATTCGGGAAAGCCCAGAACATGTCTTTTTGTTCTGATAATGCGCTTTGATGCCTGAATATATGCTTCTACATGCTCTCGTTTTACGAGGCCACGACGGACCCGGTCTTCCCACCATTTAACTTCGTCGAGTTCCCGCTTTAGTTCGGCTGTGGCGCGTACTTGAAACATCCTTACGATATCGTTTATGTCGAGGCTGATGCTCATGGCGGCGTCCTGGAGGTTGAAATCGCTGGGTTGGCGCTGCTCTTGGATTCTACTACCGGGTATCAAATCGGCGACAGGAAATTCAGTGGCCCCTATTGGTGCCTGGGACTACCCCGGCTTTCTTGAGCGCACTGAGAATTACTTCGTATAGAATGACGTTCGACGATTGTCCCCCAAGGAGATTAATAATGGTGATCTGCGACCGACTGCGAGAATTGCGCGAGAGCAAGAATCTCTCCCAAGGAGACATCGAAAAGAGAACAGGACTGTTTCGCTGCTACATATCCCGCGTTGAAAATGGGCACACGGTTCCCGCTATCGAGACGCTGGAGAAGTTCGCTCGGGCTTTGGAAGTGCCTCTTTACCAGCTCTTCTACGATGGCGAGAAGCCGCCTCAGCTCCCGAATCTCCTGAAGCGGAAGACCTCAGACGACATCGTTTGGGGAAGCAAGGGGAAAGACGCGATGTATCTCCACAAACTTCGAAAGTGCCTCAGCAAAGCAGGCGACAAAGACCGCAAGATTCTGTTCTCCGTCGCTCAAAAACTGGCGTCGGGTCGAGGTCGCGTCGCGCAGGCTTAGAATGCGATCTGCTGTAGCGCGTGCCCTAGTCTGGCTGCTACTGCTGACAATATGCCCGTGCGCTGCAATGGCGCAACAGGGCTCGGCCAATCACAATGTCATTCTTCGTCGTGATCCATCAACATCGAGTCCGGCGCTGGCGCATTTACAACAAGGTGCCCGGGTGACCCTTGTCGACGCGAGTCCCGACAGTGGTTTCTATCACGTCCGAACCGAAAACGATCAAGTTGGATGGGTCTTCTCGAAGTTTATTACGCTCTCGCAGGCTCCTGCGGTCACCCACCCCCGCGCCGCCAGAAACCGCTGCACAATGCGACGCAAGCTTATGGACCCACGTCTATCACCCCCAGCGGCTGATCGTAAGGAATCAATGTCAGTCTGTAACGGGCACGATAGTGGACGCGACGAACGGCAAGAAACCTGACGGTGTCCGACACGAGGCCGACGGGGACACGCACGGGTGGCTCAAGCTAGACCCTGAATTTGAAAATCTCTTAAACGCCGGAAACATTAGCGACGAGGGCGGCAATCTAGTGTTTGAAATCGTCTGCAGGTTTCCCGTCAGGCAAGCAGACGCCAAGATGGCGTGTCAGAACTATACAGATCACGTCACGTTGCCTCCTATCGGCTCTCACGTTCGCATTGTGGGGACCTATGTGCAGGACACCTTCCATGCAAAATGGATGGAGATTCACCCGGTTACGAGTATCACGGTAATCCCGTAGGGCTTCAACGTCGTCAAGGTGTCGGTCGCGGACGTTCGCGTCGAGCACGAGGTCAAGCTGACGGATTTTACGAAGTGGCTGGCTAGGACGGGCGGCTCCCCACGCGAGGTGAACGACCGTCAACGGTTTCGGTCGATGCCCATGGGTTCGCCGGAGTTAGCTATGCCTCGCAACTTTTTGGGCCATGTGCAGCAAGAGCTTTTGGTTATCAGGTTCCATTTTCGCGAGTAGCCTGCGCAATTTGGAGAAGTAATCGGCTGTTGAGCCCGTGGTTCCCCAATCCTCGCTATCCTTCGGAAGTTTCAGCTTGCGTACGGACGCTGCCGCTTCGCCGTCGTGGAAAAGCTGGTACATCGGCACTTCGAGGGCGCGTGCCAGTTTTTCAAGCGTCTCAACGGCTGGCACTGTATGTCCGTTTTCGACACGGGATATGTAGCAGCGGAGCAAACCTGTCCGCTTCTCGATGTCGCCTTGCGAAAGGTTCTTTGATTCGCGCAGTCCCTTCAAGCGGTCGCCGATCACCATAGCCCCTCCATTTTGATTTTAGCTGTCCGTGAGCGGTGCATCGTACCAGTGGAGCAACAAAATGGGCAAGCCAACGCCAGCGCCCGACGACACCCGAGGTTGCCGTTGTCGCATAAGCGCCGAATGTTGCGGAGCGGATCGAAGGTTTAGGAGTTGAGCACGTCCAACTTTCCTAATGGCCGGGTGTTGATAGACTTTCAGTGCTGGCAAGGGGAGCGGCATCACAAATGACACCTTTGATTCGCTGGACGTTGACAGTGCTACTGTTCTCTTTGCCGCTCAACTTGGCAGTTCCACAAGAGTCGGAACCGTTAGCTGAAGTGTGGCCGGGCTTCATAAAAACCGAGAAGTACATCCAACTTGGCGTGAATCAGCAGGGAATATATGCGGCTGGACTGGTAGATGGAATGTACCTTGCCCCCGTGTTCGATGCCCCTAACAAGGACAAATACTTGACCGCGATGCGAACCTGTCTGAAGCCCATGACAAACACCCAAGTGGCGGCAATCATCACGAAATACGCGAAAGACCATCCTGAGAAATGGAGCATGGGCACTAATCTTGTTGCGTGGCAGGCGCTGCTAGAAGCGTGCTCTGTGCCGTAGCAATTGGTCGGGGTTTCATTGAAACCGATACTCACGTTTCTTGCGCTGACACTGCTGTTTGCTCGTAAAATGTGCTTCCGTTTCAATAACCGCAAGAACGAGTTTCTCTTCCGCGATACGATGGTCAAACTCATTGGCTCACCAAACCTCGAATACAAACATTTAACCGCTAAAGTGCGCGATGAAGCGGCCTAGTGTGTGTTCGGCTCAAGCTGGCCCCAATATAGGTTGCTCGGATATCTGAACATTTTCTTAATTCCGTTCTTTTCGTCATAATTTCCGTCCTGAAATATTCCTCCAGACTTAGTACCTGGATTCCATTGCCATTCTTCTTGTATCTGAACTACGGTCGGAAACAGTTTAACTTGAAGAACAACGCGACCATGACCGTCTCGAACTTCCAGGGAATCATCCGTGTAATTCTTATCCCAACAAACTGCTGTCGATGAAGAAACAGTCCAGTGATTGTCGATAGTTTCTACGATTAGATTCTTGTTGTCGTCATGGACAGTCGTGCTCAATTGAACTCTTTGATTCACCAACTTTACGGAAATCTTGTCGTAAAATGCCTCTATCTGCGGAGTAGCCCCCTCTGTCCACGCGATTCTCTGCCCATTGGGACCAAGTTGTATTGCAGGCAAATCTTTTGAATGGTCCAAACCATCCGGTCTAGCAACCAAATCCCCGCTTATAGCGCGAGCCCTTTCCTTGATATATGCGGTCCGTATAGGCGAATAAAAACATAGAACCAAGGCAAGGCTCGCTATCACAGTCCCTACACTTTTTATCCAGTTGCTCACGCGGGATAAGTGCTCCAAGTTCAAACACAAGTGAACAAATGCCACCCATGCAACCACCCATGAAATACAGGAATAGAGAATTGGAATGCCGAAACCGAAAGGAGCTGCCGTAAATGCCAGTGTGAGGACGATGTCTCTGAATTGATCCTTCTTCTTGCTCTCTCTGTCCGATTCCAATTCAGCCACCCTTGATCGCAATCTTCCCAATTCAGCGTCGTGCTGATTGTGCTCTTGGCGCGACAAAATACACCTCTCCCTTTAACTTAAAGGGGAGTCTACTTTGTCGCCTACCTTGCGTCACGGTTATAATCCCGCATAAAACGCCGTGGCGAACAAAAGGCGAAGCTGCTATTATGCGGTCATCATGGAAGACCGCAAATTCGCCGTACTGTTCGCGGCCACGATTTTAGCCGCTCGCAAACTATCCGAACTGGAAGCTCAAGGAATCACGCGGCCTTGCCCGGCGCGGGAAATCATCATCACCGACGCGATCAGCAAGGCGGAAGAGATCATGAGGAAGATCGAGAAGAACTATCCGCCGCGTTAAAGGCACCCGAAGCAATAGGAATGTTACGTATACTCTTCGCGGAGGAACAATGGACATTCTAAAGGCGCTCAACGATAAGCGGAGAGAGTACCAACAGCAGATAGCCACAATAGACGCCGCGATAAAATTGTTCATCGGAGAGGTTGGTAATCCGAAGAAAGCGAAGCGTACTGTCTCGGCTGCTGCGAAGCGAAAGATGTCGCTGGCGGCTAAAAAACGATGGGCGGAAAAGAAGAAACCGAAGTAACTTGGTGAAGAAATTTAGCTGAAGAGAGAGAGAGAGAGAGAGAGAGAGAGAAGAGAAGGCGGCGCAATGACCATCTTTCTTACATCTTTTCTTGGTTGTCTCGCTGCCATCCTTCTTTGGAAGAGGTTCGAGAAGCGTCGTGCTAATCCAATCGAGCCAATCAAGCCAATCGTTGTTCATACAGTGTTCGACAAGTCACGTAAAGGTGAATCGAACTTCTCAACTGCGTATATCGACCCCAACACTAGGCGATTCAAGATTACAAGCAGATTCGAAACGGCTAGCGGCGTCCGCATTTATGACTATCGGTTTATTAACGGTGCCGTGTACGTACGGCTCGTCGATGACTACGACGACAGTGACAGGTATCCACGAACACTGTTGTACGACGTATACGAAGGCTTCATCATAGAGGAAGACTTTCGTGCCCGTCGTGCTAAGGGTCTTAATCCAGAAAGAGCGGATGAAGAAATTGAATACATGAAAGCGGAGATTGTATGGCACCGCTTGTCTCCTGACGCGTTCAATTCGATCAGCAGCATACTAGAAAAAGGAAAGCCGTAAGCCATTGTTGAACCTTCAGGAGTAGAATGTTGAATACCAATATATCGCACTTAACAATGCGGCGATTCCGAAGGTTGCTCCCGCCCAATCGCGGCAAATCTGAAGAAAAGACTTTTCATCGGCGCATTACCAGTGACGAACGACGTACAAAGCGGTCAACGCGGCCACAAGCCAGCCGATGCGGGCCAAGTATTTGAGAGCACCTAGTATCTGTTGATGCTGCGTGTCCAGAGATTCAGTCTGGTGCGAAATCAGGTCAGCGATATTCTCCAGAGCATTCACGGCTTGACGTTGTCGCCGGATTGGTTCGTCTGGAGCACCGAAGACTTGGTCAACAGGTGAGGTCATCGTGTCAGTCTCCTACGTTGGTGATAGCGACCAAAGCCGCGTTCGCATCTTAAAGTTTGCCCTCGCTGAATCTCAAAGTAACATTATTTACAGCTATGACGTGGAATTGACTCTCCCCGATTACCATGTGTGCCGAAGGCGTCTTCAAAATGAACAAGTGTTGGGCTTTGCATCGCGTGGTGAAGATGTGGAACGCCGGAGTCGAAATAGGGGTACGTTGAACGATATCCCTATAGTTTGTTTATATCCGCCTTCGCCTCTTCCCGTATCGAATGGGTCAGTTCGCCGAGCATCGTACCAAAATTTCCCGCCTCATGGTCCCGGTCAAATTCATCCACTGCCTTTTCCACTTGTCGAACATTTTGTGGTGCCTGACTTCCTTTGCGATGAAAAGCCGATTACTTAGTACTGAGAGCGCGACCGCTCTGGCATCGAGGACAGCAGACATGGCAGCCTTCTTCTCTTCAGTCGTGCTCAAGTTTCTCCCTGCGTCGAACTGCGTTATCAGTACCAACGACTTCTGCAACGTAGTTATTACCTCGCGCCATTCCTGAATCCTGTTGTCCGCGAGCCATTGCCTTCTTTGCTGCGACCGCAAGAGGCGATGCCCGACATATATTCCCACCAGTGGCCCGACTGCGGCCCATATAGCC